>JACDJC010000886.1_pt1 | contig 30323 bp, 32 predicted proteins | sample 7454191 | NCBI WGS metagenome assembly JACDJC01 (sample SAMN14253291, study PRJNA609438) | sludge metagenome | isolation source: sludge after 25d culture with pyrite and EDTA | collected 2018-12-20
AGGACATCTATTCCGAGAGCACCGGCACGGCGCACAAGACCGCGAAGGGCACGAAAGTCAGTGTCAGAACGGTCAAGGCTCCGGGCTTCGGCCCCAAGGGCGTGTTGCGTTGCATCCTACCGTTCACGATCTTCCTCAAGCTCAAGGACATCGGCGGCAATGTGCTTCCGCCGTATGACGAGGAGTTCCGTGAAGTCGCGATGGACACGGCGCAAGCCGCGGCCTACCGCGATCTGGCGGGTCGGCTGACCACGGAGCTGAAGCAGGCTCTGGCGCGACGCGATACGACCTTGCTGGGCGTGGTCCTCAACGTGCTGCTGGCATGGCCGGATTGCTGCTTCCGGTCGGAGACCGTGGTGCATCCGCGCACGCGCAACACCTTGGCGTTCGTCCCGGCTCAGTTCTCCGAGTTCGAGGTGACCCCGAAAGAGCGCGAGCTGATCGACATCTGCAAAGAGGAGAAGGCCCAAGGCCGCAAGGTCTTGGCCTACACGGTCTATACCGGCACGCGCGACACCACGTCGCGCCTGAAGGTGCTGCTGGAGCAGGAAGGCTTCAAGGTGGCGGTGCTGCGCGCGAGCGTGGACGCCAGCCGCCGCGAGGACTGGATCGCCGAGCAACTGGATCGTGGCATCGATGTGCTCATCACCAATCCCGAACTGGTCAAGACGGGGCTGGACCTGTTGGAGTTCCCGACGATCGTGTTCATGCAGTCGGGCTACAACGTGTATTCGCTCCAGCAGGCGGCACGCCGCTCCTGGCGCATCGGGCAAAAGCACCCCGTGCGTGTGATCTACCTCGGCTACGCCGATTCCTCGCAGATGACCTGCCTGGGGCTGATGGCCAAGAAGATCATGGTCTCGCAGTCCACCTCGGGCGACGTGCCCGAATCCGGGCTCGATGTCCTGAACCAGGATGGCGATTCCGTCGAGGTCGCACTAGCCCGGCAACTGGTCGCCGCCTGATCCCCAGCCACAAGCCGGCCTAGCGCCGCCGGCCTTCCGTTGTTCCCGCCTAGCAGCCACGCCCACGGTCTCCGTGGACGTGGCTGCGTTTCTTTTCATCCCAAGGAGATTTCCATGAACACCAACACCCAACCGTCCGAAGCCATCGACACCCGCCTGAAGCTCGAAGCCGAGGTCGCAGATTTCCTGCGACAGCGCATCGAAGACGGGAACCTCAACGCCGAAGACATTCCTCTGCGGCTGGCACGTTATGGCCTGATGGACCCCAAGGCGTTCGCCGCCGAAATGCGCGAGCGCATGGACATGGACGACGAAGCGTAAGCAATCCACTTTCACAGGCCCCGGTTCGGGGCCTTCTCTTCGGCGAAGACGCTGCCGGCAAATCGGGCACAGCGTGGTTCGGATTGTTTGCTGCTGCACCCGGCGTCAGCGGCGATGGTGAGGGCTCGATGTTTCAGGACGACGCGCCATGTGCCCCTCTCCACCCTGGTTTCACCATCCCGAACGCCGCCTGCTGGCGGGATTTCTCGGCCTGCTGTGGTCGGTGCTGGCTGGCGGCTGCGCGACGACGACTGCGCCGCTCGCGCCCGATGCCATCGAGGAAGTCGCGGCCGCGCCCGAGCCCCAGGCGCCCGAGTACATCCCGGTCGTGCGCTACGCCCGCTACACGCTGGTCGAGCTGGCGCCCGCGGCAGCGCAGCGCGACCTGCTGCTGCAAACCATCGACGTGTCCATGCCCGAGGATGCCCGCGCCACGGTCGGCGACGGGCTGCGGCATGTGCTCAAGCGCAGCGGCTACCAGCTTTGCGAGACCGCGCATGCCGTGATCGAGCTGTACGCGCTGCCGTTGCCGGCGGCGCACCTGCATCTGGGCCCCATGACTTTGCGTGATGCGCTGGTCACGCTGGCTGGCCCGGCCTGGGAACTGCACGCGGATGACCGCGCGCGGCAGATTTGCTTCGAGCGGCCCGGTGATAGCGTGGCCGATGAACGCGCACCCGAGCCACCCGCCGCCGAGGCGGCGCAGGCGTTTCCCCTGATGCCTTCCATTTCGGGAGGCCAGCCATGAATACCGCGCCGTCTGCGCAGCGCTCGACTGCGGCCGTCGTTGTGAAGAGCCTGCTCTGGCTCTGGCTGATCGGCCTCAGTGTCGTCGTGGCCCTCGGCTACTTCGCGATCAATGACCAAACCGACCAGGAACGCCTCGATAGCCGCCTGCAACGCCTGGAGGCCCAGACAGCGGGCCTGGCCGAGACCATCGAGGCCATCCAGCAGCGTCCGGCCGTCGCAACGGCGGCGGACCTCAAGGACACCCGCCAGATCCTGGAAGCACGCGCGGCCCAGGTCGAGCAAATGCTGAGCGGCTATGCCGCTGCCGACGACCTTCAGGCGCTGCGCTCGGAGGTCGAGCAGATCAAGGCGCGCCAGACCGCCGCTCGCGCCGCTGCGCCGGCCCAGCCGCGCGCGCCGCGCAAACCCACCGCCGCCAAGCCCGATCCGGCGCCGCTGCCGTTCCGCGTCGTCGGCGTCGAACTGCGCGCAGGCCAGCGCAGCGTGTCCGTCGCGCCGAACGCCGGGGATTTTTCGCCCGACCAGCTCCAGGTGCTGCTGCCTGGTGATGCGGTGGGTCCGTGGCGCCTGCAGGCGATCGAGGGCAACGCCGCGGTGTTCCAGGCCGGCGAGCAGACCCGTCGCGTGGCGATTCCCTGACCGGAGCACACCGCATGAAACCATCGATCATCCTTTCCGCGCTCCTGCTGGCGTCTGCTCAGTGGTCCGCCTGGGCGCAGCAGCCGGCCACAGCGCCCGCCCGCAACGCGCAGAGCCAGGAGCGCCCGACCGTTGCCCGTTCCCTGGATGATCGGGTGGCCAGCGAATGGGGCCTGCAACCGCAGGAATGGACGCGCTATCGCGAATTGATGGACGGGCCGCTCGGCATCCATTCGCCCAACCTGGACCCGCTGTCCGCCCTGGGCATCGAGGCGCACACCGACGAGGAACGGCGCCGCTACGCGGAGCTGCAGGTGCAGGTTGAAGCGCGCCGCGTGGAGAAGTTGCTCGCCTACCAGAGGGCCTACGACGAGGCCTGGCAGCGCCTGAACCCCGGCATGCAGCGGGTGAACCTGCCGGATGACAAGCCGGTCGCCGGAGCCACGCGCGGCTCCGGCCGCATGGCAGTGTTCGTCAAGGACGGCTGCGTGACCTGCGGCCAGCTCGTGCAGCGCCTGCAATCCTCGGGTGCCGAATTCGACCTGTACATGGTCGGCAGCCGCCAGGACGACGGGCGCATCCGCGACTGGGCCAAGCGTGCGCAGATCGACCCGGCGCGCGTGCGCAGCGGCAGCATCACGCTCAACCACGACGGCGGCCGCTGGCTGTCGCTGGGCCTGCCCGGCGACTTACCAGCGGTCGTACGCGAGGTGAACGGCCAATGGCAGCGCCAGCCCTGTCCACCTCGCGGACCATGCCGGGCGCATGGACGCTGCTTGCGCTGTTGCTCGCAGCCGTCCTGCACGCCGGCACGGCCGGCGCCCAGGAGGTTCCGCCACCGGCTTACCAGCTTGCCGCGCAGCGCGCCGGCATTCCCTCGACGGTGCTCTACGCCGTGGCCCTGCAGGAGAGCGGCATCCGCCGCAACGGGCGCATCGTCCCGTGGCCGTGGTCCCTCAACGTCGCCGGCCAGTCGCGCCGCTTCGCCACCCGCGCCGACGCCTGCGCCGGATTGCAGCAGGCGATGCGCGTCACGTCGCATACGCGCATCGATGCCGGCCTGGGCCAGATCAACCTTGGCTACCACCAGCCCCGCTACGACAGCGCGTGCGACCTGCTGGACCCCTACCGCAACCTCGCCATCGCCGCCGAGATCCTGAAGGAGCAGCACAGCCCCGGCGAGGACTGGTTGCAGGCGATCGGCCGTTATCACCGTCCCGCAGGCGGCGAGCCCGCCGCCCGCTACCGGCGCAGCGTGTCGCGCCACCTCGCGCGCGTGCAGGGTGCGCGCCCAACCGCCGCGGTCCTCGCCGCGCGCCAGGAGACCTCCCCATGACGAACTCCTATCCGGCCCACCTCACGTTGACAGGCCTGCTCGTGCTGCTGGCATGCCTGCCGCTGGCCTCGCATGCCGGCAAGCCGCTGATCGTGGTCGAAGACCGTGGCGGCACGTCGGCGCTGCCGTACTACGAGGCTCTCAACCTCCAGCCGCGCGCCAATGCCCTGGCCCAGCCGCCCATCCCGACACCCCAGGTTCCCGCCACGCCGCCAGACGAGGCCGCGATGCTGCCGGTGCGCAGCGCCAAGCTCACGCCAGGGACCGTCGCGCGGCGGGTGATCGAGGCGCCGGGCCTGCGGCCGTTCGTGGTCATCGGCGACGACGACGCTTCTCGGGCCTGGTTGCAGCGCCGCGCCCCTGCTTTGCGCGAACGCGGCGCCGTCGGCCTAGTGGTCAACGTCGAAACCGCGCAAGGGCTGGCGCGGCTGCGCGCCCTGGTGCCCGGCGTGCCGCTCGCACCCGTGGCCGGCGACGACCTGGCCGAGCGCCTGGGCCTGCGGCACTACCCGGCGCTGATCACGGCCACCGGCATCGAGCAATGAAGCCATGTCGGGGAAACAGCCGGTCGAGGTTCTGCTACGCCCAGCGGTGGAGCTATACACCGTCGCAGCGTGTGCAGGCGCCGCGTTTCTGTCCCTGGTGGCCCCATGGTCGCTCGCGCTGAGTCCGGCCATGGGCGTCGGCAGCGCGCTGGCGTTCGGCGCCTACGGCGCGATCCGCTACCGCGATGCCCGCGTCATCCTGCGCTACCGGCGCAACATCCGCCGCCTGCCGCGCTACGTGATGACCAGCCGAGATGTGCCGGTCAGCCAGCAGCGACTGTTCGTGGGGCGCGGGTTCCTGTGGGAGCAGAAGCACACCCATAGGCTGATGCAGACGTACCGGCCGGAGTTTCGCCGCTACGTTGAGCCGACGCCGGCCTACCGGCTGGCGCGTCGCCTGGAGGAACGGCTGGAGTTCGCGCCGTTCCCGCTGTCCCGGCTGTCCGCGCTCACGGGCTGGGACGTATCCCTCAATCCGGTTCGCCCGCTGCCGCCGGTCGGCGGCCTGCCGCGGCTGCATGGCATCGAACCCGACGAGGTGGACGTCAGCCTGCCGCTGGGCGAGCGCGTCGGCCATTCGCTGGTGCTGGGCACCACGCGCGTGGGCAAGACGCGGCTCGCCGAGCTGTTCGTCACCCAGGACATTCGCCGCAAGAACGCCGCGGGCGAGCATGAAGTCGTCATCGTCATCGATCCCAAGGGGGATGCCGATCTGCTGAAGCGGATGTACGTCGAAGCCAAGCGCGCGGGCCGCGAGGGCGAGTTCTACATCTTCCACCTGGGCTGGCCGGAAATCAGCGCCCGCTACAACGCCGTGGGTCGCTTCGGCCGCATCTCGGAAGTGGCAACGCGCATCGCGGGTCAGCTCTCCGGCGAAGGCAACAGTGCAGCTTTCAGGGAGTTCGCGTGGCGGTTCGTCAACATCATCGCTCGCGCCTTGGTGGAACTGGGGCAGCGCCCGGACTACATGCTGATCCAGCGCCACGTGATCAACATCGACGCGCTGTTCATCGAGTACGCCCAGCACTACTTCGCCAAGACGGAGCCCAAGGCCTGGGAAGTGATCGTCCAGATCGAGGCCAAGCTCAACGAGAAGAACATCCCGCGCAACATGATTGGGCGCGAGAAGCGCGTCGTAGCGTAGGAGCAGTACCTGTCTCAAGCCCGGAACTACGACCCGGTGCTCGACGGCTTGCGATCGGCGGTGCGCTACGACAAGACGTATTTCGACAAGATCGTCGCCAGCCTCTTGCCGTTGTTGGAGAAGCTGACCAGCGGCAAGATCGCGCAGCTCCTGGCGCCGAACTACTCCGACCTCAATGACCCCAGGCCGATCTTCGACTGGATGCAGGTCATCCGAAAGCGCGCCATCGTCTATGTGGGTCTGGACGCGCTGTCCGACGCCGAGGTCGCCGCGGCGGTCGGCAATTCGATGTTCTCCGACCTGGTTTCGGTCGCCGGGCACATCTACAAGCACGGGATCGACGACGGCCTGCCGGGTGCATCGGCTGGCGCGCGCGTGCCGATCAACGTGCATGCCGACGAGTTCAATGAATTGATGGGCGACGAGTTCATTCCGCTCATCAACAAGGGTGGTGGCGCGGGCTTGCAAGTCACCGCATACACGCAAACGCTGTCGGACATCGAGGCCCGCATCGGCAATCGGGCCAAGGCCGGCCAGGTGATCGGAAACTTCAACAACCTGTTCATGCTCAGGGTCAGAGAGACGGCCACCGCCGAACTGCTGACCCGGCAATTACCGAAGGTGGAGGTCTATACGACCACCATCGTTTCGGGCGCGACGGACAGCTCGGACATCCGCGGCGCGACGGATTTCACGTCGAACACCCAGGACCGCATCAGCATGTCCAGCGTGCCGATGATCGAGCCGTCACACGTCGTCGGCCTGCCCAAGGGCCAGTGCTTCGCGCTGCTGCAGGGCGGCCAGCTTTGGAAGGTGCGCATGCCGCTGCCGGCGCCGGACCCGGATGAGGTGATGCCGACGGACTTGCAGCAACTGGCCGGGTACATGCGCCAGAGCTACAGTGAGGCCACGCAGTGGTGGGAGTTCACCAGCTCGCCGGCCTTGCAGGATGCGGCCTTGCCCGACGACCTGCTGGACGATGCCGCTGCGGCCGAGCCCGACGCGGTGGCCACCGGCGCCGACGATGGCGCGGGCAACGAGGCCGTGCCATGAAGGATGCCGCCTCGACCGCGCAGCGGGAGCAGAACCAACGCCAAGGCTTGATCGTCGGCACCCTCACCTTACCGTTCCGGTTACTCGGGGTGCTGATCGGCTCGCTGCTGTTCTCGATCGTGGTGGAGTGCGTCGGCATGCACCTGTTCTGGAAGGACCAGGGCTGGCGCCACTCCCAGCAGATGCTGCAGTACGAACTCGGGCACCTGTCCAGCCACTTCACGCGCAGCGTGGTCGTACAGGAGCCGGGACGGACGGCGCACGAGCTGGTGGACACCGGATACGAATGGGTGTTCGTGCGCTCGGGGCTGCTGGAGCACATGAGCCAGACCGCCGAGCGCGCCCGAGCGCCCAGCCACGGGCAGACCCACAACTTCCGCTACTGGATCAGCCAGGTCTATGTCTGGACCGAGAGCTACCTGATCGCTGCGGCCTTCACGACGCTCACCTTCCTGGTGCGCCTGCTGGTCTTGGTGCTCACGCTGCCGCTGATCCTCACGGCGGCATTCGTCGGCCTGATTGACGGCCTGGTGCGACGGGATGTGCGCCGGTTCGGCGCGGGCCGCGAATCCGGCTTCATCTACCACCGCGCGAAGGCCAGCCTGATGCCGTTGGCCGTGCTGCCTTGGGTCACCTATCTCGCTCTGCCCATATCGGTGCATCCTCTGGTCATCCTGCTGCCCAGCGCGGCGTTGCTGGGGATGGCAGTTAGCCTGACCGCAGGCAGCTTCAAGAAGTACTTATGAGGTGACACGGGCGGCACTGCTCTGCAAAGCCGTGTGCCGTTCATCGGTTCTGCAGGGTATCAAGAGCAGCATCCAACGCCGTAACCGCCTCGACGACCGTTCTTACCGTCGCCCGATCGAACTCATGATCGCGCTGAGCGTCGTGCACACCGCTATTGAGGTAACCCCATTCAATACTCGTACCGCTGACATTGAGCAGCCTGACCAACGCCCCCACGGCATCCGGCGCACCCGCGTGTTGCGCCGCGATACGCTCGACGGCCGACCGCAACTTGGTGCATTTATTGTTCAGCTCCCAAGGCGCGCGGGGCCCGCTCAGCTTGATGTCGATCCGGCCGTCCGTCCGCCGACCCAGCCACGTCCACAGGCGGTCCGTCAGACTCTCCAGCGCCGGCCGGGCCTGACGCAGTGCCTCGCGTTTCTCGTCAGCCGCCAACGCCTGCTGGGCCAGAAGAACATAGTTCTTCGCTGGCGGGTCGCTGTCGACCCGCAGTTCGTGCTCTCCCTGATGCGGGAGAAACTTGTAGCGCTTGATGGCGCCAGCGCGCCGGGCGCCCAGCTCCTGCTGGATGCGATGCAGGAATTCCTCGGCGTGCGAGGTGAGGATGACCTGCTTACCGTCGAGCAGGCCATCCTCGAAGAAGGTGCGCCAGATGCCGTCGCGGTGGTCATCGTCGATCGCATTGACGACGTCATCAAAGATGACGACGGGACAACCCTGCGCGATATTTTTGGCGAGTAGTATCGCCAGGCCGAGGCACTTGATGTGCCCCTCGCTGAACACGATTAGCGCGTCGTAACGGACACCCGGCTCCCCAGCGAACTCCACCTCGATCTTGCCGTTCTCGGCCACTGGCAGCCACAGCGCGTGCAGCAGATCGCCGGGCGGATCGGCCCGGTTGAATGCGTTGTAGAGCTGGCGCGCTTGCTCTCCCAGCCCTTGGAGCAGCACACCTGGAAGTGCGGCAAGGTAGGCCTGAATCTCGGGCAAAAAGCCGTCGTAGGCAACCTTGACCCGCTGATGGTGCGCCACCACCGCCACTTCCGCAGCAACGACCTCGATCAGTTCGCGGTTCGCCTCGTCGAACTGGGCGACGGTCTGGCGGGCAGTGGCCAGATCCTGATCGGCCGCCCCCCGCAAGGTGCGCAGTCGTTGGACCTCCAACTGGTGCTGCTGTAGGCCATCTCGCTCCTGTGCCAATGCGCCGCGCTGGGCATGCACTTCCCGCGCCTGCGCGTCGACCCCTTCAATGATCTCGGCGATCCGCAGCAGAGCGTTCCAGGCACGTCGATCTCCATCGACCCAGGCACCAAGCCAATTGCCGGCCGCAGTGGGAGGCAGCAGCGGCAGGCCAGCACCCTGTGATTCGGCCGGACAGGCAACGGCACCCGCCGTTACCACGCGGCGCATCTCCTCCCACAGAACTCGGACCGCCTCGCTCAACTGCGTGCGATGTCCGGTCTCCTGCTGTTGGAGGGCAGCCAGTTGAGCAAGCTGCTCCAGGCCCGCGCGTGCCTTCGCGAACGGATCCTGCGCCACAGCGGCCAGTGCAGTTCCACAGGCGGGGCAAGCCGTCGCCCCGTCCGCCAGCGCCAACACGGCCTCGTAGAGCTTCGCGTATGACACCTCGCCGGCGCGGGCGGCAAGCTGCCCGGAAGACGCCCGCCACAGTCCCTGGATCCGATAAGCCTCTGCCAGCAACGCCTGCAGACGGGCCTGCGTCACTTCATAAATGGCAGGCGGGTTGGCGTCCAGTTGTGCCTGGACGTACGGCAGCCGCCCTTGTTGCTGCGGTGTGCCGAGCAGCCAGTCGACGCAGGCCTGGTAGGTCGCGCCAGGCCACATGCGCTGCGCCAAGGCCTGCTCTAGGGCCTCGACCGCAGCAATCTTCTGCGGATAGGCGGCGATCGTCTGCTCGGAGTTCGCCAACTGTACGCGGCGTTGTGCCAGCTGCGCAGCTTGGACACCGGTGAGCATCAGGTCCTGATCAAGCAAAGGGTTGAAGCCCCGCACGAATTCGCTGAACTGGTCCACGCCGAACAGGGTTGCGATCAGTTGCCGCTGGTCGCCCGGCGTCCGCGCGGCGATGCGGGCGAAGTCGTCAAGGCGGTTCTTCTCGATGAAGCAGAAGCGGTATTCGGCTTCATCTGGCTGGACGGCCTGGGGCTGGTCTTCCGCCCGGGACGATAGGACAGGCGCGACATGACGGCGCAGGCGAGCGTTGTTGCAGTACGTCCGCTGGTCGACCCGCTTGGCCTGCGCTTCGCTGATCGAACCGAGCATCGCCACTTCCAAGGCTTCGCAGAAGCTGCTCTTGCCGGTGCCGTTGGCACCGTAGACCAAGGTGATGTCATGGCTGAGGTCGAACGTCTCCTGCCGCATGAATCCTCGAAACGGCCCGACTTCGAGCTGGTGCAGTCGCCCGAGCGCCGGCCCGTTTTCGGGGCCGCGCGCGTCCCCGTTGTAGGCGACAGGCATCTGCGCCAGATGCGCGATGGCCAGCGGCGCCAAGCGCGTGGAGCGCCCCCGGCGTGCAGCACCGACCTCGGCCAGTGGCTGCAGGTGATCGAGCACCAGGTGCGCCAGCCGGCGCACGTCGTCGTGCACGTGCCGCTGCGCCAAGTGCGCTAGGAACCGGTGGTACTCCGAACGTATGCTTGCCACAGCGACCCCTCACTTGGTCAACCACTGACCGTAAGCCTCCACATCGATCATGGGGACCGTTCCACTGAACTGAAGCTGCGCGATCAGCTTGAAAAGAAACGCGGTCGCCGGCTTGTTTTCGTTGGTGTAGCTGTACGCGCCGCTGGCTTGGTCATAGAAAAAGTGCCCGTGGGCGGCAACGCATCCGATGTCCAGACGCCCCTCGGTGAGGTTTGCGTTCAGCGCCTTGTCCATGGATGGGCCCAATGCTGGACTCCATTCGCTCTCGAAGGTGAGCAAGCCACCCAGAATCGGAATCAACGGCTTCGCTGGGTAGGTCCCGCCAGCGTGCGGGATCGGCAGGCTCGTGCGGTGCAGCCTGCGCACACTGGCGACCTTCTCCTGGGCATAGGCCACAAGCCCCGCGTCAGCCGTCTGCTTGGCCTCGAACACGGCGTACACGCTTTCGGCTGGGATGATCGTCTCGTTCTCGTAGGTGAAGATAAAAGGCGAATATTGCCGATCAAACACCACCACATCGATCTGCTGGCTGAAGTTCCCCAGGCTGTCCACCACATGCGCCTTGGCCGCCTGGTACCGTTTGGGCAGATAGGTATCCAGCATGTCGATCCAGACGTTCTCGCTCGCATCCCCCTTCGTGCCCGGGTGACCGAAGGTCTTGCGTACTACGGACAGGCGCTGCTGGATGTCCTCGTGCAAGGACGACAAGAGTTGGGAAAGCGACCACTGGGACATGTTGTACCTCGATTGGACGTATGGCAGCCGACGGGGTCAGGAAAGCGGGAACTTGGGGCCAAACAGCGCACGCCAGGCTCGAAGCGCTTCGAGATTGCGACCGCGACGCGCGTGGTCGATGGCGACACTTGCGTCCTGGCTCGCTTGCGACAGCAGTTGCTGCGCGCGCTGCTTGCGCGCAGCGTCCATGTCGTTGCTGATCGCCGGCCCGAGGCCGGCCGGGTCAGGCCACTCGTCATGGACACGATCAGCGAGCGTGGCAAAGAATGACTGGATCTCGCGATCGAACGATCCACCCCAGCCGCCGTAGAGACATTCCAGTGCCATCACCTCGATAAGGAATGAGGGCTTCACCGGCTTCTGATCGCCGTGCTTGGGATTGTTGTTCCAGTACTTCACCATGCGCACGAGACCTTTCCACTCATTGCCATAGGCTTGGTGCGCTGCGGTCGCCTTGTCCTTATGGATCTCCGGGTCCGTCTTGATCCACTTTCCGGACGCCGAATCGGGGATCTCATACTGGTCGCCGGTGTCGAATGCGGGCACCGCATCCACGCTGACCACCCGGTAGTCCGTGTTGTCCTCCGCGTCGATGTGAACACCGAAATCCACGTTGATCGAGCGCGCCTGTTTGCGCACGGCTGCCGAACCGTATTTCTCCACCAATGCAGAGTGGAAATCATCCAGCACTACCGATGCGGCCTTGCCGTGGTAATGCTTCTCCGAGTCCTTCAGCACGAAGAAGATGTCGATATCCTTGAGCGGCTTCGTCTTCGTGTATCGAGCATAGGAGCCGGTCAGGAAGCTGCGCGCAATACCGAATTTCGTCTGCAGGTAGTCTCGCACTTCGTTCTGGCGCTGCGAGGCATTCTTCTGCTCGCGCTCGTTGAGTTCCAGGCGCGACTTGAACTTGCGAAAAGCTTCATCGATCGACAGCATCAGCGTTGCCTCCAATATCCAGCCTGACCCGCCAGGCCGCTGTGTTCCACAGTCGAGCCCAGGCTCTGCTTGACCATCCCATCCGTCGAGCGATAGCTTCCTTTGCTCCACCCATCCACGTCAGGCCGCCCGGGCTTTGTATCAAGCATGACTTTGTACTTAGCCTGCGATGGCAACAGCCCAGCCTTCTTGATCGCGTATTTCAACTGCTCGGTATCTGTCCAGAAGCTGCCGTCGCCATCGGACCACCCATACACGATGTCGATATCCCATCGGGTCACAAGCTTGTCGGTTGCCGGGTTGTAGATCTCCAGAATCACCTTGCGCAGATCACCGGTCCCGAGCCACGTCTTGATGGCTCGGGTATTGCTCTCCCAGCGATCCGCAAAGTGCTCAGGGTCCAGCCCACTGAGCAGGATGATGTCTTTCAAGCTCTTGAGGATGTTGTCGGTCACATAGGTAACCGAGTGCGTGTACGAGTAGGTGGCGACGGTGCTCATGACTTGAGGAAACCTCCGAGGTCGAGCGACAGCGCTTGCCCAGCATCGTCCTGCGCCTGCGTGGCAATTCCTTGGCTCAAGTCCCGTGCAATGATGCGAGAACAGTGCTTTTTGAGCGCGGTTTGCACCCAGCCGAGCTGCTCCTTCGGACACGGCAGCGAGACTCCCCAGTCTCCCTTCAACGGCTCGAACCCCAAGACTTCTTCGTTGGCATCATCACCATCGATCGCGTCTTCGTCGAAGAGGCAGTAGATCCTGGTCCGTGGTCCATCGCATGTCGCAACGATGGGCGCGCTCTTGGGTGCCTGGTCGGCGATCAAGCTGGCGGCCACGCCCGCCACGGCCCTGAGTTCAGAGCGAGCCGTGCCGTCCTTGCCCTGAGTGAGCAGTTCGACAATGGCATCCCACGTCTGCAACGCATCGCGGTGCGGCGAACTGCGAAACGTCCGGCTGACAACGGTGGTCATTTTTGCTTCCCTCCTTGAAGGCGCATTTGCTTTGCCTGTCGTATCGCACTGCGCAGGTGCTCTACGGAAAGCTTGTTCGGATCGATAGCCACTTGCGGGTCGGCCGCGAGGGCGTTGGCTACGACCTTGCGAATGGCCCGACCATCCAATCCGACGCACTCGCCAGCACACGCGTCGAACTGGTGAGCCGAGGAAAGCTTGCCAATCCCCGGAAATGTCTTTGCCAGGCCATTCAGGCAGTCCACCAGGATCTGCTTGCAGGCATCCTTGCCGGGCAGTGGCACCTCCATCACCATGTCGCAACGAGACAGGAAGGCACTGTCGACGGCCTGTGGGAAGTTGCTGGTGGCCACGAACAGCAGATGCGGGTTGCGTTCGGCCAACATGTCCAACTGCACCAACACCGCATCGGTGGCCCGGTGCACATCAACCGGGTTGGCTTCCAGGCTGAGCTTGGCTCGATCAGCCGCAAGCGTTTCGACCTCGTCCAGAAGGACGATCGTCGGGCCCGCCGCTGCGGATTCTGCGATCGATTGCGAGAACAGGTCTGCCACGGCGCGTTGAGTCTTTCCCATTGCAGAGCTCGTCAGCGTGTGAGGCTCCACTTCCAGCAATCGAAACTTCGCAGAAGAAAAAGATTCGGCCACACGATGCGCCAAGCCCCGTGCCAAGGAGGTCTTCCCAGTCCCCGGTGGGCCGACCAACAAGATCACGCCGTGCAGGGGGAGTACCGTGCGCTCCACCTTGGGGCGCACCGTGAAGTTGACGATCGCTTGTGACAGCAACTGTTTTTTGATGGCTTCGTCCATCACGATCGAATCCCACAAGTCACCCAGCGACTTGTCCGGCAGCTTCCAGCTTCGATGGATGCCTTTCGGCAAAGTGGCGTCTGATGAAGGATTCTTGGTCATCCGTGGCTCTCGGCGGGTCAGAGAATGGTGCGATAGGTCGCCAGCACCTTGGTCGTTTGCACAAGGCCTTGGCGCAGCAGGATTTCGAGATAGCGGTCCACATCGATCGGCGGATGCTTGAGTTGGGCACGCTGGCGCTGCGCAGCCGACACTACGGCGGCCGCATCCAGATCCAGCAGGTTGTCCACAAACTCATCGGGGTGCTGCGATTCGATGCCGTACGGAGCCAGCAGATCGTTCGGGAAATCCCGTTCGTTGAACGTCACAATCACGCTCGCACCGCAGCGAATCGCCGCAGCCAGGACGTGCCGATCGTCCGGATCGGGCAATGTCAGGCCTGCCACGAGCGCTTCGTAGCCCTCCACCAAGCCGTCCGGAATGGCCCTGTCCATGAGATCCGACGTCCTGTCGACCTGAACCCGGGTGAGATCGGGGCGGTTGATCAACAGGTTGCGTTTCCACTCCTCATGAATGGCTTGGCTCCACCGCGCCCGGAAGCGGCCAGACAGGCCGAGCCACATCAGGAAATCCCGCAGTGGCGCGGGATATAGAACGCACGCGTCGTAGACGGCGGTGAATGGGGAATGCCTCATTCGTATCCCATTCCCAACTCTTGCGACTGCTGAGCGAGTTCGGCCATCGCCTGCTCACTGGCGCGCTCGCGCGCTTCCTTGTACTGCATCAGATCGGCGAACCTCACCCTGCGGTGCTTGCCGGTGCGATGAAATGCCAACACCCCATCTTCTAGCAGCTTGACGAAATGGGGACGGGACACGTTGAGCAAGTCCGCCGCCTCTTGGGTCGTCAGCTCTGCATGGACGGGCACCACCTTTACTGCATTGCCATCGGCCAACTCGGCCAGGATGTCGACCAGCAGGCGCAACGCCGAGGTAGGCAGTTCCACCTGATGAGCCTGTTTGTGGTCATCAAAGATCTGGATGTGCTGCGTCTCGAACTGGGTTGCGAGGTAAGCCGCCAAGGCACGTTGACCCTGGACGGCTGCCTTAACCTCTCCCGCGGCGGGAAGGGTCATCTTGGATTGGGCAGTGGCGGTGGTCATGGGTAGCTCCTAAGCGAAAACGGTTGCAGAGCCGATCATATTCGAAACACTCGAAAAACGCAATAATCGAAACGCGACCCGGGCTTTTGTAGGTTCGCTCGCGGCATGCCCAATCCGGTCGTCCGCCAGTTCCTATTGTTTGCGGCCTAAAACAGCCCTGATCTCCACGATCACCCCATTGCTGATCACACAGGAATGGCGCGATGGTGGCTTCGATCTGGCTGCGCGCCGCGCATCGCGGCGTACCCACTCTTCTCGTGACGGCCCTCCTGCTGGGTCAGTCCCCGATGGCCTTGGCCGAGTCCCCTGCGCAGCGCCAGGAGCTGGTCGCCGCGCTGCGCCAGCTCGACGCGCTGGAGCGCACCGTCGTGGACAGCGCCGCGCATGCCCCCATCCAGCCGGGCGAGCGCTACCACTTCGACTACCCGCGGCTGCTGGCTGACCTGGCGCGTGTTCGCGCCGGCATCCAGTTCCACCTGACGCCATCACGCGCTCAACCGCGCGATCCCTCCGAGCTGGCCGGCGACTACCGCACCGAGCGGGCGGCCGAGCCGCTGCCGCCGCCGACTACGAAGGGCACGCCATGAACGGCGCCCAAATCTCGGCATTTCAAGCCAACAGCGGCATCGCGCCTTCCGCGATGGCGACCGTCCTGGTCGGCGTCGTGTTCGCGGTCCTGCTCGTGTGGGGCGTCTGGGCCATCCGAACGGCCTACGTGGGGTGGTCCGAGAGCCGCCTCAACCAGCGCCAGTTCCTCGGCGTCTGCATCCGCTTCGTCGCGATGTACCTCGTCCTGAGTTTCTTCCTCCTGTCCTGACTTGACCTGAAAGGCCCCACCATGCACAACCGCATCCTCACTTCCCGTTTTGCCCAGCGCGCCGCCATGGCCGTGGGCGCCGCCGCGCTGCCCGCGCTGTCGTTCGCACAAGGCCTGCCGCAGTTGGAGAACCCGACGCGCGGCACCGGCAACGGCATCATGGAGACGATCCGCAACTACGGCTACGACATCATCATGCTCGTGGCTCTGCTGGTGGTGGCGTCGATGTTCATCGGCGTCTGCTACCACGCCTACGGGACCTACGCGGAGATCCACACCGGCCGCAAGACGTGGGGCCAGTTCGGCCTCACGGTCGCCATCGGCGCCGTGCTGCTCGTGATCGGCATCTGGCTGCTCACCGAAGCCACCGGCATCCTGTAAGGCGAGGCCGGTATGTCCGAGCAGCAGCACGTCCGTGCCGACGGGACGGTCACGTTCCTTCCGCACCGGCTCAATCGCCATCCCGTTGTGGTGCGCGGCCTCACCGCCGACGAACTTTGGATTTGCTGCGGCCTGTCTGGCGCCGCCGGCCTGCTGGTCGGCGCACCGTTGTCCTGGGTGTTCCGCACGATCGCGCTGGCGCCGACGTTCGTCGTTCTAGGCGTGGCGCTGGGTGTCTTCATCGGCGGCGGCATCCTGCGCCGCCTCAAACGCGGCCGGCCCGACACCTGGCTGTATCGGCAACTGCAATGGCGCATCGCCACGCGCCATCCGCTGATGGCCGGCTGGGTCGGCGGCCATGTGCTGATCGCGCGCTCGGGCTTCTGGTCCACCCGCAGGAGCATGCGATGAGCCGCTTCAAGAACGAGATCACCCACCTGCAGGCGCACATCAAGACCTTGCGCCTGAGCGCGGGCGCGCTGGTCATCGTCGCCCTAGTCATGGGCGGCGGCTGGTGGAGCGCGCCGCGCGACCTGACCATCCACGTCCCGCCCGACCTGCGCTCTGGCAGTACCCGCAAGTGGTGGGAGGTACCGCCCGAGTCGGTTTATGCGTTCACGTTCTACGTGTTCCAGACATTGAACCGCTGGCCGACCAATGGCGAAGAGGACTACCCGCGCAACCTCCACACGCTCTCGCCGTACCTCACCCCGTCCTGCCAGGCCTTCCTGCGGGCGGACTACGACTACCGCCGCAGCACAGGCGAGCTGCGTCAGCGCGTGCGTGGTATCTACGAACTCCCCGGCCGCGGCTATGGCGACGACCCCACGACGCGCGTGCGCACTGTGTCCGATCGCGACTGGGTGGTGACGCTGGACATCACGGCGGACGAGTACTACGGCGCCGAGCGGGTCAAGCGCGCCCTGGTGCGCTATCCGATCAAGGTCACGCGGGTGGACGTCGATCCTGCCCGCAACCCGTTCGGCTTGGCGCTGGACTGCTACGAGGGCGCGCCCCAGCGCATCAGTGCACCGGAGCCGACGCGCCCGGCGCCGAGAGGCCTGTCTCCGCAAGCGCCTCAAGGAGGAAACACCCCATGAAGCATCCTGTACTCGTGCTGCTGGGGCTGCTGGCCGTGGCTGCGGCACCCGTCTCCCATGCTGTCGAGATCCTGCGTTGGGAACGCATGCCGCTGGCGGTGCCGCTGAGGGTCGGCCAGGAGCGCATCGTGTTCATCGACCGGAACGTGCGCGTGGGCGTGCCCGCTGGCGTGGGCGAGCGCCTGCGCGTGCAGAGCGCGGGCGGTGCGGTGTACCTGCGCGCCAGCGAACCGATCGAGCCCACGCGGCTGCAACTGCAAGACGCCCACACGGGCGCGCTGATCCTGCTGGACATTGCAGCCGAACCGCCCAAGGACGGGGAGGCCGAGCTGGAGCCGGTGCGCATCGTCGAGGGCGACAGCACTCCGGCGCGCTATGGCAAGCAAACCGATGGAGCCGACGAAGCACCGGCGCGCGCCCAGGGCCAGGCTGGTGCGCGGGCAGCGCGGCGCGAAACCCCGGTCCCGGTCGTGCTGACGCGCTTCGCGGCGCAGAACCTCTACGCGCCGCTGCGCACCGTGGAGCCACTGCCGGGCGTCATGCGGGTCAACCTGCGGCGCGACCTCGACCTGGACACGCTGATGCCAACGCTGCCCGTGCGCGCGGTCGCGCTCGCGTCGTGGCGCCTGGAGGACCAGTGGGTCACTGCCGTGCGCCTGACCAACGGCAGCAGCGGCTGGATCACGCTCGATCCGCGCGTGCTGCAAGGCAATTTCCTGACCGCCACCTTCCAGCACGAGGCGCTGGGCCCGCGCAGCACGCCCGAGGACACGACGGTCCTGTACCTGGTGACGCGCGGCCGCGGCCTCGCGCAGTCGCTGCTGCCGGCCATTCATCGCTTCGACCCGGCCGTGCACCTGCCGCAGCCGGACGGCGACGAGAGCGCCAAGGAGGCCCGCCATGCGCAGTAACGGCCTGCTCAAGTGGCTGATGATCCCCGTCGCCATCCTGGTGCTGTTCGTCGGCATCCGCGTTTTCTCGGGGGGAAGCACATCGGCGCCACCCACCGCGGACAGCGGCGCCCAGCTTACGCCCGAGGAAATGAAGGCACTGGGCATCGAGGGCGATACCCCGCGCGACACCGTAGCGACGCTCGTTGCCCAAGTAAAACAGTTACGCACCGAGCTTCAGACCGCGCTCTCGGACAACAAGTCCCAGCGCGAAGAGAACCAGCGCCTGCGCCAGCGCGAGAACTCCATCGACCAGCGCATCAACTCGGCACTCGAATCCGAGCGGTCCAACCTTCGCCGCGACCAGGAGCTGGCGGCCAGCGCGCGCCAGCAGACCGAAGGGCTGCTCGCCGACCTGCAGCGGCGCCTAGACAGCATCGGCGGGCGCGGCGGCGGCCATGCCGACCTGCCCGTGGGCCTGGGCCTGCGCGATGGCGACGAGGCCGGCATGGAAGGCGGCATGCGGTGGGTCGAGCCGGACGACGCGAAGAAGACCGAGGGACGCAATGGCAGTCGTGGCACGGGCAGCGGCATGAGTTTCCCGACGAGCTTTGGCCCCGCGCAAAGCACGCTCGAAACGACCGAGGAAAACGTGGCGAACGCCGGCGCACGTGCCGCCGGGGTCAAGAGCGCGAAGCCGGTCTATACCGTGCCGACCAACTCCACACTGATGGGGTCGGTCGCGATGACCGCGCTGATCGGCCGCGTGCCGATCGACGGCACGGTGAACGATCCCTATCCGTTCAAAGTCCTGGTCGGGCCGGACAACCTGACGGCCAATGGCATCGACATTCCCGACGTGGCCGGTGCCGTGTTCTCCGGCACCGCCTCGGGCGACTGGACGCTCTCGTGCGTGCGCGGCCAGGTCCGCAGCATCACCTTCGTCTTCCACGATGGCACGGTCCGCACCATTCCCGAAGACCGCGACGGCAACCAGCAGAACAACCAGCAGCGCGACGGCCTGGGCTGGATCAGCGATCCGTATGGCATCCCTTGCGTCAGCGGCGAGCGGCGCAGCAACGCCCAGCAGTACCTCGGCTCGCAGGCCCTGATCACCGCGGCCGGTGCCGGTGTGGCCTCACTGATCGACAGCGACAGCGGCCAGATGTCCTACGTGGGCGCAGACGGTTCCATCGGCAGCGTCGGCATCTCGGGCAACGAGGCCGTGGGCCGCATCTTGGCAGGTGGCGTGCGCGACATGGCGGACTGGGTGAACAAGCTGTACGGGCAGGCGTTCGCGGCCGTCTATGTCCAGCCCGGCGCGAAGGTAGCCGTCCACCTCGAAAAGCCGCTCGCCATCGACTTCGATCCCGAAGGCCGCAAGGTCGATCACCGCGCAGGAGAAAGCCATGCTCTCGAACTTGACTGACTTGTCCCGTGGCCTGACGCTGGTCCTCACCGTCGCCGTGCTCGCCGGCTGCGCCACCAGCAAGGAAAAACTGCTGCCCCACGGCGACAGCACGATGATGGACATCTGGCAGCAGAACGCCGGCGACGGCGACGGCGGCGGTGGCGCCGGCCAAGTGGCGCGCAGACAGTTGCTCGATGCGCGCCAGAGCCTTCGCCGTCCGCTGACCGAGGCCGACGTGCAAGCCGTACCTGCCGAGCAGATGCGTTACACGCGCACCGCGCGCAATGAGGTCTATCGCCAGTTCCAGCGCCTGCCCAACCCCGACCTCGTGATGTACGTGTATCCCCATTTGGCGGGCACCGACCCGGTGCCGATTCCGGGCTATACGACTGTGTTCCCGCTGTACCAGCGCGTGCAGTACGCCATGCCAGGCGAGCGCGTGGAGGACTACTGATGCGCTGGAAACTTCCCTGGCCTAAGCCGGCCGCGCCGAAGCTGGCCGCATCCGGCGCTGGTGATGACGAGCAGCCGGACGGCTGGCAGCGCCACGTCGAGGCCTTGCAGCAGGCCGGCATCGCCGAACCCGGCGCAGCGATCCAGGGCCGCAGGCCAGCGACCGTGGCCGACGAACAGGCGCTGTACGACGTCGCCCCGTCCTTCGTGGAACTGCTGCCCTGGGTTGAGTTCCTGCCCGAGTCGAAATCTATGCTGCTGGAGGACGGCCAATCCGTGGCCGCCTTCTTCGAACTGGTGCCGTTGGGCACCGAGGGCCGAGAGCCTGGCTGGCTCGCCCACGCCCGAGATGCCCTGGAAAACGCTCTTCAGGACAGTTTCGATGAACTGGACGAGAACCCGTGGGTGCTCCAGCTCTATGCCCAGGACGAACCGAGCTTCGACCAGTACATGCAGACCTTGCGCGATTACGTGCAGCCACGTGCACGCGGCTCGGCGTTCACCGAGTTCTACCTGCGTTTCTTCGACCACCACCTGCGCGCGGTGGCCAAACCGGGCGGCCTGTTCGAGGACACGGTGGTCACGCGGCTGCGCTGGCGCGGCCAGACGCGGCGTGTGCGCATGGTGGTGTATCGCCGCGTGGCCGGCCAAGGACAGGGCCAGGTGAACCGCCGCGGGCAGACGCCCGAGCAGATGCTGGGCATCGTCTGCGACCGCTTGTGCGGCGGGCTGGCGAACGCCGGCATCCAGGCCCGGCGCATGGGCGCGGCAGACGTTCACGATTGGCTGCTGCGGTGGTTCAACCCGCGTCCCACGCTGCTTGGGCCTGGGGCCGAGGACCGGGAGCGCTTCTACGCTTCGGCGCGCTACCCGGACGAGACCGAGACTGGCGAGATCGAACTGGCGAGCGGGCGGGACTTCAGCCAGCGGCTGTTCTTCGGTCAGCCGCGCTCGGACGTCGCGCAAGGGGCCTGGTACTTCGACGGCATGCCGCATCGCGTGCTGATCACCGACCGGCTGCGCATGCCGCCCGGCACCGGGCACCTGACCGGCGAGACCCGCAAGGGCGATGCGATCAACACGCTGTTCGACCAGATGCCGGAGGACACCTTGCTTTGTCTCACGATGGTCGCCACGCCGCAGGATGTCCTCGAATCGGATCTCAACCACCTGGCGAAAAAAGCAGTGGGCGAGACGCTGGCATCGGAGCAGACGCTCAAGGACGTGTATGAGGCGCGCTCGCTGATCGGCAGCGCGCACAAGCTCTACCGGGGCACCCTCGCGTTCTATCTGCGCGGGCGCGACGAGGCGGAGCTGGACCGGCGCGGGCTGGATCTCGCGAACGTGATGCTCAACGCCGGCCTGCAGCCGGTGCGCGAGGACGACGAGGTGGCGCCGCTCAACAGCTACTTGCGCTGGTTGCCGTGCTGCTACAACCCTGGCCAGGATCGGCGCAAGTGGTACACCCAACTGATGTTCGCGCAGCACATCGCGAACGTGTCGCCGGTGTGGGGCCGCGCCCAGGGTACGGGGCATCCCGGCATCACGATGTTCAACCGCGGCGGCGGCCCGATCACCTTCGATCCGCTCAATCGCCTGGATCGGCAGATGAACGCCCATCTGTTCCTGTTCGGCCCCACCGGCTCGGGCAAGTCAGCGACGCTCAACAACCTCTTGAACCAGGTCACGGCGATATACCGTCCACGGCTGTTCATCGTGGAGGCCGGCAACAGCTTCGGCCTGTTCAGCGATTTCGCCAAGCGCCTGGGCCTGACCGTGAACCGGGTCAAGCTGGCTCCTGGCTCGGGCATCAGCCTGGCACCGTTTGCCGATGCGCGCCGGCTGATCGAAACGCCCAGCGACGTGCAGACCCTCGACGCCGATGCGCTGGACGAAGACCAGCAGCCGGATGCCTCGGCCATGGAGGCTGACGAGCAGCGCGATGTGCTGGGGGAACTGGAAATCACGGCCCGCCTGATGATCACGGGTGGCGAGGACAAGGAAGAAGCTCGGATGACGCGGGCCGATCGCTCGCTGATCCGCCAGTGCATCCTCGATGCGGCCGAACATTGCGTGGCGGAGAAGCGCATGGTGCTGACCCGCGACGTGCGCAATGCACTGCGCGCCCGTGGCCAGGACCCGACGCTGCCCGAGATGCGGCGCGTGCGGCTGCTGGAGATGGCGGATGCGATGGACATGTTCTGCCAAGGCACGGACGGCGAGATGTTCGACCGCGACGGCACGCCATGGCCCGAGGCCGACATCACGCTGGTCGATCTGGCGACCTATGCCCGCGAGGGCTACAACGCGCAGCTCTCGATCGCCTACATCAGCCTGATCAGCACGGTGAACAACATCGCCGAGCGCGACCAGTACCTGGGCCGCCCGATCGTCAACGTCACCGACGAAGGCCACATCATCACGAAGAACCCGCTGCTCGCGCCCTACGTTGTGAAAATTACAAAGATGTGGAGGAAATTGGGGGCCTGGTTCTGGCTCGCGACGCAGAACATCGACGACCTGCCGCGCGCCGCGGAGCCCATGCTCAACATGATCGAGTGGTGGATCTGTCTCAGCATGCCGCCCGATGAAGTCGAGAAGATCGCGCGGTTCCGCGAACTCTCGCCCGCGCAGAAGGCGCTGATGCTTTCAGCGCGCAAGGAGGCGGGTAAATTCACCGAAGGCGTCATTCTCTCCAAGAGCATGGAGGTGCTGTTCCGCGCCGTGCCGCCGAGCCTGTACCTCGCCCTCGCGCAGACAGAATCCGAGGAGAAGGCCGAACGCTACCAGCTCATGCAGCAGTACGGCTGCACCGAACTGGTAGCGGCTTTCAAGGTGGCCGAGAAGATCGACCAGGCGCGTGGTATCGAGTCACCGGCCCTGGAACTGTCGTAAACCGGAGAACGCCATGGAACAGAAACGTCCTTCCATTCCGATGCAGGTCCAGGCGTTCCGCCGTCGCCGCTGGCGGCCTCGCTGGCCCTGGGTATTGGCTGCTGCGCTGGCCGCGCTGCTGCTGATCTGGCTGGTGTCCCGAACACCCGGCGAATCCTCAGAGCCGTCGCGCGCGCCGGTCAGCACGGCGCAGGTCGCTGGGCCACCCTGGCAGATGGGCAACCCGGGAGGCCGTTTCACGCTGACGCTCTATGCCGACCTGGAATGCCCGTTCTGCCGGGAGTACCTCCCGCAGCTCAAGCGGTGGGTCGGCGACAACACCGATGTGGCACTGCAATGGCATCACCAGCCGCTGGCCGTGCACGAGCCGGCCGCGTCGGCCGAGGCACGTCTGGCCGAGTGCGCCGCCGAAGCTGGGGGGCATGCAGCGTTCTGGCAGGCGGTCGAATGGGTCTATGCCCACACGCGCAGCGACGGCCAGGGCTTGCCCGATGGCTTGCGTTACCCCGAAACAACGTCAGCCATCGAACAGTGCATGGCGAGCGAGCGGCCCAACGTGGCCATCCGCGCCCAGGCCGCGGAAGCCACCAAGAGCGGCGTGACCGCCACGCCGTCGCTGCGACTACTCGATCGCCAGACGGGCCAGGCCATCCTGCTGCAGGGGCCAATCGAGGGCGATGCCTTGCTGTCGGCCATGGACATGCTGGCGGCTGGGGACATGGCTGGCGACGCGGCGGCTTCGCCCGCCACCCCCACATCCGAAATGCCTGCCGACGTTGTCGGCGACATGCCCAGGTAGCCCTCGGTCTTGGAGGCTACGGCGAGGCTTGCCGCGCTGACCGCTACCCGTTCGCTTCGCATCCTGCCTGCGAACGATCACCGCTGCGCGGTGGTGGATGCACCTTGTTCTGCTGTTTCCATCCCCAGGAGGGCTTGCCCTCCCAGGGTGGCGTCCTCCGTTCACATTCTGGAGATTCGCCATGTCTCTCATCGTCAACGACTCCTGCGTGGAGCCACGTTTTGCCCCAGCCTCCCAATCGGATGATTGGATCATCCGACAGGCCATCGCGCTGCTGGAACAGCGTGTTTTCAAGGCCGGGCCGCTTCTTGACCAGCCACAGGCCGTGAAGGACTACCTGCGCCTGAAACTCGTCGCAGAACCGAACGAAGTGTTCGCCATCGTATTCATGAACACTCAGCACCGGGTGCTGGCCTACGAGCCGATGTTCAAAGGCACGCTCGATTCGACCGCCGTTTATCCGCGTGTTGTCGTACAGCGGGCATTGGAGCTGAATGCCGGCGCGGTGATTTTTTCTCACCAGCATCCCTCGGGATGCACTGAGCCGTCGAGCGCGGATCGCGTTTTGACCGACCGACTGAAGGCAGCGTTGGCGCTCATCGACGTGCGAGTGTTGGACCACATCATCGTCGGCCAAGGCACGCCTTACTCGTTCGCGGAATCCGGCCTGCTGTAGCGAAGGCATCGGCTTCTTGATCCACGCGGAGGCTTCGGCCTCCGCTTTTTCATGGGTGTGAGACAAGCAGGTATGCGGGCAGTCCGCGATGCGCATTGTTTGTTGGGATCGCATCGGCTTCGCGTTTGACTATGGCCCTGATCAACTTGCGGGGCACGCGACATGCCAGCATCTCTTTCCAGGTTCACGCCGGGCTGGCGAACCCTCGGCCTGGCCGTGGCGCTGCTGGCAGCCCTGGCCGTTGTCAGCCCGGCCACCTTCGCCGCCGACGTGGTGGTCGTCACCGACAGCCGACACCCGGTCAAGACCATGGGTGGCGAGCGGCTGATCGAGCTGGACGAAGCCCACAGGATTGAAGCGGAGCTTTCAGCAGAGCTACCCACCGAGCCCGAGCAGGCGGCAGCCATTGTCAAGCGTCGGCTCACCAGCGGCGGCGCCGACCTACAGCGCCGCCTCGCTTCCGCCTACCAGGCCGTCACCGACGCATGGAGCCTGGGCATCACCAGCCTTCCGGCCGTCGTGGTGGACCAGCGCTACGTGGTCTATGGCGAGCCGGACGTGGCCCGCGCTGTCGCGCGCATCGAGCAGCACCGGAGGGACCAGCCGTGACCCGACCATTCGACCTGATGCGCCGCCTGCGCGCTGGCGTGGCGTCCGTGCTACTGCTCAGTGCCACCGGCAGCTACGCCCTCAACACCGCGACCATCGTCGGCTCGGTGGCGTCGCCCGACTGCCTCGAATACCGGGTCGTCGGCATCTGCTACTGGCTCTATTGCACCTGGACAGGCTGCACGGTTCGCACGTCCATCAAGGTGCGCCACTACGTCCCCGATGCGGTGGTTTCCAGCTACAGCAACACCGGCGAGAACCCCTGGGTCGAAGTCCGGGCGATGAGCACGCCCAATCCGTCCGCCCAGGCTGGCGGCGACGGGACGACGAATGAAGACCACGAGAACAACCTCGCCAAGTTCAAGAACGCCGATGTGATCGGCCACCCTGGCGTCGAGGTGTTCAACCAGTTCGTCTCATCGTCGGGCTACTTCTGCGAGGGCGCAGGCACGGCGTTCATGCCGTATTTGCTGAGCACGGTGGATACGCTGGCTTGGCGCTACAACGTGCCCGAGATGGCCTACCCGGAAGCGCTGATTTCGGGCCGGCGCGAGGTTGGCGCACGCACCACGATGAACCTCTGGGGCAACGTGTATCCCCGTGGGGGCTTCCTGCACCAGACCGACGACTTCAAGGCCGGCGCAGTGGTGGCCCAGCGTGCGGGCGATGTCGTCACGCGCCGCGGGCAGATTCATGTCTATCAGCCGTTGCTTGCCAACTCCCGCGACGGCTACTGGCCGGCCGGCGCGCTGATGGAGGGGGATGTCTCGACCGGCAAGTGGCAAGAACTCACGCCCGTCCTGTCTTCGTCCTGCACAGTCTTCCCGCGCAGCGGCTTCCTGACCCAGGCGCAGCGAGGCGACTACGCATGGGCGCTGTGGCGGCCGTATGCCTGCTGCGAACGCCGAGGCCAGGTGTTCCTGGGCAGCGTCGATTTCCTCTGAGGTGATGCCATGAAGTTCCGTCCTGCATTCAATCCGTTCTCCCGCCAGGCACGTCGCACGGAGATTGTCCTGGCGCTGGCCGGCGCGCTCATGCTCGGCAGCGGCGTGGCCTGGGGTCAACTGGGATACCAGACCAGCGGTAGCGTCATCGGCGATGACGTCATGTACTCGATTGGCGGCGGCAACGCCGTGTCGATGGGACGTGCGGCCAGCATGCGCTCTCTCGGTGTCGGCGTGGGCTGGAACAGCAACTTGATCTGCGGTGACATGAGCATCCAGACCACCTTGAGGAATCAACTCAACGGCATCACCAACGGCTTCCAGCAAATCATGTCGTCGGTGATCCAGAGTGCCACCAGTGCGGTGGCATCGTTGCCCGCCCTGATCATTCAGCGCGCCGATCCCGGTCTGTACAACCTGCTCACCAATGGCGTGCTGCAGGCGCGTCTCGATTTCGACCGCAGCAAGCTGACGTGTCGCGCCATGGCAGAGAAGATGGCCGAAACCGCCGGCGGCCAGCTCGGCTGGAGCCAGATGGCCGAGGGCCTGGCGCTGCGCGATGCCGTGTCGAGCACGGATGCGGTCTCGGCCATCGAGCAGGCCGAGACGCGCCGCGGCAATGACGGCGTGCCGTGGGTCGGGGGCAGCAACGCGGGCGGCTCCGGCCAGCCTGCAATTAAGGTTGTCGGCGATGTCACCCGCGCCGGCTACAACCTGGTCAACGGCCGCGGTGTGACCGACACCTCGTCCATCGCGCCGTCCAGTTGCGGCAGCCTCTCATGCCAATCTTGGACCTCGCCGCAGGCCGCCGTTGAGTGGGCCACGCGCGTGCTTGGCGAGAAGGAACAGCGCACTTGCGATGCCTGCACCAAGACCGAGACGACACCGGGCGTCGGGCTCACGCCGCTGATCCAGGAAGAGTACGACGCCAAGCTGCAAGCGCTCCAGGATCTCGTCTCCAAGGCAAAGAACACGACGCCGGAGAACCTGCGCGAGGCCGGCAGCGCGTCGCTGCCGATCACGCGCGGCGTGATCGAGGCGCTGCGCGACGAGCCGGACCAGCACCTGCTGTCGCAGCGCCTGGCGTCCGAGGTCGCGCTGTCGTCCGTGCTGGAGAAAGCGCTGCTGCTGCAGCGCACGCTGCTCACAGGCAAGAAGGAGCCCAACGTCGCGGCCAACGAGCTTGCCGTTGAGGCGGTGAACCACGAGAGCGACACGCTCGACCGTGAGATTCGCAACCTCAAGACCGAACTGGAGCTGCGGCGCGAGCTGGCGAACAACTCGCCCATGGCCATCATCCAGCGCCATAGCACGCGCTCGGCGGGCTCGCGCGGCATCTACGAAGGCGATCCGGTGCCCGACCGCCTCGACCAGTTGCAGAAGGGCAATCCGGGGAGTCGGCCATGAGCCCGGCGCGCATGACCTGGCGGCCGCTGCGCTGGTTGTTCGGCCGGCGCGCGGCGAAGACGCTGCTGTGGCTGGTGCTGATCGTTGCCGCCGCCGTGGGGGCGAACGTCGCGGGCATCTACCTGGTCGGCAGCGTTGCAGGCTGGGAACGGTGGCTGGCGGCCTCCGCAGGGTATTTCTTCATTTGGCGGCTGTGCGTGTACGCGGCAACGGCCTATGGATGGTTCTGGATGCACCGCCGGGTGCTGGCCCGCGAAGATCAAAGCGGGACAGATGGGCAGGCGCGGCGCCAGCTGATCCGCACCGAGGTCGCTGGCGTCGTCGCCATCGTCGCGCTGGAAGCCAGCCTGTTGGTGCAGGCCGCTTGAGGGGAGATCGAGGCCATGACGCTTTTCACGACCGACTACCTGGAGTACTACCTCACCCTCGTGTCCTGGATCGTCAACAACGGTATCTGGGCCGTGCTGGTGTCCAGCGGGGTGTTCGCGCTGCCTTTCGTCGCCATCGTCGTGCAGGAGTGGCTGAAGGCCCGTGCGGAAGGTGCTGACGAGGGCAACAAAGGCGTTCTGAGTGCCGCCCGTATCGAGAACCGGGTCTTCGTCGCGATCGTGGTGGTGATGTTCGCGGGCATCCCGTTCATCGACGTGGACCTCAGCACCATCCAGTACGACAGCTCGCGCTCGGCACAATGCCAAGTCAGCGTACCGCAACCCACGGAAACCGGCTGGTCGCAGTCCTTCAGCACCATCAACAACCAATCGGCGAAGGTGCCGGTCTGGTGGGCCTTCATGCACGCGCTCTCGCGCGCCGTCACGAGCGCCTCGGTAGCTGCGATCCCGTGCGGTACGGACCTGCGGCAGATGAGGATGGAGATCGACACGACCCGCATTGACGACCCGGTACTCGCTCAAGAGGTCGCGGACTTCTCGCGGGATTGTTATGGGCCTGCGCGGGCCAAATTGTTCATGCAGCGCCCGGATCTCGATGAGCAGCAGATACACGACGTGAGCTGGATCGGCTCGCGATTTTTCACGGACACGGGTGGCTACTACGACAGCTACCGCTCCAGCACGGCGCGCGAGGCATGGCCCTATGACGACACCCGCGATGCTGGCCTCGCGCAAGTTACCAATGGTGGCGGCTACCCGACCTGCAGGCAGTGGTGGTCAGACGGCAGCAACGGCCTGCGGGCACGCCTGCTGGGTCAGGTGGACCCGAGCCTGCTGAATCGCCTGGCGGGCTGGGCCGGGTTCCTGAGCCGGGCCGAGGTGGACGATTCGGTGATCCGCGCCATCGCGTCACCGCGGCAGCAGAAACTGAACCAGGGCAGCGTCTATACGGACTACGGCGGCCAGATCGACAAGACCCTGCCGAACATCGTGACGCGGGCCACAGGCGACGTCGGGATGGCAGTCGGCGCGATTGCTGCGTTTCCCGCCATGGATGTCGTGCGCCAATCCCTGCCCATGATCCTCGCCTTGCTGAAGATGGCGCTGGTCATCTGCATCCCGCTCGTGCTGGTTGTGGGCACCTATGACCTGAAGACGGTCGTCACCGTCAGCGTCGTGCAGTTCGCGCTGTTCTTCACGGATTTCTGGTTCCAGCTCGCACGCTGGATCGATTCGACGATTCTGGACGCGCTTTATGGCTGGGGCTTTGGCTGGAATCGGCCGCACACCAACTTTGACCCGCTGGTGGGGTTGAACAACGCCTTCGGCGACATGCTCCTGATGTTCGTCATGGGCACGATGTTCCTGGTTCTGCCGGGATTCTGGCTGGCGAGCCTTACCTGGGTTGGGATTCGGGCCGGGCACGTCATCCAGGGGCTTTCCGATGGCAGCAAGAGCGCCGGCCAAGCTGGCGGCAAGGGTGCCGGGGCGCTCACGGGAGGAAAGCTGAAATAGCGCGAGGCCGGTCAGTCGTCGGTGTACAACTCGTGCGACGTGTCGTTGTACAGGTTGGGATCGTAGCCCGGCGTCTTGCGCAGCTCGGTGAGGTCGGTGAAAGGCCACTCGTCTTCATCCGAAGTATTGGCAGCAGCAGCCCATCCCGCCGCCGCAACGCCCAGCAGCACGAGTGCGAACCAAAACGCAACGTAGAGCAGCACCCCCAGTACAGCCAGCTTGGCTACCCGCACGAGCGCGGTAGCGCCAGCTCGCGGCATGCCCTTGGACACCAACCAGTTCGACGCCCGCCGTTCGCCGCGCGCATAGGCACGCCATCCGCGGCCAAAGGCGCGGCCGAAGCGTTCTGCGGTGCTGGTGCGGGTTGTCGCGTTCATGGTCGTCTCCTGCTGTTGAGGAATGCCTATTCCAGTTTGCTCCAATTCATTCGGTTTGAGGCTCCAATGCGCTTTCTTGCTGTTTCAGGACGCTTCGTCCTCCGGCTCCGCCGGGCCGGGGTCGGGTTCCACGCCGATGCGGTAAGTGGCAACAAACCGCGGCCAGTCCACATGGTCAACCAGGTCGATGTCCTCGACAACGCTGATCTTGGCTCCTGCACGCTCGAACAGGGCAATGCTCTTGGCGGGATAGTTGTTGCGCGACGGGTAGAACACCCCGTCGAACAGGGGCTGGCCGTCGTTTCCGCGCATCGCATGCACCTGGGCGGACACCTGCTGCGTGTGCGTGTAGGCGCGGCTGGCCAACTGCTCCAGATTTAGGCCGAAGTATCCCGCCATGACGCCCGGCGCAGTGAGATTGGCCAAGAGCACGTCGTCCAGCACACCTACTGCGCGCACCATCCGGGCGCTGACCTCCTTCAGGGCGATGGAGCGCTTCGTGTCTTCAAGCCACTGATGCTTGTGAAATACCGATTCCATCAGCGCCGTGGGCAGGTCGTGCCCCAGGTAGAGCACACCGTAGGTCCCCGCCGGGTCATCGTAGCGATTCGTGCCGCTGCGGCCATAGTACAGCGGGCTGCCCCGATAGACGACGCGGCTCACATGCTGGAGCAGTTCACCGGCATCGATCAGGAACGAAGGCAGCTCGTGGCTCATGGCGATCTCGCTTCAATGCACCTGAACGCCCAGCACGTTGAACACGGTCTCGGCCATCTCATCGATCGTGCCATGCGTCACCGCATCCACCGGCGAGCGACCGCCCAAGCTTTCGAGGGGTTCGGACATCGCGCGGTAGATCGTCCAGTGGTCGATGCCCTCGACCT
>JACDJC010000889.1_pt1 | contig 30289 bp, 26 predicted proteins | sample 7454191 | NCBI WGS metagenome assembly JACDJC01 (sample SAMN14253291, study PRJNA609438) | sludge metagenome | isolation source: sludge after 25d culture with pyrite and EDTA | collected 2018-12-20
AGCCGCGCCAGGCCCACGCCCGAATTGGGCATCTGCGCGAAGTCGAAGGCCAGCTGCGGGTTGCCCACGTTCATCATGATCTTGATCGGGCAGTAGGGCATGTCGCCGCGCTGTACTTCGCTGATCTCGGTTTCCAGCAGGCCGTCGTAGATGCGGCCTTCGTCGCCCTCGGCGCAGGACACCGTGACTTCGCTGCCGTTGGTCAGGACGTCGGTCGCGGTGGCGCAGCCCACCACGGCCGGGATGCCCAGTTCACGCGCGATGATCGCCGCGTGGCAGGTGCGGCCGCCGCGGTTGGTGACGATGGCCGACGCCAGCTTCATGACCGGTTCCCAGTTGGGGTCGGTCATGTCGGTGACCAGGATGTCGCCCGCCTTGACCTGGTCCATTTCGGAGATGTCGCCCACGATGCGGACCTTGCCGGAACCGATCTTCTGGCCGATCGCCCGGCCGGTGACGAGGACTTCGCCGGTGGCCTTCAGGCGATAGCGTTCCTGCACGTCGGCATGATGCTGCTGGGATTTGACGGTTTCGGGGCGGGCCTGAAGGATGTAGATCTTGCCGTCCATGCCGTCCCGGCCCCATTCGATGTCCATGGGGCGCTTGTAGTGGTTCTCGATGATGACGGCGTAGCGGGCGAGCTCGATGACTTCTTCATCGGTGAGCGAATAGCGGTTGCGCTCGGACACGGGCACGTCGACGGTGCGCACGGCGTGGCCGGACTTGCGCTCGGGGTCGAATTCCATCTTGATCAGCTTGGAGCCGATGCGGCGGCTGATGATGGGATAGTGGCCCGAGGCCAGCGTGGGCTTGAAGACGTAGAATTCGTCGGGGTTGACGGCGCCCTGCACCACGGTTTCGCCCAGCCCGTAGGACGAGGTGATGAAGACGACATCGTTGAAGCCGGATTCGGTGTCGAGCGTGAACATCACGCCGGCGCTGCCGCGGTCGGACCTGACCATGCGCTGGATGCCGGCCGACAGGGCGACGTCGCCGTGGGCATAGCCCTTGTGCACGCTGTAGGAAATGGCGCGGTCGTTGTACAGCGAAGCGAAGACGTGGCGGATCTTTTCCAGGACTTCTTCGATGCCGACCACGTTCAGGAAGGTTTCCTGCTGGCCCGCGAACGACGCGTCGGGCAAGTCCTCCGCCGTGGCGGACGAGCGCACGGCGAACGAGCCCTTGCCGTCGGCGTCGAGCTCGGCGAAAGCGCTGCGTATGGCTTGCTCGAGTTCAGGCGGGAAGGGAGTGTCGATGATCCATTGGCGGATCTCGGCGCCGGCGCTGGCCAGCTCGCGCACGTCTTCGGAATTGAGCGTGCTGAGGCGGTCGGCGATGCGCTGGTCCAGCGAGGTGGATTTCAGGAACTCGCGAAATGCGTCAGCCGTGGTCGCGAAACCGCCGGGAACCCGGACGCCGGCCCCGGCCAACTGACTGATCATTTCACCTAGCGATGCGTTTTTACCTCCTACCGAGTCGACATCCGTCATGCGGAGCTGCTCGAAAGATACTACATAAGACATAAAGTCACCTTTGACTAATATAAAGAAAGCTTGTTTGCTTAATGCGCGCCCCTGATGCGGTACAGGGGCTTGACCCCTTGCGGCGGCGTACTAAGCAAACCAGCCTTGCCTTGCTGGTACGGTGACTGTTAACCTTCGATGATTGTACCTTTTCTGGCCCACCCTGCACTCCAAGTTTATTCCATGTCAGCACCTTTGATTGAACGCACTGTTTTCGTCGTTTCAGATAGCACGGGCATTACGGCTGAAACTTTCAGCAATTCGGTATTGTCCCAATTCGAGCAGGTCAAATTCGAGGCCATCCGCATTCCCTTCCTGGACACCCTGGAAAAAGCCGCCGCCGCCGCCGTGCGCATCAACCGCTGCGCGGACGAGCAAGGCGCGCCGCCCCTGGTGTTCAGCACGCTGGTGAACCAGGACATCGCGCACGAGATCCGCAGCGCCAACTGCACGTTTCTGGATCTCTTCGGCACTTTCGTCCAGCACATCGAAACCGCGCTGGGCATGAAGTCCAGCCATTCCGTGGGCCGCTCGCACATGGGCGGGCTCACCAAGCAATACCACGACCGCATCGAAGCCATCAACTTCAGCCTGGCCCACGACGACGGCCAGTTCATCCATGGCCTGGAGGAAGCCGACGTCATCCTGGTCGGCGTGTCGCGCTGCGGCAAGACGCCGACCAGCCTTTACCTGGCGATGCAGTACGCGGTGAAGGCGGCCAATTTCCCGCTGATCCCCGAAGACTTCGATCGCGGCTCGCTGCCGGCCACGCTTCTGCCCTTCCGCAAAAAGCTGTTCGGCCTTTCCATCCTGCCGTCGCGCCTGGCCGAAGTGCGCAATGAACGCCGGCCCAACAGCCAGTACGCGTCCATCAAGCAATGCCGGCATGAGGTGGCCGAAGCCGAGCGCCTGATGCGCATGGAAAACATTCCCTGGCTGTCGACCACCACCAAGTCGATCGAGGAAATCTCGTCCAAGGTGCTGGCCGAGATCGGCCTGAATCGACGGATGTATTAGAGCGCTTTCAACTCTCACCGCCTGCATGCGCGCAGGCGGTGAGAGCTGGAGCCATGCTGCGGGCATGGTGCGGTAGGCGGCATCGCGCTCGCTCACTCGCTGCCAACCAAGCGCTCCTCAGCACAACGCCGCTCAAACACCAGCAGAGCGGCCTGCGGATGCGTTCCGTGGCGAATGAACCCACTGCCGGCGCTGCTCGAACAGGCACACGCCCGCGGCCACCGCCACGTTCAGCGACTCCACGTTTTCCGCCTGGGGAACGAACACCCTGAGATCCGCACGCGCGAGCAGTTCGGCGGCGACGCCCTGCCCCTCGTTGCCCAGCACCCAGGCGCAGTCGCGCGGCAGCTGCGCGGCATAGAGCGAAGCGGCGTCGCTCAGTGCGGTCGCCACCAGCGGAACGCGCAGCCTGTCGCAGGCGGCTTGCAGATCGACGTGCTCGTGTATGGACAGCGCGAAATGCGCGCCCTGGGCGCTGCGCAGCACCTTGGCCGACCAGGCGGCGGCGCATCCCGGCGACAGATAGGCGTGGCGCAGGCCGGCCGCCGCGGCCGTGCGCAGCAGTGTGCCGACGTTGCCGGGATCCTGGATGCGGTCCAGCCAGATGCAATTGTGGTCGATGCGCGCCGGCTGTTCGGGCGCCGGGGCGCGGACCAGGAAATACACGCCCTGCCCATGGCCCACCTGGGACAGACCCGCGGCCAGCCTGGGGTCCAGGCCGATGCAGGCTTCGGACCGCAGCTTGCGCGCCAGCGCCCGCAGTTCTTCATGGGATTCCAGCCTCAGTGCATCGAACAGGGCCAACTCGGGCTCGCCGGCGTGCTCCAGCCAGGACTGGCACAAGTGTATGCCTTCCAGCAAGACCCGGTAGCCCGCCTCGGAACGGTCGGCGGCCGGGTCGCGCTTGCCGCCGGCCACCTTCAGCAGGCGCTTGTACAGCGGATTGTCGCGCGAGCTGACCAGCTTCACCGGCCCGCCTCGGCCAGGGGTTCCAGCAGCCGGCGCACGGGAGCGAAACTGCGCCGGTGCGCCGGACAAGGGCCGTGCGCCCGCAGCCGTTCCAGATGGAGCGCGGTGCCATAGCCCTTGTTCTGGTCGAAGCCGTATGCGGGATGGGCTTCGTGCAGCAGCAGGCAGTCCGCATCGCGCGCCGTCTTGGCCAGGATGGACGCGGCCGAGATCGAGGCCTGGGAGGCGTCGCCGCCGATGATGGCCTGCGCCGGGCAGGACAGGCCGCGCGGCAGCTGGTTGCCGTCGATCAGCGCCTGCAGCGGCGCCATGGCCAGGCCCGCGCAGGCGCGCCGCATCGCGAGCATGGTGGCCTGCAAGATGTTCAGCCGGTCGATTTCCTCGACGCTGGCGCTGGCCACGCACCAGGCGAGGGCAAATTCGCGGATCTCCAGGCTCAATTCGCTGCGCCTGGCCGCCGTCAGTTTCTTGGAGTCGTCCAGGCCCTTGATGGGCCGGCCCGGGTCCAGGATGACGGCCGCGGCGAACACGGGGCCCGCGAGCGGCCCCCGCCCCGCTTCGTCGATGCCGGCGATCCGGTCGGCGGGTACATGTAGGGACGCGAAAAGATCAACCTGTTCCATGCTGCAATTGTTCGACGATGGCGCGCGCCGCCAGGGCCGGCGTATCGCGGTTCAGGGATTCGTGGATTTGCGTGAACCGCTCGGCGACCCGGCCGCCGTAGACCGTATCCGTCAGCGCCTTCCAGGCGGCGTCGGCCAGCGCCTGCGGCGTGGCCGCCTCCTGAAGGAGCTCGGGCACCACGAAATCCCGCGCCAGGACGTTGGGCAGCCCGACCCAGGGCACGTAAGGCCGGGCCTGGCCGGATTTCCATTCCATCATACGCCGCATCGTGGGCGACAGCACGTAGGAAATCACCATGGGCCGCTTGAACAGGGCGGCTTCCAGGGTTGCGGTGCCGCTGGCGACCAGCACCGCGTCGGCCGCTTCCATGACGTTCCAGGCGGCGGGACGGGCGGCGCGGGCCGCAGATTCGCCTTCGGCCATGGTGCCCTGGGGCCGATAGCCGCCGTCGATGATGCGGCAGTTGGGCACGGGGTGGCGGCGCAGCCAGGCCTCGAATTCCAGCCTGCGCTCGCCGTTCACCATGGGCACGAGGATTTGCAGGGCCGGATCGCGGCGCGCCAGCAATTGCGCGGCCTGCAGGAAACGCGGCGCCAGCAGGCGGATCTCGGACGAGCGGCTGCCGGGCATGACGGCCAGGACCCTGGCCTCGCCGTCCACGCCCAGGTATCGCCGCGCGCCGGCCTGGTCCGGCCGCATGGGGATGACCTGGGCCAGCGGATGGCCGACATAGGTCACCGGCACCCCTTCCTTCTGGTAGATTTCCTCTTCGAAGGGAAACAGCACCAGCATGTGGGACACGGCGGCGCGTATCTTGTGGATGCGTTCGTAGCGCCAGGCCCAGATGGACGGGCCCACGAAATGCACCGTGGGAACGCCGGCCTGCTTCAGCTGCAGTTCCAGCCTGAGGTTGAAATCGGGCGCATCGATGCCGACGAACACGTCGGGCTTGCGCGACAGCCAGCGCTTCTTCACGTCGAAATACGTGTGCAGCAGGCTGGGCAGGCGCTTGAAGGCATCGACATAGCCGAACACCGTGAGCGCCCGCATGTCGTGCCAGGCGTCCAGGCCCTCGGCCCGCATGGCGGGCCCGCCGATTCCTTCGTAGTGGCTTGGGCTCACCCGCTGCCGGACCCCTTGCATGATGCGGGCGGCCAGCAGGTCGCCCGAAGGCTCGCCCGCGACCATGCCCAGGCGCAAGGTCATGAGCGCACGATGCCTCGCGTCGAGGCGGCGAGGAAGTCGATCAGGGGCTGCAGGGCGGCGGCCGCTTCGGGTTTTTCGTGCTGCAATTCGCGTATTTTCTCGCAGGCTTCCTCGACCTTGAGATTGCGCCGGTACAGAAGCTTGTAGGCCTCCTTCAGCGCCGCGATCGATTCGGGCGAGAAGCCGCGGCGGCTGAGGCCTTCGGAATTGATGCCCACGGGGCGGAAAGGATCGCCCGCGCCGATCAGATACGGCGGGATGTCCTGGCGGATGGAGCTGGTGCCGCCGACCATGGTGTGGGCCCCGATGCGCACGAACTGGTGGGCGGCCGACAGGCCGCCCATGATGGCCCAGTCGCCGATGTGGATGTGCCCGGCCAGCTGGACTCCGTTGGCGATGACGGTGTGGCTGCCGATCTGGCAATCGTGCGCGATGTGCACATAGGCCATGATCCAGTTGTCGTCGCCCAGGCGGGTCACGCCCACGTCCTGGGCGGTCCCGGTGTTGATGGTGACGTACTCGCGTATGGTGTTGCCGTCGCCGATTTCCAGCCGCGTCGGTTCGCCGCGGTATTTTTTGTCTTGGGGAACACCGCCGATGGAGCAGAAACGATAGAAGTTGTTGTTCGCGCCTATGGTGGTGTGGCCGTCGATGACGCAGTGCGGGCCCACGGTCGTGCCGGGGCCGATCACGACGTTCTCGCCGATGATGCTATAGGGCCCGATGCTGGCGTCGCCGGCGATCCTGGCCCCCGGCGCGACGATGGCCGTGGGATGGATATGGTTCGCCATCCCTATTCTTCCAGCACCCGTATGGCGCACATGATCTTGGCTTCGGCGACCAGTTGCCCGTCGACGGTGGCCTTGGCCGTGTATTTACAGATGGACCGGCTGATCCGGTCGGCCGTGGCTTCCAGGCGCAGCTGGTCGCCCGGCACCACCGGGCGCCTGAAGCGGGCGCCGTCCACGCCCACCAGGTAGTAGGCGATCTTGTGATCGGCGGGCGAGACGTCGTCTTCGCCTTCGAAGGAGAACAGCGCGGCGGCCTGGGCCAGGGCTTCGATGATGAGCACGCCCGGCATGACCGGATGATGCGGAAAATGCCCTGTAAAGAATGGCTCGTTCAGGGTCACGTTCTTGATGGCGACGATGCTCTTGCCGGGAACCATTTCGATGACACGGTCCACGAGCAGCATCGGATAGCGATGCGGCAGCCGTTCCATGATCTGTTTGATGTCGAGTTCCATTTCTTTTGTATCCTGCGATTTTTTCTTTGATTTAAGACTTCGTCGTTTCCAGCGCCTTCAGGCGCCGCCGCAGCTGTGCGAGCTGCGCCAGCACCGCGGCGTTGCGCTGCCACAGGGTGTGCTCCGCAAAGGGATAGACCCCCGTATAGCGCCCCGGCTTGGCGATGCTGGACGTGATCGCCGTCCCCCCCGAAACGTGGACGTCGTCGCCCAGGACCAGGTGGCCCGACAGCATGGCCGCGCCGGCGATGGTGCAGCGCGCGCCGATGACGGTGGACCCGGCGACGCCCACGCAGGCCGCCATGGCGGTGTGGTCCCCCACCCTGACGTTGTGGCCGATCATGATCTGGTTGTCGAGCTTGACGCCGTTGCCGAGCACGGTGTCTTCCAGCGCCCCGCGATCGACCGTGGTGTTGGCGCCGATTTCGACGTCGTTGCCGATCGAGACGCCGCCGATCTGGGCGATCTTGGCCCATGCGCCGGTGTCGGCGCGCGGGTCGGGGGCGAAGCCGAAACCGTCGGCGCCCAGCACGCAGCCGGAATGCAGAATGGCCCGGTCGCCGATCTTGACGCCATGGTACAGGGTGACCCGCGCGTGCAGCAGGCAGTCGCTGCCGATGCGCGAATTGGCGCCGACGATGCAGCCCGGCCCGAGGCGGCTGCCCTTGCCTATGCTCACGCCTTCTTCGACCACGCACAAGGGCCCGATGCTGACGCCTTCGCCGATGACGGCCGACGGCGCAATGACCGCCGACGGATGTATGCCGCGTTCCAGGCCGCGAAGCCTGTGCTGGTCGAACCATTGCGCCAGCAAGGCATACATGAGGTAGGGCTGGCTGCACAGCACGATGCGGTAGGGGTAGTCGCCTTCCGGCAGCGCCTGGAAGGCGGCTTCGGTCATGATGACCGCCGCCGCGCGGCATTCGAGCAGCTGCCCGTGCAGCTTGGGATTGGACAGGAAGCTGATTTCCGACGGCCCCGCGGACGAAAGCGAGCCCAAACCCCGTATGCGGGGTTCGGGCTTGTCGTCGGAATCGGCCGGTTTACAGTCCAGGCCCGCAACATTCGCCTGTTCGAGGAGTTCGTGCAGAGCAGGCGCCTGGTCGGGCGCTAACAGTACCGGCATGTTGGATTAGCCGCCCAGCGCCTTGAGCACCTGGTCGGTGATGTCGACCCGCGGGCTGACGGTGACGGCGTCCTGGATGATCAGGTCGTAGTTTTGCTGTTCGGCGATTTTCTTGATGGCCGCGTCGGCTTTTTCGACGATGCTGGAGAATTCTTCATTGCGGCGGCGGTTGAAGTCTTCCTGGAACTCGCGGCGCTTGCGTTGCAGGTCGGAATCGAGGTCGGCCAGCTGGCGCTGGCGCTTGATGCGTTCCGATTCGGACAGCACGGGAGCGTCCTTGTCGAACTTCTGGGCGTCGTTGCGCAGGCGATTGGCAAGGTTCTGCAGCTCGTCGTCGCGCTTCTTGAATTCGGCCTCGATTTTTGCCTGCGCGGCCTTGGCCGGCTTGGAATCACGCAAGATGCGCTCGGTGCTCACGAAGCCGATTTTGGTCGCCTGTGCGTACACGGGCGCAGCCGCCATGGCGCCAAGGCCAAGCACCGCGGCAAGGACCAGGGCGCGATTGCCCCGGCCCATGGCGCGGTTTACAGCAGAAAGTTTTAGTGCGAATTGAGACTTCATGAAAAATCTACCTTGCGAAATAGCAGAGATAAAAAAGTTATTGTGCCATTAATTGAGCGACTTCAGAAACCAGTGCCGATCTGGAACTGGAAGGCCTGTTTGTCGTCGCCTTCCTTGGCGTTCAGGGCGCGCGCGAACGACAGCTGCAGCGGGCCCAGCGGCGATTGCCAGGAGAGGCCTATGCCCGCGGAATACTTCCAGCCGCAGGGATCGGCGGACTGATTGTTGATGCCGCGGTAGCACACGCTGTTGCCGGTGGTCTGGATCTGGCCGGCGTCGGCGAACACGAACCAGCGCAAGGTGCGATCGCGCGTTGCCCCCGGGAAGGGCAAGTATAGCTGCACGTTGCCGACGATGCGGCGCGAGCCGCCCAGGTAATCGTTAGTGAGTGTATCGCGCGGGCCGAGCGACGCGCCCTCGAAGCCGCGCACCGAGCCGATGCCGCCGCCGTAGATGTTCTTGATGACTGGGAAGGTCTTGTCGCCGAACGCCCTGCCCCAATCGACCTGGCCGTTGAACGCCAGCGTGTAGGCGCGGCCGAAAGGCAGGTAGTACTGCTGCTGCGCGCTGAGCATGTAATAGCGCAGGTCGCCGGCGGACAGGTCGCCCGACAGCCGGGTGTAGCTGCCCTTGGTGGGGGCGATGGCGCTGTCGCGGGTGTCTTTGGACCAGCCCACGTTGAAGATGACCGCGTTGGTGGATTCGCCGTATTCCTTGACGAAGTCCTGGTAGGCCTGCGGGGTGTATTGCGGGCTCAGGTCGGACAGCTTGTTGTGCTCGAAGCTGAGGCCGGCGAAGATGCGGTCGAATTCCGAGATGGGCACGCCGAAGTTCATGCCGCCGCCGATCGAGGTGACGCGGTAGTCGCCGAAGGAGTCGCGGCTGTCGTAGGGCGTGGTGCGGCGGTAGTAGATGGACGTGGTCTTGCTGATGCCGTCGCGGGTCCAGTAGGGATTGGTGTGCGACACGATGACGGCGCGATTGGTCTTGCTGGTGTTGAGCTGCAATGACAGCGTGTTGCCGCTGCCGAAGATGTTGTCCTGGCTGATGCCGCCGGACAGGATCAGCTTGTCGGTGGAGCCGTAGCCCACCCCCAGGTTGATGAGGCCGGTGGGTTTTTCCTTGACGTCGACGTTGACGTCTATCTGGTCGGTCGAGCCCGCGACCGGCGCGGTGGTGACGTTGACGTCGTTGAAATAGCCCAGGCGGTCGATGCGGTCGCGCGAGGTCTTGATGCTGCCGGCGTCGTACCAGGCGGCTTCCTGCTGCCGCATTTCGCGGCGGATGACTTCGTCGCGGGTGCGGGTGTTGCCGCCGATCTGGATGCGCCGCACGTACACGCGGCGGCCCGGGTCCACATAGAAGGTCAGGTCGGTTTCGTGGCTTTCGCGGTCGAGCACGGGGTTGGGGTTGACGTTGGCGAAGGCATAGCCCAGCGTGCCGAGGTAGTCGGTGATGGCCTTGGCCGTGGCGCTGCTTTTTTCCGCCGAGAAGGTCTCGCCTTCCTTGATCGCGACCATGGGCTGGATCTTGTCTTCCAGGCCCAGGAGGTCGCCCGCGAGCTTGACGCTGCGCACCTTGTAGGGCTTGCCTTCGTGCAGCGTGAGGGTGATGGAGATGTCCTGGCGATCGGGCGAGATCGAGACCTGGGGCGGTTCCGCCGTGTATTCCAGGAAGCCCCGGTTCAGGTAGAAGGAGCGGATGCGCTCGACGTCGCCCTCGAGTTTTTCACGGGAGTATTTGTCGGTGCCCGTGTACCAGGTCATGATGCCCGAGCTGGTCAGTTCCATTTCGTCGAGCAGGGCGCCTTCGGAGAAGGCCTCGTTGCCGATGATGCGGATGGAGCCGATCTTGGCCTGGCCGCCTTCGAAGATGTCGAAGCTGACGCCCACGCGGTTGCGCGGCAAGGGCGTGATGATGGGGCTGACCTCGACCCCGTACTTGCCTTTGGACAGATACTGCTGCTTGAGCTCGAATTCGGCGCGTTCCAGCATGGAGCGGTCGAAGACGCGGCCCGGGCCGAAGCCCACCTGCGCCAGCGACTTCAGGATGGCCTTGTCGTCGAATTCGCGCATGCCGTTGAAGCTGACCGACGCGATGGTGGGCCGTTCCTGCACGTTGACCACCAGCACGTTGTTGGAGGTGTCGATGGATACGTCGCTGAAGAAGCCCGTGGCGTAGAGGCGCTGGATGGCCTCGGCGGCCTGTTCTTCGGTGAACCGCTCGCCCACTTTGACGGGCAGATAGCTGAATATGGTGCCGACGTCGACCCGCTGTATACCATTGACCTGAATATCGCGAACCGTGAAGGGCGTGAAGGCTGAAGCGATGCTGGGAGCGAGCAAGGCTGCCAGCAATACTGACATGGCACGCTTGGCAAAAAGTGGTTTCCGGCTAGACGACATCCTGGATGATCCTTGGACGATTGAATGGTGGAGGATTGTAAGGCACAAAGCCTCTAACTGAAAAGGCGCGTGAAGTCGTTGAAAAACGCCAGCCCCATCAGGGCGGCAAGCAGCCCCAGCCCGATGCGCTGCCCGTTTTCCAGCCATTTTTCCGGCAAAGGCTTGCCTCGAACGGCTTCGAAGGCGTAATACATGAGGTGGCCGCCGTCCAGCATGGGAATGGGTAATAAATTTAACACGCCGATACTAACACTAATCAGTGCCAAAAACCCTATGTAGGCGGCCAGGCCGATGCGCGCCGTCTGCCCGGCGTAATCGGCGATGGTGACCGGCCCGCTGACGTTGCGCATGGAGACGTCGCCGATCAGCATGCGCCCCATCATCTTCAAGGAGAACCAGACCGTGTCGGCGGTCTTGGCCACGCCGCGGTACAGGCTTTCGGCCAGGCCGTAGCGGACGGTGACCATGGGCAGGTCGGCGGCCAGCATGACACCGATGCGCCCCACCTGGGCGCCGTCTTCGCCGGCCTGCGCCTGCGGCACCACCGTGAGCGCCAGCGCCGCGCCGTCGCGCTGCACGGTGACGGCGACGGGCCGGCCCGGGTATTTCTGGATTTCCCGGACCACCGCGCCGGCGCTGGGGTTCTCGACGCCGCCGACGGCAAGGATGAGGTCGCCGTCGCGCAGGCCGGCGGCCTCGCCCGCCCCGCCCGCGTTGACCCCGCTGATGCGGGGCCGGGGCATGGCCAACGCCAGGCCGGCTTCGGCCATGGGATCGGCGCCTTCGGGGACGATCGCCGCCGGGCGCAGCCGCAGCACGCGCTCGCGCGCCTGCCCTGCGCCGGTGTCGACCTGCAGGCGCGCTTCGCCGCCGGCGGTGAGCAGGTCCAGCAACTGCCAGCGCGCCTCGCCCCACGACTGCACGGGCCGCCCGTTCACGGCGGTGATGCGGTCCCCGGCCATGACGCCGGCTTGGGCGGCCTGGGTATGGGCGGGCGGCGCGGCCAGGATGGCGGCGGGCTCGCTGGTGCCCGCCAGGTTCAGGGCGCTGTACAGCAAGGCCGCGAGCAGCAGGTTGGCGATGGGGCCGGCGGCGACGATGGCGCTGCGCTGCCGCAGGCTTTTCCGGTTGAAGGCCTGCGCCGCCTGTTCGGGGCTCGCGTCCGGCAAGGGGTCGTCGAGCATCTTCACGTAGCCGCCCAGCGGAATGGCCGACAGCGCCCATTCGGTGCCGTGCCGGTCTTTGCGCCGGAACACGATCTTGCCGAAACCCACCGAAAAGGTCAGCACGCGCACGCCGCAGAGCCGCGCCACCCAATAGTGGCCGAGCTCATGGAAGGTGATCAGCACGCCGAGCGCGACGGCAAACGCAAGCAAGGTAAAAAGCATGGAATTCCAGGAAAAACGACGATCAGGCCTGTATGAGGCAGCGCTGCGACGCGATCTTGCGGGTATGGGCGTCGAGCGCGAGCACGTCGTCCAGCGAATCGAGCCGGCTGACGGACATGCCGTTTATTTTGTCGAGGCAGTCCTCGATGACGTGCGCGATTTCAGTATACCGAATCTGCTGCTTGAGGAAGCGGTCGACGGCGATTTCGTTGGCGGCGTTCAGGGCGACGCAGGCCGCCTGGCCGGTCCTCAGGGCGTCGAAGGACAGGCGCAGGCAGGGAAAGCGCTCGAAATCGGGTTCTTCGAAGTCCAGCCGGCCCAGCGCCGCCAGGGACAGCAGCCCCACCCCGCTGTCGATGCGCTCGGGAAACCCCAGGCCGTAGGCGATGGGGGTGCGCATGTCGGGCTGGCCCAGCTGCGCCAGGATGGAGCCGTCTTCGTATTCCACCATGGAATGGACCACGCTTTGCGGGTGCACCACGACCTGGATGCGCTCGACCGGCATGGCGAACAGCCAATGCGCCTCGATGACTTCCAGGCCTTTGTTGAGCATGGTGGCCGAATCGACGGAAATCTTGCGCCCCATGCTCCAGTTCGGGTGCGCGCAGGCCTGGTCGGGCGTCACCGCCCCGAGCTGGTCCAGCGCGGTCGTGCGGAAAGGGCCGCCCGACGCGGTCAGCAGCAGGCGCCGCACGCCCTTGGCGGGCTCGGACGGCGCCGCCGCCCCGCGGCCGCGCGGCATGCACTGGAAGATGGCGTTGTGCTCGCTGTCTATGGGCAGGAGCTCGGCCCCGGATTCGCGCACGGTGCGCATGAACAGGCCGCCCGCGGCCACCAGCGCCTCTTTGTTGGCCAGCAGCACCCTTTTGCCGGCTCGGGCCGCCGCCAGCGCGGACGGCAGGCCGGCGGCGCCGACGATGGCCGCCATGACCGTCGTGACTTCCGGGTCGGCCGCGGTGTCGGCCAGCGCCTGGGGGCCGACGCGTATCTCGGGCATGGCCGCCGCGCCCCGCCAGGCGTCGGTGAAACGGCGCTTGGCATCGTCGGTGGGAACGACCACGACCCGGGCGCCGGTGGCGGCCGCCTGCCGGGCGAGCTTGTCGATGCGGGTGTTCGCGCTGAGGGCGTACACGGACAGCACGTCGGGGTGCCTGGCGATGACGTCCAGGGTGCTCTCGCCGATGGAGCCGGTGGAGCCCAGTACGCATACATGTTGCAGCTTCATGGTATTCAGACCCCCGTCAAAAGCATGGCCAGCGGCGCCACCGGCAGCAAGGCGTCGATGCGGTCATAGGCGCCGCCATGGCCGGGCAGCAGCTGGCTGGAGTCCTTGACGCCCGCGCGGCGCTTGAGCAGCGACTCGAAGAGATCGCCGACGATGGACAATGCCGCCAGGAAGGCCGACACCAGCACCACGCCCCACCAGGGCCATTGCCGGAACAGCTCGGCGCCGAAGCTGCCCGGCCAGAAGCTGCTGGCCCAGACCCAGAGGACGGCCGCGATCACGCCGCCGAAAGCGCCCTCCCAGGTCTTGCCTGGGCTGACCCGCGGCGCCAGCTTGTGCCTGCCCAAGGCCCTGCCGGTGAAATAGGCGGCAATGTCCGCGAACCAGATCAGCGCCATCAGCGACACCAGGTACCAGGCGCCGCGCGTGATGAAGATCTGCACCAGGGCGGCCCAGACGGCGAACATGGCGGCGAAGGCGAACAGGCTCAGCGCGACCCCGCCGGTGCGCCGGGCCGACTGGCCCTGGATCACCAGGGCGGCGGCGCCGAACACCCAGACGCCGACGACGGCGGGCAGCAGCCACCGGTTGACGCCTTGCCGCAAGGCGGATGCCCAGCCGGGGGGGTCCGCCTGGAGCCAGAAATACGCGATGCCGAACAGCACGGCGGCGCATGCGGCGGCCAGGCCGGCCGGCCAGAGGCTGCCCTGCGCGGGCCAGGTCAAGCGCAGCCATTCCCAGAGCGCGCAACCCGCGGCGAGGGTCAGCAGGGCGACCAGCGGCCAGAGGCCGGGCGCCAGCAGCGTCCCCAGCAATATGGCCAATAGGACGACTGCCGTGATGACGCGCTGCTTCAACATAGGAACTCCGGAAAGTCAGGCCTGGCTCAAGACCTGCGCACTGGTGCGCCCGAAACGGCGCTCCCGGGTTTTATACCACTCAAAGGCGCGATCGATTTCCTTGCCGCCGAAATCGGGCCAGAAGTCGTCGGAAAAATAGAGCTCGGTATAGGCGAGCTGCCAGATCAGGAAATTGGAAATGCGCTGCTCGCCGCCCGTGCGGATGAACAGGTCGGGCTCGGGCGCGAACGCCATGGACAGGTACTGGGACAGCAGGCGCTCGTCGATGGCGTCCGGGTCGCGGCCGAGCTCGGGCCGGTCGCGCAGCAGCCGGCGCATGGCTTGCAGGATGTCCCAGCGGCCGCCGTAGTTGGCCGCGATGGTCAGGTGCAGCGCGCTGTTGCCGGCGGTTCTTTGCTCCGCATCGCGGATGAGCTCGCGCAGGCGGTCGTCGAACGGCGCGAGATCGCCCACCACCCGCAGCCGCACGCCCTGCTCCTGCAGCTTGTCGACTTCTTTTTCCAGCGCCTGCACGAAGAGCCGCATGAGCAGCGAGACCTCTTCCTGGGGCCGGCGCCAGTTCTCGGAGCTGAAGGCGAAAAGCGTCAGGTATTCGACCCCGCGCTGCCCGCAGGCTTCGACCACTCTCCTGACCGCCTGCACGCCGCGCACGTGCCCCGCCGTGCGGGGCAGGAACCGCTTGGTGGCCCAGCGGCCGTTGCCATCCATGATGATGGCCAGGTGACGCGGGGTATCCGTGCAAAGGGGTATCGATAGGGTGGAGCTGTCGATCATGTATGAGTCCGGCGCCGCGGGGCTAGGTCCGACAGGCCCTAGACCGTCATGATTTCCGCTTCTTTCTGCGCAACCAGCTTGTCGATCTCGGCAACGTGCTTGTCGGTGAGCTTCTGGATTTCGTCCTGCGTGCGGCGTTCTTCGTCTTCGGAGATTTCCTTCTCCTTGACCATCTTCTTGAGCGTGTCGTTGGCGTCGCGGCGCAGGTTGCGCACGGCCACCTTGGCGTCCTCGCCTTCGGTGCGCACGACCTTGGTCAGGTCGCGGCGGCGTTCCTCGGTGAGCGCGGGCATGGGAACGCGGATGTTGTCGCCCATGGAGATGGGATTGAGCCCCAGGTCGGATTCGCGGATGGCTTTCTCGACCGGGCCGGCCATGTTCTTTTCCCAGACCTGGACGCTGAGCGTGCGGGCGTCGACCAGGTTGACGTTGGCGACCTGGCTGACCGGCACGGGCGAGCCGTAGTATTCGACCAGGACGTGATCAAGGATGCCCGCGTGCGCCCGCCCGGTGCGGATCTTGGACAGGTTGACTTTGAGCGTTTCGATCGACTTGCCCATGCGTTGCTCGGCCGATTTCCTGACTTCTGAAAGACTCATCATTATTCCTTTATCAAACGTGTACCAGTGTACCTTCGTCTTCGCCCGAGACCGCCCTTTTCAGCGCCCCGGGCTTGTTGATGGAAAACACCTTGATCGGCAGCTTCTGATCGCGGCACAGCGCGAACGCCGTGGCATCCATGACTTCGAGGCGGCGCACGATGGCTTCGTCGAAGCTGATGCGCGAATAACGCGTGGCGTTGGGGTCTTTATTGGGGTCGGCGCTGTAGATGCCGTCGACCTTGGTGGCCTTGAGCACGATCTCGGCGCCGATTTCCGCGCCGCGCAGCGCGGCGGCCGTGTCGGTCGTGAAAAAGGGGTTGCCGGTGCCGGCGGCGAAGACCACCACCTTGCCTTCTTCGAGATAGCGCAAGGCCTTGGGGCGGATATAGGGTTCGACGACCTGATCGATATTGAGCGCGGACTGCACACGGGTGTCGATGCCGCGGTGCTTGAGCGCATCTTGCAGGGCCAGGGCGTTCATGACGGTGGCCATCATGCCCATGTAGTCGGCGGTGGCGCGGTCCATGCCCTGCGCGCCGGGCGCGACGCCGCGGAAGATGTTGCCGCCGCCGATGACGATCGCCAGTTCGACGCCCAGGGTGGCGACTTCGGCGATTTCTTCCGTCATGCGCAAGATCGTGGCGCGGTTGATCCCAAACGCGTCTTCACCCATCAGCGCTTCGCCGGACAGCTTGAGAAGAACACGCTTATACGATCGGTTGGTCATAGGTAGTATCCCGGTAAACAATCCAACGAAAGTGTAAGCCAGAGTGGGGCCGGCGCGATAGCGCCGGCCCTGTTGCCCGATGCGCGATCAGGCGTTGCCGGCAGCCGCCGCCGCGACTTCCGCGGCGAAGTCTTCGGACTTCTTCTCGATGCCTTCGCCGACCACGTAGAGCGAGAAGCGAGCGACCTTCGCGCCCTTTTCCTTCAGCATCTGCTCGACGGTCTGCTTGTCGTTCTTGACGAACGGCTGGGACAGCAGCGTGACTTCCTTCAGGAATTTCTGGACGGAGCCCTCGACCATCTTGGCGACGATCTCGGCGGGCTTGCCGGATTCGGCAGCCTTCTGTTCGGCGACCGAGCGCTCGGCGGCGATGTCGGCGGCCGGCACGCCGGCGGCGTCGAGCGCCTTGGGCTTGGTGGCCGCGATGTGCATGGCCAGGTCCTTGCCGGTTTCGTCGGGGCCGGAGAACTCGACCAGCACGCCGATCTTGCCGCCGTGCACGTAGCTGGCCAGCTGGTCGGCGGTCTCAAAGCGCTCGAAGCGGCGGATGGAGATGTTTTCGCCGATCTTGCCCACCAGCGCGGCACGAATGCTTTCGACCGTGCCGTCGCCCAGGGGCAGCTCGTTCAGCGCCGCGACGTCGGCGGGGTTCTTTTCGGTGGCCAGTTCGGCGACCTGATTGATGAACGCGATGAAGTCGTCGTTCTTGGCGACGAAGTCGGTTTCGCAGTTGACTTCGATCAGGGTGCCGCGCTTGCCGTCGGCGGCGATGTGCAGCCCGATCAGGCCTTCGGCCGTGATGCGCGCGGCGGCCTTGCTGGCCTTGTTGCCCAGTTTCACGCGGAGAATCTCTTCGGCGCGGGCCATGTCCCCGTCCGCCTCGGTCAGTGCTTTCTTGCACTCCATCATGGGGGCGTCGGTTTTCTCACGGAGTTCTTTGACCATGGATGCGGTAATTTGAGCCACTATTTTCTCCAATTCTTCAAAACACGCCCCGGCCGGGCCGGGGCAACTGCGAAACGATCGCGAAGCACGCCGCGCCGGTGGGCGGCATGCCGATGCCGGGCCGGCTGGGCCGGCCCAGGGCTTATTCGCGGTCTTCGTCGACTTCCACGAACTCTTCGTCGCCTTCGGTGATTTCCTCGACCAGGCCGTTGAGGTTCTGTTCGCGGCCTTCCAGCACGGCGTCGGCCATGCCGCGCGCATACAAGGCGATCGCCTTGGCCGAGTCGTCGTTGCCGGGGATGACGTAGTCCACGCCTTCGGGCGAGTGGTTGGTATCGACGACCGCGACGACCGGGATGCCGAGCGTGCGGGCTTCCGCCACCGCGATCTTGTGGTAGCCGACGTCGATCACGAACAAGGCATCGGGCAGATTGTTCATGTCCTTGATGCCGCCGATCGCCTTGTTGAGCTTTTCAAGCTCGCGGTCGAACATCAGGGCGTCTTTCTTGCTCATGCGCTCGGTTGCGCCTTCGGCCAGCTGGGCTTCCATTTCCTTCAGGCGCTTGACCGAGGTCTTGACCGTCTTGAAGTTGGTCATCATGCCGCCCAGCCAGCGGCTGTCGACGTAGGGCATGCCGCAGCGGGCGGCTTCGGCGGCCACGAGTTCGCGGGCGGCGCGCTTGGTGCCGACGAACAGGACGGTGCCTCCGCGGGCGGCCAGCTGGCGCACGAATTTCGTGGCTTCCTGGTACTTGGCGACGGTCTGCTCAAGGTTGACGATGTGGATCTTGTTGCGCTGGCCGAAGATGAACGGCGCCATCTTGGGGTTCCAGTAACGGGTCTGGTGGCCAAAGTGCACACCGGCTTCCAGCATTTCACGCATCAAAGACATAATATTCTCCAAGGGTTGGGTCTTGCACCAGGCTTGCATCCCGCCAAGGTCGCCCGCAAGCTTGCGGGCGCTACAATGGCAAGGACACCCTTAAGGCGCCGGGTGCGCGATTTTAATTTCACAAAGCTTTCCGAAAGGCCTTCCACAAGCCCGGCATGGCGCAGATGCAGCCCTGAACTAAGAGGCTGAGGTTGCGCGCATTGAGGTTGCGCGTATTGGGTTGCGTATAAGGCCTAAGGTATAAGGCCTAAGCCACAAGGCAACACCGCTAAGCGCCGCCGCAACGAACATGTGGAAAATCAAGGAAAGCCTATAATTCTACTATTTTTCGCCGATCAGATTCAAGTTGACATGAGCACACTCGTTACCGACCCCACCGACCTCGATAAAATGCGCGCCGCCTGTCAGGCCGCCGCCGCCACGCTCGATTATCTTGCGCCCCACGTGCGCCCGGGCATCACCACCGGCGAGCTCGATCGGCTGTGCATGGACTACATCACCAATGTGCTCAAGGTCGAATCCGCAACCGTGGGCTATGCGCCGCCGGGGTACACCCCCTTCCCCGCCTCCATCTGCACGTCGGTCAACCATGTGATCTGCCACGGCATACCGGGCGACAAGGTGCTGAAGAACGGCGACATCATGAACATCGACGTCACCGTCATCAAGGACGGCTGGTTCGGCGACACCAGCCGCATGTACTACGTGGGCGAACCGTCCATCCTGGCGCGCCGCCTGACCGAGACCACCTACGACTGCATGTGGCTGGGCATCGAGCAGGTGCGGCCGGGCGCCACGCTGGGCGACATCGGGCACGCCATCCAGAAGCACGCCGAAAAGAACGGGTTCTCGGTGGTGCGCGAATACTGCGGCCACGGCGTCGGGCGCAAGTTCCACCAGGACCCGCAGGTGCTGCACTACGGCAAGCCCGGCACCGGCCTGCAGCTGGAACCCGGCATGATCTTCACGATAGAGCCCATGATCAACGCGGGGCGCAAGGAAATCCGCACCCTGGCCGACGGCTGGACGGTCGTCACCCGCGACCACAGCCTGTCCGCGCAATGGGAGCACAGCATCCTGGTCACCGACGGCGGCTATGAAGTCCTGACGGTATCGGAGCACATGCCCGCGCCGCCCGCCTTCGTCAAGGGCGCGTAGGGCCGCCGGCCTGCCCTCGCCATGTCCGCGCCGCTCGTCACCTCCTTGCGCGAACAGCTCGCCGCGCGGCGGGCCGAGGCCATACGGGAATTCCGCGAGCACCTGCGGCCCGAGGCGCTGCTGACGGCCTTGCGGCGCATCACCGACCAGGCGCTGCGCGAACTGGTCCGCCTGCACCCGCTGCCCGCCGGCTCGGCCCTGGCGGCGGTGGGCGGCTACGGGCGCGGCGAGCTCTACCCGTATTCCGACGTCGACCTCCTGATCCTGCTGAAACACCCGCCGACGACCGAGGAGGCGGAGCGCATCCAGTCCCTGGTGGCCGCGATGTGGGACCTGGGCATCGAGCCCGGGCACAGCGTGCGCACCATCGAGGACTGCCGCCGCGAAGCCGCCAACGACATCACGGTCGAGACCGCCTTGCTGGAAGCGCGCTGGCTGGTCGGGTCGCGCGAGCTGCTGCAGACCTTGCGCAAGACCATGCGCCGGCAGCTGGATCCGCAGGCCTTCTTCCAGGCCAAGCGCGCCGAAATGCAGCAGCGCCACGCCAGGCACCAGGACACGCCGTACGCGCTGGAGCCCAATTGCAAAGAGGCGCCCGGCGGGCTGCGCGATCTTCAAGTCCTGCTGTGGATGGCCGATGCGGCGGGCCTGGGCGGCACCTGGAGCGAAGTCGCCCAGACCGATCTCCTGACGCCCACCGAATTCCGGGCCCTGCGGCGCGCCGAGCAGGCCTTCAAGCGCCTGCGGATCGAGCTGCACCTGCTGACCGGGCGCCGCGAAGACCGCCTGCTGTTCGACCTGCAGCCCGGCCTGGCCGCCGTCTACGGCTTCGAAGCGGTCAAGAACCGGCGCCCCAGCGAGATCCTCATGCAGCGCTATTACTGGGCGGCGCGCGTGGTCAACCAGTTAAACACCATATTGCTGCAGAGCATAGAAGAGCTGCTGTTTCCCTTGCCCGAAGACCAGGCCAAGGCCATAGACGCCGATTTCTCGGTGGTGCGCGGACGCCTCGCCACCCAGCGCGAAGACGCCTTCGAGCGCAACCCCGCCCTGCTGTTCCGCGCCTTCCTCATCATGCAGGAACGCGCCGACATCGACGGCATCTCGGCGCCCACCCTGCGGGCCATGTGGCATGCGCGGCGCCGCATCGACAGCCAGTTCCGCCAGAATCCGGTCAATCGCCGGCAGTTCATACAGATCTTCCAGCAGCCGCGCGGCCTGGTCCATGCCTTGCGGCGCATGACGATGCTGAACATCCTGCCGCGCTACCTGCCGGTGTTCCGGCGCATCGTGGGCCAGATGCAGCACGATCTGTTCCATGCCTACACGGTCGACCAGCACATCCTGATGGTGATACGCAACCTGCGCCGCTTCACCATGCCGGAACACGCCCAGGAATACCCCCTGGCCAGCCAGATCATGGCCGACTTCGACCGCCATTGGCTGCTGTATATCGCCGCCCTCTTCCATGACATCGCCAAGGGCCGCGGCGGCGACCACTCAGAGCTGGGGGCGATCGACGCCCGGCGCTTCTGCGCGGACCACGGCATCGAAGGCGAAGACGCCGAGCTCGTCGAATTCCTGGTGCGCCGGCATCTGGTGATGTCCACCGTGGCGCAAAAGAAAGACCTCAGCGATCCGGAGGTCGTCAGCCAGTTCGCGCAGTGCGTGGGCACCGAGCGCCGGCTGGCGGCGCTGTACCTGCTGACGGTGGCCGACATACGCGGCACCAGCCCCAAGGTATGGAATTCCTGGAAGGGCAAGCTGCTGGAGAACCTGTACCAGCAGACCCTGGTGGCGCTGGGCGGCGGCCGCAGCGACACGGGCACGGTGCTGGCCCTGCGCAAAGAGGCGGCCGCGACCGAGATCCGCCTGCTGGGCCTGCGCGACGAAAGCCGCGACCAGTTCTGGGACGAGCTCGACGTGGCGTATTTCCTGCGCCATGAAGCCGGCGAGATCGCCTGGCATACCCGGCATCTGTACCATCGGGTCAATTCCCCCGAGCCCGTGGTCAAGGCCCGGGTCGTGGGCCAGAACGAAGCCCTGCAAGTCATGGTCTACACCCAGGACCGCGACGACCTGTTCGTCACCATCTGCGGGTACTTCGACCGCCGCGCCTTCAGCATCCAGGACGCGCGCATACACACCACCCGGCACGGCTGGGCCCTGGACAGCTTCATCGTGCTGTTGCCGGCCCATGAAAAAGACTACCGTTCCCAGGCGACGCTGGTGGAGCACGAGCTCGTGGCCGCGCTCAAGCACCCGGCCGGACCCGGCGCCGCGGCGGTCCAGCTTCCTTCGTCCTGGAAAAAGGGCTCGCGCCGGTCCCGGGTGTTCCCCATCGTGCCCAACGTGGAGCTGCAGCCGGATGAACGCAGCGCATCCTGGAGGCTGTCGGTGACGGCGTCCGACCGGCCGGGCCTGCTCCACAGCCTTGCCCGGGTCTTCGCCGACCACGGCGTCAGCCTCAAGATGGCGAAGATACTCACGCTGGGCGACCGGGTCGAGGACATCTTCATCATCGAAGGCGACGCCCTGGGCAACCCGCGGACCCAGCTACAATTCGAACGCAACATCCTCGCCACGCTCGACGGCGCGGCTCCCGACCCTTCCTGACGACGGACGCATGGCATTCAACGACCTGATCTTCACCTTCGGCCGCAGCTTCCTGTTCGCGCTGGCCACCTTGCTGCCCATACTCAACCCGCCGGCCGTCGCGCCGATTTTCCTGACCCTGACCGAAGGCGCGAGCACCAGCGCGCGCACGCAGCTGTCCAAGCGCGTCGCCGTCAACATCTTCATCATGCTGGCCATCGCCATGTTCGGCGGCAACGTGGTGCTGGGCTTCTTCGGCATCTCGCTGCCGGTCGTGCGCGTGGGCGGCGGCCTGCTGGTCATCGCCACCGCCTGGCGCCTGGTGGGCGCGTCCGATTATGACGCCAAGCACGCCCAGGACATGGCGGAAGCCTATTCCTTCGAACAGATCCGCTCCAAGGCCTTCTATCCCCTGACCTTCCCCATGATCTGCGGGCCGGGCGCGCTGTCGGCGGCCATCACCATCGGCGCCACGCTGCACGACGAGCGCAGCCTGGTCGCCGCGTCCAAGTTCGCCGGCTCGCTGCCCGCGATCGCCGTCGCGGCGCTGGTGGTATACCTGTGCCTGCGCTTCGCCGCCCAGTTCCTGCACAAGCTGGGCCCCAACGGCACGGCGGTGCTGATGCGCCTGTCCGCCTTCATCCTGCTGTGCCTGGGCGTGCAGATCGTCTGGGACGGCGTCCATGAGCTGATCATGGTGATCATCCACGACAGCATGTCCATCCGCAACGCGTGAAGGCCGGGAATCGCGGCCTGTTGCATCGAATCAGAGGAAAAAATGACGACCAACCGAATCCTACATGTCATGGCCGTGCTGTGCGTCGCCGCGGTCGCCGTGGCGCTCGTCTCGCAGCATGTGTTCGACATGCGGCCCTGCGCCTGGTGCGTGCTGCAGCGCCTGGTGTTCCTGGCCATCGCGGCGGTATGCTGGCTGGGGGTGCTCGCCGGGCGCGTGGCGCCCGGGCTGCGCCGGTTCGCGGGCCTGCTGGCGGCGCTGCTGGGCGCGGGCGGGATGGTGGCGGCCTGGTATCAGTACTCGGTCGCGGCGCAGCGGTTTTCCTGCGACATGACTTTCGCCGACCGTTTCATGGTGGCGTCGGGCCTGGACGCCGGGGTGCCTTGGCTGTTCGGAATTTTTGCCTCGTGCCTGGACGCCCGGGTGGAGCTGCTGGGCGTCGAATACGCGCTCTGGGGCATGGGCTTGTTCGCGCTGCTGACGGTGATGGCGCTGGTGGCGGCCGCCAGGCGCTCGGGGCGGCGCCGTTAGGTTATTGCCCGGCTTTGGCCGGGCAAGCCAAACCCGCCACGATCACTCCGGCGAGCTGCTGGTCGACATCACGCCCGCCGCCGCGCGTACGCCGCGGGTCAGGCTCAACTGCTCCAGATAGGCCGCGTCGATGTCCCCCGTCACATAATGGCCGTTGAAGCACGACGACTCGAATTGCGCCATCGCCGCATTCCGGTCGCGGATCGACTGCTCCAGATCCGCCAGCTCCTGGTACACCAGCCCGTCCGCCCCGATCTCCCGGCTCACCTGCGCCGTATCACGCCCATAGGCGATCAATTCCGCCTGCGTGGGCATGTCGATTCCATAGACATTCGGGAACCGCACCGCGGGCGCCGCCGAGGCGAAATAGACCTTGTTCGCGCCCGCCGCCCGGGCCATGTCCACGATCTCCCGGCTCGTCGTGCCCCGGACGATGGAATCGTCCACCAGCAGCACATTCTTGCCCCGGAACTCCATATCGATCGCGCTCAGCTTCTGCCGCACCGACTTCTTGCGCACCGCCTGCCCCGGCATGATGAACGTGCGCCCGACATAGCGATTCTTGATGAACCCCTCGCGGTAGCCGAGATTGAGCTTTGCCGCCAGTTGCATCGCCGAAGGGCGGGAGGAATCCGGAATCGGCATCACGACGTCGATGTCGCCCAGGCGCAGCGACTTGGCCACATTGTCCGCCAGGTATTCCCCCATGTTCAGGCGCGCATCGTAGATGGAAACCCCGTCCATCACCGAATCCGGCCTGGCGAAATACACATATTCGAACACGCAGGGCGTCAGCACCGGATCCGTCGCGCATTGCCTGCTGCTGAGCCTGCCGTCCAGGTCGATGAAGATCGCCTCGCCCGGCTCGATGTCGCGCACCAGCGAGAACCCGCAGCCGGTCAGAGCCACGGACTCCGAAGCCACCATCCATTCCGTGCCCTGCTCCGTCTCGACCGAGCCCAGGCACAGCGGCCGGATCCCGTAGGGGTCGCGGAACGCCACCATCCCGTAGTTCGCGATCTGCGCGATGACGGCATATGCGCCCTTGGCGCGGCGATGCACCGAGGACACAGCCTTGAAAATGGCGTCGTCGTCCAGCGAGCCGCCGCTGGAGGCCAGCTGCACCTCGTGGGCGAATACGTTCAGCAGCACTTCCGAATCGGAATTCGTGTTGATGTGGCGCCGATCCACGCGGAACAGCGCTTCGCGCAATTCCCGCCAATTGGTCAGGTTGCCGTTGTGCACGAAGGTGATGCCGAACGGCGCGTTCACGTAGAAAGGCTGGGCCTCGTCGACGCTGTCGCTGGAGCCGGCGGTGGGATAGCGCACCTGCCCCAGCCCGCTGTTGCCCGGCAGCGAACGCATGTTCCTGGTACGGAAGACGTCGCGCACCAGCCCATGGGCCTTGTGCATGTTGAAAAACTGATCGTGCGACGTCGAGATGCCGGCGGCGTCCTGCCCGCGATGCTGCAGCAGCAGCAGGCTGTCGTAGATCAACTGGTTCACGGGGCTGCGGCCCGCCACCCCCACTATTCCACACATTTTCTATATTCCTGTGAATATCAATACGGTAACCACGATGCAAGCGACGGCGGCAGCAGCAGCTTGATCTGCTGCACCCCCTGGATGGCGCTGCGGGAAAGCCGGGCGTCCTGCCACCAGGGTTCCTTGGGCAGATCGGTATAGCCGGCCAGCACCACCAGCAGCAGCACGAAGACCGTGCCGCGCAGCAGGCCGAACAAAGCGCCCAGCCCATGATCGGCGGGCGTCAGCCCGGTCTTGCGGATCAGGGTGGCCAGGGTGACGTTGACGAGCCCCACCAGCAGCAGCACTACGATGAAGACCAGCCCGTAGGCGGCGGCGGTGCGCAACAATGCGTTGTCGACCCAGGCGGTCAGCCAGGCCGACATCAGCGGCCCCCACCAGACGGCCGCCAGGAAGGCGACGACGTAGGCGATGAGCGAAAGGACTTCCTTGACCAGGCCGCGCAGCAGCCCGAGCAGGGCCGAGAAAGCCAGGATGGCCAGGACGAGATAGTCGAAGCTGGTCACTTAGTGGAGATGAAGCCGTTGTCGTAGCCCAGCGCCCTCAATCGCGCCTGGGCGGCCTGGGCGGCATCGCGCGTGGGGAAGGGGCCGACGCGCAGGCGGTAGGTAGGCTTGCCGCCGGACGTCGCGTTTTCCACGTAGGCGTTGGTGACCCCCGCGGAAACCAGGCGGTCGCGGCGGACTTGCGCGTCTTTGTCGCTGGTGTAGGCGGCGATCTGGAGTATGTAGTTGCCCGAACCGGAAGGCGCCGGGGCGCGTGCGGCCGGCGTGCGGCCTTCGAGCAGCGCGATCGCCACCGAGCCGTCGTCGGTGCGTTCGACCGCCGGCTTGGGCTCCCTGGGCTTGGGCTCTTCCTTCCTGGCCGGCTTGTGGTCGGCGGCGGGTTCGGGCTTGGCGGCTTGCTGGGCCGGCGTTTCGGCCGCGGGCGGCACGGCGGGCTGGGCCGTGGCCACGTCGGTGCCTGTGGAGCTTGCGGCGGGATCGGCGGCGGGCTGGGCGGGTTCGGGCGACTGGCTGATGGTGCCCGCAGCGCCCGGGTTGGCCGGCGGCGGCGCCAGGGCCATCGCGCCTTCGCCCGGCGCGACGATGGCCGGCACGACCAGGGGCCCCGCGGTCTGTTCGGCGGGTTCGTTGGAGTCGAACAGCATGGGAACGATGATGACCGCCGCCAGCACCAGCACCAGGGCGCCGATCAGGCGGCGGCGGGCCCGGCCGCGAAGTTCGTTGACCTGGGCTTCACTGGAAAGAGACGAACGCCGCCCCGACGCCGGAGCGGATTCGTTGCGAGAAAACAATCCCATGGAGCAAAAAACCTATCTGGTAAACAAGCGGCCGCCGGGCGGGCTTGTACTACGTGACCTGCCGCCCCAGATGCTGCAGTACGGGCCCGACAGTCGAAAAAGATCCGAACACGAGAATTCTATCATTCTCGGATGCCTGTTTCCGGGCCTCTGTAAACGCTTGTACCGGATTATCAAAACTCGAAACGATGACGGCGTCGGCGCTGACCGCCGGGCGCGCGGCCGGCTTGACGCCGGGCCGGCCGGCGGGCGCGTCCTGGGACGGATCGGCGATGCGCTTGACTTCGACGCTGGCCTGTTCGAGGGTTTCCTTGCCCGTCACGCCGTGGACCGCCTTGCGCACCACGGCGGCAAGGTCCGCGCCCGAAGTGCCGCGCGGCCCTTCCAGCCCGGCGCAATACCAGCGGTCCACCCGGTTGGCCAGCTTGGCGATGACGCTGCTCATGTCCTTGTCGTTGAGCATGCCCACGACCGCGTGCGTATGCGGAAAATACCCCATGTTGTCCAGGTTCTGCCCCAGCGCGGCGGCGGCATGGGGGTTGTGGGCCACGTCCAGGATGATGGTGGGCGTGCCCGGCAGTATCTGCAGGCGGCCCGGCAAGGCGACCTGCGCCAGGCCGATGCGCACCGCTTGCTGCGGCACCGCGAGCCGCGGCCGCAGCGCTTCCAGCGCGGCCAGCGCGGCGGACGCGTTGAGCAGCTGGTTGGCGCCCCGCAAGGCGGGATAGGCCAGGCCGCTGCGCCGCTGGCTGCGCCCGCCGTACGCCCATTGCTGGCGGTCGCCCGAATAGTTGAAGTCCTTCCCGAACAGCCAGAGGTCGGCGCCGATTTCCCGCGCGTACTCGATGACGGTGCCGGGCGGCATGGGGTCGGCGCAGATGGCGGGCTTGCCGGGCCGGAAGATATGGGCTTTTTCCCAGCCGATCTTCTCGCGCGTGTCGCCCAGGTAGGCCGTGTGGTCGAGGTCGACGCTGGTGATGACCGCGCAGTCGGTGTCGACCAGGTTGACGGCGTCCAGCCGGCCGCCCAGCCCCACCTCCAGCACCGCGACGTCGATGCGCTGTTCTTCGAACAGCATCAGGGCCGCCAGCGTGGTGTATTCGAAATAGCTCAGGCTGATGTCGCCCCTGGCGGCCTCGATGACCCGGAACTGGCTGACGATCCGGTCGTCGCCGGCCATCTCGCCGTTCAAGCGTATGCGTTCGTTGAAATCGATGAGGTGCGGCGAGGTGTACATGCCGACCTTGTAGCCGGCCGCGAGCAGGATGGCTTCGAGCATGGCGCAGGTGGAGCCCTTGCCGTTGGTGCCGCCGACCGTGATCTTCACGAACGGCAGCCGCAGCCCCAGCTTGCCGGCCACCTTTTTTATTCTATCCAGCCCGAGATCGATGGCGCGGTGGTGCAGGGTTTCAAGATAGCCGAGCCATTCCTGCAAACCGGAAGACTCGTTGGGTACAAGACTGGACATGATGAATGCTTCTGTGGAAAAAACGGGCGGCAGGTGCCGATATTAGCACCTGCCGCCGCGGGGACGGCGCTTGCCCGCGCCCGGGGTGCGCTTTTTACTTGCGCCTGGCGGGCGGCAGATCGGTGCAGCTGCCTTCCGCGACCTCGGCCGCCATGCCCACGGATTCCCCCAGCGTGGGGTGCGGGTGTATGGTCTTGCCGATGTCCACCGCGTCGGCGCCCATTTCGATGGCCAATGCGACCTCGCTGATCAGGTCGCCGGCATGCGTGCCGACGATGCCGCCGCCCAGCACGCGGTGGGTCTCGGCATCGAACAGCAGCTTGGTGTAGCCCTCGTCGCGCCCGTTGGCGATGGCGCGCCCCGACGCGGCCCAGGGGAACAGGCCCTTGGTGACCGCGATGCCCTCTTTCCTGGCTTCGTCTTCGGTCAGGCCGACCCAGGCGACCTCGGGATCCGTGTACGACACCGACGGGATGACGCGCGCGTCGAAGAAGCTCTTCTGCCCCGCGATCACTTCGGCGGCCACGTGGCCCTCATGCACCGCCTTGTGCGCCAGCATGGGCTGGCCGACGATGTCGCCGATGGCGAAGATGTGCGGCACGTTGGTGCGCATCTGCTTGTCGACCTCGATGAAGCCGCGGTCGGTGACGGCGACCCCCGCCTTGTCGGCGGCGATCTTCTTGCCGTTGGGCGAACGGCCCACGGCCTGCAGCACCAGGTCGTAGCGCTGCGCTTCCCGGGGCGCGTTCTTGCCCTCGAAGGTGACCCAGATGCCGTCGTCGCGGGCTTCCGCGGCCACGGTCCGGGTTTCGAGCATGACGCGGTCGAAGCGCGAGGCGTTCATTTTCTCCCAGACCTTGACCATGTCGCGGTCCGCGCCCTGCATCAGGCCCGTCAGCATCTCGACGACGTCGAGCCGGGCGCCCAGGGCGGAATACACCGTGCCCATTTCCAGGCCGATGATGCCGCCGCCGATGATGAGCATTTTCTTGGGGATGGACGCCAGCTGCAGCGCGCCGGTGGAGTCCACGATGCGGGGGTCGTCCGGCAGGAACGGCAGCTTCACCGACTGGCTGCCCGCGGCGATGATGGCGGACTTGAACTTCACGGTGGTGGTGGCGCCGTCGGCGCCGGCCACCGCGAGGTGGTGGGGGTCGACGAAGGCGCCGACCCCGTTCAGCACCTTGACCTTGCGCGCCTTGGCCATGCCGGCCAGGCCCCCGGTGAGCTTGGCCACCACGCCGTCCTTGTAGGCGCGCACGCCGTCCAGGTCGATTTTCGGCTCGCCGAAGCTGATGCCGTGCGCAGACAGCGAGCGGGCTTCTTCGAGAACCGCCACGGTATGCAGCAGCGCCTTGGACGGTATGCAGCCCACGTTCAGGCATACGCCGCCCAGCGTGCCATAGCGCTCGACGAGCGCCACGGACAAGCCCAGGTCGGCGGCGCGGAAGGCGGCCGAGTAGCCGCCCGGGCCGGCGCCCAGCACCAGGACGTCGAACTCGGCGTCGGACGGACCGGCATAGGCGGCCGCCGCGGGAGCGGCCGCGGCCTGTGCCGGCGCGGCGCGTTCCGCGGCGGGCGCGGATTGCGGCTTTTCGGCGGCGGCTTGCGCCGGCTTCGAGCACGGCTGGTCCGCGCCCTGCGCGGCCTCGATGCTGACGATGGACGTGCATTCGGAGACCTTGTCGCCCACCTTGACCAGGACTTCCTGGACGACCCCGCCGGCGGTGGCCGGGATCTCCATGGAGGCCTTGTCGGACTCGACGGTGATGAGGCTTTGCTCCGCCTGGACGGTGTCGCCCTTCGCCACCAGGACTTCGATGACCTCGACCTCCTTGAAGTCGCCGATATCGGGCACTTTCAGTTCAGTTGCGCTCATATGGGCTCCTAGAGGGCGATGCGACGGAAGTCGGCGAGCAAGGCGCCCAGATAGGCGTTGAACCGCGCGGCGGCCGCGCCGTCGATGACCCGGTGGTCATAGGACAGCGACAGCGGCAGCATGAGGCGCGGGACGAATTTCTTGCCGTTCCAGACCGGCGCATGCGTGGAACGCGATACGCCCAGGATGGCGACCTCGGGAGCGTTGATGATGGGCGTGAAGTCGGTGCCGCCTATGCCCCCCAGCGAGGAGATGGAGAAGCAGCCGCCCTGCATCTGGCTGGGCGACAGCTTGCCGTCCCGCGCGAGCTTGGCGAGTTCCGCGGTTTCCTTGGCGAGCTCGAAAATGCCTTTCTTGTCGGCATCGCGGATGACGGGCACGACCAGGCCGTTGGGCGTGTCGGCCGCGAAGCCGATATGGTAGTAGTGCTTGTAGACCAGATTGTCGCCGTCGAGCGATGCGTTGAATTCCGGATACTTCTTCAGCGCGGCCACGACCGCCTTGATGAGGAACGCCAGCATCGTGACCTTGATGCCGGACTTCTCGTTCTCTTTGTTCAGCGCCTGGCGCAGCGCTTCGAGCTCGGTGATGTCGGCCTGGTCGTTGTTGGTGACGTGCGGAATCATCACCCAGTTGCGATGCAGGTTCGCGCCGGAGATCTTCTTGATGCGCGACAGCGGCTTGGCTTCTACCTCGCCGAACTTGGCGAAATCGACCTTGGGCCAGGCCAGGACGTTCAGCCCGCCGCCCTCGGCCGTCATGGTGGCGGCCGGGCCGGGGCCCGCCGCCAGGGCCTGCTTCACGAACTGGCGCACATCGTCCTGGGTGATCCGGTTCTTGGCGCCCGAGCCGCGCACCGACGCCAGGTTGACGCCCAGTTCGCGGGCGAACTTGCGCACCGACGGGGATGCATGCGGCAGGTTCCGCAGGGGTACGTCGGTTTCCGCAAAGGCCTCGGTGGGGGAATGCCGCTCGGGCGGCGTC
>JACDJC010000891.1_pt1 | contig 30251 bp, 35 predicted proteins | sample 7454191 | NCBI WGS metagenome assembly JACDJC01 (sample SAMN14253291, study PRJNA609438) | sludge metagenome | isolation source: sludge after 25d culture with pyrite and EDTA | collected 2018-12-20
CGGTTCACGCCGCATGAGCGGTTCACGCCGTCTGAGCGGTTCACGCCGCATGAGCGGTTCACGCCGCATGAGAGGTTCACGCCGCATGAGAGGTTCACGCCGTCTGAGCGGTTCACGCCGTATGAGAGGTTCTGGTCTTTGATAATTTCTTTGATTTTTCCAAACGGGATTACTTCAACGATCAAAATATTTGACGCGCAAATCTTATTTTTGTCTCGCTCGACATCGCCCCAGATCAAAACTCTCGCTATTTTATTCCACGGAACGCATTCGTAAAATTCGAAGCAATCGATTAGTTGTTCGCACGCGTGGAAACCAGACTCACAGGGCTTCACTATTCCGTCGTGAAAATACTCTTTCCCGACTTCATATTGAAAATCTCGGCATTTAAGGCCGCTGTCAAACATTTTGTAGGCGGTAATTGCGTTTTCTTTGGCTATCTTCATTTTTTTCTCCTGATTATTGGGGTGGCGGCCCGGGCCTCATCTCCGTGATCAGCGGCGAGCCTCCCGGGCCTTTGTTATGGTTGGTCGTTATTCTTCGCCGGTTTCTTTGGCGATTTCGTCATCAGTCAAAACGTCTTCTTCGTAGGGCTCGTTTTCGACTGTCGTTACCGGCTTTTCGTCGACGGTTCTTTCTTTGACCGCGTTCTGCGCGGCCAGATCGTCGAGGGTCAACTGCTTGTCTGACGGCAGCATTGGGGCAGTTTTAACCAGCTCTCTCGGTTCGCGATCGAGGCGGTAAAGGCTCTTGATGTTGCGCTTCGGGTCGTTCATTACCCACAGACAGCGCACACTTTCTGTTCTGCGGCCCTGCGAAAGCTCCTCACTGACGCGCTTGATAGTTGATTCGAGCTCGGTCAGTTTTGCTTTCTGCGCCTGCGTGTATGCCTTGAGATTGTTGGTAATGCGCTCTTTTTCGCTGCTTGCCTGTGTGAACTCCGAGGAAAGCTGTTTGTAATCGCTGGGCGTGAATTCGGTCTCGAAGTATTCGGACAGGCTTCTTTCAAGACGGTGGGGTGGTTCGTAGTCGACCAGCTTTTTAATCGCAGCCAGATCAGCATCGCTCGGAGCCGGCCAGCCCTTCTTTTCTGCTTCGGTGGCAGTAACAAGTGCCTGGTGTTCGGCTTCTTTGATTTCCTTGATCACAAAGCCGTCGTCGATGGCATTCATGATTGCGTTTTTGGCCATGTCAGTGAGTGGCAGGCTGTAGTCCATCGGCATTATCAGGCCTTCGGGGTTTCTGGCCAGCAGATAGATTTTCTGCAGCTTGAAAGTAGATTCGTTGTTGGTCTGGGTTTCGGGTTTGTTGGGTTTCTTGGTCATTTGCTTTTCTCCGGTGTTTTTGATTTTTCTATTCTGCGACCACTTCGGCGCCTTCTGCGTCGATGTTGGCTACGGCGCCCTTTGCAATGGTGATGCTTAGGGTTTTCGACTTGCTTTTTACTTCGCGGTTGCCTTCAACAATTACGTCGAAGGCCTTTTTCTGGTCTTTGTCCAGGGATTTCCTGAACTCTTTGGCGCCGCCGCTGGAGAATTCACAGATCTCGACTGGCGGGCGGCCGGTCAGCTTGCTGGTGGCAAGAAAGATCTCCGAGAGGTTGTAGTTGTAACGACTGGTTTTTTCTCTGACCTCGTATGTTCGGCCGCCAAGGTTTACCGGGCCAGCTTCCAGCAACACTTTTTCGTATTTTTCCTTCATCATTGCCTGGATACCGTATGCGGCGTCGGCGATCGCTTTGACCTTGTCGTGATATTCGATGATTGCAGGCAGGTTTTCGACAGTTGCATCGATGTCGTAACTGGGGCGGTCTGGCTTGGCTGCCAGCTGTTTCTGAAAGGCCTCGCAGTTGCTTTTCAAGTCGCAATAACTGCACCACTTGTGCGGCGTCTGTGGCCACTTTTTTTCACGCAGGGCCTGCAAGTAATCTTTTGCCAGCGGCACAACATAATCAAAGGCGCTGACCAGGGATTCTGCATCCCATGATTGCACCTGGGAAAATCCCTGCTGAACGTAATCGAAAACGGTTTTGATGTAGGGAAAGCCCTTGTATTTCTTCCAGGCCATCAAGGCATACATCGCCAGCTGCAGATCATCTTCTTCTTTGGTTTTTCCGGTTTTGTGATCGCGAATCACCAAGCCGCCATCGTTTTCGACATATACCAGGTCCATGGCGCCGCGAAATCCAAAGTCGTCACAAATATCAACCTGAGTGTATTTGTTGCCGTAGAATTTAACCTCGCCGTCGGCAGATTCAACCGTGACAATCGCTTCGGGGTTAATGTTCAGTGACTTTGAATATTCAAAGCATTCAACCGCTTCGGCTTCTTTTCCCTGGGGCACCCCGAGCTTGCCGGCCTCCCCACGATATGCCGTCAGAAAATCTTTTCCGGAATAGTGGGCCGCAAGGCCCTTATGAACGCAGTTCCCGAAATCAACGGCGGCGCTGCGCTTGAATTCTTCAAACTGGCATTGGTGCGGGCAAGTCCTGAATCTTTTAAGCTTTGAGGGGGATAGGTATTCTTTTTTCAACGCTTTACTCCCTTGTGATTGTCAGGCTCTGACCTGCGCCCAAAGCCTCAAGCCATTCAGCAATACAGTCGCTGGTCTGGCCATCAGAAACCGTGCCCATGAATTCAACGCGGTAGGTTTTCTGCGGTTCTGTTGGCTCTTTAGGCTGTGTTGCTGTTGTGGCTGGCATTGCCGCAGAGATGGGCTTTTGAGCCTCTGGCGACTGCTTGGCGAGCTTTTCGGCTTCCTGTGCTCTGATCTTTTCTTCAAGCTCTTTCTGCCGCTTTATTTCGGCATCAATAAGCTTGTTTAGCTTTTCAGAGTAAACAGCCTCAGGCTCTCTGACGAAAGTGGCAACCAGAGATTCCGGCAGGCTGACAAGTCCGGCCCGCTCGGCGATTGCCTGCAGATTGGCAAATCTGCTTTCTACCGTTTCCTGCATCGCGCGATCGGCCGCGACCATTTCGGCAAGCTTGTCTTTTGCCGCTTTGGTCAGCTGGCCGCCAGCAGTAAGATTGCTTTTTATGGCCAGAGATTCAATCTTGGCCGTCTGAAATTCCGGCTTTACGGCCATGGCCTCAAAGAGGCCGGCTCTTTCGTCGGCAAGCAGGCTTGTAACCATTCTGATAACCTTCAGGTCGAAGGCCTCGACCTGTTTAAGTATCTTTTCCCGGCCGGCCTGAACGATGTCGACCAGTTCGGCAGCCTTCTTTTTGAATTCCTCGATCGGCGCGGCAAATTCTTTTGCTTTATCGATCTTGATTCTGTTAATGGCTGTCGAAAGCTTGTTTAGCTCGGTTGCCATTTTTTTTGCGTCAGCCAGGTTGTCGTCAGTAACCTCGATTTCATACAGCTTGACCTGCTCGATAAGGCCGGCTTTCAGCTGCTCGAAATTATCCGTGATGACAATTGCGGTTGCGCTGATAATTGGCTCAAGCGCATTGTTTTCAGTGGTTGTGGTCATTTTTTGCTGCCTTTCGAGGCTCGGATTGCATCAAGAATCTTCTTGGCTTCCGGTAAATCCCAGCAAGATTTGCTTTTGTTGACGCCGATGGCACGCACCACATAAGCGGTCAGCGGTCCGAGGGGGATGTTGTATGATTCGATTTCTGCAACAATAGCCTCAAGGGTGTCGGCTTCAGCTGTTTGCTGAGTCTGTTGGGCCGGCTGCTGTGTGGTTGTCGATTGGTTGGCAGTTACTGGCTGAGGGGTAACAGTTTCAGGTTCCTGCTGTTTCGTTTCACTCTTATTAGCCAGCTCATTAAACGCCTGATCGATGGTCTTATTGCCGGCTGTCGGTTCTTCGTCCTCGATCTGCGATGTGCTGATGTCGAACAACTCTTCGGTGCTAACGCCAGCCTCTGCAAGTTCGTCGACCGCCGCCGCTTTGGCCAGTTCGACCGACAGGGGCAAATATTTTACCAGGCGACGTATCGCGGTTTTCCTGACCATTTCATCTTCATGAGTTTTCCATGGTCCGAAATTGGCTGCCTTGCTCTGACGTTTTACCGCTTCGATTTCTTCATCCCAGAGCCACTCAAAATGCGCCGAGCCGTCATTGAGAATCGCGACTGCATAAACGCCCTTGCGCTTGCCGCGCTGGCTTGGTGGCATGGGCTTGTGCTCAAGAACTTCTTTGGTGCCGAATTCCATAACGAAAGGCTCGTTGTCATAAACAACGTGGGCCGAAATTCTGTTTACCTGACCGCTGCGTCTGGCCAGATCGATAAGGCCTTTGTAACCGGGGATAAACTGCACTTCCATGCGGTTTTTCTTGGTGTTCCGAAAAGGCACCAGGTATGCGTGGCCAAGAATGCCATCCGGCTCAAGACCCAGCTGTGAAGACTGAATGACAGCGCCGACCAGGGTGATCGGGTCGCATTCAAGAAGTTGCGGCGTTCGCTGAATGCTGGTCATTGCAACGCGAATGATGCGGTCAGCGCTCAAGTGCTTGGGCAATGCCAGGGCAATCTGACCTTTGCTTTTTTCGAGCATGGCCCTGATAGTGTTCGCCTGCTTGACTGCAAGCTGGGTGCCTGTGTTCTGTTGTTTCTGTGTTTCCATTTTTCCCTCCGGTTTTTCGGTTATATGCTTGCGGCGTTAACCGCTTTAGTCCAAATCTCAAGAGTCACATCGTTCTTTCCGGCCTCTACGGCGGCCAGCTCCAACTGGCCGGCTTTGATAAGCTTGAAAACTTCCTTGCTGACTGCTGCGTCGGCCGCCTCGCTGCTGTTTTCACGGTGGTATTCGAAGGCGGCATTCAGATAGGCCCGCTCAAGGCTTGTCATTCTCCCGATTTGCGCGTGCATTTATTCCTCCCTGTTTTGCAATTTCGCCGCCCTCAGCGGCATCGTCAGGCGGGCTGTATCTCCCGCGATTGCTACGGCCGCCTGCTGCCTCCAGACGCGGCGACCGTTCCGGCATTTCAGCCGGTTACATGATTCGGGAGCTGGCGCATCAGCGGGTACTGCCGCGCATCCCTCGAACCTTCGCCCATTTCCCCCGGCCCTGCCGGTTCCCACTGCCCTTGCTGACAGCGCGTTTGGGTTTGCCACCTTGTTCACCCGGTGGCCCGATCGCTGCGACTTACTCGGTCGCGATTTTGGCTGTCATAGCCTCGATAAGAAAAGCCTTCAGTGTTTTTCCGGCTGCGGCTGCAGCTGCTTTAAACCTGTTTACAAACTCTCTGTCAGCTTTAAAATGTATTACTTTTTCTTTTGACATGTTTTCACCGACTTTCTTTTTTGCTTACATTTGGATTATACAAAACATATCTTTTTATGTCAAGTATGTTTTTTATTGTTTTTTTTAACTTCTAAAAACCCCATCAAAATCGTTTTCGAAACACTCAAGACATTTCCCTGTCATTTTCGCTTTCCGATTGAATGGCGCCCCGAAAGAATGCAAAAGCGGGGTATGAAAAAAATAACCCCGGATTGCTCCGGGGTCTGTTGTTACTTGCCTTGCGCGTATTGCTCCAGCGCCCGGCTGATCACCTCAGCCTGACTCATCTGCAGCTTTTCTGCGAGCTGCTTCAGCAGCTCATTGTCGCGGTCGCTCAGTCGCACTGATATTAGTTTTTTCATTCTTCTTCGTCCTGTATTTCGATTCTGCTGACGTGGGCCGCGTCGAACGGGTATTCGTCCGCAAGCAGGCCGTTGCCGTCATCGTCGGTTATTTCTTCTGCGGCAAACAGGTAGTATTTCGTTGCTGCGCGTCCATCAGGGGCTACTACGGGCTCCGCCCATTCTTCGGCGGCCCAGAAATCGTCAGTGCCGTCCAGCAGTCGGCAGGTAGGCTCGGCGTTTTCGTTGTTTTTGTTTTCAAACGTTTCGGGGTCGGCATAAAAATCGGCCTTTGAACAGCTGTTAGATTCAAAAACTGGGACTTCGTATTTTTCCATTTTGCTTTCTTCCTTTTTGTTATTTTCTACCAGCGCCTTCGCGGTCTGGTAATCTTCCGGGGTGATAACTTCGGGAACATAGCCGTCGCCGCCTTCGTTGTGGATGTCGTTGTATCTTTTGGCCTCGGCGTAGCTTTTCAGGCACTTGCCGGCTTCAAATGCGGCAACGATTCTGGCGGCTTCCTTGGCCTTGGCTTCGGTCTTTTTGGCTTCGTTCTTGGCCTTCAGCGTTCTGTATTCTTCGTCTGTTTCGGCTTCGGCGCGGGCTTCTGCAACCAGATTGCCGATCATTTCGGCCATTTCCGGCGACAGCAGCATTTTGCTGCCGATCTTAGCAACTGCGCCCTGCGGCAAAGAAATACCCTGAATGTTTACGCCGCGATAATCCTGAAAACTGCCTTTTTCAAACTGTTTTCCGTCTACAAAAACGACAACTTCGTCGCGCTCATAAGTCTTGTAGAAGCCAGAAAAGCCTTCTGCTTTGTCTGCCCAGTCCAGAATTCCGCGTTCCGCAACGATTTCAAATCTAACGGTTTTGCCGTTCTTGTTAATTTCTACGCTTCTTTCTGCCTTTTTCATTTCACGTTCTCCCTTTTTTAATTTCGCTCCCGTTCCATGATTTAAGTATATCATTTTGATATATGTATGTCAACACATTTCTAAAATATTTTTTCAAGGCCGAAAACTGGCGACAAAAAGGACTCTTAGAAAAACTTAAGCTTGTCGATCAAAAAAAATACCCGCCAGCCAAAACGGCCAGCGGGCGCAATCCGGAGGGATTCTATTTAACAAATAAACCCCGAAAGCCTTGTATGACACTGCCAATCCCAAGTGCGTCGCTAAGGTAAACCGGCTTGCCCTTATAGCTTCCGAGCTTGATATCGAGCTCTTTGCCATTCAGGGCCTTCTTAACTTCTTCTACTGCCTGATCGTTAGCCCCGATCGTTGTCGCAAAAGCTTCGGCTTTGACAATTGTTTCCCGACCAAACTGCCCGGCCTGCATTTTGCTTTCATCTTTCAGCGTATTTGCCATCACAACCAAGGCCTGGGCTAGGGTTTTGCCAGCTTTGTGCGACTTGTAAAGCGAAATCGCAGCGGTCAGAATTGCGACCAGGTAACCCGCATAAGTGACGATAGTGTCTGCATCCATGTTTCATGCTCCTTGTTTTTTAAATGGCCCATGGTCACCGTAGTGACCACATGGCCAAATCAACCCACCGCAATGACAGAGCTTCATCCCTGCCGCTTCTGCAGCTCTCTGCCGTCGCTGCATGTATGGCGTTTCGCCGGCTTCTTTCGATTCGCCGGGCCATTTCGCAGGCGGCCATGTTTCTTTCGTGGCGTTCTGCAATTTCTTTGATGACTTTGAGCGCTTCATTTAGCTCCATGCCTCCACCTCAGATTTTTAAGGCCTCCCAGCGGTTTCGGCCGAAAAGACTGATAAACAGGTTTTTGCCGGGGCAACTTTTGGGCGGTCGGCTCCACGCTTCGCAGTGCCCGTAAATCTGCCGGCTGTCGATTTGCCATTTCTCGCACAGATCAACAATCAAAACTGCAAGCGTGCGCAGGGCTGCATCAGTCGGCTGCTCGTTGTCATAATCACCAATAAGACAGATCCCGATACTGCCGGTGTTGCCGAAATTGCGCGTTACGCCTTTCGGTGGAGTGCCGCCGCAGTGTGCGCCGATTGCATCAACCGGCCGGCCTTCATAGATCATTGCGCCGTCAGGGCTGATCAGGAAGTGATAGCCAATATCTGACCATTTATTGTCGACAGTGTGATATCGATGGATTCCCTGTATTGTCTGGTCGCCGTGGAACTGCTTGGCTGTCGGTGCCGCACTGTGATGGACGACGATTCTAGCTGGTTTGTGCTTGTTATATTTCGGTGTTTTATCGGTTTTCAGCCAGTCGCGACGTGGAACGGTGCGAATAAATGGTCTTTCGGCGGGTATCAAATTTGATTCCATTTTATTCCTCGATTTCATCTGGCGGTTCGCCGCCGTTTTTCGCGGGATTCTGCAGCCACATGCCATTAGCCTTAGTGATCTTCGGGCATTTGCAGATCAGCGCAATGGTTTTGTTTTGCTGCTTTTCCAGGACATCAAGGCGGGTGGTTTGCTGCGCTTCCTGGTCATACGCATGACTGATAACTCGGTTAATGCGTAGCGCCAACCAGAGCAGCAGGCCGGTCAGAATGACTACGGCAACCAGTTCGGGCGGGCATTTCTGCATAAACCAGTCGAGTGTGAATTTTTGTATGGCAGGAGGCATAAAAAGGCCTTTCTTTGAGCGTTAGAGCATTCTTTCGATTCTGACCACGGTGTAAACAAGGGCGGCAATCGGTATGCAAAGTATGATTTCCATGGCTTTTACCTCCTGTTATGATTCTGGCAACGGGTCAGGCGGCTGGTTCGCCGCGTCGTATTCGGCTTTTTTCGCTTCGTCGAGCACGAAAACGCCATCGACAAGCCGGTAATAACCACAAATGACATCGCCCGGCAGCTCGCCGACTTCCATCGGCACATAACCCGCGGGCGCGGGCGATATCTTGGTCAGATCAGTTACGAAGCCGTTTTCGTCAAGTTGCACGTTGTAAATCAAGGGGGATTCTCCTTTATTCAGCCGGCGGCAGCAGGTCTTGCCGCCACCAGAAGGCTGCAAAATTAACCACATCAGAAGCAACACCGGATTCCATCAACGCGCCGATATAAGCCGCGTTATAAGGCAAAAGCGTGTAGCCGGCCGATGCAACGAGTGGCATTGCTGGTGAAAGACGCTCTGATATTGTCGTGACATAGGTAGTTAAATACGGTGATCCGGTTGTCGGCACCGCCAAATATTTGCCATCAGCTGACATTGCTGGATAATAAGCGCCTGTCGATGGGTTTACGTCTTGAGCCGTTGTTACTTCGTAACGACTGTTAGACGATGACCATTTGTAGGTTCTAAGATACGGCGAGGTGTTTGGTGTTGATATGGCAACATATTGGCCGTCGGTAGACATGGCCAGGCCTTGAGCTGCTCCGGGTGGATTTGCGTCAGCGGCGGCAGTTTTTTCGTATCTATTGTTTGCTGTTGACCATTTATAGGCTGTTAAATAGGGAGATGATGTTGTTGATACAACTAAATACTGACCATCTGAGGATAAAGCAGTTTGCACTGCGCCTGATGGCGGGTTGACGTCCTGCGCAGTAGTGGCTTCGTATCGGTTATTACCTGCTGACCACTTATAGGTTTTCATGTAGGGCGAAGCGTTTTGAGACAAAACGGCCAAATACTGACCATCGGCCGACATGCCAATACCAAAAGTTTGTCCGGCCGGGTTTGCATCGTGTTGTGCCGTGGCTTCGTATCGGTTATTACCCGCTGACCACTTATAAGTTTTCATGTAGGGCGGGCTGGTCGACGGCACTGCCAGATAAAGTCCATCGGCCGACATGGCTGCACCGTAGGCTGCCGCCGGCGGGTTCACGTCCTGAGCTGTTGTGGCTTCATATCTGCCGTTTACTGTCGACCATCGATAGGTTTTCAGATATGGCGAGCTAGTCGATGGAACCGCTAAAAATTGTCCATCAGCCGACATTGCTGGATAATATCCACCATCAGGCGGCGTGGTATCCTGCGCGGTGGTTGCCTCATATCGGCTGTTTGCTGTCGACCATTTATAGGTTTTCAAGTATGGCGATGTAAGCGCACTTAAAACGGCCAAATATTGCCCATCAGCCGACATGGCTGCACCATAGCCAGCACCCGGGGGATTAGAGTCTGGGTTATTGGTTTTTGTTGGCGCTCCGACGGTATTGATTTCGCCTCTTACAATAAACATGTCTCCGAGAGTGCCTGTAGCGCCAAGCTCTACTTGACGGTAAAGCGTGCCGGTTACGCTTGCCAATGGCGACAAAGTGCCGGTTGTTCCGAAAACAATAGTGCCTGTAGCAATATTGCTTGCTACCAAATCCACATCGCCAGCCACAGAGCCGGAGCCGTTATGATAGCCGGCCGGAATTGCCTGAGAACTGGTGCCCGGTGTAATGTTTACCGCGCCATTGTTGGGCATCGAGCCGCTGATACCGACAGCAGAATCGTTGGAAAAAGTCTTGCCGGTGAGAACATCGGCAGCAACGGCCGTGCCTTCAGATTCTCCACCGCCACCGGTCGAAGGCGGGGCAAAACCAGAAGGCTGACGTATCGGCTGCGCGAACGACAGGCCGGCAATCAGCAGAAAAACAATAAGGAAAAATCTGGTTTTCATTACTGCAGGCCCCCTTCGGTGATGTAAAGGTCTATCGCTTCGGAGGCAATGACATTGATCGATGCCGCCCCGCCCCGAAGTTCGATCAAAGCGCCGCCATACACGCGCCGACAGGCGTTAATAACTGCATTGCCGCCGTATTCAAGCCAGAATTCTTTTGTATTGTCCATGGTTACAATTTCAATAAACTTCCGAGGCGTGCCGGGAGAAAGCGCAGAGGTGATTTCTGCCGACGAATTGGCCGTCAGTGAAACTGTTTGGGTTGCAATGACATTGGCCGGCTTAACAAAAAAAGCCACATCTTCGACCGCCAAGGTGGTTGACGCCTGCGCAGTCTCTACAGCCGTCTTAACAGAATCTATTGAGTCTTTGATGCCAATAGTTTCGGATCCCAGATTTACGATTGCTCTGTTTTCTGCGTCAATCGTTGCGGTTGCAGGGTTTCCGGTTTGATCAGCAAAAACCGGGAAAGCATCGACCGTGATGCTGCCGACATTAACCTCTGCGTCGACCGGCATGGGATTGTCGGGGCCGACGATTGTGCCATCATCGAGCATGATTTTCGGCTGACTTGGTGACTGGATTTTTGCCGGAGCCTGGGCGAAGCCGGCCACAACAATGAAAACGAAAAGAAAAAAGACCGCAAAAAGTTTATACATAATGCCCTCCTGTTAATTTCCTACCCGTTCAATGTTCAGGTTGCCGTAGGCCACTGTTAAAGCCACGGGTGAAGCATAATCATGCCGAGCCCGCAATGTAATTATGTCGCCCGCTGACAGTCGGACAAATCCAGAAGCCGCAGTGCTGCCAATATCTGCCGCTACCCCGATTTTTCGTTCGGTATGAACCTGATTCAGCTCGGTCTCATTTTTGAAAGCCGCAAAATAAGCAACAACGTTGTTTGTGTCCACGAAAAAGCTAGAATTAAAGCTAATTCTGTAGACGCCAGCGCGATTAATCGTGATCGATTGCGTTGAGGTGCTGACAAGCACATCGTTAGATTCGTGAGTATCGATTAAAGCGGTAACTGTTGCATATGTCGTGCCGTTAGGGATGCTTTGCGATGTCGCGTTGTCGTGACAATGCAAACCGCCATAGGTGCCGCAAAGATTTGCCCACGAGCTGCCATCATGCAAATAAACGCATTTGCTGGCATTGTCAGCCCAAATTGTGACGGCAGAAGAGCTTAAGGCCGGGGCGCTATCTGCATAGATAAGTTGCACATAAGATGCAATTCTGAAAATCCCAACCGACGGACTATCTATATTTACAACTGCAGTTGCAAGAGGATCGCCAATTTTTAACTCTTGGCTGATAGTCATAGTTGCGCCATGCGGATCTGTTTGAGATGCTATATGCAAATCAAAAGTTGCGACGTGAGCATCAAAAGAAGCAATTTGGTTATTTAAAGCCGCTTCGGAAGCAAAGCCCGTATGGCCGCTTTCAGCAAACGAAAGCCCTTCAAGTAGGGAGTGAGTTGCAACGCCAGAACCGCCGCCGGCAACAAGATACCAGGCGCTTGCGCCGCGACGATACAGCATTGGCTGTGTCGCATTTGTATTATCGATATAAAGAGCGCCTTCGGAAGCAACAGCAGAAGGAAGCGCCGAGCCCGAAGCAATAAAACCGCCCTTGTTTGCCCATGCCGCTATATCATAGGCCGAAATGGGCGACGGCACGCTGTAAGATTGCGCAAAAAGGCTTATGGTTAAAGAAATTACAAGAACAAAAGAAAGGATGATCAGGTTGTTGCGCTGTTTCATTGTGTAACCTCGATTTTCCCGCCCGGCGCAATGCTTATTTTTGCCGTTATGGTTGCCAAGCCCTGCGGGTTTGGCGTGAAATTCCCCAAATATTTTGCTTCTTTTGAAATCCTCATTTCATCAATGTTTATATAGCTTTCGTTTACGTTCGGCACTTCCACAAAACTTACAAAACAGCCGCCGGTAACAAATGGTGCATCAAGGTCTGCGCTCCACGCCGCGCTAGCTACCGATATGCCGTCTAAATACCAATTTAAATAGTCGTCATTGCGAACTAACGCTATGTGATGCCAATCCGTGCGAATACCCGGTGCCACAATTGTCTGACTTGCGTTGCCAGCAGTGTAATTTTGAAAAAAAAGAACTGTATTTTCAGGGTTATTTTGAAATCTTAAAATCCACAGCCAGCGGTATCTGTTGTTTTGATATTCGTTGTAAACCCGGAAATCTGTATAAACGCCGCTGGTTGTCGAAACATTTTCAGCGTTGAACCAGTATTCAACTGTAAAATCTTCGTTTTTAAAATTCCATTCTTCTGCACCGCCGCCTAATTCTGGCGGAACAAATGAAAAAAGATCTTGTAGTCTCATAGATGCTGCACCAAATCTGAATTTTACAGCATCTTGAGAAACGCCAGAACCATCAACCAAAGCTAAATTGGGAGACCCTGCTGCGGCGTAAAAAACTGAAAAAGGATTGTTATAAGTTTCGAAATCATACATGCTGACCACGTTTGAATCTTGCGATGCGAGATAATTTGGCACGAATGAAATCTGCTGACAATGGGCAACTGCACAACATAAAATCATCATTATTAAAAATATTTTTTTCATCGCGGCACCACCCTGTAGTGCAAAATAGACGCGGTATCAGAGCCGTTGTTATAGATTTTAAAGCTGGTCGAGCTGATGATCTGTATTCTGATTTCGCCAGTTGATCCTGCAGGCACGCCAGCAGCGTATTCCACAAAATACAGCACGTCATAAAGCACGGTGTTGACGTCGGTGATTGTCACGGTCACGCCTGCGGGTCCGCCAAGAGTGACAGAACCGCCAACAAGCCCGAAAGCTTGATTCAACAGGGTTTTAATTTCAGTCCATAACGCCGTGGTCGGGATTGCGCCCGCGCCGGCGGCTATTATTGCGTCTAATTCAGGCGATACAAACATATTTTAAAGCCCCCATTTCGCTTTCAGATAAGCTTCGTTTTGTGCTATTTCAGCGGGCGATAGCGCCGTGTGATAAATTACAAATTCAGCAATAAAGCCATTCAAGCCAAAACCATAGCCGGGAATGTAGCCAAGGGCAAAATTTACCGCGTTTGTATCTTTGCCACTGTTGCTGTTGCTGTATTCGGTTTCATCTATGCGGGTAATCACGGTGTTAGAGGCAGAATCCCAGCCATACGTCACAACGTGAGCCGTGCTGTTGGAAAATGTGGCTGCTCCGCTGTCGAGGTCGCTTGACCACCAATAATGCCGAAGATTGTCGCCGGCTCCGATTGTATGTGAGCCAACAGCCCTGCGCGTGGAGTCGCTGCCCATGTGGAATAGAGCCTGATTTGCACCGATCGCTTTCCAAACCGCGAAAATAGTATATTCGGTTGCTCCGGCCGGTATTGCGGCATTTGGGCCATTAAGAATTTTAGAACCTGAAAAATTGATTACATTTTTGCTATTGAGACTTTCGGCACCGGTTGTCGGCTTTGCCGTTGCTTCTGACAAATGATAACCATTGCCGGACTTATCGCGCCACTGGCTGACAAGCCCGCCAGATTCGGTTATTGTCGTCAGGTCTGATGCATCATACCAAGCTTCATACCCGGCGACCAGTGACGGGGCAACCGGGTCAGAAACAACAACAAATCGACTGCTTCGGGCAATTGGGTTGGTATTGCTGTATGCTTCAATAACGGCAGTGCCGGCAGCAATTGCAGTTATCACGCCTGAGCCATCGATTGTTGCAACGGCGCTGTTGCTGCTTGTCCATGTTATGCCAGGATCGCCGCCCGGGTCAGTTGTGACTGTTGCTGTTGCGGTATCGGTATCGCCGGTCGTTATTGCAAAATCGGTTTGATCAATAGTCACTGACAGCGTTCTGACGTCTTCACCGGCTGTCGCGCTGATCATGATTGCAAAGCACATACGGCCAACGTCGGTGCTTGCGGCGGGCACGTTCACGCGCATTTCAAAACTAACTGATGCAGCCGACAATAAGCCGCCAAGGTCGAAGGGCGTCGTCCATTCATCAATAGGCTGCCATGCGTCTGGGTCTCCAAATCGGCACTCTACCCATTCTTCATCAACAACTTTATAGCCGCCCCCGGCAAGTTCCTCGGGCGTCAGCGTAAGATCATTTTTTTTCAGCAGATCGCCGCGCACAGCATTTACAAGCACGCTGGTTGCGTCTCTGCTGTCGTTGTTTGTCAGCGTTAGCGTTATCGGTGCAGCATTAGCGCCCGCAAATACAATTTGCTGCGGGTCGTTATCGAGAGTAATATTTAAAGGGCTTGCTTTCACGAAGTTGCGTCTCCATAGTGATAACCTTTGGCCGGAAACCATGCGCCCGGATCAAGCAGCACCCCAGAATTAAATACTGGAATTTTAACGCCGTCCGGAGTATCGCTGATATAGCACCAATCAGCGCTATCAGTGCCTGCTGGTGGTGTCGGGTAAGACCACCACCAAATTTTATTATCAGCTGTTGTTGTGTAAGCTGGCTGTATCGCTGCAAGTGCGTTGTAATCGAGGATGTCAATATGCTCGACAGTAAAATTAACTTTGTGCCAGCGCACGTAATGATCTTCGTATGCCAATCCAAACAATCTAAACATGCGCACATGACTGTAAAAATATTCATCTGCGTCAGATGTTCTCAGGGTTTCGACCCATGCCGCGTCAACATACTCAGTGTCGGGGTATTTTGATAGTTTGATGCTTTTGATGGCTTCGTTACCGATATACATAACCATGTCTACAGATGATGAATACGGTATTCTGCTGATACAAATAGCGGGAACACCAGCAGGCAAGCCAGACGGCACAGTATTCCACCAGCCGATAACTACAGCATTTCTGTTGCGCTTGTCGATCAATACTTGGTCGCCGCTTGAAAAGTAGGCAGCGCTCACGCCTTTTGTCGGTATGACTTTTCCATCGACTATTAAGTTATCGCCGCTAATCCCGGTAACTGTGCCGACGGCATACCACTTTTTCGTGTTTTTAACAAGATAGGCAAGATAAGCCAGCGATGCTTTTGCCGGTGCTTGCTTGCAAAATCCTGGCTTGATTTCGCCGGGCACAGACAGCAGCGAAGGGTATTCACCAAGTGCCGAGAAAGAACCGAACTGGCCGCCGACCTCGAAAACCGCCACCTGCTGCTTCTCAATAAGCGGAAAATTAGGGCCCTTAAGACTGACACCAGAAACATTCTGCCCGAAACAAGTTCGCGCCCGATAAAAACCGGCGCTGGGTGAATCTTTTTCGGTTATTGTTGCAAAGATTTTCATGTGCCAAGCAGCTCCAGCGAGTCCAGCGCAGTTGAACAACTACCGTGCTTATATTGATGGCGCACGGCCTGAATTTTTGCCGGCATTGTATCGATTCCGAAACGGGTGCTTTGAAAACTGACGATCTGGCCCGGCAGCAAATAAGGGTTAAAAAGTATCGTCGCGCTCAAGGTGCCGGCAAGCGAACGACTCAAAATTTCGCCGGCAAGCGTTACCATATCTGCCAGCTCGTCATTATTGCCACCGATTGTTTGCGGATAAGCAACCCGGCCACGCTTTGCGATGTCAGCGGCCACGGTTATTTCCTGTTCTTCAAGTTCGTCATCACTGTTCAGGCCGCGTGCTATCGCTACATTATAGGCGGTTGAATCAGCAAAGACGCGGGTAGCAAAATTGATTTGCTTATCGGTGATCTGCAGCACGTCGCCGGTTGCTACAAGCTGGCGATTACCGCAAACAACAACAGCGCCGCTGCCCATCGACCATGCCGGCTGCCCGGTAATGGTGTCATTAACTGCCTGCAGCTTGTCGCCGGTCGGCAGAAAAGCGCCAATAACGTCGCGGTCAGAAATGACTAGCATCTGGTCAGCGCCGGCAAAAGTAGCCTGTGCAAGCCTGTAAATTTCATAATATCGGCTTGCATTATCGGTGTTCTGCGTGCTTTCTTCTTTGCGCAAGGCGCTGCGGAAGTCGTTGCAGGTCAGGTTAATGGCGCCTAAGTTGTCGCTGCCGCGTGTTTCGTAAGCGCTGATGATGCGGCCTGTAAAGATAGGCATTTCTTTGCCGGGAAAGCCTGCGAAGATCTTCAGCTTTCTGAGCGATGGCCGCAAGACTTCGCTATAAGTGCTGCCCCATAGTGACCATACTTCGGGCTTTTCAATGGTCAGGTTTGCCGACTCAATGCCGCCAAGTAGCTGTTTTTGCACTTGGAAGTAAGAGCAAGCATTCAGCGTGATCAGGTTGCCGCTCAAGTCCTCGACCTGCACGTAAGCGCTCCATGTCAGGCCGCTGTTATTCTGCAGTTTGGTGCGCAGATCAGCGGGCACAAGATAAAGCTGACACGGTATGAACTGCTGAGAATATGATGTTCTCAGGTTTCCCGTCTTGCCTGCGCTACTTGTGCCGCCTTTGATCATGTGTTTTTGTCCTCGACGATAACAAAAGTCACATTAATTTGCTTGTATGATAAGCCGCCAACGGTTACAGATACTGGTGTTTGAGTATCGATGGTGCAAATATATCGACGGCCCTCGCACATTACAAGCCATTCGTAGACCGTAACGTGATTAACGATTGCAAGCAGGGCCTTGCATTTTTCCTCGGAGATGGTTAGTTGCACAGTCTGGCTTGCCCCGGCGTTGTTCTTTTTCCAGGTTGTTACGGCCGCGCCGCCGTCAAGGGTTGTTGTGATCTTCTGACTGCGTGGACGCTGCGGGTTAATTTCGCCTGGCAAGTCCAGCCGATAAGTTGCCGCAGAAAGCCCTGATGCGGTTGTCGGTAGTATCGTTATCATGATGTCACCGCCAGCGGTATTCCTTCAGCCGCTGCAGCGCCTGACAGAGCATCAAGCAGCAATTTAACAAGCGCCTGCAGGATGGTGTTTTGATCAAGTCCTGATTCTTCGGCTTTCTTTTTTTCGCTCAAATCGTCACTGAGCTTTATTTCAAGGTCGGTTTTAATTTTGCCATTGATCAGGTTTTCGAGCTCTTTTGGGTCGAAACGCTTATCAAGGTCAAGCTTGATTGTGCCAGCGTCGCCGAGCAATTCACGCACGCGGTCGGCAGTATTGCGGGCAAGCTGTTCAGCTTTTGCCGCTGCCGCTTCGGCTTCGGCTTCAGCCTGTTCGGCTTCGCGTCTGGCGGCTTTTGCAAGCGCAGCTTTTCTGAAAGCTTCCTGTTCTGCAAGAATATTCTTTTCTTTTGCAGCTTCCTTAGCTGCGGCAACTGCTTCGCGTTCTGCTTCTTTGGCGGCTTGTTCAGCTTCTTTGTAGGCTTCTTTTTTCGCTTTTGCAGCGTCTTTAGCCTGCAAAATTTCTTCTTTTGCAGCTTCCTTAGCTGCGTTTTCACGCGCTTTCTGCTCGTCTCTGGCCGCTTTTTCAATTTCTTTTGCAGCATCCTTGACCGCCTTTTCGCGGTCTTTCAATGACGCTTTTTCTTCTTTTAATCTGGCTTGCTCTTCCTTTTTTGCCGCGCCCGATTTGATGCGCAACTCTTCCTCGGCGCTCAATAGTCCAGAATAATCAGCGGTCAGCGTCAATTTTGCGCCTTTATCCTGTAAGGCCAATAGGGCGCGTTTTTGCGCCGCATCGATGCTGTTTAAATTCACTTTGTATTTTTCAGCGCTGCTATTGAAATCATCAAGGCCAAGGGCTATTTTCTCGCCAACAGCAAAAGCGAAATTGCCAATACCATCAAGACCGCCGCTGATAGTTTGACGAACTTTGTCGATAGAGCTGCCAAGCTGGTCGATCTGTTCGGAGTCGACGCCCAAAGCCTCGGCCACATTTGGGAAGCTGCGAACGACTTCGGCAACGCCTGAAGAAAGATCGTCAAGCCCGCCAAGTATAAAGTCAATAGCGCCGCCAATGGCTTTAACGGTGCCTTCAACCAACGTGCCGACTATCAAGCTAACGCTTTGCGCTGCTTTACTGAATATGTTGCCAATGTTTGCGCCCTGAATAAAATCGATGGCAAGGTTAACGCCTTCTCCTACGCTGCGAGCAATGCCAAAAACGGTATTGATAGCGAACTTTGAAAAGCTCTCGATACTCTTGCTTGTATCGGATAGCAACGCATCAACGCCTTTGCCAACGGCAGGAAAAGCATCGAAGAAAGCGCGGCCTATGCCTTTAGCGCCTGAAACAAGCAAATCAACAAAAACGCTGATCGGCTTTGGGTCAAAGCCCTTTACGAACTTAAAAACCGCATCAGCAACGCCGCCCAAAACGCTTTGAAACTCTTTCGATTGGTTAACGCCTTGGCCGATCTTACGGGCAAGATCATCTTGCGCAACGCCCAAAGAGTCGAGCGCATCAGCGGTGTTAAAGCCGGTATCACCAAAGCGTTTTAAGCCTTGAGAAATGGCGGCGGTAATTTGCTCAACCTTGGCGCCCTGCTCAACGACGAGGCCCATCTGTTTCAAAACGCCGGTTCGCCCGGAGCTTAACGCGGTAAATATTCTTTCTGCCGCTTCTTCAAAGCTGCCTCCGGTCGCTTCTGACCAGCGCTTTGCATACTGAAGCGCCTCTTCCATTTCTTTACCGCGCAAGCCTGAAGCGGTGGCAAGGGTGGCTGTTCTGATAGACTGAAACTCTGTAAGCGTTCGCCCGCTTATTTCCTGCACTGTGTCGATAATCTGTTGCCCGTTCAGCCTGTAACTATTGGCAAGATTTTCAAACTGGTTGCGCTGCTCGTCGAACGCGCCGCCAATGCGGGCAAGTTCAACACCTTTGCCGATGGTATCAAAAGCAAAACCGGCTGCATCTTTTACCAGCCCGAAGCTCTTAGAAAGCAATTCAAGACCCTGATTTAAACCAGTCAGGGTGCTTGAATACTTATCTACAGCGTTTAAAACAATGTTAATGGCTGATGCCATGTTATTTCTCCATGTTCATTCTTGCCACTCTCAGCGCCATATCTTCAGGGCCACGGGCAAAAACTTCAGCGACACTAACGCCGTCATTTATAGCGATTGTGACGGCTGCCTTCAGAACCGGGTCGTCAGACAGCCGCCGCGTTAGTTTTTTATTTTTTCCTGTGACAGCGCTACGCCAAAGAGATCGGCGCTTTGCATTACGGCGTTGAAAAGCTGGAAGTATTTGATGCCGTGACCTACTTCAAGCTCTGCGACCTGTTCAGCGGTGAAGTCTACAAGGCAGGCTTTAAACAAAGCCGCCTGAAATTCTTCGTTGTCTGCCGATGCGGTGCGAAGCTGAAACACGGTTTTATGGTCGGGCACTCTGCAACGAACGCAGGCGCCCCATTCGGGCACCGGCACTTCGACAACAGAGGCTGACACTATTTTCAACACCTGTTCAGGGCTGAGAACTTCATTGATTTTGCGTATTTTGCAAACATCTTTGGGTGGCTGATTGTGGTCTTTTTTCATAGATTATGAATCCATTCCCGACCAGTAGGGCTGACCCTGAACAGAGCCGGTTACGGGCTGATTTACGTATGCGCCAGCGCTTGCGGAAACGCCACCGGCTTGTGTGCCAACAAACTGCCAGTAATGCCCGCTTGCAAGCTGCAGCTTGACCGCTGCATATCCCTGACGCAAAAACATGGCTGCGATGGGCTTGACGTCGGTGAAAAGGTGATTGAAGGCAAAAGACCAGGTATCAATAACCGTTTCACTTGCGCCGCCTTCAAGCTTCTGCTGGCTTACAGTTGAAGCATTGGGATTCACCGACCAGTCAATGCCGTCAACAATTTTGGCCAGTGCTGTCGGATCCCAGTATTTGCCGGTAAATTTTACGTCACGGGCAACACCGCCTGTGTGCAGCTCTTTGAGCTCTTCTGAAATGATGACAGCGCCGCGCGATGAGTCTATCTGTGCGCCGATGCCAGCCCATTCACGGTCTGTGTAGTCTACTTCGTCGCCTGCAACGGTGCCTGCAGTTGAGTCGAGCTTGAGATAGCAAACAAGAAGCTTGTCAGTATCGATCAATGGTTTTTCGCCTGCACCTGTTCCATACGTGGTCGCCAGACCGGTTTTCCCTGTGCCGGCAGTGGTGTCTGTGCCTTTTACAATCGTGATTGCGCCGGTTGCTTTGTCGACAATGACGGCATACCAGGCGGCCTGGGTTGATGCGGGGCGAGTAAAAGCAACAGAAGCATCAGCAGCAACCTGAGCAACTACATCGTTTACAAGTTGCGAACCTGCAGAGGTTGCGATTTCGTTTGAAACCGTGCTGGAAATGTCGATACCATCAAGAATACCGTCTACAAAAGCTTTTGAATTAACTGCCGGGCGCGAATTGATCATTTTGTTGTTGCCAAGCAGATAAACACGCTTGGTAAGCACTTCGCCGTTGTAGTTGTAGCTTGCCTGGCGAGTCAGGGCAAGATTGTTGACCTGAACCCCGTCGTTAAAGCTCATGAAGATTTTTGCGCCCTTGCCTGTTTGTTGCGCGGTTGGTGCCTGCATAGTGTTCTCCTTATATTCGTTTTGAAATGGTCCAGGTTCGACTGGCTATCCAGTCAGAAAGCTCTGTGATTCCAAGGCCTGTGCCCTGCTCGTCTCTATAAGTCATTTCAAGCTGCGTGTCGCTTGTGCTGACTGCGGTTTCAATAGCCGCAAAAACAAGGTCTGAAAAATCTTCAAGGGTTTCGAAACCCTTCAGAGTAGTAATTTTGCCGCTGACCGTAGCGCCGTTTTTTGCACAATACGCAGCCGACTCAAGATCAAATTCGAGAGATACAACATTGTTTTCGGTCGGGCGGTTATACCCCTGTGTTGTCAGCCCCACCCATGGCGCTTCTGATGTTCTGGGCGGGTTTTTCGGGTCTATATGAACATAGACGCTGACAGACTTGTTAAAGTTGGTCTGACAAAACGCTTCTATTGCTGTATCATTAGCAACGGCAGTGGCAATGGCGGCAAGTAATGTTGATATTTTCATTAGTCGCGGGCCTCCAATTTGCCGGTTAAAATGTCGATAAATGCCGACTCAAAAAGTTTGTCTGGCGGGTATTGAGTCTGTATCGGGTCAATCAATTTTCTGAAGGGCGATTTCAATATGGTGCCGCGTCTGACGAAAATGCCAAGAGCTGCAAGATAGCGGCGTGAGCTTTCTTCGATTGGCCTGTTTCTACCGTCTTGGAAAAGCTGCATTTTTGTTTTTTGCGTTTGCTTGGCATCATTAAGCACACCGACAGTCATGCTGTTTTTTGTGACTTTATAGCGGGTTGCTTTTGGAAGTCTGCCGCCAAGCGGATAGGGCTGAGGATTTTGCAAAATTCCAAGCTTTTTGGCTGCAGCTAACGAACCTTTTGCTGCTCTTGCAGCGGTTTTGCTTAAATTTATCAGTTCTTTTGTTGTCATAGCGGATTTAGCTTTTTTCCCGGTCGACATGACAGCATGAGGGCGATTTGCCCGCACAAGATAAGCAATCGTTACTGAACCAGACCCGCCAAAGCTGCTATATTGCTGATGCTTAGGCCAGCCAAAAACATTAGTTTCGTATGCCTCAAGCATGCGCTTTCTAAGCCTTGCAGCCGTAATTCTGAGCGCTCCGGTTTTTGCTTTGTTTACAAAAGCGAGGGTTTGTTTTGCATAAGCAGCAGCTGCAACCGGATTTGAACCAATGGCGCGGGCAACAAGTTTTTCAAGCTCTGAGCCTGAGCCGCTGAAATCGGGCTTGATTTGTAAGTCAAAAGCCATGTTATTGCCTCATGCCTGCCGGGCTGATGCGGGTGTCAGCCATTGCTGAAACTGTTACCGTATCGTCATCAATGCTAATGATCTGGGTGATAACAAACACGCCAGCCGCGATGGCGATCTTGCCGTGTATTGCCGGAGCTGATACCTTTGCCCGGCTAATAACGATTGTCCCGCCAAGCCCGGCAGTGTTTGTCATTTCATTGATAAAACTTTGAACAGCCGCAACTACCGGCACGTCTGCAGTCTGGACTCCGGCCGGTGACGTATAAACAGCAAGCTCGCCGAATTCGTCTGGATTTGCGAAAACGGCGGCGAAATCTGCTGTTAATGCTTGTTTAAAGGTGGTCATTTTGGGGCTTTTTTCTTGCGATTATGCCTGATAATCGACTTCAAAAACCTGCTGCGCTCGATGCGCTTTTCGATTACCTCAGCTACTTCTGCAGCCGTCCAGCGCCAGCTGTTCGGGAATCCAGTAGAAACTCCCGTCCAGCCGAACACTGAATCAGGTTGCAGAAGAAGCGGAATCATCAGTCAAGAGCAAATTTTACAGTCGTTGCGGCAGAGTTGGCGGCTTCCCACACAAAACCGTTGGTAATGGTGGTCAGTGCGGTTGCCGTTGGGGTGATGGTATTGCCGGCAGTGCCGATAGCGGCAGAGCCACCGACGGTCAGAGCGCCACCGACTTTGGGGAGCTCGACAACGATGTCAGAGATCTGAAGTGCGCCTTTTGAGCCATTCGGAATTGCGTTTACCGCAACGCCGATTTTGCCGCCGCCGATGTGAACCAGCTGACCAGAGGCGATATCGGAGCCAGTCGAGTTGGTGTAGTCGAAATATTTAGAGTCGTGCTGAATTGCGTTAAGCATGTTCTTGTCTCCTTGTGAATTTTGCCGAATTACCGGGCAACGATGCCGATTTTGCCGGTAGCAGTTGCCAGGGCGATAAAATAAATAGACGGGGTGCGGGTGTCGATGTCATCAAACGTGACGCTATTGCCGCTGGTGATGCTGGGATAAAGGCCGTTGGCCGCAACGTTGGCGTCACCGTAATACATAGTTGCGTCTTTTGCGGTGACTGTGATCTGTCTGCAATTAACCGGCATAGTGCCGATCAGGCTTGCGGCGCTGGTGGCGATGGTCAGGTTCTGGGTGGTAACAGGCTTAAAACCAGAGCTGCCGGGGCGAGTGATGACAGAGCCGATCTGGCTGTCAGCGTGCAGAACGGCCATGACCACGAAACAGATGCAGAGAGCAAGCAGAAGGGCCTGAATTCTGAGTTCTTTCATTTTGTTTACTCCTGGGTTAAATGGGCTGCGGGCTTTCCATTAATTCGCCCGCAGCCCGAGATTCATCAGACGTCGGCCTTGACGGCGTATCTGTGTTCGATCGGAGCCCAGCCCACGTCGACGCGGGCCATAACTTCGAACATGTCTGGGTTGCGGCTGTTCAGCCTGACGATTTCAGGGCGCTGCTGGCCGTTCAGGAATGCCACCTGAATGATCGGGCGCGAAGCGAAACCGTAATAATCTACGGTGCTATTTGCGCTCAGGCGATCTTCGACGGTGAGCTGCAGGCCGAAAGCAGTATTCTTGACGCCAACGCCATCAACGACCATCAGAGCGTTTTCGGTCAGGACGCGGGCCTGCTCTTCCAGCTCTGACGGCACTGCGATTCTGGCAAGGCGCAGATTCATGGTGTCGGTGGTTTTGAGGCCTTTCATCTGGCGCAGTTTCAGGCGCAGGGCGGCGACACCATCATTGCCAAGAGCGCTGGCGTTTTCGATAAGGTTGCCGTGAGCGACGCTGAAAAGGGCATTGCTGGTGCCATTGCCGAGGGTTGAAATGCTGGGGTTGGTGGTGATGATTCCCCATACGCCGTTACCGATCAGCTTGTCAGCGCCAACGCCGAAGAGTTCAATGGCGCGCAGAAAAGCACCAAGCTGATCATTGACAATCATCTGGCGGGTCATTTTGGCTTCGCAACCGTAGGTTTTTACCTGGTTGGTGGCGCCATTTTCTCTGAAATCAACAGCCTTATAGCCGCCGCCTTCGAGAACTTCTGAAAAGACCGGCACGCCGCCGAAGTTGGCAACGGTCATAACCTTGAAGTCGCTGACGTCGTTGTTGATTTCAACGATATCGCGCCAGGTTTCTTCGCTGTTTTCATAGGCCATTTTCAGCTGAAGATTAGCGACGTTGCTGAGAATGTTCGGGAAGTCGCCGCTGGCCATGGCGCGCTGAATCATTTCATCATCGCTCAGGCTTCTGGTGTTGACGCCGATTGCATGCAGACATTCTTCAACCACGCGCATGAGCGAGCGGCCGCGAAATTCGTTGGCGCCTGCAGCAGGGTTTTCAACCTTGATGTTGTGACGCATTGCAAGACCGTGGGTGGCTGCTCTGACTAGTTTTTCGCCTGAAGTTTCGCCGCCTTCGATGGTAGACTTGGGGGTGCTGATCGGAGCGCGTGAGCTTCTGAGGTGTTCAAGCACCTGTTTTCTGGCGTCTTCAATGCCGACCTTGTCGTTGATGAGTTTGTCGGCAAGGGCTTCGGCGCCGGGCACCGAGCACATGGAGCGGATTTCTGACTGTCTTTCCAGTTCCACTCTTGCGCCGCGCTCTTCGGCTTCCTTGGTCGACTTCATTACTTTTGCAGCGCGTTCTTTAGCGTCTGCGGGAATTTCTGCATCAGCTGCAAGCTCTTTGCACTGTGCGTCGAAAATCATTTCGAGCATGCTTCTCTGTGCATCGGTCAGAGCGGCTGCATCGATGCCCATGTTTCGGCAGAACTGATCAAAAGTTTTCTTCATGGCCTTAGCCTCCTGTGAATTTTCGTCAGAGCTTCTCTGACTGGTTGCTGCAGCGCTCTGCGCGCTGGTTGTTCCGTTAGTTTTGGCGGGTTGTTCTGCTGATTTTGCCCGGACTTTTGAAAACACGTCAGCGCCGATGGGGCAAACCGAACCTTCTGATGGTTCCCAATCGAGAGCGACTTTCACCGGACCGATATAGGTTTTGCCCTTAAGGGTATAAGTTTCGCCCTCTTCGACGTATGCGGACGCATAAATGCGATAACCGCCGGACATGTCGGTGACGTGACCGTCTTCAACCTTTTCCATAGCGTTCTGGCTGTCTGGGTCGCGGGCAAAAACAAGATCGGCAACCAGCTGACCCTGGCCTTTAACGTTTTCGGCTCTGATGTTTCTGCAACTGCCGAGCTGGGCCTTAATGGTAGATGTGTTGTGAGTGTCGCACAGCGGCATCTGAGCTGGAATTCTGCATGTTTCCATGGGCAGAATTTCTTGAATCCAGCCGCGTTCCCAGTCATACATCCACGTCGGGGCATCGGTTAATACTGCTGCGGTGACGGCTCTTGCCTCTTTGTTGAACGATTTCGGACCGACTTTAAACACGCGGCAAAAGGCGTCTTTTTCGATCTGCGCGTTTCTGGTGTCGCAGTTTTCATAGATTTTCTGCCAGTGAGAGCGTTCCTGATCGGTCATTGTGGCCGGATTCAGACCCATGGCGCGGCAAAATAATTCGAAATTCATGGTTTATACCTCACCGTTTGCTGCCTGATCAGCAGCTATTGATCTTGCCGTGCCGTCATCGGTTTGAGACGGGCGCTGCAGTGTGATTGGCCTTCTGACGCCCTGCGAGTCTTTCCAGTCTTTTATGACTTCATCTGGCATTTCTGGGATGTCGAGCTGTTTTCGAAAATATGCTTCGTCGGTTTTGCACGGAGTAATCAGCCCGGCTCTGACAGCCGCGCCGTATGTTTCGATCAAGTCTCTGAGCTTTGTCATATCAGCCATTTGTTTACTTCCTTCAGCAGGTCATCAGCATCTGAGTCGTCATCAGTCGTCGAGGGGGGGGGCAATGGGCTATTGCTGATCTGTAGTTCTTTTTCTTCTTGTTTCAGCTCATCAACCAGTTCGTCGTAGTCCACACCTTTGCGCTCGCAGATCATGCGGCGGGTTGTGGTTTTGTTTTCGAGAGCCTGGCGATCTGCAACTTCCTCTTTCACTGGATCCGCAGCAGGCAGGGCCGGCAAGGTAAATCGGTATTGCTGAAAGTATTTTCTGTTTTGCCAGTAACCTTTCAGTCGCAAACCATTTAATACCGCTGCATCCATCCAGTTTCTGATGACACGGTTACTGAATTTGCGAATAATCAAGCCCGAATCAAGACGAAACAACGCTCTTTCGTTATTCTGACCGGCTTTCAGTGTTGAAAAATTGGCGTTTGAAAAGTCGCCGGTAAAGGTTTCGTAGCTCATCGAAAAGCCGCGTGCGCCTTTGCGCAGGTAAGACTTATCGAATTCAGAGAAGCTGCCTGTCGGCATTTCCGGATTAACCGTTTTGGGATCTTCGCCAGCGTTCAAATAGTTGACTCTGACACCGCCAACGGTTTTAACTGGCACATGTCTGCCGCTTGAATCCGGCGCAGTAGGCAGACCGATAATGTTGCTTTCAGCTGACGGCGTGGTAATGAAAATGCCGTAGGCAGCGGCAAGGCGGTGCAGCTCAAGAATCTGGTCAGAAAGTTCGTTCTGGTCGTAAAGCGACATAATTGCGCTGACGAAATGGCAGATACCGCGAGTTTCAGTGATTCTGCCAGGCATGAAAATGTGCATTACACGCTTTGCATCAACCTTTACGGTTGTATCGCTCAGGCCAAGACCTGACGGGTGCGCCTCGTAAAAATGATAAAACACAGCCCGGCCGCGCTTATTGAACTCGATGCCCCTGATGGCATAATTGCCATTTTTTAAATCACCGTCAACGCTGTCGTTAAGCTGTTCAGGCTCGACCAGCTGCAGTTTGTAAGGGTGAAATTCGTCGGCCGATTCGATAACAAACAGCTCGCCATCGACTTTCAGGTGCCGATAAACAAGGCGTTTTACATCATCCCAATGCAGGCCGTTGATAGTGCAGTCTTCGGCCCATTCCCAGAAAGCAGACTCAAGCATTTTGATGCTGTCGGTATCACGCTTGCCATCTTTGATGATGGTCCATTGCGGGTCTAAGGCAGAGCCAACAGTGAAAGCAAAGCCGACGCGCAGCGCATCGTTTACAAGCGGGTGATTGCGATCGAGATCGCGCGACCTGGCGACGGCTGTTTTCCAGTCACGACCGATTTCAAGATCACCGGTTTTCATTTGGGGCGTCCAGAACTCATTATGATGTCCAGAAATTACAGCAGCATCATAAGCACGCAAAAATGCATGCTGACCAAGATACTTAGCCGCCCGGGCCGGGCTGATTAAGCCAACAACCTTGGCGATTGTCCTGGTGAATTTGCTGTAAAGGCTTTCCGATTCTGGTTTTTCGTTCATCTGCCGCCTCTGTCGAAAACAACTCTGACCGAAGTTTCGTTGCCGTTCCGGCGATAAATCTGGTTTTCGGTTTCCCTGATCTGCTCAGTCACCCAGCGCTCATCAACTCTTGTCAGGGTTCGACCGTTGATACCGTAGCTTTTGCCGGTAAGAAGAGCAGAGCGAGCTGCATATAACTTCGCTAAATATGCTTCAAGTTGGGCGGTTGTGGGCATTGCGCTACCTTTTCTTGCCGGTTTTGGCCTTGGTTTTTGTTGGGGTCTTCATTTCACTGGTCTTATCTATTTCTACCGGCTTCTGCTCGGGCTCGTCTATTGAGGTTGGGGTTTTTCCAACCTGTTCGGTTTGCTTTGATGCAATCTTTGAGACGGTCTGAAAGTTGACGCCGCACTGGTGGCAGTAATGCGACCGCGTGCCGGTCTTTGAATCGGTGTGATTTGTGCGACAGAACCGGCCGCAAAGATTACAGATGCCGCCTTTGCCGGGTATGTATTTTGCGGCAGACTCCATCTGTGCTTTAATCCATGCTGACAGCTTTGGTGTTGCTTTCAATTCAGTGCTTATGCTCATTTTTAGCGCCTCCATCGTCTGATTCTTGATCTGCCGCCTTCGTCTTCGTCGTCTTCTTGATTGTTTACCGGCGCCTGCGGCTGTGCCGGCTGCATGATTCCTACTGGTTCTTGAATGATGAAAACCCCGCCGTATAACTGCCTTGACGCCATAATCATTTGCATCTGTTCGCAGTCGAGCAGGTGGTTATCTTGGTTGCCTTTTTTGGTCCAGACTTCTCGCGCGCCCTCTTTAACCTTGTGCTCTGATTGCAGCTGCTGAAAATACTCAGGTTTTTCGTCGGCCGGGATGTATGCGGCACAAATCGGGGTTTCTTCCTGGGCCTGGTTGATACGCCAGAAAAACAGATCTTTGCTTTTGTCTGTGTCGATCAAAACAAGGCGCAGGCCGGCCGGCAGCTTTTTCCCGGTCGGAGATGTAAAGATCGGTTTTCCGAATTTAAAATTATCTGGTAGGCTGCCGCTGAAGCCTTTGGTTAGAAAGATCTGCACGCCCCGGCTAAGATTTTGAAAATACCAGCGATAAACCCACTCGGTTGCGGTTTCGCCATCATCTTTTCTGCCGCCGCCTGTGTCTATGCCAACACGCCAGACCCTCATCGGCCCATGTTTGCTTGACCAGGTTTTTTCGAAAAGAATGTGATTTAATTGCTCTTCGCCCTGGATAAAACCGTGTTCGATTTTCCAGCTGGTTTCAGCGTTAGACCAGGCGCGAATTACATACCAGAATCCATATTTCTGCACGTCAACCGTTGCTATCAGGGCGATGGCTTCATCTGGCACAGTGCCGGCGCGGTAATCAGCCTTTGCTTTTGCAATGAAACTTTCGTCCGGCTTTTTAACGATCTCTTTGAAATACAGCGCAAGAGCGTTGTTGTAGAAGTTCTGCAGCTTTTCGGGGTCGTCTTTGCTTTCGAGGAATTCCAAAACCAGCGAATACAGCGAGCCTGCAGAGCGCACTTCGTGAATTCTCCAGATCCAGATAAAGCGCTTTTCGCCCTCGATGCTCACCGGCTTGTTTGGGTGCGCGCTGCATTTTTGCATCGCTGCGTTTTTCTCTTCGGTTGTCCATAAAGCGCCGCAGGTTCCGCAGCAATATCGCGCCGATCTGGCCCGCTCGTATTTGTTTTCAAGCGAGCTGTCGAAATGAACATAACCGCCAGGCTGTGTGGTGCCGTCGGCGGCCAGATAGGTTTCACCTTTAAAAAAGAAAAGCGGTTGGCGCTGATCGCAGTGCGGGCAAGGAACGTGCACCAAATATGTGCAGTCTGCGTCTTGCTCGATCTGGTGCATGCGATCGCCTTCAAGAGTGACTGTGCTTGTGATAATGCCTTTTCGATCATCAAAGCCTTTTGCTCGATACCGCAAGCGGCCGACCGGCTCGCCCTCTTGGGTTTTTAAACTGTAGCCGGGTTTGGTTATTTCGTCGGCGGCATAATCGCGGGTTGATGATGATGCTATGCTGGCGATCGATGACGCCCATGCCATTTTAATGGTGCCGCCAGTTACCAGAGTTGTGCCTTTTTTGGTGGTTTGCGATTTGACCCCTTGGAAACATTTGGCACTTTCAAAAGCGCTTTTAAAGCGCAGCATTGACATTTCTTCAGCTGTTGCCTGGTCGGCCATGCAGAAAATGCCAGGGCCAGGCCGCTTGTATTGTCGATAAACAAACCAGCCGATGATAAATGTGGTAAAGCCGATTTGTGTTGATTTTCTGCAGCAAATTTCTTTTATGCCGGGGTCATCGAGCCAGTCGGCCAGAATCTTAAAAACCGGCACCAGTTCGCGGGGATAAAGGCCCACAACGTCAGAATATTCTTTCGAAAGAACGAAATATTTCCCCAGCCAATCCCAGAAAGAAATGTCTTCGGCCGGCTTCCAGATCTGCAGCTCTGCTTCTGAAAAAATGGTCATTTCTTTTTGCCCGCCTTTTTTTTCTTGGTTGGCTTTTTAGGCTGGGCTTTCTTGATTACCGGTGTAAATTTCCCGTCTCTGGCGTAGTTTTCGCGTAGTTTGCGGTTGTAATCTTCGATAAGAGCTCTGATTTCTTCAGGCGTTTTATTACATAAAAGGCTGGGAAAAACTGAAAGCTGAGAGTCCAGCCCTTTGATAATTTCAACCAAGCGCGAGCACCATTCTTTTTCAACCTGGTCGCGGGCGATAGATTCGCCGATCAGGATTTTAACCGCGTGCTCTTCTCTATTTGCCTTGGCCTGCCAGTAGCGTTCGCGGGCTTTTTCTTCTTTGTCGCTTGACGGCTTGTTAATATTTTCAAGCCACCAGGCGAAACATTCGTGGAGTCGGTATTTTCCATCTGCGGCTTCTGGCATTCCCTCGGCCCGCCAGTTGCGAATGGTGCGATCAGTGACGCCGAAAAGCTCGGCAACAGCCGAGCCGGTATAAAATTCGCCGGTGATGCTGGTGATAGCTTTTTTCGACCCCATAACAATACTATATACTACTTAGCGGAAAACGGAAAGGTGATTTTTAAACGGTAAGTAGCAAAAAAGGGCGCCTCCGGGCACC
>JACDJC010000892.1_pt1 | contig 30237 bp, 27 predicted proteins | sample 7454191 | NCBI WGS metagenome assembly JACDJC01 (sample SAMN14253291, study PRJNA609438) | sludge metagenome | isolation source: sludge after 25d culture with pyrite and EDTA | collected 2018-12-20
CGCGATCCGGCGCAGGACCTGCGCCCCGGCCGCGCGAGCAGCCAAGAGTTCCGGATGGTCGTGCGGCACGGCCATGCTGTGCACGAGCACGCCGGCGCCTTTGACGTGGCTCGGGTCGTGACCCTTGCAGGTGCTGATGCCTTGCAGTTTCAGGTCTTCGAGGACGGCGCCCCCGGCGGCGTCGCAGCCGCTCACGTCGAAGCCCTCCTCGCGGCACCAGCGCGCCAGCGCGGCCATGCTCACGCCGCCTATCCCCATGAAGTGGATGTGCTGCGAGGCGGGCCCCGGTGCCCCTACCGAGGCGTTGTCGTTCGTGTCTGTCGTTGCGGCGTGGTTCATCTGTTAGGTCACCAACTCCAAGACGGCGTCAACGATACGACGCGCGGCGCCGGCCGGTGTGCGTGCTCTGGCGGCGGCCGCCGCCGTGCGCCTCCAGCCGGGCTCCAGTGCGCTTGCCCAGGCCTCGGGAAGGCGGGCGAGTTCCCGCTCCTCGACCACCAGCCCGGCCCCAGCGCCCTCCACCGCGCGGGCGTTATGCAGCTGGTGGTTCTCGGCCGCGGTGGGCAGCGGCACCATGACGGTCGGCACGCCGTGGTAGGCGGCCTCCGAGAGCGTGCCCACCCCCGCCCGGGTGATGGCCAACGCGGCCGCGGACCACGCCAGGGTGGCGTCCAAGTAGGGTTCTGCGTGATAGGCGGGGCTGGTGACGGTGTGGCGCACGTCCTGGATCCAGCGTGGGCCCGTCGAGTGCAGCACGACGTGCGGGCCCTCGAGGGTTGCCGGGGCCTCCAACTCGTCGAACGCCGCCGGGACGGCTCGGTTAAGGGCCAGGGAGCCTTGAGACCCGCCCATCACGAGCGTGACGACGGCGCCGCGCGGCAGGCCGAGGCGCTCGAGCGCCTCGTTCTTCTCGACGCTGTCCTCGCGCACCGGGTAAGGCACCACCAGGGAGCGCCGCGGCCGCACGTGCGCCAGCGCCTCTTCCTGGGCGGCCACGAATAGCCTGGACGAGGAGGCGAACCAGCGGTTCACGCGGCTCGGGTAGGCGTTACCTTCGTGCAGCACGAGCGGCACGCCCAGCGTGCGTGCGGCGACGCAACCGGGCAGGGACGCGAAACCGCCGAAGCCCATCACGAGGTCGGGTGCGAAGGACCGGGCGAGGCGCCTGGCGGTCCGCAGTCCGGCGGCGGCCCGGTAGGCCTGCCTCGGGTCTGGACGCTGCCGGTCCCACTTGCCCGTGCTCACCCCCATGAACTCGAAGCCCGCCTCTGCCGTCAGACGCTCCTCCATGCCGCCCACACCCCCCATGACGGCCACCCGAACGCCGCGCGAGAGCGCCTCTCGTCCCACCGCCAGGGCGGGGTAGATGTGCCCACCGCTGCCTCCCGTGGCGAGGAGCAGCTTGAGAGGCCCGCTCACGCGCGTTGCGCGGCGCCGCGAGTGGCCCGCGCCCCGGGGTGCGAGCCTTGCTCCGCCGCTGCCCCCGCCTCGCGCGCTTGGCGGCTCGCGAGGTGCAAGAACCCGAAGGCGATCGCCACCGAGATCTGCGAGTTCACCCCGTAACTCACTCCGGGGAGCGGCATGCCGGTCACGGGGAACATGCCGGACGCCACGAGCAGGTTGATGCCCGCCTGGCCGCAGACGTACGCGGTGGCGCCGGCGGCCAGCAGGGCGGCGGGGCCCGTGACGCTGCGGGCGATGGAGAACCCGTACCAGGCGAGTAGCGCGTACAGCGCGATGAGCGTGATCACCCCAAGGAAGCCGAGAGAGTGGGCGATGGAGACCGCCACGAAGTCCGTTTCGGCCTCCGGCACGGGGACGCCCCGGCCTGCGCCGACCCCCAGCAGGCCGCCGCGACCGATGGCGGCGAGCGCGCGAAGTGCCTGGTACGAGAGGTCCGCAGCCTGCGACTGCGTGCCCCAGCGGTCGAAGTAGCCCACCATCCGCTCGCCGATGTAGGTGAACTGGCTGAGCACCGTGCCCGCCAGGAGCGACGCCGTGACGGCCGCCGTGAACATGATGGCGATGACGCGGCCGAGCGTGGCGCCTGCGGCGATCATGATCGCGACCGCGAGGACGAAGACGAACGCGGCCGTGCTGAGGTCGGGTTCGATGACGATCAGGCCCGCGGTAACGCCGATCACCAGCATGGGCCGCCAGATCTCCCAGTTGCCCAGGTGGTTGTGGAAGAAGGCGGCTAGGTAAGCGATCACCGCGACCTTCATGAGCTCCGACGGCTGCACGCTGAAACCGCCGATCAGCAGCCAGCGCTTGCTGTCGCTGCCGGCCGGCGAGACGCCGACGACGAGCACGAGCACCAGGGCGACCAGTAGCGCTACGAAGGCGTACGGTGAGAGCTTCACGACGTGCTTCGCCCTTAGCCGACCAACTATCAGGGTGATGGCGAGGGCCGCCACGACCCTCAGCGCCTGGGGGAGCGCCTCTTCGGGTTTCGCCGCGGTCACGCCCACGATGCCCAGCACGCCGAGCGTCACCTGGATCGAGAGTAGGAGTCGGTCGTTCATGCGTCGGCCTCGAGTGGTGGGCGCCTGGCGTTGGCGGCGGTGGCGGCGACGGCCTCCCGGAACGCCGCCGCGCGATCGGCGTAGTCCTCGAACTGGTCGAACGAGGCCGCGAGCGGCGCGAGGAGGACGTTTCCGGCGCCCCCGTGGTGGGCGTTCAGGTGCTCGAGCGCGGCCGCGACGGCGGCGCGCATGGCGGGGCGGCCGCGCGGCTCGCTTACCAAGACGGTGGGCACGAGGTCACCGAAGGCTGCCTGCAGGGCGGGCCCGCTCGCTCCCAGGGCAACGAGGAGGTCGACCTTCTCGGCCACCAGGCCAGCCAGGCCGCTGACGTCGGCTCCCTTCGCCTGGCCCCCGGCGAGCCACACGAGTGGTTTGGGCGTGGACCTGAGCGCCGCGGCCACCGCCAGGGGCCGGGTGGCGATGGAGTCTTCGAGGAAGCGCACGCCGCCCACCTGCCCCGCTGCCGAGTAGCGCCCCGGCAGCCCGGTGAAGGCGCGGAGGCCCGCCGTGATGGCGCTGGGGTCGGCGCCCACGGCCGCGCATGTCAAGGCCACGGCGAGCGCGTTGGCGACCTGATGCTCGCCCAGGACGTGAAGTTCGTCCGAGTGCACCAGGGGCGCGCCGTCCATCACCAGGCGCCCTCCCAGGTTGCGGTAGGCGTCGGCCTCGTGGGTAAGGGAGAAGCGGCGGACGTTGACGCCGGCGGCATCCGCCTCGGCGGCCCAGAGCCTCAAGATCTCATCGTCGTCGTTGGCGACGAAAGTGGTGCCGGCGCCTAGGTTGGCCAGCAGGTTGCGCTTGGCGGCGTGGTACGCGCTCACCGAACCGTGGCGGTCGATGTGGTCCTCGCCCAGGTTGAGTAGCACGGCCACGTCTGGTTTGAAGGTGGGGCAGCGCTCCAGTTGGAACGAGGACATCTCGACTACGTGAACGGCGCCCGGCCTGGCGACCGCCGCCAACGCCGGCTCGATGTTGCCACCGGCCACGGCGTCCATGCCGGCCGCCGCCAGTGTATCCGCCGTCCAGCGCGTGACGCTGCCCTTCCCGGCCGTCCCGCTGATGCCGATGTAGACGCCGGGCGTGGTGCGCCAGACCCACTCGACCTCGCCGATGACCAGGGCACCCCGCGAGCGCAGCGCGTTCAGGTCGGGGTGGTCGATGGGCACGCCCGGGGCGGCTATGACCAGGTCGTAGTCGTAGTCTTGGCCCGATTCCGAGGCCGAGGGTGCGGCGGCGCGGCGGGAACCGAGGTCGAGGGCCTCCGCGACGTCGGCGCCGCCCTCGCGCAACTCGAAGAAGGCGGTCCTACTCTCCTTGCCCAAGCGCCTGAGCACGGCCAGGCCCGAACGGCCGAGGCCGTAGACGAGCACCTCGCCCCTCACGCGGGCACCTGGCGGATGGCGAGGGCGAGGGCGACGCAGAACGCAGTGACGAGGTAGAAGCGCGTGACCACGCGCGTCTCGCTCCAGCCGCTCAGCTCGAAGTGGTGATGCAGGGGGCTCATGCGCAGGAGGCGCTTGCCGCCGGTGCGGCGGAAGTAGCTGACCTGGACGATCACGGAGAGGACTTCGAGCACGGGGATGGCCGCCACGAGGGGCAGGTACCAGACGGTGCCCTGCAAGATGGCCAGGCCCGCCACGGCGGCACCCAGCGCCTCGGCGCCCACCCCGCCCATGATGGTGCGCGCCGGGTGGCCGTTGTACCAGAGGAACCCGAGCAGCGCCCCCAGCAGGGCGGCGGCGAGCGGCGACCCGATGAAGAAGAGGAGCACGATGGCGGTGACGCCGGCAGCCAACCCGTCGAGCCCGTCGGTGAAGTTGAAGGCGTTGATGGCGCCGACGATTACCAGGGCGAACGCTATGACGTCGAGCCAGCCCACGCCCAGGAGCGCGGCTCCCGTGCTTACGGCCCACCACGAGAACGCAACGGCCAGCAGTCCCTGGACGATCAGCCGGTAGCGCGCGCCAAGGCCCCCACCGTCTTCGGTCGATTGTCCCAGCGCCGCGCGGCGCTTGCGCGCGAGGCCCAGCCAGTCGTCGAAGAGCCCCAAGAGGCCCGACCCGATCACGAGCAGCACGAGCGCGGTCTCACTGCCCGATGCGAGGCCGCCGAACGCCGCCCACACGAGTACGGTGGCGGCGAGGAACGCCACCCCGGCCATGGTCGGGGTGCCGGACTTCCCGAGGTGGCTCTGGGGCCCCTGGGGCCTTATTGCCTTGCCCCAGCCCGCGTGCTTCGCAAGCTGCACGAAGACGCCCGTGAACACGAGGCTGGCGGCGCCCGCCACCACGAGGCTCAGCACGGTTCCACCGCCGCGGCCTCGGCCGTGGCCTCGGTAGTGGCCCAGGTCCCACGCGCCGCGCGTTCCTTTATCGCGGCAGCGAGGCGCTCCATGCCCATCGACCTGGAACCCTTCACCAGCACCGTGGCGCCTTTGGGAACCCGGCCCAGCAGGTCCGAAGCCGCGAGGGCGTCGACGGCGCGGACGGCCTCGGGGTTCGTTTCAAGCAGGGCGGCGCTGGCCCGCCCCACGGCGACCACGAGGTCGATGCCGCGGCTGAGCTCACCGGCGCGCAGGTGGGCGCTTCGCTCCTGGGTGCCCAGTTCGAGCATGTCGGCCAGGAACGCGGCGCGGGGGGCGGGCGCTTCCCGCAGCACTGCCAGCGCCTCCTCGAGGGACGCGGGGTTGGAGTTGTAGGAGTCGTCCAGCAGCGTGACGCCCTGCAGGCGCAGGCGTTCCAGCCTGCCGGGCTCGAGGCGCGCCTGGCGCACGCGCTCCACGGCCGCTGCCGTGGTGACGCCCAGCTCGCGGGCCATGGTGAGGGCGATCAGGGCGTTCTGCGCCATGGCGCGCCCGGGCCAGGGGAGGGTGGCGGACGCGCGCTCGCCGCCGGCCTCCCAGGTGAGCAGGGCGCCGTCGGCTAGCGGTGCGCTGACGCCCACGACGCTCGCCCTCGCGCCGGCGGGCAGCGCCTTGTCGCCGCGCCCCACGCTGACGACCACGGTTCGCCCCAGCGTCTCCTTGCCGAGGTAGGCGGCGGCGTCGGCCGCGGCTACCGTCACGCCGGGGGTGCGGTCGAGTAGCAGGGTCTTCTCGCGCGCGACGCCCGCCACGTCGCCGAGGGCGCTCAGGTGGCTGGCGGCGATGGCGGTGAGCGCCGCGTGGTCGGGCCGCGTGAGGTCGACCAGCTCAGCCATCTCGCCGGGGTGGTCGATGCCGAGTTCGAGGACGAGGGGCGCGCCGCCGCTCGGCGTCTCCTCGTCCTCGAGCGCCGCGTCCACCAGCAGGCGTGCGAGGGCGAAGTGGGTGTTGAGGTTGCCGGGCGTGGTCCTGGCCTGGAGCGCGGCGGCAAGCATCGCCTTGGTGCTGGTCTTGCCGGCGGAGCCGCTGACCGCGATGACGGGCGCGCTCAGGCGTTCGCGGGCGGCGCGCCCGAGGGCGAGGAGGGCCCCGCGGGCATCGTCGACGAGCAACCCGCGCCGGTGGGGGCGGTCCGACACGACGAAGGCTGCGCCCCGTTCGAGGGCCGAGCCGGCGAAGTCGATGCCATGACCGCTGGCGCCTGGGAGCGCGAAGAAGGCGTCGCCGGGTCGGACCGAGCGGCTGTCGAAGGCGATGCCGGTGGCGTCGGGCAGCTCCTCGACGGGCTCGACCGTGTTCAGGAGCCTCACAAGCGCGCGAACACTCAGGAGCGGCATGACAACATCCTCCACACGTTGATTATCTTACACAACATACTGCTTATAGGTCATGGCTCATGGGTCGCTGGCCGAACCGCTCAGGGGGCGCTCGCCACGGCCTCGACCTTCGGCGCAACGCCCCAGTGCGCCACCACCTCACTGCCGACAGCGCGGAAGATCGGTGCCGCGACGTAGGTGCTGGTGCTCTTCGCCTCGGGCTTCATGAGCATGACGACCATGACGACCTCGGGCTTCTCGATCGGGAACATCCCGGCGAACGTCAGCGCGTAGTCGTCCGGCAGGTAGGTGCCGGCGGCGGCGTCGTAAACGTCGGCGGTGCCGGTCTTCCCACCGGAGTTGACGCCGGGGATCCGCGCCTGACGCAGGCCCCCCGTGTCCATCACGTGAGCAAGCATGCTGCGGATGCCCTGTGCCACCTCGGGCGCCAGAACGCGGTGCGGGGCAGGCAACTGCTCCCCTTCGACCATGCTCGGCGGCACGTAGATGCCGTCGTTGGCGAAGACGCTGTACGCGGCCGCGAGCTGCAGCGGCGTGAGGGAGACGTTCTGGCCGATGCTGTTCGACGCCTGGTCCTGGGGCACCCAGCGAGTCCAGTCGTTGACGATGCCCGTGCGGCTCGGGACGCTCTGCTGGTCCAGATCGTGGCCCAGGCCGAAGCGCCAGAACCAGTCGTGAAGCTGGGCGGGCTGGAAGCGCGACCCCAGGTGGATCATCGCCGAGTTGCTGGAGTAGGCGAGCACGTCGGGCACGCCCAGGAGCGCGTCATGGCGGGCAACGTCGCGGAACGTCTTGGTGCCTACGCGCAGGGTCATGGGCGCCTCGATGAGTTCGTCCGGTGACAGCAGCCCCGATTGGAGCAGGCCCGCCACCACCAGGGGCTTGATGACGGAACCGGGTTCGTACACCTGCTGGAATGGGCGGTTGAGCATCTGTGTGCGGCTTGCCGACTGCCAGTCGTTGGGGTCGTAACTCGGGTAGCTGGCGGCGGCGAGCACGCGCCCCGTACCGACCTCGAGCACCACGGCGGCGCCGCTCTCGGCGGAGTGCTGGGCGGCCGCGGCCGCCAGGTGGGCCTCGGTCGTGGCTTGCAGGACTGGGTCGATGGTGAGCCTAACGTCCTGGCCCGTGGCCAAGACGCTGTCGAGGGTGTACTCCACGCCTTCGAGGCCGTAGCGGCCGTCGGGCTGCAGGGCGCCCGTGAAGCCGAGGATCGGCGCCGCCAGGCCGCCCTGTGGGTAAGTGCGTTCCAGCGCGCTGCCTTCGGCCAGCACGCTGCCGTCGCCCGCCAGTAGCCTGCCGCGCACGATCGGCTCCGTGGGCATGGGCGGCAGGTCCGTGAAGCCGCGTTGCTGTAACAGGAAGCCCACGAAGGCCGCCAGCAGGGGGAGCAGCGTGCCGGGCAAGAGGAACCAGGCGCGCTTGAACCTGAGCGGTGCCGGGGCAGCGGCGGCCTTGCGCGAGGCGCCGGTGCGGAGCTTCGCCGGGTCGGCGTGGTCGTTCCAGGCGTGGGAGCCGCCGGACCGGGGAAAGGTGGCCGGAGTCGCTCCGGTGGGGGTCGTCAGCGCCATACGGTTCTGACCTCCAGCGAGGGGGCGGGCAGGGGCGGGAGCTCTACGGTGTCGCGCGCGACCATGATCGTCGGGCCGCCCTCGGGAACGGGCACCATCCCGGCGGTGCGCGCCCACTCGGCAACGGCCGGCGGGCCTGTGACCGCGTTGGCGCCGAGACGCGCCCGCGCCACTGAGGTGGTGAGGTCGGTCTTCTGCGCCATCAGGTCGAGCTGCCTATGAAGGAGGCCCTGGTTGATGCTGCCCATGACCGCCAACACGAGGAGGAGCACCAGGTAGGCGGGCAGCGCGAGGCGGAAGGCGGCGGGCAGTTGCCGGTTCATGGCGCGACCTTCTCGCCAACGCGGAGCTTCGCGCTGCGCGCGCGGGGGTTGGCCTCGATCTCTTCGGGGGTGGGCTCCAGTGGCCGCTTGTGAACCGGCGCCATGCGAGGCGAGTCCTTCAGGAACTGCTTGACGATGCGGTCCTCGAGGGAGTGGTACGAGAGAACGACGAGGCGGCCCGCCGGCTCCAGCAGCCGGGCCGCCGCCTCGAGGCCCTCCTGTAGGGCCCCGAGCTCGTCGTTGACGTAGATCCGTAACGCCTGGAAGGTGCGCCTTGCCGGGTGCTCGCGCCGGGGGCCGGGGGGGTAGGCCGAACTCACGAGCTCGGCCAGCCGGCTGGTCGTGGTGATCTTGGACGCCTCGCGGCCCTCGACTATGCGCCTGGCCACCCGGCGGCTGTGGCGTTCCTCGCCGAAGCGGAAGATGATGGCCGCCAGGTCCTCGAAGGAGTAGTCGTTCACCACGTCCGCGGCGCTCGGGCCCTCGGTCCCCATGCGCATGTCGAGGGGTCCGTCCTTGCGGAAGGCGAAGCCGCGGTCGCCCTCGTCGAGCTGCATGGACGAAACGCCCAGGTCGAGGAGCACGCCGTGGACCTCGTCGACCCCAAGGGCGGCGACCAGGCCCTCCATGTCGCGGAAGTTGCCCGCCGCGAAGCGCAGTTCGCCGGGCAACGCTTCTGCACCGATGGCAGTGGCGTAATCGAGGGCCGCGGGGTCTTGGTCTATGGCGGCGACGTTCACGCCGCGGCCAAGGAGGAGCCGCGCGTGGCCGCCGGCCCCGAAGGTGCCGTCCACGCACCAGGCCCCCTGGCGCAGCGCGAGACCCTCCCAGGTCTGAGCGGCCATGACGCTGACGTGCGGCGTTTTCACGTGGAGCTGCTCGGTGGCAACGCTCATCCGATCAACTCCCTCAGGAGCTCGGGAGCCGGGGGGTTCTCCTGCACGGCGTCCAAGCTCGTGAGCCACAGGTCCTCGTTCCAGATCTCGAGTCGGTTGGGCGCGCCGACCACCACGACGTTGCCGTCGGCGCGGGCGAACTTGCGCAGTGGTGGGGGGAGGGTGATGCGGCCGGCCGAGTCGAGCTTGGCCTTCGCGGCGCCCGAATAGAAGAAGCGCACGAAGCTGCGCGATTCGGGGTCGGTGAGGGGCAGGGTGGTCAGGTACTGTTCGATGCGCTCCCAGTTGGTCAGAGGGAACACGAAGAGGCAGGCGTCGAGGCCGCGCGTGACGATCATGCCGTCCGCGACGAAGTCGCGGAAGGCCGGGGGGACGATGACGCGCCCCTTGTCGTCGACGCTGTACTGGTACTCCCCGAAAGGCATCTTTGCGGCTCTGCTCCTAGCGCCGACCAAGGTGCGTTCGTGTCGTCCTACACGCGGTTACCTTGCTCGTCGACCGAGATGCGAGACTCTACCACACTCCCCCACGTTTTCCCACCCTCAACCCAGAGAAAGCCTGAAATGTACGATGTCTCCCACTTACGCTTGGGCTTCGCCCGTTTCCTCCCCACCCGCACCCCACTCGAGGGCTGCAGCGAAGCCGCGCAGCCCTCGCGCCATGGGCGCCAGGTGGCGCCACGCTTGCGCTTGGCCGCGGTCGTTGCGTGGAGTAAGTGGGGGCAGGGGGAGGAAATAGTTGCGGCCCCTTGCGGGGCCGCGGGCTGGTGGGCTGGTAAGCCGGGTTCTGTCGGCCTCTACCCGAGGGTGGAGGCGTCTGGCCATCTATCTCGGACGCGCGTCGCCGCGCGCCTCCAGCGGTCAACCCGGAGATCTTGACGAGCCGGGCAGGCTCTCTCTCCCTATCGGACCTTGCACCGGGTGGGGTTTACCTAGCTGCCCCTGTTACCAGGGGCACTGGTGCGCTCTTACCGCACCGTTTCACCCTTACGCGCGTGGCGCCGAGGCGGCACGCGCGCGGTCTGCTTTCTGTTGTACTTGCCGTCGCCTTACGCGCCCAGCCGTTAGCTGGCACCCTGCCCTACGGTGCCCGGACTTTCCTCGACGCGCGTGCACGCTGGCCCCCTCTGCGGAACCGGGTAGGTCCCAGGGAAACCGGCGCCGTGCGCACGTCGCGGCCAGACCGCCCACACAGCCACCTAGTAGTGTAGCAGAGCCGACCAGCACAAAACCAAGCGCGCAGGACAGGTCCCACGCGCTTGGCCTCGAACCAGGCCCTAAGCCCGGACTTACTGCTGGCGGTAGTCGGTTACGACGATGTCGCCGTCGATGATCTTCTGCTTGACGTCGTTGACGGCTTCGACGAGGTCGGTCGGGAGGAGGGCCGAGTTGTACTCGTCGACCGCGTAATCCACACCGTCCTCGGCGAGGCCGAGGTTGACGACGCCGCCCGTGAACGTGCCGTTGACGACGTCCATGACGGCCTCGTAGGAGGCCACGTCGACGCGCTTGAGCATGCTCGTGAGGCCGAAGTTGAGGGTCGTGGGGTCGGAATCGGTGTCGCCGAGCGGGTTCTGGTTGCTGTCGACGCCGATGAAGAAGATCGGCTTGGCGTCGCCGCCGCACTTGGCGTCGTAACCGGCCGGCTTGGCGATGTTCTCGAGCTGGGCGTCGATCGGGGTGGGGCGCGTGGCGCCGCTCGGGACGAAGCACTGCTTCTCGTTGACGAAGTCGATCACGCCGTTACCGGAAGCGCCGGCGGCCGCGTAGATGATGTCGGCGCCCTGGGCGTTCTGGGTGCTGGCGAGTTCCTTGGCGCGTGCCGGGTCGTTCCAGGCGTCGGGCGTGACGCCGACGTAGTTGCTGATGATGGTGCAGTCGGCGCAGGCGGCCTTGACGCCCTCCTGGTAACCGAGGTCGAAGGCGCGGATGAGGGGCACGTCCATGCCGCCCACGAAGCCGACGATGCCGGTGCGGGTGAGGGTGCCGGCGATGTAGCCGACCAGGAACGAGCCTTCCTGCTCCTTGAAGAGGACGCTGCGGACGTTGTCACCTTCGGCGACCGCGTCGATGATCTCGAACGAGGTGCGCGGGAACTCCTTCGCGGCGGCCGTGATGGCGTCGGCCTGCGAGAAGCCCGGCGCGACGATGAGCTCGGCGCCCTGCAGCGCGATGCGGCGCTGGCCCTCGCCGGCGGTGGCGGGGGTACCCTCGAACTCGATGACCTCGACCTCGTTGCCCGCGGCCTCGAGTTCCTTCTGCGCGCGCTCGACGCCGCGCCACGTGCCCTCGTTGAAGGACCGGTCGAACTTGCCGCCGGCGTCGTAGACGATACCGAAGACGTAATCTTGCGCCATGCCCATGGTGAGCAGGAGTGCTGCGAGTAGAACGATCATTTTGCGCATAGTGGTTGGTCTTCCTCCCGTAATCTGAGGTCTTGCCCGAATCCGGATTCCGCCTGGGGAACTCGCTCGTCATGAGTCGTGCGCCCTGGCGGTGGTGTAACGCTCGGATGATACCAGATGCCCCGGCACGCAACTTGAGTGCTCGGGGCGGCGTCTTTACTCAGCGCTTAGACAGCGGCGACGTCCAAGCAAAGCGCACGAACCCGTGCTCATGAATCGTGCACACGCCGGCTGCCGCCGCTCCCGCGGTCTAGAAGACGATCCTGCTCCAGTCGAGCTCGTCCAAGTTCTGGAACAGGTCCACGTGCTCCAGGAGTGACCCTGCCGACTGGTTACGGAACATGGCGGCCTCGACGTGCTTCCCGAGGCGCTTCACGGCCTCCACGAGCTCGACGTAGTCGCCGTCTCCCGAGACGATGAGCGCCGTGTCGTAGGCGTTCTGATACGCCAGCGACAGCGCCTCCACGGCGATGGCGACGTCTATGCCCTTCTCGACCATCGAGCCGTCGGGCCGGCGGTGAAGCTTGCCGAACCGCACGGTGACATACGGGATGCGCCGCAGCGAGTCGAAGAAGCGCGCCTGGCCCTCGCGGAGCTCCTCGTCGTAGTCCTCGGTCAGCGGCGCGTTGTAGTAGTACGTGCGGAAGAGGGGCCGGTCGCGCAGGAGCTGCTGGATCAGCTCGGCCAGGTTGACGCGAGTGTTGCGTAAGTTCTCGCGCATGCCGTTGTAGAGGTTGCTGCCGTCGACGAAGATGGCGACGCGCTCGCCCGGCACGACGCCGCGCGGGAGCCCCGTCTGGCGGCGTTGGCCGGCCGGCTCGGCTCGCTCTTTCGCCTTTGCTCGTCCGTTGCTGTCTCGTTCCATAACTTGGTGAGATACCTTCCTTGGTTCGAGGGTGAGCGCGTGTTCGGATCCTCACGCCGTCATCGCCGGTCGCCAGTGTACCCGTTAAGAACCAGGGCCACCGCTATGATTCGGTGGTGAGAGACGATCTTGCAGCAGCCAGACTCGAGAGTTTCGAGCTCGACCACGACCGCGTCCGGGCCCCCTACGTGCGCCTGGCGGCAAAGCACACGGGCGAGAAGGGCGACGTCGTTACGAAGTTCGACCTGCGCCTGGTGCAGCCTAACGAGGCCGAGATCCCGACCGCCGCGCTCCACACCATCGAGCACCTGATCGCCGGGTACTTGAGGGCAGCGCTACCCGAGGTGGAGATCGTGGACGCCAGCCCCATGGGCTGCCGAACCGGCTTCTACCTCACCGTCCTGGGCGAACCTGCGGAGGAGCGGGTGCTGGAGGGCTTCGCCGCAGCGATGCGCGCGGTCGCCGCGCACGAGGGGCCCGTGCCGGGGTGCTCCCGTAAGACGTGCGGCAACTGGCGCGATCACAACCTGGAGGGCGCACGGGCGTGGGCAGCCGGCGTGCTGGAGCACGAGATCATCGTGCAGCCCACCGTGACGATCGGTGCCTGAGGGCACGTCGCCCCAAGCCCTCTGCTGAACAAAGACATGTAGGTCTGCGCTCGTTTCACGCAGCCATCAATTCTCTCATGAGAACACGTGACATGATTTCCGGCATGGAACGCAAGCCGCTCATCTTGATAGTCGAGGACGAGAAGGAGATCGCCAAGTTCATTGACCTCGAGCTGCAGGCCGAGAGCTACGAGACGGTGGTCAGTTATGACGGGGTGACCGGACTGTCCAAGTTCCGGGAGCTCAACCCCGACCTGGTGGTTCTCGATCTGATGCTTCCGGTGTTGGACGGGCTCGAAGTAGCGCGGCGCATCCGCAAGACGAGCAACACGCCCATCATCATCCTGACGGCCAAGGACTCCGTAGACGACAAGGTTACGGGGCTCGATTCCGGAGCCGACGACTACCTGGTCAAGCCCTTCTCCATCGAGGAGCTGCTGGCGCGCGTTCGCGCCCACCTGCGGCGCGTCAACCCGGCCGTGACGGGCGAGGTGCGCGTGGTCGACCTGGTGATGAACCTGGACGGTCGCGAAGTGTTCCGTGACGGCCGGCGCATCGAGCTGTCGGCCAAGGAGTTCGAGCTGCTCGAACTGTTCGCCCGGAACCCCGGCAAGGTCTTCAACCGCTTCGAGATCGAGGAGAAGGTCTGGCCCGAGTACACCGGAGGCAGCAACGTGGTGGACGTCTACGTGGGTTACTTGCGGCGCAAACTCGAGCAAGATGGCGAGCGGCGCCTGGTGCACACGGTGCGCGGCGTCGGCTACGTGCTCCGCGAGGAATAGCGGAGCAGTACGGTAAAGCCTTGAGACTTCGGCTACAACTGACGCTCGTCTTCGGTGCCTTCATCGCCGTCATCTTGTCGGCGGTAGCGGTGTCGGTGTACGTGCTCACCGAACGGTCGCTTAGCGTAGGCATCACCGATCAGGCGGATCGAGCGTTGGCGGAGCTGACGTCGGGCACCTCGACGATCGCTCAGGGCGTGGAGAAGTTGCCCAGCGACGCGCATTATCAAATCCTGCTCGTCGGGCCGGCAGGGCGCGTTCCCGACTCCCCATCCGACTTCCGTGGCAGCGTCACGTGGGCCTCCAACAGCGGCATCGTGTCGTCGCTTCCCGATTCGGCCGTGCAGTCGCTGCTCGACACCGGGCAGATGACCGAGACGGTCAACGTGAAGGGGGAGAGGCTCAGGGTCCTCGGCAGGCTGTCGACCGTCAACTTCACGACCGGGGTCCCCAGCGTGCAGGCGGCGTTCCTCGTGGGCATCCCCGCGTCGCTCATGTCGCAGACCTTGGAGCAACTGGCCCGGGACCTCATCGCAACGGTGTTGATCGCCTTCATCGTCTTCGCGCTCGGGGTCTGGCTATTGTCGGAGAGGGTCCTCACCCCCCTCAAGCGCGTCACTGCCGCCGCCGGCCTCGTCTCGGTATCCGACCTTTCGAAGCGCGTGCCGGTGCCCAACAACCGCGACGAGATCCGCGACCTGGGGGTGACCATCAACCACATGCTCGACCGCTTGCAGGAGTCGTTCGAGACCCAGAGGCGCTTCACCGCAGACGCCAGCCACGAACTGCGCACACCCGTGACGGCCATCGGTGGGCACGTGAGCTACCTCCTCAGGCGCACTAACCCCACCTCCGACCAGCTCGATTCGCTGGAGGTCATCCAGCGCGAGAGCGAGCGCATGGCCAAGCTCGTCAACGACCTGCTTGAGCTTGCGCGCGCCGATGCTGGGTTCACGGTGCACCTCGAGCCCATGAACGTGGTCGAGGTGGTGGAGGCCGTCAAGCAGGAGGTCGCGCCGGTGGCGGGTGCGGCGAGCATCGAGGTCAGGTCGACCACCCCGCTGGCGGAGGTCATGGGCGACTTCACGCGCCTCAAGCAGGTGCTGCTCAACCTCGTACAGAACGCCTTGAACGCCGGCGCCAACAAGATCACCATCGCCGTCAGGCCCGAACGCACCCAAGTTCACATCGAGGTGCTGGACGACGGCTCCGGCATCCCCGCCGACGCGTTACCCCACCTATTCGACCGCTTCTACCGGGTCGACGGGGCGCGCTCCGTGCGCGGCAACGGCAGTGGGCTCGGACTGGCCATCGTCAACTGGATCGTCCAGCAGCACGGCGGGAGCGTCGAGGTGGAGTCGCGAATCGGGGAGGGTTCGGTCTTCACGGTCACGTTGCCCGCCCTCGACGTTCGCGCCACCAGCGACCTCACCGCCAACGTGCGGGCGACCCTCGTCGACAGCGTCATGACGCGCGTGCGGAACCAGCCGCAGTAACGGCGGTCGTTCGCGGCGGCCCTTGGCGCGAACGGCCACGGCGTGAACGACCTAGGCGGGAACGTCCACCACGCGAACGCCCGCGCCCTCGACCACGGTGCCGACCTCGTAGAAGGTCGGTACGGCGCCGTCCAACGGGCCTGCTACGGCACGGACCTCCTCGACGTCCTCCGCCCTCACGACCAGCACGAAACCGATGCCCATGTTGAGGGCCTCGAAGGCCTCGGCGTCCGCTAGGCTCCCGAGGCGCACCAGGTGGCCGAAGATGGCGGGTTCGGGCCAGCTGCCGCGCTGCAACACCGCGCCCAGGCCGGCCGGCAGCGCTCGCGGCAGGTTGCCGGGTAGCCCGCCGCCCGTGATGTGAGCCATGGACTTCACCAGTCCGGTGGCCAGGAGCGGACGGACGACAGGCAAGAAGCTAAGGTGCTCCGCCATCAGCGCCTCGCCCACGCTGTGGCCCAGCTCGTCACCACGCAGGGGTTCATGCAAGGCGTCGCCCACCAGGTGGCGCGCCAGGCTGAAGCCGTTGGTCTGCAGCCCGCCCGAAGCGAGGCCGAGTAGGGCATCGCCCGGCCTCACCGCGCTTCCATCCACCACGGCCGAGCGCTCGACGATGCCCACTATCGTGCCGGCCACGTCCAACTGGCCCGGCACGTAGACCCCGGGCATCTCCGCCGTCTCGCCGCCCAGGAGCGCCATCCCCGCCTCGCGGCACGCCTCGGCCACGCCCGTGACCACCTCGCTGACCACGGCAGGCTCCAGCTTGGAGGAGGCAACGTAGTCGAGGAAGAAGAGGGGCTCGGCGCCCTGCACGAGGATGTCGTTCACGCAGTGGTTCACGAGGTCGCGGCCGATCTGGCGGTAGCGCCCCATGGCGGCGGCTACGACGGTCTTCGTGCCTACGCCGTCGGTGGACGCCACGAGCACGGGCCGGGAGTAGCCTTCCGGCATGGCGAAGAGGCCCCCGAACGCGCCCATGCCCTTGAGCACGTTGGGCGTGTAGGTGCCGGCCACCACCTCGCCGATGCGCGTGAGCGTTTCCTCCGCGGCGCGCAGGTCGACGCCGGCGTCCTTGTAGCCCTTGCCACTAGCCGTCATGGCCGCGATTCTATCGTCCTGGCGCGTCGGGGCTAGACTGACCGCAGTGCCCAATGCCATCGACGTGCTGCTGCCACTGCCGCTGGCGCCGCTGACGTACCTACCGCCGCCGCAAGGCGACGGGCCGCGCGTTGGTCAACGCGTGGTGGTCCCCTGGCAGGCCGGGGTGAGGATCGGCGTCGCCGTGGACGTGCGCATGGTGGACGCGGGCCGGGGCGTGGAGCTGCGGCACGCCCTGCACGCGCTGGAGGCCCACAGTTGGCTGGCCGTGCCGGCCATCGCCACGATCATGGGCGTGGCGCGTAACTCCGGCCTGCCCGCCGGTTTGGTGCTGGCGACCCTCAACCCACCGGGCATCCAGCAGGAACTCGTGCACCAGGTTCGCCTACACGAGGCGGCGGCCTCCTACCTGCTGGCGCTCGGAGTCGAGGTCGCGGCCGAACTGGCGAACTTGGACGAGTGGTCGCCGGCCGCGCTGTTACCGGCCAAGGCCCTGGAGGCACTCAGGAAGCAAGGGCTGGTTGACGAGCGGGGCGTGCCCGCCGTGCCCACGCGGCGCGTCCTGGCCCCCGTGCGACCCCCGGATGACGACCTGGAGGGCGCCCGGCGGCTGGCGCAGAGGATCGCCTTGGAGCGGCTCCTCGAGTTGGGCCAAGTGGAGAGCGCGACCGGCCTGGCGGCCGACGCGGAAGTGAGCGTGAGCGCCGTCAGGACACTCGTCGCCAAGGGGTACGCGGAGTACCAGGAGGTTCCCGAGCCCGAACCGCCGCTGCTCCAGCCGGACCAGCCCCATGAGCCACTACCCGACGCGCCCGCCGAGTTCGTGCCGCCGGCGGGTGACGGCGCCGTAGTGGGCGGGAAGCGCAGAACACGGCTGGCCGCCCTGCTCCCGCGCCTGAGGGCCGACCTGAAGGACGGGCGCAGCGTGCTGGTTCTGGCGCCGGAGACGGGCATGGCCAGCGAGACGGCTGGGCTGCTTTCGGCCTCCCTGCCCGTCGCGCTGCTCACCGGCGAGGCCACCGACCGTCAACGCGTGCGGCTCTGGAGCGAGCTCATAGGCGGCGGTCCACAGGTACTGGTGGGTACCTACCTCGCCCTGCTCGCACCCTTGGCCGACCTGGGCCGCGTGGTGTTGATCGATGCGGGCAGTAGCGCCTACAAGCTCCAATCCGGTTCGCGCACCCTCGTGTCGAAGGCGGCCAGGGCCCTTGCGCGCGCCGCCGACGCCGCGCTTACTCTCCTCGACGTCGCTGCCGGTCCCGACCTCGTGACGCAGGTTCACGCTGCCGCGCGGCGCGACCTCCCGCTGCCGCGCCTCCGCCTGCACGTGGCCGACCTCAACGGCAGCGGCAACTGGCCCGTGCACCCGGACCTGACGCGCACCCTCAAGCAGGTAGTGGAGAGAGAACGGCAGGCCGTCATCCTCGCCCCGCGGCGCGGTTACTCCGGCTCGCTCGGGTGCCAGGACTGCGGTTGGCAGGCACCCTGCCCGAACTGCGACCTCACCCTGCGCTACCACCGCGACGAGGCGATGTTGCGCTGCCACCAGTGCGGTCACGAGGAACGGCCCCCCGAGCGGTGTCCGGCCTGCGGCGGCACCCACGTGGGGCCGCTGCGTGGGGCAGGCACGCAGTGGGTGGCCTCGCAACTGCGCTCCAGCCTCGGCGGGTTCCCCGTGTACCGCTACGACAAGGACCAGCGCGAGGACGTCGGCCAGTTGCTGGCGGGCGAGCCCGGCATCATCGTGGGCACCCTCTCGGTGCTCGGGCTGCCGCCGCTGCCCCGCTTGTCCCTCATAGGAGTCACGCACTTCGATACCCACCTGGCAGCCGCCGACTTCCGCTCGGAGGAGGAGGCGACGCGCACCCTGTTGCGCCTGGCCGAGCTGAGCGGGGACCGCCAGCCGCTACTGCTCGTGCAGACGTACTCGCCCGAGCACGAGCTGCTGGAAGCGTTCGGTGCGGCCGAGCCGGCGGCCGCGCTCGAGGTGCTCCTCGGTCGGCAGCTAGCAAGGCGCAAGCGTTTCGGATACCCGCCGTTCGCCACCCTCGCGAAGCTGCAGTTCTCGGCCCGTGACCGCGGCGGGGCGCTGGCCGCGGCGCAACACGCGGCCGACGCCCTCCTGACGGGGGGTGCCGGTGCCGAGGAGGTGCTCGGCCCGGCCAGCGCCCCGGTGGAACGGCTGAAGGGCCGGTTCTTGTTCCAACTGCTGTTGCGCGCGCCCGACGAGGTGCGGCTCGAGAACCTCCTCGCCCTCGTGCCTCAGCGATACCCGGGCGCGAAGCTGGCCGTGGACGTCGACCCCCGCGACGTCGGCGCGTTGCTCGAGTGAACTGCGCTCTCACGCGGGGCGGATAAGATGGCGCCCGGTAATCACCATGCTACGTAACAGACGCGCAACCCACGACTACGAACTGCTCGAGACATTCGAGGCCGGCCTGGAACTGACGGGCAGCGAGGTCAAGTCGTTGCGTCAGGGCGGGGGGTCCATCGCCGAGGCCTACGCGAAGGTGATGAACGGGCAGGTCTTCGTGGAGGGCATGACGATCCCCGTCTACCAGGAGGCCAGCTACAACAACCACGAGCCCACGCGAACCCGGCGGCTCCTGTTGAACGCGCGCGAGATCGACAAGATCGCCAAGGGCTTGGAGCGACGCGGACTGACGCTCGTGCCGCTCAAGCTCTACTTCAAGGGCGGCTGGGCCAAGCTCGAGGTGGCCCTGGCGCGCGGCAAGAAGCTCCACGACAAGCGCAGCGACGCGGCCAAGAAGGACGCCCAGCGCGAGATGGAACGCGAACTCGCCCGCGGGGGCCGCAAATGAGGCCCGCCCGCACCCTGCTCCTGGTCCTTCTCGCCCTCCTGGCCGCCGTGGCCGGCGCCGAGCCGCGCCTGCTGGTGAATGGCCGCGAGATCGCCGGGAACACCACCTCACTTGTGGCAGGCACGAGCTACGCCCCCGGCAGCGCCCTTGCGCGGGCCTTAGGGGCGGACCTGACCGGCGACGCTGGTAGGGGCCTCGTCACCCTCCAGGCCGGCGGGCGGGTGCTTCAGCTGACCTTGGTCGAAGAAGCCGGCGCCGCGCCGACGCCGGCAGTGTGGCTCGACGGCCGCGACGTGCCCGGCGGACCGGCCGTGAGCGTCGGGGGCGAGATCTTCCTGCCCGTCAAGCCGGTGGCCGAGGCGCTGGGCGCCAGCGTCACCTACTTGAGTTCCGAGGACACCGTGATGGTGGTGCAACCGCGCGGGCGCCTGTCGGCGATGCGGTTACAAGACAGCGGCACGGAGCGGATCGAGCTTAGCCTCAGCGCCCCCGTGCGCTACACCACCTTCTACAACGAACCCCTGTCCACGCTCTTCGTCTACTTGGACCGCACCGACGTCGAGGCACGCCTGGACCCGCTGGAGGGCAAGGCGTTCAAGCTCGCCACCGCCACCTCGCAGAACGGCGCCACCGAGGTGCGCGTGCAGCTGGAACCCGGCACCAACTACCTCGTGTACGCGGTGCCGGACGGTCGAGGCTTCCGCCTGAACCTGTCCTTCGACGAGGCCGGTGAGGCCCCGGCGACGAGACGGGTCTCGGTCGTCCTGGACCCGGGGCATGGCGGCGACGACCTGGGGGTGGTCAGCGCCGGCCTCGGCAGCGAATCGACCCTCACGCTCGCCTTCGCGAAACGACTCGCGGCCGCCCTCGAGGGGCGTGGCATGCAAGTGCAGCTCACGCGCCAGGCCGACGCCCCGGTCGACGTACCGGAGCGCTCTCGCGCCGGGATCGGCGCCGACCTGTTCATCAGCATCCATTCCGCCGCGCTCGACCTGGGCGAGTTCCGGGTTTACTACCTGGGCGACGCCAACAACGTCACGTCGTTGGAGATGGCCGTGCGCGAGAACGCCGCGCAGGCCGCCCGACAGGACGAGACGGACGCCATCAGGCGGAAGATCCTCCTCGGCCTGGTGCCCGACCTCGACATCGGCAGGCGCGTGGCCGAGGCCATCTCCGAGCGCCTCTTCGCCGTGGGTGGTTACAGGGCGGAGAGCATCACCAGCGCGCCCCTGCAGGTCTTGGGCGGCGCGGCCGGTCGTGGCGTGCTCTTCGAGTTCGCCGCCGCCGACCTCGCCTCCGAAGGGCTGCCGGACCGCTTCGCGGACGCCTTGGAGCAACTCGTTCGAGACGGCAGCATCGGCCTTCCGAGGTGACCTCACCGAGCAACGAGAAGCCGGAGCCGGCGCACTGGACCCGGCTTCTGAGGGCTGCCGCCACCCCCCAGGTGCTGGTGGCTGCCCTGCTGTTGATCGCCGCCACAGGACTCGTGGGCCCTCGGCAGCGGCGGTCCTCCACGCCGCCGCCCAACATCGACGTCACGCGCGCGCAGGAGCAGTTGACGCCTCAGGAGGTGAGGCTGGTGCTGGTCGACGCCGCGGGCCTCGAGCGGACCAGTAACGTGCGCCTGCAGCTACCGGCGGGAGCCTCGCAGCGCCTGGCCGCGGTCATGGCCGCGTTGCGCGACTCGCTCGTCCAACTGGGCGTGTGGCCGGCCGAACTGCCGGCGCCCCGGGTGTTCGTCGAGACCTTCGACCGGCGGAGGGTGGCCGTGGTCGACATGCAGGTGGTGACGCCGATCGGCGTGAGCGTGGCCCAGGAACTCGCCATCTTGCGCTCGCTGACCGCTACGGCAGAGGCCAACGGGGTGGCGGCCGTGAGGTTCTTGCGCAACGGACTCCCCGCCAGCACGCTGCTAGAACACGTGGCCGTGCCCTCCAGCCTGTAGTCCCGACCGACCGTGTTGGCGTCAACGCCGATCGGCAGCCGTGCCTTCCTGCCTGTAGGCCCGACCCTCAGGGGTACATGCGGGTGAGCATCCGCGGGAAGGGGATGACCTCACGCAGGTGGTGGGCCCCGGTCAACCACGCAAGGAACCTCTCCAGGCCCATGCCGTAGCCCGAGTGCGGCACGCTGCCGAAGCGCCGCAGGTCGAGGTACCACGCGAACGCCTCGGTGGGGAGACCGTGCTCCGCGATGCGCCGCTCGAGCAGCCCGAGGTCGTGGATGCGCTGCGAGCCGCCGATGAGCTCCCCGTAGCCCTCGGGGCAGATCAGGTCGGCAGCGAGCACGCGGGTGGGGTCGCCCGGCACGGGCTCCATGTAGAAGGCCTTGGCGGCGGTCGGCCACAGCTCGACGAAGACCGGACGGTCGTAGTGTTCGCCCAGGAGCGTCTCGTGGGCCGCACCCAGGTCGTCGCCGAACTCCAGGTTCTCCCCCTTGGTGGCGAGGAATGCGAGGGCTTCGTCGTAGCTGATGCGGGGGAACCCGCCCTGGGCGCTCGCTTCCAGCAGGCTGACGTCGCGGCCCAGCAGCTCGAGCTCGGGGCGGCGCTTCTCGATCACGCGGCCCACGAGGTAAGCCACCATGTCCTCCTGGAGCTGCATGTTCCCCTCGTGATCCAAGAACGCCACTTCCGGCTCGATCATCCAGAACTCGAGGAGGTGCCGGCGCGTCTTGCTCTTCTCGGCCCGGAACGTTGGCCCGAAGGTGTAGACCTTGCCCAGCGCCATGGCGCCGGCCTCGGCGTAGAGCTGACCCGACTGCGAGAGGTAGGCGCTGTCCTCGTCGAACAGCGAGATCTCGAAGAGGCTCGTGGTCCCCTCGACGGCGGTGGGCATGAAGAACGGTGCGTCGAAGCGTGTGAAGCCGCGTTGGCTGAAGAAGTCGTGGACAGCCCGCTCGACCTCGTCGCGGACGCGCAGGATGGCCCAGGGGACCTTGTGGCGCAAGTAGAGGTGACGGTGCTCCGACAGGAAGTCGACGCCGTGTTCCTTCGGCGTGATGGGGTAGTCGCCGCTGGCGCCGATGAGCCTGACCTCGGAGAGCCCGAGTTCCACGCCGCCCTGCGCCCGCGCGTCGGCGCGCACCTCGCCCACGACGGAGACCGAGGACTCCTGCGCCAGCGAGCGCGCGAGCTCGAACGTCTGCTCGTCTACGTCGTTCTTGGCCAGTACGCCCTGCACGAAACCGCTGCCGTCACGCAACTGCAAGAAGGCAATCTTGCCGCTCGACCGGATGCCGGTCAGCCAACCGTGGAGCTGCACGTGTTCGCCGATGTGCTGCGGCAACGAATCGATGGTGACGATCTTCATGCGAGGGAGTGTAACAAGCCCCCGCGAGCACCGCTGGCCTCTTCGAGCGCCTCCACAACGCCGCACTCCTCGACGTCACCTACCGAAGGGAAGCGCTCCAGGAGTTCGGGCGAGGCGTTGGCGACGACTCGGGGGTGGCCGACGACCTCGAGCATAGGAAGGTCGCCGTGGCTGTCGCCCACGGCCATGACGTTCGCGAGCGGGAGCCGCAACTGTTCGGCGAGCTGCTTGACGGCGCTGGCCTTGGACACTCCGGCGCCGGTTATCGAGATGAAGGAGATGCCGGGGAGCGCCGGGCTGCCCGCGTGCGAGAGGTTGACGCCCGCTGGTGCAAGCTCGGCGATCGCCTCGGACGCTCCCTTCGGCAGCACCCACTGCGCGCGCACGACGGGCTCGGTGGCCGCCACCTCCTCGAGGTCGCTCACGATGGCGGTCACGCCGATCATGTTGGCGTGCTGCTCGCTCAAGTCGGTGCTGCGTTCGACGTACAGGCAATTCGGGGTGTAGAGCTCGAGGATGGCGCCGCGCTGCCGCGACAGCTCGATAATGCGGCTGAGGTCGCCGCCCTTGAGCGCCACGGCCTTGATGGTGCGGCCGTCCGGGTAACCGAGGTAGGCGCCGCTTTGGAACACGTGCGGGTTGTCGGGCCCCAGGCGCTGGGCCACCCGCAGCGCCACCCCGAACCCCGGGCGGCCCGTGCACACCGCGATCTTCACGCCCGCTTCCCGGGCTCGTTCAGCGGCTTCCCAGATGCACTCCTGCACGAGGCCGCTGGAGCCGATGATGGTGCCGTCGAGGTCGAGGACGACGAGCGGTATCATTCCGCGCTCGTCTCTAGGGCGCGTAGCCCCAGCTCGCTCAGCTGGCGAGCGTCGATGGGGGCGGGGGCCCCGGTCAGGGGATCCGCGCCCCGCTGGTTCTTCGGGAAGGCGATGGTGTCGCGGATGCTGTCGACGCGCGCCAGCAGCATCACGAGGCGGTCGAGGCCCCACGCGATCCCCCCGTGGGGCGGTGCGCCGTGAGCGAGGGCCTCCAGGAAGAAGCCGAAGCGCCGCTGGGCGTCCTCGCTGGAGAATCCGAGGGCCTTGAACATCCGCTGCTGCACGTCGAGGCGGTGGATGCGCAGGCTGCCACCACCCACCTCTGAGCCGTTCAGCACGAGGTCGTAGGCGTGGGCCTTCACGCTGCCCGGGTCGGACTCGAGGCGCTCCAGGTCGGCTTCCTGCGGCCTGGTGAACGGGTGGTGCATGTAAGTCCACTCGCCCGTCTCCGCCTCGCGTTCGAGAAGCGGGAAGTCGACCACCCAGAGGAAGGCGAACCCCTCATCCACGTCCAAGTCGAGCGTTTCGGGTAGGCGCTGGCGCACGGCTCCGAGGGCGGTGCAGCTCAGCTTCCACTCGCCCGACACGAGAAGCAGCGTGTCGCCCTCGGTGGCGGCGATGGCGCCAAGGCCCTCTACCTCCGCTGCCGAGAGGAACTTGGCCACCGGCCCCGAGAAGCCGTCCGCGCCGCGCTTGAGCCAGGCCAGGCCCTTGGCCCCGAAGCGTTTGGCGTGCTCCTCGAGTTCGGCGAGCACCTTGCGCGTGAGGGGCGCCGCGTGCCTGGCAGGAACGAGTAGCGCCTTTATCGCGCCTCCAGGCTGGGCGCCCGCCGCGAAGCCGCGGAAGGAACTGCCGGCGAGGACCTGCGTGACGTCGGCCAGCTCGAGGCCGAAGCGCACGTCGGGCTTGTCGGAGCCGTAGCGGTCCATGGCGTCTTGGTAAGTGAGGCGCGGGAAGGGTGTGACGATCTCGGCGCCCGTCGCGGCCCGCACCACGTGGGCCATGAGCTCCTCGTTGAGCTCCAGCACGTCGTCCTCATCCACGAACGACATCTCCAGGTCGAGCTGGGTGAAGTCTGGTTGCCTGTCAGCGCGCAGGTCCTCGTCGCGGAAGCAGCGCGCCACCTGGAAGTAGCGGTCCACCCCTGCCATCATGAGCATCTGCTTGAACAGTTGCGGTGACTGGGGTAGCGCGTAGAAGGAACCGGGCCTCTGCCGGGCGGGCACCACGAAGTCGCGGGCGCCCTCGGGGGTGGAGAGGGTGAGTAGCGGAGTCTCGACCTGCACGAAACCGCGCCCGTCGAGGAACTCCCAGATGGCCTTGGTGACGCGGTGGCGCAGGAGCAGGGGCGCCAGGGCCGCAGGGCGGCGCAAGTCGAGGTAGCGGTATTTGAGCCGCAACTCCTCGTTGACCTCGCCACCGGCGCCGTCGATGACGAAGGGCGGCGTGAGGGCGGGGGAGAGCACGACCAGGCTCTTCGCCACCACTTCCACGTCGCCGGTGCTAACCCGAGCGTTGCGCTGCGAGTCGGGGCGCGGGCGGACGACGCCCGTCACCTCGACCACGAACTCGCTCCGCACGTCCTGCACGGCGGCGAACGCGGCGGCGTCCTCCGGTTCGAAGGCTATCTGGGTGATGCCGTAACGATCGCGAAGATCGATGAACACGAGGCCACCGAGGTCGCGGCGGCGGTTCACCCATCCCTGGAGGGTCACGTCGCTGCCGGCATCGGTGGCGCGGAGGTCACCGCAGGTGTGGCTTCTCTTCATGCTCGGGTGCCTTTCAGAGGTTCTCGAGGCGTTCGGTCAGGGCGGCGCGCAGCGCCTCGTCGGCGACTTCCGACTGCTCGCCGCTGGCCAGGTCCTTGAGTTGCCAAGTGCCGCGGGTGCGTTCTTCGGCGCCGCGCAGGGCGGCGAACCGAGCCCCACTGCGGTCGGCGTCACGCAGGCCCTTGCCCGGGTTGCGCCGTTGGTAGGCGAACTCGACCCGGAGCGCCTCGCGCCGCAGGCGGGTCGCCAGGTCGGCTCCCTCGCCGACGGCCTCGTCGTCGAGGGGGATCACGAACAGCGCGGGCCGCTCAGGAGTTTCCGCCTGCGCCGCTTCTTCCTGCGCGAGCGCGTCGAGCACGCGTTCCACCCCGAACGCCCAGCCCGTGGCTGGTATCGGCGGTCCGCCCAGCAGTTCTATCAGGCCGTCGTAGCGGCCGCCGCCTCCCAGCGCGGATTGCGCCCCGATGCCCTCGTAATGCACTTCGAAGGCGGTGCGGCGGTAGTAGTCGAGGCCGCGGACGATGGCCGGGTCGAGGTCGAACGGTACGTCCCAGCTGCGCAAGTAGTGCTCCACCTCCGCCAGGTGCCCACGCGCGGCGGGGCCAAGGCGCTCGAGCGGTCGCTGGAGGTCAGCGATCAGCGCCTGGTCGCCCTGGTCCTTGCTGTCGAGGACACGTAGCGGGTTGAGGCGCAGCCGTTCTTGGCTGACGGGCGAGAGTCGCTCGGCGTGGGGCGCCAGCTCCTCGCGAAGGTAGGCGTTGTAGGCGGCGCGGTCGTCCGGGTCACCCACGGAGCCGAGGCGGATCCGGTGGCGCGTGAGGCCGCACGCCTGCAGGGTCCGGTAGAGGAGTTCGATGGCCTCGGCGTCGGCGAGCGCGGAGTCGCTGCCCACCAACTCGTAGTCCACCTGATGGAACTGCCTGTAGCGGCCGCGCTGCACGTTCTCGGCGCGGAACAGGGGACCCTCGGCCCAGAGCTTCACGGGCTGGGGGAGCGTGTGCATGCCGTGGTCGATGAAAGAACGCATGAGTCCGGCGGTGAACTCGGGCCTCAGCGTCAGGCTGCGCCCGCCACGGTCCTCGAAGGTGTACATCTCCTTCTGGACCATGAGGTCCGCCGACTCACCGACGGACTTCTCGAACACCTCGGTGAACTCGAATATCGGTGGGGTGATCTTGCCGGCGCCGGCGCCGCCCAGGACCTGCTCGGCGGCGGCGGTGATGGCGTGCCAGGCGGCCTGGTCGCGCGGGAGGATGTCTTGCGTGCCTTTCACGGCTTGGAGCTTCATCGCCCAGGAGTCTACACCTGGGCCCGCTAACGGCAGAAACGTGCCGGGCCGCCTAGGTGGGCGGCCCGGCTGCGTCATCGCGGGTGACAAAAGATCTGCTGCGAGAGCGTGCCTGGTTCAGGGCAGGTTCGTATCGTGGTTCAGGGTACGTGCGTGCAGCGCTTCAGGGCAGGTTGGTCGGAAGGCCGTTGCTCTTCACCCCACCGGCGAACACGAACACCCAACCGTTGCCGCCCGTTTCCGGCGCAACGAACTCGATGCGGGTGGGAGTCCAACTGAGGACCTTGGCCTTCTGGCCTCCACTGCCCTCGGCGTTGGCGCCGACGATCACGTAGTTGACGGCCTCGCCACCCGTGCGACCGTCCCCGAAGTAGCGGCCCTGCAGGACGACGGTGTCGCCCTTGGTGGCCGGCACCGACACGGAGATGAGGGTCACGGGCACGTTGGTGGCCACGGATGGCGCGGGCGCACAGGCGGCCAGTAAGACCGCGATAAGACCAATGGCAATGAAAGCGAGACGCTTCACTTATGTCCTCCTACTGATTGAGCCTAATGATGCCCGGCCCCGTCGTCAATGGATTGTTTCATACGGATACGATGGCGAGCGTGACTAGTCATTTCTTCGCCTACCTCGCCAGGCTCAAGTTCATCAACCGTTGGGGCCTCATGCGCAACACGCGCGCGGAGAACACGCAGGAGCACTCGTTGCAGGTCGCCATGATCGCGCACGCGCTGGCGCTCATCCATAACCGGTTCTTCGGTGGTGCCTTCGATCCAGATCGCACGGCGTTGCTGGCGGTGTTCCACGACGCGGAGGAGGTCATCACGGGAGACGTGCCGACGCCGATCAAGTACTTCAGCCCCAGCATCAAGGAGGCACTCGGCGGCATCGAGACCGTGGCGCGCCAGCGCCTGGTGGGTATGCTGCCGCCCGAGCTTCGGGCCGACTACACGCCGCTGTTCTTCCCGGCCACCGCCGACGCGGCAAGCTGGCGGCTCGTGAAGCACGCCGACAAGATCTCCGCGTACCTCAAGTGCCTCGAGGAGGCCAAGGCCGGGAACGAGGAGTTCGAGCGGGCGGAGCAGGCCATCCACCGCGAGCTCCAGGGACTGGAGGATCCGGCCGTGCGGTACTTCCTGGATGAGTTCGTGCCGTCGTTCAGCCTCACCCTGGACGAACTGAACTGATGGCCCCGCTCTCTCCCAGTTAGTTTGTGGTTTGCCGCACTAGCAATTCGCTAGTGCGATTGTGAAGCCAGGTACGCGACCACCTCACCTTTAGGACGAGACCATGTCTGAGACCGATACCCGCCAAGAACTGCTAGCCGAGCTCACGGAACTAGTCCACGGACGGCACTTCGACGCGCTTCACAACCGGCTCAGGCCGTTCGAGCCGCCCGACCTTGCCGAGGTGTTGGAGAGCCTGCCTTACGAGGTGGAGGCCATCGTGTTCAGGCTGCTCGACAAGGAGCGGGCGCTGGACACCTTCGAGTACCTGGGCCTCGCCTCGCAAGAGCGCCTGATAAGGAACCTTGGCGACCGCGAAGTGGCGGGGATCCTCAACGAGATGTCGGCCGACGACCGCACGGCGCTGCTCGAGGAACTCCCGGGCGAGGTGACCCGCCGCCTCATGAACCTGCTCACGCCCGAAGAGCGTGACGTGGCCACGAGACTCCTCAACTATCCGGAGGACTCCATCGGGCGCCTCATGACGCCCGATTACGTGGCGGTCAAGCGGCACTGGACGGTGGCCGAGGCCCTCGAGCACGTGCGCGTGTACGGGAGCGACTCGGAGACGTTGAACGTGGTCTACGTGACTGGTCCTGGAGGAGTGCTGATCGACGACCTGCGCATGCGTGAGATGCTGCTGGTGGACCCCGGCACGCGCATCGCCGACATGATCGACGAGACGTTCGTCGCCCTGCACGCCTCCGACGACCAGGAGACCGCCGTGGCCGTGTTCCGCAAGCACGACCGCTCGGCGTTGCCCGTAGTCGACTCCAAGGGGGTGATCGTCGGCATCGTGACCGTCGACGACGTCTTCGACGTGGCCGAGGAGGAGGCAACGGAGGACATCCAGATGCTCGGTGGGGTGGAGGCCCTCGACGAGCCGTACCTGAGCATCTCGCTGGGCAAGGTCATCCGCAAGCGGGCCTTCTGGCTCGTGCTGCTGTTCCTCGGCCAGACCCTTACCGCGACGGCCATGGGTTTCTTCGAGGCCGAGATCGCCAGCGCCGTGGTGCTGGCGCTGTTCCTGCCGCTCATCATCTCCAGTGGCGGCAACTCCGGGTCGCAGGCGGCCGCACTCGTGACGCGCGCCATGGCCCTCGGCGAGGTGGGCGTGCGCGACTGGTGGCAGATCATGCGCCGCGAACTCGGCGCCGGCCTCGTGCTGGGGCTGATGCTCGGCGCCCTCGGGTTCATCCGCGTCGCGATCTGGGGCCTGGTCTTCGACGCCTACGGCGGCAACTGGTTGCTCATCGGCCTGACCATCTTCATGTCGCTCGTCGGTGTCGTGCTGTGGGGCTCTCTCACTGGTTCGCTGCTGCCCATCGCGCTCAAGCGACTCGGCGCCGACCCGGCGGCCTCGTCCACGCCGTTCGTGGCCACCATCGTCGACGTGACCGGCATCGTCATCTTCTTCGCGCTGGCCAAGCTGGTGCTAACGGGAACGTTACTGTAGACCGCCTTCGAATCGAAAGCCGTGGCGGACATACTGCCCGCATCCCCTCGTATCCTCAACCCACAACTTACGATGTCCGCGGCTGCTGATCGCAATGCTTTAGAATCGTCACTGGAGCCCATCGATATCGTATATCCGCGTGGTTGACAGGCTCCCGCGGGGCGAACTAGACTGCCCCTCGTTCGTCAGTGCCGCCGCCGGCTTCGGAAGTGGCCACACCTTCGAAACGAAAGCGCGGAACGCCTGGGTTGCTTGTCCGGGCTCCGGCCACTGAGTGAACGAGCCAACGCCAGCAGCAGCGCTAGCTGGATCACGGCCGATGGAGGAGACCATGCAACTCATCGACACGCCCCAGGGACGCCTGACCGTAGACCCTTCCAGCCTCATGCTCGGCGAGATCCTCGTGACCGACGAGGGCGCGGAGTTGGAGGTCGTCGGGCTCGAACCCTTGAGGCTCGAGCCGGCGCCCGAGGAAGCCGAGGACTGGGGCGAGTGACCGACCAGGTGGCGGTCGTCTACGACCGCCTGCGGGAGGAGGAACGCCTGCTGTTCGAGGCGTTCGAGCGCTTGGGCGTGCCGCACACCCCCGTGTATGCCTCGTCGCTCGCCGTCGAACTCGGAGCTCCTTCGCCCGCCCTCGTGCTCGAACGGTGCGTCTCGCAGTGGCGGGGCCTCAGCATGGCGCGGGCCTTCCAGGCCGCCGGCAGCACCGTCTTCAACCGCCCCGAGGTCATCGAGACGTGCGGCGACAAGCTCGCGACCAGTGCCGCCCTCGTGCGAGCGGGCGTGCCCACGCCGCGCACGAGCGTCGCGGTGGACCGCCAGGCGGCCCTCGATGAGGCCGACCGGCTTGGTTACCCAGTCGTGATCAAGCCGCTGGTGGGAAGCTGGGGCAGGCTGGTAGCCCGCCTCGACTCGCGAGCGGCGGCCGAAGCGCTCCTCGAGTACAAGGAAGTGCTGGGCGGCCCGGAACACAAGGTCCACTACCTGCAGGAGTACGTCGAGAAGCCGGGCCGCGACATCCGCGCGTTCGTCGTAGGAGACGAGGTCATCGCGGCCATCTACCGCACCTCCGACAGCTGGATCACGAACACGGCCAGGGGCGCCGTGGCAAGCAACTGCCCGTTGACGAGCGAGCTGGTTGCCACCACGCTGGCGGCCGCGCAGGCCGTGGGCGGCGGCATCCTCGCCGTCGACCTGGTCGAGTCGAGCCGCGGCCTGCTCGTCGTCGAGGTCAACCACACCATGGAGTTCCGCAACTCGATCACGACGACCG
>JACDJC010000893.1_pt1 | contig 30204 bp, 33 predicted proteins | sample 7454191 | NCBI WGS metagenome assembly JACDJC01 (sample SAMN14253291, study PRJNA609438) | sludge metagenome | isolation source: sludge after 25d culture with pyrite and EDTA | collected 2018-12-20
AGGTACGAAATTTAGTACCATATTAAGTGAGGTAATACAATAGCGAACACGATCCTCCAATCGGTGATTGGTTCTTAGATCGCGCATTTCGAGCAATGGCCGGCTATTCGCAATAGCCATTGGTGGCTACGACTATTTAATTCACTCCGCGCTTTGCGGTTTGGCGTCGACTTGGCTTTGTAGGTCAGCCATTTTTTTAACCAACGAAAGCAAGTCACGCGTAGTGCTGTGCGGGAGATTTGCCACGAGTTTCGCAAGTTCGACGCGATCCTTGGCTTCCTCCTCACTTTTGCCCCACAAATGAGGTGCTGCCTCGTAAAGCATTTCGATGGGCATAATGTTCAGCACTTCGCAAATATGCACCATGCGAGTGACATGCAGCTTTGAAAACGCGCGTTCATAGCGACCATAAACCGGCGTAGAAAGTCCCATGAGCGGAGCAAAATCGGCTTGTTTCAAGCCTGCCTTGTCGCGTGCTTCACGCAAGTATTTCGCAAGCCGGTGATCGATTTCTTCAAACGTACTTATTCCATTAAAGCCCGGACGCCTAAAGACTGGCTTATCGATCTCAGGATCATTGGTTTTTTCCAAAGAATGTTCGTTAGCGAAATCCAATGCCTCACGATTCACGCGGAAACCCCTTTTGCCTGCCGTGCCACAACAGCGATCATTATCACATTTTCTGAAAATTGCAGCACTCCAGAGGTGGTGTTCGCTTGTTTCAACGCGCGTTTATATTGAAATGAAGCAGGAGAGCGATTTCAGCGTTATGTTGTTTTGGGGCCTCCAATGCCGACGTTGTCACTTCGGTTATCTGGATTTCACCGCCACAAGGCGCCAATCATTGGCCGCGCCCTCGAAGACTGCTTCGATAACTTTGGTCTCGTTCAGCCAGCTTAGCGATGCAGACAATTCGCATGCAGCGGTCTGCTCTTTGATTAGAATACAACGTAGCACTGACACTTTGGAAGAATGGCCGTATCCGGCGTAATTCCAGTTCGATAATCGAAATAGCTCTGTCTTGGCTGTTTCGTCATCAGGCCAGATGGCATCGTAGCTTTGCTTTGCCACACGAGCGATCGTCGGTTCGTCATTGTGAATATCTGGTTTGGTGTGTAGCGATGGAGCAATATAGATTCCAATGGCAATTCCGAGCGCTATCCCGACGAGAAAACTACGGCCGAACACGGTCAGTATCCATTATCTTTAAGATATTGATCAATGGCATCACGAAGAATGACCGTCATTTTGAGGCCATTGTCATGAGCAGCGTTCTCAAGACGACGTTTGGTTTCATAATCAAGCGAAACATTGACGAAATGTTTGCTTTCGCGTTCACGGGATTTGCGAAGCTCGCGCAGTCGGTTACGGGAGTCTTCTCGACGGTTCGCATTTTCAATTGCACTTGCGCGGTGTTGTTCCGGCGTTGTCTCGAGAGATTTATCCTGCTTTTTGCGACTTGATGTCATGAACGCCGATTCATTTCCAACGTTTGCAGCGCCTTCTTCTTGCACGTGAGAAATAGGCGGAGCGGCAGTGTCTTTATCCAGATCAACAGAACGTTTTCGACGTTCCGCGACAGGGAAATCAGAAAGAGAGATTTTTCCCTTAGCCATTGATAGTCTCCCCGCGGTGTTCCTTTTTAAGTTGCTCCAACTCCTCGACGAATGCATTCACCTCCGCTCTGGCCTTGAGAACCGGTTCACTCGGTTCGAGCATTTGTAGTGTGCCAAGACCGCTGCGGATTTCTCGATAGCAATTTCGTTCGATCAATTCCGTATCGAGAAGTACGGAATTGTATCCGTGTTCGCTCAAATTTTGGACGAAAGGGCGAATGATCCGGTATTCTTCCAGATGCCGATTGACGATAGTGATGCGCGTTCGCAGAACTGCTTGAGGGATACTACGGTCAAGAACGTCCGTTCGCATCGCAATTGCCTCCGCTGCTTCACCAACTGCTTTAATCTCATCCTGGGCGGGCTGAATGGGCGTGATGACGATATCTGAATGGTCGATTATCGTATCCATCACAACACTATCGACGCCCGGCGCGTCGATCAAGATGGCGTCATAGTTGGCCTCCTGTGACGCCATTAACTTCTCTATACTGTTCTGACGAAGTGCCGTCGCCAGTGAAATCGACGCCGGTACATTGTCCTTTGCCTCGCACCGCTTCCACCACTCGGCCAAGTTCTGTCGTGGATCAGCATCTATTAGCAATACCCGTTGATTTTTGAGTGCGAGTTCACCTGCAGTCAAAATGACTGCGGTCGTCTTCCCCGCTCCACCTTTGCCGCTCACCGAAGATATTCGAAGTGTCACGCTGGCCCTCCTGTACCTGGATAATGCTGGTGTTCTTTGCGTTTATTTATTGCCCGAAGCGTCGGCAAATGCTGCCCACACGGCGCAAGAATAGATGTCAAGATAAGGTAGTTTCACACGATGTGACAACACTCATTGAAGCATGTGACACACCATGTGTTCACATCAAATAATCACATCACTCAATGACTAGAGTTTGGGAACATGTTTCTCCCAATCGAGTGTGAACCCCGGAGCCGCGCAAGAGCCGTCTGTACCGCTCGCACGCAGTCCGGCAAGGGCGAAGAGCGTAGCGCCCCTTGCTGGCGAGTACGAGGGGTGCACAAAGGCGATAAAGCGGTCTGGAGGTGAACCCTGGTGAGCGTAGTTCTTTTGAAACGCCGGGGCGTAGCCTCGGCGTAAGGGGTGAGCGGAGCGAGGCCAAGTTAGACGGATATTGATTAGTCGCGTTGTAATTGGTTAGGCAGGATACGGAAAAATGTGCTACAATTTTCGTGTTGAATCGCGAAACACGTCCGCGATCATCGATTGCTGCGCTGAATTGGAGCTGACAACGCCTATGAATGAAGCAACTTCAGAGGCTATGAAGGTCGCAAAACCCAAGCCACAAACCATTCATAGCCGTGTTTCGGCGGACGAATATGATGCGATCGACGAAGCCGCGAAGGCGGTTGACATGACGATGAGCGCATTTTTCAAGGCCGTTTTGCTGCAAGGGGCGGGTAAAAAGCCGATCTTCAATGACGAAGACAGGGCGCTTTTGTCTCTCATGCTTGAGGATATGCGCATGATTGGCATCAATCTCAATCAGGTTGCTCGAGCACTGAATAGCGGCAAATCGGTTTCGGATGGCGAGGTCCGCATGGTGGTGGGTGACGTGCAAAAGATGCAGGTTGCGGTTCTGAGTGAATTGAGGCGCGTCACCAAGCGGTCGGGATACAGACACCGCAGCAAGGAATAGCGACCATGGAATTCTTTCTCGGTGCCTTTGAGAGCGAATGGGAGCAGCGCCGTGCGGCGATGCTGCATGAGCTTTCACTTGGTTCGAGTGCTGCAAGCAGCGCCGAGGAAGAAATGCGCCGCAGATTGCGTGAATTACAGATCGCAGGCGGAGCTGCCGCTGCAGGTGGTGCTTCAGTCCCGAAAATGCCTAAGCTATCCTCAAGAGGGCGGGCGTTCGTCCAAAGCGCCGCAAATAGGCCGATTGCCGCGACGAGGCCGATGGAAGTCCGTCTTGCCGCAGTGGCAGCAGGTAGTCAACCGGCTGTAGTCAAGATGGCGTCGTATGGTGGCGGTGCGCGGTTCGGCGCGATGGTCAATTACGTATCGCGCAGCGGAGAAATTTGCGCCGAAAAGGAAAACGGTGAACGCCTTCAGGGTCGCGAGGAGCTGGCACGGTTGCGCGGTGATTGGGAGCCATTGTTTCAAAATCGGGCTGAGAGCAGGGATATTGGAACTTTCCGGGTGACGATCGAAGCTGCCGGGTTCGCAACAGAAGAAGCTTTGCACCAGCACGTGCGCGATAGTCTGGCGAGCGCATTCGGTAATCGCAGCTTTGCTTATGCCGTTTCGCAACCATCACATGGTGTTTTAAATGTTGACGGTGTGGTGGTGTTGCGCAGCATGGAAGGGGAGCGGTTGACCGGCGACCCGAAGGCGGCGGACATTATTCAGAGGCGGTACAACGAAAGCGCAGCGTCCGAGCTCGGGAGGGCGCGGTTCCGTTTTACCGGGTATGGAAATGGCGTTGAATATGGCGCCGCCAAGCTGAGAAGTCTGGTCGAGGATCATAAGGGCGACGTTCGTGATGATAAGGGGCGCGTCTGCTCAGATGCGCGTTCCGCCGGCGACCTGGTGCAAAAGCAGTGGCGTCGGGAGTTGCACAGCCGCAAGGGCAGGGATGTGATGCATGTCATCATGTCTGCCAAAGCTGGCACCAACGTTCAGGCTTTTGAAAGTGCTGTTCGGGATTTTCTGGCCGCGCAGTTCGAAGGGCATCGCTACATATTTGCGATGCATGATCCGTTCAGCGACCCGAAGGAGATGGGGCAGGGCGGAAAGCGACCGCATATACATGCTCATGCCATTATCGCTATGCGTTCGGATGCCGGTGATCGGGTGGAAACCTCGCCACAGGTTTTTCGCCAATGGCGTGAGCTTATGGCTGAAAAGGCGCGCGAGCACGGAATCGCTATGGAAATGACGGACAGGCGCGAGTTTGCAAATGCTCCAGCTTACACGCGCAATCAGGTGCGGCCGGTTAGTTGCGATGGACGAACGGAACATGAGGGGACGAGTGCGGCAGCTCAGTCGCGTTATGATGCCAAGCGGTCGGGTCGGCGCAGCGTGGCGCGAAGTGTGCGCAGCCGTGAATATACCGTAAAGGTAACTCAGAGCTGGGAGAAAATCGCAATGGCTAGCGGCGATCGCCGGATTGCCTCATACGCCATACAGCAAAGAGATATAGTTGTATCAACCAGTTCGCTTCAATCTGAAGCTAAAACTTCTAACATCGTTCATGCAGATTTCGGGTCACATTACCGCACCAATTTGGTAAAGTTGCAAAACATCATTTTGGAGGGTGACAAAGTGCGCGAAATGTCGAGAAGCGATTTTGAGGCATATGAGAAAGAAGTTGAAACAGCTTTGTTCCGGCTAGGCCGCAATCTCGGACCGGAGGAGAAAGCCGATCTGGATCAGGTAGCGCAGTATACGCGCGAGCATGTCAATTTAATGCGCGAGCATATGGAATTGACGGAACAGCGTGGATTGAGCGTCGAAACCCCATCGCGTGAAAGCGAGCAGGATAGCTCGTCGATGCAGATTGCTCGGGAACCCGATTCCGAAATTGCAAAGCCAGCGCATGTTGTCGCGGAAGCAGAGCCGGGTCGGCCATCTGCAGATTTTGCCAACGAACCTCGTTCGAGCATGGATGACGAGGAGAAAGCGGCGGCAGCATCTTATCAGGCCGAAATGGATCGTTCATTCCCGAGTGAAATCACGAGCCGATATTATATTCGTGAGGATCACGGGGGGACGCAGCGAGTCTTTGCCGATTCAAAGGGTGAGCGCGAAGTGTTCCAGGACAATGGAGAGAAGCTGCGCGCAAAATCGTTCGATGCTCAGGGCGTTCGATTGATGATCGAAACAGCAGCGCATCGAGGCTGGACGAGCATCGAGATAACGGGGAGCAAGGAGTTCCGCCGTGAAACTTGGCTGGAGGGCCAGGCGCACGGAATTTCGGTCAAGGGCTATCAGCCGACTGAACTGGATTGGCAAGATCTGGCTCGCCGGGAGCAGTCCTATTTGCGTAATGAAATTGTTCCGATCGAGGGAAGGGCACTGGATGCGGCTCACCGGGATCAGGAGCAATCTGCAGGTTCGGATCAGTCGAGCAAGGTCGATAAAGAGCAACAGAATGCAGATAATTCCGGAACGCCGCACACCAAAACCGTCGACTATAAGGAGGGTGTTCAGGGTATCCTCGTCGAGACAGGCGAGAAGCCCTATCAGGATAATGAAAAGAACGAGCCTTCGCCGTTCGTCGTTATCGAAACCGCCAATGGTAATCGCACGGTCTGGGGTGTCGGATTACCCGATGCGTTGCATCGCGCCGGCGCTGATATCGGTGATGAAATTCATTTGCGGTCCACTGGGACGGAACGCGTTTTAAAAACCGTCATACAGGACGTCGACGGTCAGAAGCAGCGTGTCGAACAAATGGTCGATCGCCGGGCTTGGGAAGCGAACGTGCTTGAAGAGCGGGATCGGACAGATGGAAAAGTTGAAGGTGCCAAACAGCTCGATAATCGTGCGAATATGGAAACAAAGGCCGTCGTTCGGGACGGAGAGACAACCCGTACAGATCCGCCGCAACAGCAGATTCCGCGATTGCAGGAACTAGAACAAGAGCAGCAGCAAAAGAAGGAACGCGGCGAACACGAGCGTTAGAGGATGATGCGACACGATTACATCTGTAATTCACCTCCCGATCCGAAGACCGAAGAAGCTTTTGCAAAATTCTTTGCGGTTCTGTTCTGGCTCGTCATGGGACTGGTTGCGATCGTGTACATAGCTACTGTCGTAAGAAGCTGGTTCAATGCAGCCATCGCGTGGATAACCGATATGATCAGTTTCCTTGGAGGATTTCTGCAGTTTTGACGGCAAAGACTTTTCATCTTTAGTCGGGCTCTTTTTGCGACCCAATGTGTTGCGGTGAGAATGCTGCCAGGAAGCTCGCAAATGAATGGAGTGAACAGGATGACTGAAAAAGTAACCACCTATGATCCAGCGGCTGCACTGGTCGATGATGAGGAAATCGCAGCTTTTATAGCAGATGCTTTTGAAACGGGAGATGCGGCCTATGTTGCCAAGGCGCTTGGCGTCGTCGCCCGCGCCAAGGGCATGACTGAAATTTCCCGCAAACCCGGTCTATCCCGGGAACAGCTTTATCGCTCGTTCAGCGGACGCGGAAACCCGACTTTGGGGACAACACTGGCGGTGATGCGTGCGCTCGGTGTTGACATGACAGCCGAAGCTCATCCTTCACAGTAACGGCCATTGTTTCTGAATGTTTTTCCTTCGAAGCGGCGGTCCATTAAGGCTGTGCTCATTCTCTGCATTCATGGATGACACCGAATTCCCGATTTGCTTCCGCGCCTCCTTGGAAACTTGCCGTTCACTTTTGATGCGACGGACGGCCGACTTGGTGCCGGCGAACGAACCCGCTTCGCGGGAAGGCGCGTGCGACTGAGGTAAAGGCACAGAGCGACCATTGTGCTCAGCATTGAGTGTCGCCCAGAGCGAGCAGAGAATGACTGGCTTCTTCAACCATGAGCCTGACCATGCAAAACCAACTAAATTCGCCCGCGATCAGCCCGCTTCGTCAACATCTGATCGATGACATGAACCTGCGTCACTTCGGGCACGAGGCCCAACGCATACCGCGTCCGTGGATGATTTGTGCCGTGAGGAAGTAACGCGTCTCCTTGATGCGACAACTTGTCCCAAGCATCAGGCGGCGCTAGCCGTGCCTATGGTTCAGGACGGCGCGTATCGGAAGGGGCTTCATTAGCTGTCAGCACAAACCACCTAATTGCCAGACAGGACTGTCAGCGCAACCCACTCCGGAAAGCTCATACCTGCCTTCTCAAGCTGACGCTGCAACAAGGCCTGCAAGGTGCGCTCGGCTTCGCCGATCAAGCGTGTGATGTGCGGGCTATTGGTCATGTCATTTTCTTTTTCATTTTGGTTTGACTGGCCGGACAGCTCGCGCAGAGCGTCACACAGCAGCCGCGTTCGCTCAGCTTGCATCCACCGGATGCTGCGACCTGAAGCCGACACAGAGGCGATTCCAGACATTGATCGTCCCGATTGCAACGCTGATGCGGGTGATCTCCGCCTCCGTGAAAAAGGCCTGGAGCGGCTGAAAGTCGGTGTCCGGCGCGTGTGTCTGTGCAACGTTTGTCAGCGCCTCGGTCCAGCCAAGCACCGCCCGCTCACGAGCATCGAAGACGGGCGAGTCCCGCCAGACGCCTATCAGGTTGATCCACTGCTCGCTCAACCCATCGCGACGCGCCTCCCTGACGTGCATATCAACGCAATAGGCGCAGCCGTTCATCTGTGAGGCCCGCAACTTGAGCAGGTGCAGAAGCCGAGGCTCAATCCCGGACGCTTTGCGCACATAGGTGTCGAGATCGGCCACCGCCTCATAGGCGTCAGGCGCAATAGCGGGAAAGTCGAAACGGGCCTTCATGGCACTGTCCTTATCTCTTTGGTTCTTGTTCTAGAAGGTTCGCCAGATACCCGGCGTCCCCAGTTCGATCAGGTGATCGTCGGGATCACGAAAGTGGATACTGGTTCCGCCCAGTTCCCAGTGCATCCGCGCTTCGATCACGATGCCCTGCGCCTCCAGATGGTTTTCCCAGCCGGGCAATGCATCCGGGTCGATGGCAAAGCAAAAATGGGACGGTCCGGTGCCGTCGTGATAGGGAATGGTCCCACCCGGCAGTACCAGGTCAACGAGCGTTGCGCCGCGCTTCAACAGCAGCAGAACAGTTGCGTTCCCGGCGTCATAGGCGACGACGCGTTCGTTGCACACCAGATCGGGAAAGCCGAAAACGCGGTCATAAAACTGCGCAGCGCGCGCGACGTCCTGCACGTAGATGGCGGTTTCCAGGATCTGCCGAACTTTCGGCCTCTGCGAGAGAGGCTTTCCGCGATCATCGGTCATGGGTTCCAGCCGCCGCTACCGTAGGGACGGGTTATCACTTCGAGCAGATGCCCGTTGAGATCGTTGAAATAGAGCCCGTGGCCGCCATCGTGGTTGTTCATCCCCGGCTTCCGCCGTTGGGGATCGGCCCAGTAAGGCAAGCTCCGCTTGTCGAGCCGGTCATGCAAAGCGTCGAAACTCGTGTCATCGACGAGGAACGCGTAATGCTGCGGAACGACGGCATGGCCCACATCCATATAGTCGAGGTTGACGCCATTGTCGGTGGTGACCATCCAGAATGGCCCCCATCTGCGCGGCGGCTGGAGCCCAAGCATTTCAGCCAGAAACAGGGCAGAGCCGTGTGCGTCTTGCGTCGCCAGGATCGTGTGGTTGAATTCGATGCTCATCAGTGCTCTCCCATCCCGAAGCTTACCCGCTGTGCCCCGACCCGCCTGAGCGTCGAGGCCACCACGAGCACGGCAATCACCGCCGTGCCCGCCACGATGTAGGCGGCTGAATACCAGCCGAACCGATCCAGTGCGCCGCCGATGGCTGTCGGGCCAAGAATCTGACCGAGATTGCTGCCTTGAATGATCAGACCCAGAACGACCGGAACCAACCCTGCCGCTGGCGCCACGAGTGGCGCGGAGGACAGCAGGATCGCCGGGATCACACCGCCGACAGTCGAGAACAACAGGCACAGGCCGAAGGCCGCACCGTCCGGCAGCACGGGGAGAAAGATCCCGAAGCTGGTCAGTCCCATAACGAGGCACGCGGTGATCAGGAGCGCCGGGCGGCTAAAGCCCCTGGAGAGGAGCAGACCCGCCGTCAGATTGCCGATGACGTTCACGGCCGAGGCCAGTGCGCTGAGCAGTCCTGCCGTCTGGTGCGTCACCTGTAACCGCTCCATCAGCAGCACCGGCAGGAAGCTGAAGACCGCGAAGAACATCATGCTGTAAAGCGCAATGGTGATCGCCAACCCCACAGCGCCCCGGTCGCGTGCCACGGTCATGCTGTCGCGGCGCAAGCTGTTCCAGGACATGATCTGGCCTTGCCCGCCGGCCGGAATGACAAGTGGAACGGCGATGCAGATGGCCAGCGCCAGCGCGCCGCTCGCCCACCACATTGTCCGCCAGTCCTCGAAGAACGGCCCCACCAGCATCGCCGCCGCCATGCCGATTGGCATGAAGCAGCTCCAGAGGGCGAAGGCCAGATCACGATCAGCAGGTCGCGTAACCTCCTGGAGCAATGAGGGCGCCGCGACCGTCACCAGCAGGAAACCCGCCCCTTCGATAATGCGGCCGGTAAACAGGCTGGGCAGTCCCGGTACCGCCGCGCCAAGGGCCGCGCCGGCCGTCGTGACCAAAAGCCCGATGATGAGGATGCGCCGTGCACCGAAACGCGCGACAAACGCCCCAGTCGGAATGCCGCCGACAAGGCCGATGAGCGCAAATATTCCAGTCAGCCAGCCGATCGCCGTCAGCCCGATTCCAAAATCGTTCTGCAACAGGGGCGCTGCAATCGCCGCCTTGCCAACCTGCAAGGCGGCTGCAATCCCGCTGCCGACGATGACGAACACGGCGGTCCAGTGCGTAGACACTGCTTTCGTTGTTGATGGCGTGTCCATCACGAGCCCCTTGCCGCGTACCCGGCCACGAGGGCGGCCGCGATCCCGGCGACATGGCGACCCTGGAAGCGCGCGCCCTCCAGCTCGTTTTCACTGACCTCACGGTGCCCTCCCTGACCATCATCGGCCAGCGTCGATGCACCATAGGGCGAGCAGCCGGTGATTTCGTCCATCCGCATCTGGCCCTTGAAGCTGTAGGGCAAGCCGACAATGATCATGCCGAGGTGGAACAGAACGGTCTGGGTGGACAGAATCGTTGTTTCCTGCCCGCCATGCTGGCTGCCGGTCGAGGTGAAGACGCTGCCTACTTTTCCGACCAGCTTGTCCTCGAACCAGAGCCCGCCGGTCTGGTCGAGAAAGTTCTTCATCTGGGACGCCATATTGCCGAAGCGGGTCGGCGTTCCGATGATGATGGCGTCATAATCCGCGAGTTCGGCCACCGTTGCGACGGGCGCGGACTGGTCGACCTTGTATCCGGACTTTGCAGCAACCGCTTCGGGAACAAGCTCAGGCACCCGCCTGATCGCCACCGTCGCACCCGCCTCACGCGCGCCATTAGCCACGGCCGAAGCCATCGTCTCGATATGCCCATAGGAGGAATAGTAAAGCACCAGCACCTTCGTCATCTCGTTGACCTCTCATTGATTTCATTGAGCGAAAGGTTGCATCAAATGGATGAGCGAAATAAGTGATATAAAAATGATATAGACGATCACAAGGAAAGATCATGCTGGATGCCCTTACACTCGATCAGATCCGGACTTTCGTAACAATTGCCGACAGCGGCAGCTTCCGCTCCGCAGCCCAGAAGCTTTCGCGCGTCCAATCGGGCGTCAGCGCCACCATCGCCAACCTCGAAGCCGCACTCGGCGTGGCGCTATTCGACCGTTCCGGGTACAAGCCGGCCTTGACACCGCAGGGGAAGGTATTGCTCGGCAACGCACGCGACATCATTCTGCGCGTGGACGTATTGCGCGCCCAGGCGCGCGGCTTTGCGCATGGCGTCGAGACGGAACTCGCGATTTCTGTCGACACGCTCTTTCCCATGCAGGAGGTCGCACGCGCGATCTCACTGATGCGACTCGAATACCCCGCCGTCGCCGTTCGGGTATGGTCAGAGGCTATGGGTGGTCCGCTCGATGCGCTCAGGAAGAGCCGTTGTACACTTGCCGTGATGGTCGGAGAAGATTTCCGCGACCCGCGCATAAAGTTCGAGGGTTCTGTCGCAAAATTTTGTGCTGGTTAAGTGCGCCTTATCACTGGGCACAATTATGCTGCGAGCTCTGCAAAGACCTGAAAAGGCGAATGGTTGTTGTTTGCGAATTGGCCTTTGCGGATCATATGTGCCACTTCAATGCCCGCGATTGTCGCTGATGCGCTGTGAAACGCCTTGAAGCCCATCATTGGCTTGGTGATCTTCTTGATGAACCGATGGTCTTGCTCAAGAATATTGTTGAGATATTTCACCTGAAGAATTTCAAACATCATGCCGACACCAGTGATTTTCAGGATCGTGTTTGCAGCCTGTGCACCGGCCAGGTTAGCCCCGCTTTTATCAATGACAACCTTGTGCGGAACACCATTGCTTGCGATGGCTTTTTTAAAGAAACGCCTTGCCGCACTAAGATTTCGGCGCTCAGAGAGCATAAATTCCAAGGTTTGGCCGTCACGATCAACAGCCCTATACAGATAGGTCCATTTCCCTTTGACCTTTATATAAGTCTCGTCAATACGCCATGAGCCAAGAGTTAAACGCTTACGTTTCTGTGCCTGCTCTGCAATCTGTGGAGAATATCGTACAACCCATCGGTTCAGTGTTGCATGGTCAACATCGACACCACGTTCAGCCATGATTTCCTGAAGATCGCGATAGGAAACTGGATAACGGACATAAAAGAACACAGCATAAAGAATGACACTTGTGGGGAAATGAGCTCCCTTGAAATCCACTGTCACCCGCTAAGACCTCATGCAGTTTCCCGTACTGATAATGACATAGATCACCAAAAGTGAAAAATTTGCGACACAGCCGTCGCAGTTCAGCAATGTCTTCTTTTCGTCAAGCGTCAGATCGGTCAGAATCGGTTTGCCATTGGCATCCGAAATCTGGCCCAGATAGAGATCCCTGCGTTGATTGTTTCGGGTTAGAACAAATTCCTTGTTCTTTTCCGCGAAGCCGTAAGCATTGGCGCCCCAAACGAGACGCGTTTTGCTCGTTTCATTTTCCGAGTAAGTCTGGAGCTGCGGGCCAACCCATCGAAAATCATGCGCAACGGGTTCATGGTCGGAGATCGCTTCCGGCTGACGGCCCGGCCGAGTGACTTTTACGTCCTTGATCACTCCGGTGTAGGGATCATTGGGATCATCCACAATCTCATACCATTTTCCGAATGGCCGCGAGACGAGGAAATGATCGATCTTGGCACGGTCCCAGCTCGCCCAGGTATTGGTTGCGTCCTCGCCTGCCGACGGCCATGTGGTGCTGCCATCGTTGAGATCATGCGGCCTGAAGTCTTCGCGGACCGCATCCGTCTGGAGCAGCATGTACTGCTTCTTGAGCACATTCATCGTAACCGGCGTGTTGTTGGCAACCGCATAGGTTTCGTCTTGCAGCCCGACATTCTTCCCGGCCTTGTAGGCGGCGGAAAGAGCGTCGCCCCATTGCTTCCACGACAGGGTGTCGATGTCCTGTCCGACATATGCTTCCTGAATGACCGAACGCATCGTCTGCTGATCGGCGTTGAGAACATATTGCCGCGTCAGATCGCGATAAAAGGTGTTGCCGTCAGATTGCTGCATCAGTCTGATCTGCGCATCGATGTGATGAAGGCCGCGCTCGGAAACATCCCCCGCATTGAAGTCGCCCATGACCATGATCGGCTGGGTGGCTCCTTTTGCCCATGTGTTGAGGGCTTGGGCTTCATTCACGCGACCGGTCGATCCATCTGCATAATCGAGATGAACCGTGCCGATGAGTGTCTGCGGACGGGAGCCCTGGGCGTCCAGCTGAGTATAGCTGACATAGCGACCTTGCGTATTTCCGCCCAGATTGATCGTGCCGAATTTGCCCGGCAAACGGGAAATGATACCCACATCGCCGACCTGCACATTACCGTAAGTGCCGCGACCCGCAGTTTGAAGGAAATCCGGTATGCGCGTAACATAGGTACTACCGTTGACTTCCTGCATCCCGAGCACGTCGAAATTGGCTGCTGCCATAAAGTCCGCTGTCAATTCCGGGTTCTGTTTGAACTTGTTCCAGATGTTGATCGTCATGACGCGAATGTCATAGCTATCGGCTGCGCGCGCCGGAGCGGCAGCAATTCCTGCGACTGCGACACCGCATAAAAGCTGCGCAGTCAGAGCCAAAAGTTTTCCGTTGCGTTTGGTCGTCCCCGTTACCATCCCTCGGTCCTTTTCCTGGAAGATGCTTCCATTTCATCAATGTGACAGCCGGATTGATCATCCAACTTCAATCGATGCTGAAATGACAGAGTTCAATGTCACTTTTATTACATTTTACTCCCGACCGGGATGCGAGGACTCCAAAACCTGCGGTCCTTAATAGTAAATGTCATTAATATTACATTTTTATTCGCTAATCGATTCACCCAGATATTGCTATTTTAACCCCACGATTTCCTCGCCTCATTCAACCTGGAAATGAGAGATGGATCTGAGTGATCAGGCGCATAAGGACATAACGACAACCATGAGCGAACTTTCCGGTCCCGGTGGCAACAAGAAGGAAATCCGGCAGCAGGCGTTGTTGCAATGGATTGAAAACAGCCATTATGTTTCTCTTGAAGAGATCGCAGAACGGTTCCATGTCACCACTCAGACGGCGCGGCGCGACATTGCGGACCTGGAACATAGGGGCAAAGTCCGGAAACTGCATGGCGGCGTGTCGCAACTGACGCCACTCGATCCCGTGACCTACCGTCAGCGCAGACATGATCGGGCCGACGAGAAGGTGCGAATTGCCGAAGCTGTCGTCGCGCTCATTCCCGATGGCGCCACTGTTTTCCTCGATACCGGCACAACATGCGAAGCGATTGCCAATACCCTTATCAGCAGAGAGCGCCTGCATGTTGTCACATATAGCCTGCGATCAGCAGCCATTATCAGTGAGAAAACAGATTTCACGCTCGCTGTTCCTGGTGGCTTTGTTCGACCCATCGATGGCGGGATGTTTCAGGAAGATACACCGGAATTCATCCGACGCTTCAAGTTCGACTATGCAATCATTTCCGTCAGCGGCGTTGATGATGACGGTGATCTTTGTGACGACGACCATACGGAAGTGGCTGTCGTTTCAGCCGCATTGCGACAAGCGGCACACAAGCTGCTCGCAGTTGACAGCTCAAAATTTGGCAAACGAGCGATGGTCAGACTTGGATCGGTTCACGACATTACGACCGTGATCACCAATGAACTGCCTGCCCCTGCTCTATCAGCCGTTCTGAAAAAAGCCGCCGTTCATATCCATCTTGCTCCCGAACCTGACTGAAAATCAACCATATTCACAACCCGTAACTTTGGTTTGCCCGTCACGGTTTTATAATTGCGACATCCCGGATCAACGCGCTTGAGACAGAAGGAGTTTAAGTCGAGCAGATAGACACCGCAAACCAGCAAGAAAGCGCTATAGTTGGCATATTCTCGGGAAAACGCGGAGGCTCGCCTGCATCTGAACCAAGCCCGCCAATGATCAGAGCAGGAACCGCGACCGAAGGATAATCCTCGAGTGCTTCGCGCAACATGTCGATGCAGCCGACCACCAGGCTGACCCTGCTGCCTGCTGCTAGTCACAGCGCACTCGGAATCGATGAACGCACGTTCACCCACCGACAATGCCTAAAACGGAGTGGCTGCTTTCGACACTTCGGATGGTAGGTCCAACGCTGAAACGAACATGCAAAACTTCGACCGACTACCTCGCAACAATCTTATAATCTATCGCTTTCTTTCAGAAGCCAGGCCGATGTGATCTGTGCGGGCGTTGCGCCTTTCTCATCGGTGAATTTGACGAAAGACGCGGAGATGGTGCAGACGGGACACCGCTTGTCCCGTATTACGCTTGTCGGATGATGTGTTAGCTATCGCTGCCTTCTTCTGAGGCCAATACAACCGTCAATCCATTCCACTTTCTCAACAGACTTCGAGCTTTGTAGATCCGCCAATACGATATCTCGTAGCTCTTGCGGCATGTCTGCAGCCCGTGGATATTGTCCCTGTCGACTTATGTGCATCAGGAGCTGTTCACAGAGCGCCAATATTTCTCCATTCGCATTGAGCAATCTCATGAACACATGCAAACGCTTACAATCAGCATCGATCAGGGTCAGCTCTACCTGCAATGTTTCATCTGCATGGCACTCTTTCAGATAGCCGATACGGCTGTCGAGCGTGTAGAGCGTGGCCTTATTTGCCTCGCGATAGGTAGCATCGATGCCAATTCGATCCATATAAGCGGTCGCCGCATCAGAAAAAACAATGGCATAGGCATAGTCCCCCATATGCCCATTATAGTCGATCCAATTCGATGAGACTGTCGTGCTATAGGTGAATAAAGCGCCGTTCATTCTCACTTCCTCCGTTCAAACCAGGCATAGAACTCTCCGACGATACCTTTACGGAAGAGGATGACGCATGCCATGAAGATGAGGCCAGTGACGATTGTGACTGGGAAGTCGGATGTTGCGAGATAGTTCTGGAGGGCGACGACGAAGGCAGCGCCGACGATGGGGCCGATCAGCGTGCCGATGCCGCCAAGCAGCGTCATCAGGATGACCTCGCCCGACATCTGCCAGCCGACATCGGTCAGCGTTGCAAACTGGAAGACGAGCGCCTTCATGCCGCCTGCAAGGCCCGCAAAGCCAGCCGACATGACGAATGCGGCCAGCTTGTACTGATTGACGGAATAGCCGAGCGATATGGCGCGGCTTTCGTTTTCGCGCACCGATTTCAGGATCATGCCGAAGGGCGAGTTGGTGATGCGCCAGATGGCGAAGACCCCAAGCACGAACACGGCCAGCACGAAGTAATACATGTTCATCTGGTTGTTGAGATCAATGAAGCCGAACAGATATCCGCGCGGCACGCCCTGCAAGCCGTCCTCGCCATGGGTGAAGGCCGCCTGCAGGCAGAAGAAGAAGAACATCTGCGACAGCGCAAGCGTGATCATGGTCGAATAGATGCCCTGACGGCGAATGGCCAGATAGCCGATGACAAGGCCAAGCGCTGCGGCGGCAAGAACGCCGAGGATCAGCCCCACTTCCGGCGTCACGCCCCATTCCTTCACCGTATGCGCGGTGATATAGGCAGCGCCCCCGAAGAAGGCCGCATGGCCGAACGAGAGAATGCCGGTATAGCCAAGCAGAAGATTGAAGGCAGAGGCAAACAGCGCAAAACACAGCATCTTCATCAGGAAGATCGGATAGACCACGAAGGGTGCGGCGGCCAGTGCGATGATGGCGATGACGAGAATGACCGCCGACAGGCTGTTGATCGCAGGCTTGCGGGATGAAGCGGTGCCTTGGCTTGCAGCCGTTGCTTTAAGAGCGGTATCAGCCATATCAGGCCTCCTTCCCGAACAGTCCGGCGGGTCGCACCAGAAGGACGATAGCCATGATAACGAAGATGACGATGCTGGAGGCTTCCGGATAAAAGACCTTGGTGAGCCCTTCTGCCAGCCCCAGCACATAGCCGGTAATGATGGCGCCGAGGATCGATCCCATGCCGCCGACAACCACCACGGCAAAGACCACGATGATGATGTTGGAGCCCATCAGCGGGCTGACCTGATAGATCGGGGCCGCCATGATGCCGGCCACGCCTGCAAGACCCGCACCCAGCGCATAGGTGAAGGTGAGAAGCAGCGGCACATTGATGCCGAAGGCTTTGACCAGTGTCGGGTTTTCGGTGGCGGCGCGCAAATAAGCGCCAAGCTTGCTCTTTTCGATCAGAAGCCAGGTGCCAAGGCAGATGATCAGCGAGGCCACGACCACCCAGGCGCGATAGTTCGGCAGGAACATGAAGCCGAGATTATGCCCGCCAGCCAGCGATGGCGGCACCGCATAGGGCTGTCCGGCAGCGCCATAATAATAGCGGAACGTGCCTTCGATCACGAGGGCAAGGCCGAAGGTGAAGAGCAGGCCATAGAGCGGATCGAGATTATAAAGCCGTGACAGCGCCACGCGCTCGACGATCGCCCCGCCAAGACCGACGATGATCGGGGCCAGAACAAGCGCTGGCCAATAGCCGATGCCAAGCCAGCTCAACAGCAGATAGCCGACAAAAGCGCCCAGCATATATTGTGCGCCATGGGCAAAATTGATGATGCGCAACAGCCCGAAGATGATGGCAAGGCCAAGGCTCAGCATGGCATAGAACGAGCCATTGATGAGGCCAACCAGCAACTGCCCGAGAAGCGCCTGCAGGGGAATACCGAAGATCATTGTCATGTCAGACTCCCAAGGCTTCGTTCAGGGCTGCCATGCGGTCGGGCAGCTCGGCGGTCGGGAAGTTCTCCGTCACCACGCCATGATCCATGAGATAGAAGCGGTCTGCGACCTTGGCGGCAAAGCGGAAGTTCTGCTCGACCAGAAGGATGGTCATGCCGCGCTTCTTCAATTCCACCAGCACATCGCCGATGCGCTGCACGATGACAGGCGCCAGACCTTCGGTCGGCTCGTCCAGCAGCAGCACCTTCACGCCGGTGCGCAGGATGCGCGCAATGGCCAACATCTGCTGTTCGCCGCCCGACAGTTTGGTGCCAGGGCTGTTGCGCCGTTCATGCAGGTTCGGGAAAAGCGCGTAAATCTCGTCCAATGACATCAGGCTCTGCTCGCCTTTTGCGACGACCGGCGGCAGCAGCAGGTTCTCATGCACGCTGAGCGAGGCGAAGATGCCGCGTTCTTCCGGCACGAAGCCCAGACCCGCATGGGCGATGCGGTGCAAGGGCACGCGCATGATATCCCGACCGTCCAGCGTGATCGTGCCGGTACGCTTGCGGATGATGCCCATGATGGCGCGCAAGGTTGTCGTCTTGCCGACGCCGTTGCGGCCCAGAAGCGTGATGGTTTCGCCCGGCCAGATGTCGAGATCGACGCCATGCAGGGCATGGCTTTCGCCATACCAGGCATTCAGTCCGCGCACGGACAGGAGCGGTTGGCCTTTATTCATGTTCGGTTCCCATATAGGCGGTGCGCACGCGCTCGTCCTTCGAGACGTCGGCATAGCTGCCGGAGGCGAGGATCTCGCCGCGTTGCAGCACCGTGACATGGTGGGCGATATCGGCCACCACCTTGAGATTGTGTTCCACCATCAGCACGGCGCGATCCTTCGCGACATCGGCAATGAGGGCGGCGATGGTGTGGACGTCTTCATGGCCCATGCCGGCCATCGGCTCATCGAGCAGCAGCACTTTCGGATCGAGCGCCAGTGTGGTGGCGATTTCCAGCGCGCGCTTGCGGCCATAGGAGAGATCGGCAGCCAGTGCATGACGGGCATCGGCAAGGCCGACGCGTTCCAGAAGCTCGATGGCTCTCGCGTCCAGCCGGTCCAGCGCCGAGAGCGCACGCCAGAATTGCGTGGCAAGGCCATTCGGGCGCTGCAACGCCACCTTGACGTTTTCCAATACGGTCAGATGCGGGAAGGTGGCCGAAATCTGGAACGAGCGCACCAATCCCATCCGCGCTACTTTGGCCGGATCGGTTTTGGTGATCGTTTCGCCCAGAAGCGTGATCTCGCCGCTTGTCGGCTGCAAAAACTTGGTCAGGAGATTGAACACCGTCGTCTTGCCAGCCCCGTTCGGGCCGATCAGCGCATGAACACGGGCATGTTCCACATCAAGATCGACATTCTTCACCGCGTAAAAGCCGCCAAACGACTTGCCAAGTCCCCGCGCCGACAAAACATGACGCCCAGAACCCTGCCGCGAATTATCCGAACCAGACGGCCCTGCCTCACGCAGAGCCGCATCTCTCACAGTCGAAGCTTCCATCCAATCAGCCTCTTACTGCTTTACCAATGGACAGCTGCCCTTATCGAGCGGACGGAACGCTTCGTCGCCCGGAATGGTGCGCAGAACTTTGTAATAGTCCCATGGTCCTTTGGATTCCTCAGGAGATTTGACCTGAACAAGATACATGTCGTGTACCATACGACCGTCTGCACGCAGCTTCGCATTGCGGGCGAAGAAGTCGTTGATATCCATCGTGCGCATCTTGTCGAGCACTACCTTGCCACTGGTGGACTTTGCCGCCTCCGACGCCTTGAGATAATTCATGACAGCCGAATAAACGCCAGCATGAACCATCGTTGGCATTTTGCCGTTCATTCGTTCGCCGAACCGCTTCGACCAGGCGCGGGTTTGATCATCATAATCCCAGTAAAAGCCGGTAGTGAGTGTCAGGCCTTTTGCCGTTTCAAGGCCGACACTATGGACGTCGGAGAGAAACAGCAGCATGCCCGCGATCTTCTGGCCGCCCTGAGTAATGCCATATTCATTGGCTTGCTTGAGAGCCGTCATCGTATCGCCCGACGAGTTGGCAAGAGCGATCACGTCAGCGCCCGATGCTTGCGCCTGAAGCAGGAAAGATGAGAAGTCAGTGGTTTCACGTGGGTGACGAACAGAGCCCACAACTTCACCGCCGCTTGCCTTGACAGCTTCTGTCGTATCCCGTTCCAGGGCATGACCGAAGGTATAGTCAACGGTAATGAAGTACCACTTCTTGCCACCTTCCTGCGTCATCGCGCGACCGGTGCCATTGGCAAGCGAATACGTATCCCAAGTCCACTGCGCCGTCGTTGGCGAGCAGGCTTTGCCCGTCAGGTCCGAGGAACCTGCGGTGGATGCCAGAAAAGCTACGTCCTTGTCGCGCGTGATTTCTTGAACTGCCATGGCGACCGACGATGTCGGCACATCGATAATGGCTTTGACATTCTTCTCGTCAATCCAGCTGCGCGCCAGCGTGGAACCGATATCCGGCTTGTTCTGATGATCGCCGACGATGACTTCGATGGACTCCCCATTCAACTTGCCCCCGAAATCCTCGACGGCCATCTTGGCCGCAACGACTGAGCCTTCGCCAGCAAGATCGAAATTCATGCCGGACATGTCCGTCAGCACACCCAGTCGAACTGGCTCCGCCAAAGCCGGGCTCGCAAGCATCATTGCGGCAAATGCACCCGAAAGCATCATTGATTTCATTGTCATGGTTTTCCTCCTCCCAAATAATAACGGTGTCAGCCCGACTGGCTGTTACTTTCTGCAATCAGCCTCGCCAGATAGAACTGGTCTGCTTCATAGGGCGCAGCCCAATTGGCGCGGTGTTCTTGATCAATGGCCCTCTTGGTCATCCGCAGGGCTAAAGGCGGGCATTCCGCAATTGTCTGCGCGAAGAGTTTTGCAGCTTCGACCGCGCCACCCGCAGGCGCAATCTTGTCGCAAAGCCCCATATTGAGCGCGTCCTGCTCGCCGATCCGCTCATTGGCGAAAAGCGCGCGCTTGGCACGTGTCGGACCGATAAGCGACGACAGGAGGGGCAAACCGCCCCAACCCAGCGTCATGCCCAGACGGACTTCGGGAAACTGAAAGAATGCGCCGTCAGCCATAACGCGAAAATCAGCAGCCAACGCGAGAATGCCGCCGCCACCAACAGCTGGGCCTTCGACCGCTGCGATGGTGATCTGCGGCAACAACCGCCATCGATCACACATGACACCGCCGAGCGACATAGCCGCGTGACGAGAAACGGCGTCCGCATTGTTGCGCCACAGATTATCGTCCTTCAGATCGACACCACCCGAAAAGCGACTTTCGGTGCCAGTAATAATAACGACCTGAACCGTGTCATCCGCCGATAACTCATCCGCCGCTTCTATGAGCGCCTTGATCGCTTCTTCATTGAGAGCATTGGCCTTGCCGCCACGGTCATAGCGCGCCACCGCAATCGGTCCTTCGCGCTGGATATCGACTATGGCCATTTCCATCCTCCCAATTGTTTTCGCTTTGACATACTACCGAGTATGTTGCATATTCCAAATAGGTTTGCAACTGCCCTCTTTTGAGGTTTAGTTGCGGCCCGGGTAGGAGGAATTCAGAATATGACGCCAGACCAGCGTGCGCTCGACCGCAACCATTCCGTGTTGCGATATCTTCTCGATCAATATGCAGCGGAGCGCCCCACAGCACCATTCGTGCATTTTTGGCCATCGACCGAATGGGATTACAAAACGACCCGGGACCGCGTTCGCCAGCGTGCGGCGACATTGAAATCCCACGGCGTGAAACGCGGCGATCACGTCCTTTGTTTTATGGGCAACGGGCCGGACCTACTCACCACCTGGTTCGCCATCAATTACATCGGCGCGGTCTATGTGCCGATCAACACCGCAGCCCTCGGTCGCCCGCTGGAACATATTCTGGATGACGCGGATGCGCCACTGATGGTCGCGCACGCCGATCTGGTAGAACGATTGCAGGAGGTCGCTCCGGGCAAACTGCGTAAAGTCTTGGTGGTCGAAGGTGTCGTAAACCACGCCATCTCTGGCGTGGAAATCCTGCCTTTGACTGACGTAGAAACCGTCAGCGAAACCGAACTCGTTCTCGACACGCCGATTGAGCCATGGGACACGCTTGCCATCATGTACACGTCGGGTACGACGGGCAATGCCAAGGGTGTCGTGACCTCTTATGTGCAGCTTTATACGATGGGGCCAGACGCCTTTGATTGCGTCGATGAAACGGACCGTTGCATGATCTGCGGTCCGATCTTTCATTGCGGTTCCACGCTCTATGTCTATGCAATGCTGGCGCGCGGACTATCGATTGGTATCATGCGCGAGTTCAAAACACAGCACTTCTGGCAAGCAGTGCGGGAAACAAACTCGACCTACTGTCTGTTGCTGGGTGTGATGGCCAGTTTTCTCTTAAAACAGCCGGTTTCATCGGATGATCGCAACCACCCGCTGCGTCGTGCCTTCATCACGCCATTTGGCGAAGACGGTCCATTATTCGCCGAGAGATTTGGCGTGGAGGCATGGACCATCTACAACATGACCGAAATCGCCAGTCCGCTTGTTGCCGGTCCCGGCATTACCCAAAAGGGCATCGCGGGGAAGCCGCGCCCCTGGTATCAGTTGCGTGTCGTCGACGAAAACGACATCGAAGTGCCGGATGGCACAGCTGGTGAACTTGTCATTCGCTCCGACCGTCCATGGGCTTTGATGAAAGGCTATTACAACAATCCGAAAGCCACCGTGGAAGCCATGCGCAATGGCTGGTTTCACACCGGGGACAGCTTTCGCAAGGACGAAAACGGCGTTTATTTCTTCGTTGATCGTCTGAAAGATGTCATTCGGCGACGCGGCGAAAATATCTCGTCTTTCGCGTTGGAGGCCGAAGTCCTTTTTCACGACAGCGTCAAAGAATGCGCGGCTATCGCAGTACCAAGTGAATTGAGCGAAGATGAAGTCCTGATCGCCGTGACGCCGGTGGACGGACAAGAAATTGTCGCCGAAGAGTTGCTGGATTTTCTTGCAGGCCGCCTACCCCGCTTTATGGTGCCGCGCTATGTGCGGATTTTGGAATCTCTTCCGAAGACATCGAGCGGTAAAATCCAGAAGCATATTTTGCGCAGCGAAGGGGTTACCGGAAACACGATCGATCGCGAGCTGAAGGTGAAGCGCGCAAGTTGATTTGCAGAAGCGCGACACCGATAAATCGAAAGAACTGAACACATGGAAAATTTCGTTTTCAACACAACGCCATCCATCGTGCTGCAGACCGGTGGTCTGGCGAAGATCGCCGATATTGCTGGGCACCTGTTGGGCAAGCGCGTTGTGATCGTGACTGACAAGGGATTGCGCAAGCTCGGACTTCTGGACCCTGCAATCAATGCGCTGGAACAGGCAGACATTGCCGTTTCGATCTTTGACGACGTGCAGGCTGATCCGCCAGAAAGCAATGTTCTCGCGTTGAAAGATCACATCCTGGCGCATGAAGCGACAGGCGTCCTCGCCATTGGCGGCGGCTCCTCAATGGATGTTGCAAAGGTTGCAGCCCTGATCGCAAAGAGCGGTGAAACGCTCAACGACATTTACGGCGTCAACATAGCGCACGGTCCGCGTCTCCCGCTTGTTCTGGTGCCGACAACAGCGGGCACCGGGTCAGAAGTCACACCGATTTCGATCATCACCACGGGTACATCGGAAAAGAAGGGCGTCGTTTCTCCGCTCCTGCTGCCGGACATGGCAATCCTCGACGCGGATTTGACCGTGGGTCTGCCAGCAGCGGTAACTGCCGCCACCGGCATCGATGCGATGGTGCACGCCATCGAGGCCTATGCGTCAGCGTCTGCCAACAACAATCCCCTGTCGCGCTCATTGGCACGCAACGCCCTGCAATTGCTTGGCTCCAATATCCGCACAGCGGTCTTTGATGGCCAAAACCGCGATGCACGGGCTGCCATGCTGCTTGGCTCGTTGCTTGCCGGTCAGGCCTTTGCCAATTCTCCGGTGGCTGCGGTTCATGCACTCGCCTATCCAATTGGCGGGCATTTCCATGTTCCGCACGGCCTGTCCAATGCGCTCGTGCTTGCGCATGTATTGCGTTTCAACCTGCCGGAAGCGAGCCATATCTACGCGGAAATTGCAGCGGATGTTTTCCCGGAACTTGGCGCCGTGTCGGCGGAGAAGCGCGCTGAAGCCTTTGTCGAAAAGCTCGCAGATCTCAGCCGTGAGCTTGGCGTACCGCAGACATTGCGTGAGGTGAATATTACCGAAGATGATCTGCCCCTGCTTGCGCGCGACGCCATGAAACAGACCCGCCTTCTGGTCAACAATCCGCGCAAGGTAACCGAGGCCGACGCTCTCGCGATCTATAAGGCCGCATATTGATCAAGCCTCAACTGGGATCAAAAAAAGGCCGGTTAAACCGCCCTCAGACTGCTGACAAACCCCTGGCTCTAACCAGGGGTTTGTGATTCACTGGGTCATGTTGAAGAAACCTGCTCCCGAACAGACGGCTCTCGAGATGGTGACGCTCGACAGCCTGGTGCCCAAGGATCATCTGCTTCGCAAGATCGATGCGGTGATAGACTTCTCCTTTATCCATGATCGGGTTGCGGGGCTTTATTGCGCCGACAACGGTCGTCCGCCGCTCGACCCGACCTTGATGTTCAAGGCGCTGTTCATCGGCTACCTGTTCGGCATCCGCTCGGAACGTCAGCTGGCGCGCGAGATCGAGGTGAATGTCGCCTATCGCTGGTTTCTGAGGATGAAGTTGACCGATGGCGTGTTCGATGCCTCGACGCTTTCCCAGAACCGCCGCCGGCGCTTCAACGACACTTCGGTCGCCCAGAACATTTTTGACCATATCGTCGAGCAGACGGTAGATCACGGTCTGGTCGACGGTACGGTTCTCTATACCGACTCGACGCATCTGAAAGCCAATGCCAACAAGGGCAAATACGATCTGGAGATGGTGGCCAAGTCGCGCTCCGACTACTGGGCCGATCTCGACCTGGCGATCGAAGCCGAGCGGGTGTTGCACGGCCAGAAGCCATTGAAGGAAAAGGAGCGCGAAGCCGAGGTCAAGCAGACCAAGGTCAGCCGAACCGATCCCGACAGCGGCTACATGGTACGCGACGGCAAGCCGAAGGGCTTCTTCTATCTGGATCACCGCACGGTGGATGGCCGTCTTGCGATCATCACCGACACCCATGCGACGCCGGCCAACGTGCATGACAGTATCGTCTATCTCGACCGGCTGGACCGCCAGCGTGAGCGGTTCGGCTTCGACGTCGGTGCTGTCGGGCTGGATGCCGGCTATGCGACGGCCGGTATCGCCAAAGGCCTGGAGAACAGGGATATTCTCGTTGTTACCGGCTACCGCAATCCGACCTCACCCAGAGCCGGCATGATGCGTAAGTCGAAGTTCGTCCATGACAGCGAACAGGACGGCTATCGTTGCCCGCAAGGCCAGCTTCTCACCTACGCCACCACCGACCGCAACGGCTACAGGCACTATACATCCGACCCCACCATCTGTGGCGGCTGCCCGCTTCTGGCGTCGTGCACATCCAACAGCAAGGCGGTGCGCACCATCACCCGTCATGTCTGGGCCGATGCCCGCCAGCGCATCGATAGCCATCGCCTCACCACCTGGGGCAAAGCGATCTACAAGCGCCGCAAGGAGACCGTCGAACGTTCCTTCGCCGATGCCAAGCAACTGCATGGCCACCGCTATGCCGCCTCCGAAGTCTCGTGCGCGTCCAATGCCAGTGCCTGCTGGCCGCAGCCGCCCAGAACATCAAGAAGATCGCAATCGCCCTCACCAAGGCCAGCCAACCAAGCCCCACATGAGAAAAGGGGCATCTGAACGGCCTGGTCAAAACAGCCGATCCATCTCGCAGCTCAACACAAAATAAAACCCCGCCAAAAAAATGACGGGGTTTGTCAGCGGTCTGAGGCCGCTTGAAGCGGCCTTTTTTCGTTTCAATCAACAAATCTCAAACAGGCCTGCTGCGCCCATGCCGCCGCCAACGCACATGGTCACAACCACATAACGTCCATTGCGCCGCTTGCCTTCGATGAGGACATGCCCTGTCATACGCGCACCCGACATTCCGTAAGGATGGCCAATCGAAATAGCGCCGCCATTCACGTTGAGCTTCTCATTGTCGATACCAAGCTTATAGCGGCAATAAAGCACCTGTGCTGCGAAGGCCTCGTTCAGCTCCCACAGATCGATATCATCGACCGTCAGGCCATGCTGCTTTAGCAGCTTTGGCACGGCATAAACCGGACCAATGCCCATCTCGTCGGGCTCGCATCCCGCAACGGCCATCCCGCGACAAATACCGAGCGGAGACAGGCCACGCTTTTCCGCTTCCTTCGCTTCCATCAGCACGGACGCGGAAGCACCGTCCGACAGCTGCGAGGCGTTACCTGCGGTAATAAAGCCACCCTGCGATATTGTTTGCCCCCCGGAAAAGACCGGCTTCAACCCGCGCAAGCCTTCCAGTGTGGTTTCGGGGCGATTACCTTCGTCCATGGCCAGCTCAACGGTTTTCGCGGAGACCTCGCCCGTAGCCTTGTCCTTGACAAGCATCGTGGATTGGATCGGGACAATCTCGGCGTTCAGGCGGCCTGCGGCCTGTGCAGCCGCAGTGCGCTGCTGCGATTGCAGCGCATATTCATCCTGCGCCTCGCGCGATATACCATACCGCGCCGAAACGATCTCCGCCGTCTCGATCATGCTCATATAGGTGGCGGGCAGATGCTCCGTCAGCCAGGGATCACGCCAGCGATAGACGTTCATATGCTCGTTCTGCACGAGCGAGATCTGCTCCACGCCACCGCCAATGGCAATCGTCATACCATCGCCGGTGATCTGCTTGGCGGCTGTTGCGATAGCCATCAGCCCCGACGCGCATTGACGATCCATCGACTGGCCAGGAACTGAAACCGGAAGGCCAGCCCGCAACAAGGACGTGCGGGCGATATTCATGTGGGTCGTGCCTTGCTGAAGCGCAGCACCGAGAACCACATCCTCTACTTCCGCGCCATCAATGCCCGCGCGCTTGACGGCAGCGGCAATCGCATGGCCAGCCAGCGCTGGCGCAGTCGTGTCGTTGAAGGCTCCACGATAGGCTTTGCCAATCGGTGTGCGCGCAGTTGATACGATTACAGCTTCTCTCATCAGAGCTCCTCCACTGACGCTGGAACGTAAAGCCTTTCAGCTAATTCTCTCAGTTCCGGGGTCAGCGGAACAGGCCGTCGCGTGTCTCGGTCTACATAGACATGCACATATTCACTTACAGCAGCGGTCAGCTCTTCGCTATCCTTGAAGATGCCAAATCCCCACAGCAGACTGGTATTGCCGATATGCTCGACACGAACCCCGACAACGACATTGTCAGGATAGGAAATCTCGGAGAAATAATTCGTTGAATTGCGTGCAACGATACCAATGGGGCTGGAGCCATTCAGCTCCAGAGCACCAGACGCAATAAGCGACCGGTTCAATGCTGCATCGCAATATTGCATATAGACCACATTGTTGACGTGGCCGTAAATGTCCATGTCGCTCCAGCGCGTCTGCATATCGTAGAACTCCCGATAGGCTGACCGGGTTTCAGCCTTCGGACGGGGTTTTGACGCCGTCATTCGATAACCTCATGAGCGCGGGACGTCGCGATGATGCGGTCCACATGCGCCAAACCGGCATCGGTCTCGATGAAATTGGTCATGTCATCGATCTTTGAGAAAGCAGCAGCAACGGCTTCCGGTGTCCGCTCGCCTTTCGGCAGATAAACGCCTTCACTTTCCACAATCGCCATCCGGGCCACAGTTCCCGCACCTGCCAGAAGCACTGTGCGGCTTGGGGCCTGTTCGCTGACGAGGAAGAGAGCAGCCGGAACGACGTTTTCGGGTGCGAGGCGCACCAGCATTTCTTCGTCCAGCACATCGCCGGTCATGCGCGTTGCAGCCGTGGGAGCAATCGCATTGATATGAATGTCGTATTTGTCGCCTTCAAAATGCAATACATTCATCAGGCCGACGAGGCCTGCCTTGGCCGCACCATAGTTGGACTGGCCGAAATTGCCGTAAACGCCCGACGTGGAAGTTGTCATCAGGATGCGGCCATAGTTCTGGCCTTTCATGACGTCCCACACAGCACGACTGGCATTGGCCGAGCCAATGAGATGGACGTCGACCACAGCGCGAAAATCGGCCATTTCCATCTTCGCGAAGCTCTTGTCGCGCAAGATCCCGGCATTGTTGATGAGAATATCAATGCGACCGAATTCTTCGACCGTGCGCTTCGCCAGCGCCTGCATGTCTTCGAACTTCGTGACGTTGCCGGCGTCGGCAATGGCGACACCGCCCTTGGATCGAATTTCCGCAACGACCTTTTCGGCTGCCTCCGATGCCCCGCCGGTGCCGTCGCGACTGCCACCGAAATCGTTCACGACGACCTTTGCGCCGCGCGCTGCCAGTTCGAGGGCATAAGCGCGCCCAAGCCCGCCGCCCGCACCCGTTACAATTGCAACACGATTTTCAAATGAAATAGTCATAATAAGATCCTCAACCTACGGTCAGAATGAGCCAGTCAGCGGCGAGCGCAGGCTTGGTTTCGTCTTTGATTTCCACAGTCGCGGCAAGGGTCTGGAGCTGGCCGTTACCCTTCGTCTGCACCGATTTCGAATGGAACGCACCGCGGATGGAAGAACCCACCTTCACTGGCGTGAGAAAACGGACCTTGTCGAAACCATAATTGATTTCGACCGCACCGGCTGCAACCTCCGGCAATATTTCGCGGCTGAGCTTGGTCAGTAAGCCAAGAACCAGAAAGCCATGGGCGATAGTTCCACCAAAGGCACTTTCTTTTGCAGCGCGCTCGGGATCCGTGTGAATGAACTGATGATCATCGATGACGTCCGCAAATCGATCCACAAGCTGTTGATCGATCTTGACCCAATCCGAATACAGGATCTGGCTTTCCGCGCCAGCGTGTGGTGCAGAATTAGGGTTTATTTCCAAAGTTAAATCCTCCAAGCGTTGAAAAATGGACAGCGGTCGCATTGATCAACAACATACTGAGTAGTATGCACTTGATCATGGCTTTGTCTAGTGGCATTTTGTCGTTGAAATTTGCTAGGCTTGCTTGCCGCTTACCTACGCATAAATCGGAGTAGCAGATGGCTGACAGCCGCCGAAATAACCGAACGGACAGTACCGGGAATGTCGTAATCCTGGAAACAGCCGCTCAATGCTTCATGGAGCAAGGCTTCTCCACAACAAGCATTGATGATGTGGCGCGCAGGATGGGCTCGACGAAAGGGCGCATCTATCACTACTACTCATCGAAGACGGATTTGTTCTTCGACGTGCATCGAGAAGGCATGGATCGACTGTTCAAGGCCGTTGAACCAGTCATGATGCTGAACGGCTCAGGCCTGCACCGACTTGAAGAGATGCTCATGGCGCATGCGCTCGCCATGATGACCAACGTGGCTTTCGAAGCAGTAGTGGTGCAAGGCGTGCATATGCATAAGCTTGCGGCGACGACACCAGACCAGCGACGAACGCTCAACGAGCTGATCTCGATCAGGCGCCGGTTTGAAGATCTGTTCAAGCAGGTCATTCGTGAAGGCATGGAGGATGGCAGCATCCGTCATGTTGACACGTCAATCGCGGCCAAAGCGGTACTCGGCGCCATCAACTGGTTGTCCATCTGGTATCAACCAAGAATCGCTGAAACCGAGAACGACAAATTTGCCATGGCCAGAGAGATCGTGAATATCCAGATAAATGGGCTTCGTCCATCCAACTAGCTGTGAGCATTCAAGAGGTTGTCCATTCGGAGCGGATTTGGGAGACTGGAGTTACCACACGTCAGTTTCCACGATTGCTCCGAATGAACATCCATAAGAATGCCCGACTGAGCCGTCGCGTCGAGAAGAAATGACGGTCGAGGTTTTCGACGGCAGGTTGACGAAGGCGCAGGCTGCAGGCCTTTATCGGGTCGGAACAAGATTTGCGGAAAATCGTACGCTCTCATGAGCGATTAAGGTTTTCCAGACGCATTTAAACTACCCCGTTTTCACGAGGATGGTCAACTTATGTAGCCTGTCCGTCGTCGAATGATTTGAGACTATTTGTGCTTTTGAAGATTGGAGTTTCCGGCTCGGTTTAGGGGTTGAGTTAAGCCGCTTTGGCCTGGTGGTTCAAGTGGCGTTTTTTGATCGTGTCTTGTTTGATCCTTTCGCGTTCGAGCAGGATGGTCTGTCCGCGTCCGAAGTAGACGTCGGCGGGAGTGAGATTGTCGAGGCTCTCATGGTAACGGCGATGATTGTAATGCTCGACGAAGGCCGCAATCTGGGCTTCGAGGTCCTCCTTGAAGAAGTAGTTTTCAAGCAGGATGCGGTTCTTCAGCGTCTGGTGCCAGCGTTCGATTTTCCCTTGCGTCTGCGGGTGGCCGGGAGCGCCGTGAACCTGGTCGATCTTGTATTTCTCCAGCCATTCGCCG
>JACDJC010000894.1_pt1 | contig 30173 bp, 20 predicted proteins | sample 7454191 | NCBI WGS metagenome assembly JACDJC01 (sample SAMN14253291, study PRJNA609438) | sludge metagenome | isolation source: sludge after 25d culture with pyrite and EDTA | collected 2018-12-20
ACCTCATCCGCCTTCGGCACCTTCTCCTAAAGGAGAAGGGACCTTCTAACTATAATTGGTTGTTCAAATAGTATTTTCTTTGTCCCCTGTTTCCTTGTCTCTCTGTAGTGATCTGTAATCTGTAATCTGTGATCTGTTGAGTCGTTGAGTTGTTGAGGCGTTGAGCACCTGGTCTTCCATCTCCTTGTTCCCTTGTCACCTCTTACCTCATCCGCCTTCGGCACCTTCTCCTAAAGGAGAAGGGACCTTCTAACTATAATTGGTTGTTCAAATAGTATTTTCTTTGTCCCCTGTTTCCTTGTCACCTTGTCACCTTGCCTCCTCCGTTTCATCGTATCTCCATCAACCATTCCACTTACAGTCCTGGCTGAGTGAAAAAATCTTGTCTGGGCAGTCATCTAAAAATATCGTATCTTTGCATCACAAAAATATCTGAACGGCAGGATGCTGTGTTTTCTGTCGCCGGTCTTTGCAGAAGACGGGAGGAAAGTCGGGGCAACACAGGGCACCATACTTCCCAACAGGAAGGTTCCATAGCCGGTGGAAACAGACAGTGCCACAGAAAATAACCGTCACGTTGCTTCAGGGTAACGGGATAAGGGTGAAAACGTGGGGTAAGAGCCCACGGCAGCGTATGGTGACATTCGCTGCGGGCAAACCTTATGGGTTGAAAGGCCAAATATACCGGAAGGCCGTCAGCAATGGCGGCAGAGAGCTGCCCGCTCTTTTCCGGGGGGTAGGCCGATAGAGCCTTGTGGCAACACAAGGCCTGGATAAATGACAGAACGCCGGAGAAGCTATGCTACCCGGCCGACAGAACCCCGCTTACGCACAGCCCGGCTCCGTTCAGATTTTTTTTCTCAACCACTCAATATTGAAACCACTTTCGAATATGTAATAGTAAAAGAATGCAACTAATACACGGAGAACGTGATTCATAAAGAATTACAAATAAGAAAATTAAGTTTAGTGTTTCTGCCTGAGCATAGGAGTAGGGTCTTCGGGTGCTTTGTGGCGAAAATGTACTAGTCGGAAGTAGCTCAGCCCCTCAATAACTCAACTTTCTCAACCCATGCAAATAACGCCCAGTTAACTTTTTTGACTGCGGATTGTTACTACTTTAAATATTGTTTAACACTTTTATCCTATGCTAAAAAACTACCAACATTTGACCTTATTTTTTGGATTGCTGCTGAGTATAGCTACCTTTAAACCTGTGCAGATTAATGCACAGAATCCTATCCCAAACCCTGGTTTTGAAAACTGGACCAACGGTGAACCGGATGACTGGAATACCATTAACCAGGAAATTTTTGGCACAACTTTTACAGCCGTTACGCGCGATCAGACCAGTATGCATTCGGGTACTTCGAGTATAAAGCTGGAAACCATTACTGAAACCATTTTTCTTATTGGCCCCGTAACCATGCCAGGAATTATAACCCTTGGAGAAATAATCGTTGATCCGGTTAATGCAACCGGTACGGTAGAAGGAGGAATTCCCATTACCGGCATGCCTCAAAAACTCAGGGGTTGGTACCGCTATCTCCCACAAACCGGGGATTCCTGCATTATGGGTATCGGACTCACCCGGTGGACTGGCACTTCCCGCGACACCATTGCATATTCATATTTAATTGCAGGCGGGCAACAGGATACCTGGCAGGAATTTGCCGTACCAGTAGTTTACGAGATTACAGCGGAACCTGATTCCATGAATATAGTTTTCTTCTCATCTAACTTATTAAATGGCTCACCTATAGCCGGCAGTTCCCTTTGGGTAGATGATTTATGGATAGATTACGAAACCGTTTCAGTGCAACTGGCTGATCTGAGACAGGACTTTTATATTCAATCATCAGCCGGAGAGGTTTTTATTTTTACCCATGCACCTATGGGCGGCGAAATCCAGGTATTTAACCTGAGTGGATCACTGGTTTATCAAGCACGCTTAAAAGCTGGAATGGGTCAGCAAAAACTTTCGTTGCCCCGCCTGCCGTCCGGGCTTTATATTGCTCAACTCAGCAGTGGAGGAGAGCGTAAAGCGGTAAAATTTATTCAGCACTGATTGTATTAACCCATGCGTAATTTTATAGTGAAGCATTCCCGGAAATGCTTCACTTTTTTATATACTATTCATCACAATCCTGCGTTATAAAGCCCGAAGAGTTATCAAAAAGCCATTGTTCATAACTCTGCTTTAAACATGCTATACGAATCGGACTATCCCGTAATTTTATACCCCATTTTAAGCTCACATTATGATTCGGACTTTCTTCCTGTGCTTTGCCTCCGTTTTTCTTATGCTCAGCCTCTCTTCCCAGGGCCAGCAAACTGTTGCCAATCAGGGTCACCGCCCTGAACAAGGCATGGTTACACATCTTTTTTATATGCAAAAGTATGAAGCTGCCCGCAACATGAGTAGCCGGCTTATGTCACCCGAAGAACTGCTGCTGTCCTTTGATGTGGAAAAGGATTATTACACTTCAGCTTCTGCCGCTGAACTGGAACAAGAGGATGCTCCCGCATTGCTCCTGAAATTTCTGGAAGATTATCCTGAAAACACCCGCACCAACCTAACGTGGTTCAGACTGGGAAACCTTGAATTCCGCAACCGCAATTACAGAAATGCACTGCGGGCTTACGAAAAAGTGGATACCTATGAATTCAATCAGGAAACAAATGCAGAATATGCTTTTAAACGGGGCTATAGTTACTTTATGGGAAAAGATATGGATATGGCTTCGCGCCTGTTTAGCGGCGTAAAAGACAGGCAAACCCGCTACACCGGGCCGGCTACCTATTATTTCGCTCACATAATGTATGAAAATGGTAACTATCAAACTGCTTTACCTGAATTTGAAAAGTTGCGCCAGGATCAGACTTTCAAAAGTGTGGTACCCTATTACATCATTCAGATATACTATCTTCAGGGCAGGTATGATGAAATGCTTGATATGGCTGAACCTTATCTGACCGGGCCACGCAACAAACGCACCAACGAAATTTTACGCCTGGTGGCCGATGTAAATTACCGCAGGGGAAATTATGCCGAAGTAATCAATCAAATGGAAGATTATCAGCAGGTTAATCGTGGACGGGTTAGCCGCGAAGAAAATTATGTACTGGCTTATTCATACTACATCACCAAAGCTTACGAAAAGGCCATTCCTCATTTCCAGCAGGTTACCGGCATTGAAGATACCCTTGCTCAGAATGCCTGGTACCATCTTGGCGACAGTTATCTGAAAACCGATCAGAAACAGTTTGCGTCCAATGCCTTTTTCGAAGCCTGGAAAATTCCCATACAATCGCCGATAGCAGAAGATGCTCTTTTCAATTATGCCAAACTCAGCATTGAACTTTCATACAACCCCTATAATGAATCCATTAAGGCACTTCAGCAATACCTCACCACTTATCCGGCCTCACCCCGTCGCGATGAAGCTTATACATATCTGGCAAACCTTTATCTGGTAACCAAAAACTACCGTGAGGCACTCTCCGTTCTTGAGAATGTTACCAAACGCAACAGCCAGCAAAATGACATCTATCAAAAAATTGCCTACTTCCGTGGGCTGGAGTTATTTAGCGATAAAGAATATTTTGAGGCCATTGGGTTGTTTCAGAAATCCCTTGAAAACAAGACAGATGCCACCATAGCTGCCGGCGCTGTTTACTGGACGGGTGAATCCTACTACCGATTGGGTCAATACGAACTGGCCCTGGGACGTTTTGAGGCATTTGTAGCCATGCCTGGTGCCGCGCAACACCCATCGGCCAGCCTTATCGATTACAATCTGGGCTATTCATTACTTAAGCTGAACCGGTATGCCAAAGCTGCCCCCGCTTTTGCCCGGTTTATTGCGCAAAGCAAAGCCGACCGGGTGATGATAAACGATGCTACCCTTAGATTGGCCGATTGCAATTTTATGCAGAAAAATTACGCAGAAGCATCACGGCTGTACGAGCAGGTAATTGCCTCCCGCGGTGCCGATAGCGACTATGCCCTTTATCAAAAGTCACTCTGCCTGGGAGTTACCAACAATACTTCACAAAAAATAAGCTCCCTGCAAAAGCTGGTTTCCACCTATCCAAAATCAAATTATGCAGATGACGCCCTCTTCGAGATGGGACAAGCCTACCTGTCAATTCAGCAAAATGATCAGGCTCTTAAACAGTTTCAGCAACTCATCAGCGAATTTCCCCACAGCAGTTTTGTAAAACGTTCATTGCTCAATACCGGCTTGATTTACTACAATACCAACCGAAATCAACAAGCACTGGAAACCTTTAAAAAAGTGGTTAAGGATTATCCGGCTACCGCTGAATCGCGGGAAGCACTGGCAGTAATTAAGAGTATTTATGTTGACATGAACCGGGTGGATGAATTTGTAAATTATGCCGGAGAAGTGCCTTTTGCCAATATCAGCCGCACCGAACAGGATTCACTGAGCTTTACTGCTGCCGAAGCCCGATACATGAATAACGACTGTGAAAAAGCCTTGCCAGGTTTTAAAACATACCTGGAAAAGTTTCCCGATGGCATATTCGCACTTAACGCCCACTATTACAAGGCTGATTGCGAATCGAGGGCAGGCAATTATAATGAAGCCATTGAAGATTATCAGTATGTTACCGGTCGTCCGCGTAACCGCTTTACAGAAAATGCAGCACTTAAGGCTGCGGGCCTGCTTTATCGTATGGAAAGCTGGGCAGAAGCCCTGAAAATGTACAATCTTCTGGGCGAAAATGCCGAAAATGATGCCAATATGCAGGCAGCCATGCTTGGACAGATGCGGTGCAATGCCAGGCTGGGTAACAATGGAGTAGCCATGCAGATGGGACAGCGTCTGTTGCAGGGGGAGAAACTATCCGCCGATCTCATGGCTGAAACCCAACTAATTGTAGGTAATGCAGCCTTTGCATTGGGTAAACCCGACATGGCCGGTGAAGCCTTTAGCGAGGTAGTAAAAAGTTCTCAGGGCGCCCTGGGGGCCGAAGCCCAGTATCAGCTCGCTTTAATTGAATACCAAAAAGCCGATTATATCAATGCGGAAAAACAGGTTTTCAAAGTAACTTCCGATTATGCCTCCTATGATTACTGGGTAGCCAAAGCCTTCATTTTATTGTCGGATGTGTATGTTAAAACCGGCAACATATTCCAGGCCAGGCAAACCCTGCAAAGTATCATTGATAATTATGAGGGTGAAGACCTGCGCAATGAAGCCATTTCAAAACTCCAGGTCATTGAACGCAACCACAAACCGGCGGAATCTGCCGGCAGCAAATTCGATGACGATGACGACATTATGATCCGGTAATGCAATCCGTAAATTCTCTGAACAGCACAAACAAAAAGCTATGAAAACCATTCGCATAAAGACCAGTTTACTCTTTGTCGCAATCATTACATCTCTTGCATTTCCGGGGCAGCTTTCAGCGCAGTCGCTCAATGAGCAGGTTACCGTGGTAGCAGCCTATGAACCTTCCATACCGGAGGTGAATAAAATAAATGCCAATCCGGCTGCAGAAGAAACTGAAGTTAAGCTGCCCAAACTTTCCTACGGCATTACACCCACTCCCCTTGAACCTGGCTTTACTCCGGATGTAATTCCTTCGGTACGCCTTACGGGAGAACCCCTGGAAAGGTTATACCGCAACTATGCCCGCATTGGTTTTGGAAATTACACCACACCTTATGCTGAATTCTGGGCTACTTCCCTTCGAAATAAATCATACGGACTGGGACTACACATTAAACATCTATCTTCGTCGGGCGAAATAAAAGATTATGCCAAAAGCAACAATAGCCTCAATCTGGTGGAGCTGCAGGGCCAAAAATTCTTTGAAAACCACACCTTAAATGCCAACCTGGGTTTCAGGCGCAACGTAGTGCATCATTATGGGTTTAAGCCTGCCCTGTATGAGATACCCATGAACGAGGATGACCTGAAGCAGCGTTTCAACCGTTTGAGCGCCGGAGCTGAATTTGCATCGCATTACAAAGAGAAAGATAAGTTCAACCATGCCGCGCAGCTGAACTTCAATTCTATTGGAGATAAATTTGATACCCGCGAGTCCACCCTGAATCTTAAGCTTTCTGCCGATAAGCAATTTGAGCTGTTCTCAATCACCGAATATCAGCAGGCAGGTATCGAGGGCAACCTGAGCTTTACCCAGTATCACGACAGTGTAAAAAGGCAGGGAAGCTCACTGGTTTCTTTTAAACCTTATCTCGCCACACGATTTAATGAATATACCTTTAAAGTGGGAGTTGATCTCAGTTTTGTGGGTGACTCAGCTTCCAAAGCTCATCTGTTCCCTTTTGCGGAAGCCTCACTCGAAGTGATTGACGAAGCCCTCACCCTGTATGCCGGCATCAATGGAACCATTCAGCGACGTGGCTTTGACGCACTCAGCGACGAAAATCCATTTGTACAGAGCATTCTGCCATTGAAATATACCCGGGAAAAATTTGTGTTTTATGCGGGAGCAAGGGCACGCGCAGGCAGGCTTATTAATCTGTATGCATCATTTAAAGCAGCTTCGGTCGAAAATGAGCCTTTCTTTGTGAATGATTTTAGCCAATACCCGCGGCGGCGGTTTACGGTAATCTACGATGATGCGGGTCACCTCGCCGGACGTTTTGAAGCCGAATTTAACCAGGCAGAAAAATTAAACATTAAAGCTTTTGTGGCTTTTGACAGTTGGAACACACAACGTGAGGCTGAAGCATGGCACAAACCCACTACCACTATTGGTGGCAGCATTTGGTATAACCTGGGTGATAAAATCATTGGAAAAGCATCCCTACAGGTAAAAGCCAAACAAACCGCCCGTCTGCTGAATGCCAGTGATGAACCCTATGCTGTTACCGTTAACGGATATACCGATCTGAGCCTGGGCCTGGATTACCGCTACTCCAGATTGCTTACTGCCTTCCTTAAATTCAACAACATTCTCGGCAGCCGTTATTATTACTGGTACGATTATCCGGGCTATCGTTTTAACATGATGGCAGGCATTTCCTACTCCTTTTGACCGGGTAAATTAATTTGTTAATAACTTGCTGATTTTAGCCTGGTTTACATGTAATTGGTATTAAAAAAAATAGTATCTTTGCTTATTAACTAAAATTTACTATTTTACTGATTATGAGTGAATTAAATCAAGATTTCACCTCCAACGGAAATGGCTTACGTAATGGAAACGGCAATGGTCATTATACAGCCGACAACATACAAGTACTTGAGGGATTAGAGGCTGTAAGAAAGCGCCCCTCCATGTACATTGGCGATACCAGTTCACGTGGATTGCATCACCTGGTAAATGAGGTAATCGACAACTCCATCGACGAAGCTCTGGCCGGTTATTGCGACGATATTAAGGTAACCATACATCCCAATAATGCCATCTCTGTGTCCGATAATGGCCGGGGTATTCCGGTAGACCTGCATGAAAAAGAAAACCGCTCAGCTCTTGAGGTGGTAATGACTGTACTGCACGCGGGCGGGAAGTTCGATAAAGGCTCTTATAAAGTTTCCGGCGGATTACACGGTGTGGGAGTTTCCTGTGTGAACGCACTCTCTTCACGTATGCTGGTTACAGTTCGCCGTGATGGGAAAATATATGAACAGGAGTACAGGATTGGCAAACCGCAATATTCTGTCAGAGAAGTTGGCGAAACCGATGAAACCGGAACTACGGTTTATTTTGAACCCGATGCAACCATCTTTGCTCATCCGGTTTATGATATGGATGTTCTGAGTTCACGATTACGCGAACTTGCTTTTCTGAATAAAGGCATTGCTTTATCCATTACCGATGAACGTGAAAAGGATGAAGAAGGAAATTTCCTGTCCCATTCCTTTTATTCTGAAAAAGGGCTGGCCGATTTTATTGACTACCTGGACGGAATGCGGGAAAAGCTCATGCCTGAGCCCATTTACATTGAGGGCATGAAAAATGACATTCCGGTGGAGATTGCCATGCAATACAATACCTCCTTTAGTGAAAACATCCATTCCTACGTAAACAACATCAACACGCATGAGGGCGGCACCCACCTGGCCGGTTTTCGCAGGGGATTAACCAGAACCCTGAAGTCCTATGCCGATAAGTCAGGCATGTTGTCCAAACTGAAATTTGACATCAGCGGAGACGACTTCCGCGAAGGGCTTACAGCCATTATCTCCTGCAAAGTGCAGGAACCTCAGTTTGAAGGACAAACCAAAACCAAACTGGGCAACACCGAGGTGATGGGCGCCGTGGATCAGCTCGTTTCCGAACTGCTGACTTATTATCTGGAGGAACATCCCAAGGAAGCGCGTACCATTGTTAACAAAGTGATCCTTGCAGCTACCGCGCGCCATGCAGCCCGCAAAGCCCGCGAACTGGTGCAGCGTAAAAATGTGCTTTCAGGATCAGGACTGCCCGGAAAGTTGTCCGATTGCTCGGAACGTGACCCTGAAAAATGCGAAATTTATCTCGTTGAGGGTGATTCAGCCGGTGGCACTGCCAAACAAGGGCGCGATCGAAAATTTCAGGCTATTCTCCCGCTCAGAGGTAAAATACTCAACGTTGAGAAAGCCATGCAACATAAAATATTCGAAAGCGAGGAAATAAAAAATATTTTTACTGCACTGGGTGTTTCCGTGGGTACCGAAGAGGACTCCAAGGCACTTAATCTTTCAAAACTCAGATATCATAAAGTGGTGATTATGACTGACGCCGATGTGGACGGCAGCCACATTGCCACCCTCATTCTTACCTTCTTCTTTAGATATATGAAAGAGATGATAGAAAACGGATACATCTATATTGCCATGCCTCCGCTTTATCTCATCAGAAAGGGTAACAATGAGAAATATTGCTGGACCGAGGAAGAACGTGCCCAAATTGTGGAAGAGTATACGGGCAACGGGAAGGAAAGCAGTGTCCACATTCAGCGATACAAAGGTTTGGGAGAAATGAATGCCGAACAATTGTGGCAAACCACCATGAATCCTGAGTTCCGCACCTTAAAGCAAGTCACCATTGAAAATGGGACCGAAGCCGACAGAATATTCTCCATGCTCATGGGCGATGAAGTTCCGCCACGCCGCGAATTTATTGAGAAGAATGCTAAATATGCTAAGATAGACGTTTAGAGTTTTATCGAAGAATATGTAGAAAAACAGCCTGATGGCTGTTTTTTTTTGCCTGATTTAAATGAATGGAAACGCCTGATTTTTTATCGGAATCCTTTTATTTATCCTGCTTTTTCACCCTCAAATCAGTATTCATAAGTAGGTGTTTATATTTTTGGTCTGTTTATTGTATAAATACTTTGACTAACCAATCTGATAAGTTTATGCTACGCAAATCATTTCTTTTGACCGCATTTGTTGTTTTGTTCACTGGCTTATCACAAGCTCAGAATTATTCTACTGCTTTGGGAGCCCGCCTGGGTTTCTTTAATGGAATTACCATCAAGCATTTTGTATCACAGGGCAATGCCATTGAAGGAATTGCCGCCTTTCGCTGGAACGGATTTGTGTTCACCGGATTGTATGAATGGCAGAGACCCATCAAAGGTGCTCCCGGTCTGGATTATGAAATTGGTTTTGGGGGCCACATTGGGTTCTGGGATAACGACCATTATTATTGGTATGACGATGATCGTCACGGTAATTTTACCGTAGCCGGTATCGACTTTATACTTGGACTTGAATACACATTTTCGGAAGTACCCTTTAATCTGGCTCTCGACTGGAAACCGGCCTTTAATCTGGTGGGTGACCATCACTGGTGGGGCGACGGCGTAGCCCTTTCTATACGATATACATTTTAAGCACTTTCTCTCTCTATATATCTTCCCCGCCCGGACTTTCTTGAGTTCCGGGCTTTTTTATGTCAACTATTACCTGCGTTTCTGCTTAAGCAACCATTCATACAAAAGCGGATTGTTGTATGTCCTTGTCCAGCTATTGTGGTTGGCATCAGGATATATGGTGAATTCAGCCTGATTTCCCGCCTGGTGTAGCTCATTTACCAGAATAGCAGCCGGAGCAAGGGGAACCACATTATCCATGGCACCATGAAATGCCCATATGGCCATATCTTTGAGTGTTCCGGCCCTTTCTCTATGATTCCGGTTAACCGGACCACAAACGGGCGCAATGGCTGCGTAATAATCAGGATGTGCAAAAGCCAGATCCCAGGTACCCCCTCCACCCATACTCAGACCTGTAACATAAACACGTCTTTCATCTATACCATAACTGGAAACCACCTGCCCGATTAAAGCATGAAGCGCTTCAACATCCCAGTCCTGTCCTTCAGGACACTGTGGTGACAACACAAAGAAAGGAAATTGTTTTCCCATGGAAATCAACATTGGAGGGCCATGTACTTTTACCTTTTCGGGATTATCTCCCCTTTCGCCTGACCCATGTAAAAATACCAGCAAGGGCCATTGTATATTTCCATCCACTCCATAGTCTTCAGGCTGATATAGCAGATAATTAAAGGTAAATGACTTCACTGTTTCTCCACTGGCAGTTAGCTTCATTTGCGGATCTTCCTGAGCCATAGCCCTTACAAAACTCAGGGATAATACCAGAACTGTTATGAATCTTTTCATATGCGGTCACTTTTTTAGTCATAAAACATCCAGGTAACACCAAATCTGAACGCCCGGTCTGCCATAGGATACCGGGGCACCATAATATATTCGTAGCCATTCAATCCACTGTTGGCATGTTCAAGCACCACAAACATACGTGCCCGCTTTACCCTGAAGTTTATAAACACATCCAGATATGGATAATTCCCTGTTTCAACCGATTGCTGAAGATAATAAGAACGGAGCGCCGGCATATAAGCCTTTGCATTGAAAGCAGTATTATAGAGTAAAGACGTTCCAGCCTGCAGATGCAATGCTCTTTTAAAGAGTGCCAATTGGTAATAGGCGGTAATCCTACCGGCCAGTTCAGGCAGGGGCATAATCGCAGGCTTGTTGGTTTTTTGCCAGATACCAAAGGCTTCCAGCGTGAAACCACCAAGGGGTATGCGTGTAAAACCATAAATCTGAGTAACTGTAATGGCATCTGCTGAACGTGCCGGTTGCGCGGTGGTATCAAAGTATACCCAACCATCGAGATTATAGAAATTTACGCCTGCACTTAAATGTTTGCGGCGATAATCGGCTTTAACACTGAGAATATTCTGCTGACCAAAAGTGTTTTCCCATGCAAAGTGATTGCCTGAATGAGACTGCATGAGGTAATCAGGCTGCAGCGAATGCAGGGAGAGTGAAGCGGAGAGATTTCCCCAACTCTTTGAATTGTCATAGGCAGGTAAGGTAAGCATGGCACTTACGCCCTTATCGCCGTTAAAAGGCGCGCCACTGGTAAGCCAGAGATATCCTTCGGCCCGGGCCAATCCAAAAGCATTGGCTGAAAGGTAGCCAAAAGTAGTCACCCGGTTGAAGGTCCGCTTTATTGTATCTCTGGTGTGCATGGTAACCGCGTGTTCAATGCCTGCCTTGAGCAGCAGGGCTTTGCCGCTTCCCCTGGCCCGGCCAATGCCTCCCTCGAAACTCAGCTCGTTTATAAACTCATGATAAGCTGTAGAATCATAGGTAGCCACTGAATCGAGGTAAATAACGGGATAATAACCCGATGCAGGCTTTTGATCTTTATAAAGAAACGAGTGTTTGTTGTATTTGAAAGTATGACTAAAAAAATCAGTGCGCTCAGGATTAAAATAACGGTGCATTCCTGGTTCCAGGCTTTGGTCAAAAGCCGGTTTCCGACCGGCAGTCGAATCTTTAATTGCAACTACTGAATCAACCCGTGAAGTATGTTTTTTTTGGGGATTAGGCCCTATATAATAAAACTGCCGGACAAACACTGCGTTTTCCTTAATCTGATTATCGGCCGACTGCAACCGGATGGGAATGCGTTTACGGTCAGTTTCAATATTTTCGGTAAACAATGAATCATATGCCATCCCGCCATTTTCGCGCCATTTAAACCGGTTGGAGTGAAAATTACCCAGGGCGGCGTACCGTTCGCCTGGCGCAACATATTGAAGCTGAATGGCTACTGAAACATCATCTGATTTCTGCCGGTTGTATAAACCTATGGAATTGATGATGTTTAAATCGATGCCGGTGCTGAATCCCCTGGTAAGATTCTGGGTATGGGTTAAGGAAAAAAGCTGGGATTTGCCAGTACCGAAAGAATAAAAGACATTGGTAAACGGTCCGAAAACATGATAATATCTTATGTTGTGGTTACTCAGTCTGTATAAATCAAAAGAATAAGGTGAATATCTGAAATCATTGCCTGGATTAAAATCAAATATCAACGACTGGTAGGCAAGCCCAATATTTCCATTCACCGCATTTATGCGTGAGCTGCCTTCAATGGGATCATAAAACTGCAATCCGGTGAGCAGGGTATCGTTGATGCGTTGCAAGGTCTGCCCGGGCCAGCGTTCAGTGGTATGAAAAAAATAAATGGATGCCGTATCCGGAGAACGCTCGCTGTCGTCGCCTGTGGTGCCCAAACCCTGGGCAAACAACAAAGGGCCAGCAATCAGCAAAGTACAAAGCAGAATAAAATGACGCATGTAAAATAGCGATGAAAACAACTACAAAGATAGATTAATCGCACCATCCCCGAAAGGGAATAATGATAAGACGGAACTTATTGCTTTACAAACTTTAAATGTATGGTTTTATTGCCTGAATGAATTGCCACCATATAATGACCACTGGAAAGCATACTCATGTTGTAGATGCCTGTGGTATTGGGCACTAGCTCTCTGACAATTTTTCCGGACTGATTGAATACCACGATGGTACAGGGAAATATGCCTTCAGGATGTTGAATGAATACCTGCTCGCCAACCGGATTGGGATACAGCATCCAGCCACCGGTCTCATGCTCATTCAGGCTACTGGTTTCGCCATGGAAAAGCCACAGAAAAGCAGCACGGAATTGTTCGCGCCACAAGGCTTCATTGTGCTGACCGCCCTGAATGACCACATTCCTGATGTTGGGTTCAGGCAAACCACTGGCAATCAGCGAATCACTCATGCGAAGCATATTGGCGTCGGTGTTACTCCCTTCTGCCGAACCACACATCTGATAAATACGCATTGCATAGCCGAACGGGGCATTTGCAGTAAAGGTCCATACTGAATCCGAAAACCAGTAAGAGGGAGAAAACACACCGGCTTTGCCAAACACTTCAGGATATTGAAGTGATCCAAAATGCGAGATCAGGCCTCCCAGTGAACTGCCCATAATGCCGGTATTTTCCCTGTCGGGTAAAGTGCGAAAGCCGGCGTCGATATGTGGTTTGAGTGTTTCCACAATAAATTGCAGGTAAAGTGCGCCCCTGCCACCGCCATAGGCCGGATTTATCCATGGGGTGTATTCCTCCAGACGGTAGATGCCGCCGTTATCTATGCCAACCACAATGGGCACTTCATAACCCTGCTCAAAGAGTTGGTTCAGGGTTTCATCTACCTCCCATTCGCCGGCATAAGAAGTTTTGTTGTCGAACAAATTCTGACCATCATGCATATAAAGCACCGGATAATGCTTACCTGAGATCTCATAATCGGGTGGATAATAAATCCGGATGCGGCGGTAACGGTTGAGCTGAGGCATAAAAAACGATTCATCCATTATGCTGACATTTGCCGCAGCAGTGGAAGGATTGGTACCGCCGCCCGCCCAGTTGAGTATGGTCACGTTTATCGTTTCACCATTTCCATAGGTGAAATTACGGTTGGAAATCTCTTCACCATTGGCCCCTTTTTCAACGGTCGCCCAGCTTCCACGGTTAAATTTGAACTGTATGGTAGTGCCCTCCGGCTGAAATGCGAGGGTAATCTCCCATTTCCCCTGTGCATTTTTATGCATTACAAAGTCAGGATTCCCAGGCTCCCAATTGTTAAAATTTCCTGCTATGTATAGCTGCTCATCAGGCGGGGTATTTGCCGGTATACTAACGGCGATAAAAGTAACCTGGCCCGAGGAAATAAATGAGAGGCCCATCAACATGAAAAACAATGTGTATAATTTCATCTAAAGGTATTTTCGTTGGTGCAAAGGTAATGTATTGATGTCAGATGGTGGAAACACTTTTTCATGTACCTTTGAACATGCAAATTTATCAAGCTAAATATGATGAAAATTCGCCCATATATTGCGCTTCTGATGCTGGCTGCCATACTGCTTTCCTGCAAAGAAACTTTAACGGAAAATAAGAACAAACCTATGAATCATAACCACAAAACAGTCGTATATCAGGTATTTACCCGTCTCTTCGGGAATACCAACACTACCAATAAACCCTGGGGTAGCATTGAAGAAAATGGGGTAGGTAAATTTATTGATTTCACCGATAAGGCCCTTGAGGAGATTAAGGCATTGGGTGTCACCCATATCTGGTATACAGGAGTTCCACATCATGCATTGATCAGAGATTATACCGCCTATGGCATCAGTAACGATGATCCGGATGTGGTGAAAGGCCGGGCGGGATCGCCTTATGCAGTAAAAGATTATTATAACGTGAATCCCGATCTTGCTGTAAATCCGGCAGAGAGACTGGATGAATTCAAAGCGCTGGTAGATCGGACCCATCGCCATGGTCTAAAGGTAATCATCGATATTGTTCCCAATCATGTAGCCAGAAAGTACCAGTCGGTTTCCAATCCGGAAGGGGTGGAAGATTTTGGCGCTTCTGATGATACTTCGTTAGAATATGCGCGCGACAATAATTTTTATTATATCCCGGATAAATCCTTTATTGTTCCCACCCCGCTTCATGGGTACCTGCCCCTTGGAGGTGAACAGCATCCTATGATTGATGGTCGTTTTTATGAAAATCCGGCCAAATGGACCGGCAATGGTTCCAGGCTTCCACAGCCCGACTTTTACGATTGGTACGAAACAGTAAAAGTAAATTACGGAGTTCGTCCTGATGGAAGTTATGATTTTGATACCCTGCCTGAAGATTTTAACAAAAAAACACCGGCTGAACATTTCGATTTCTGGCAGGATAAGGATGTACCCGATAGCTGGAAGAAATTCAGAGATATTGCTTTGTACTGGATTGATTTTGGCATAGATGGATTCCGTTACGATATGGCCGAAATGGTGCCGGTGGAATTCTGGAGTTATATGAATTCAGCCATAAAGCGGAGAAATCCCGATGCTTTTCTGCTGGCCGAAGTATATAATCCTGCCCGTTACCGCGATTATATTCATCTCGGCAAAATGGATTTCCTTTATGACAAAGTAGAATTATACGACACCCTCAAATTCATAATGCAGGGGCATGGTTCTACAGACAACCTGGTGGGCATTCAACAGGGACTGGCTGATATTGAATCACATATGCTTCATTTTCTGGAAAACCACGATGAACAGCGCATTGCCAGCCCTTCTTTTGCAGGAGATGCCTTTAAAGGCAAACCGGCCATGGTAGTAAGTGCCACCATCGGAACCTCGCCTACAATGGTATACTTTGGCCAGGAAGTAGGCGAACCGGCAGAAGGCAACCCGGGATTTGGAAGTGCCACCAGAACGACCATCTTCGATTACTGGGGAGTACCAGCTCATCAGCGATGGATGAATAATGGAAAATTTGATGGCGGACAACTCTCTCCCCGCGAAAAAGAATTGCGCGATTTTTATCAGCGCCTGCTCAACTTTACCCTCAGTAGTACGGCCCTGATGGGTCATTATCAGGAAATTCATTCATTTAACCGCATGAATACTACCGGTTATTATGATAAAGCTTTTGCCTTTGCCCGCTGGTCTGATGATGAACATCTGATCATATTAACGAACTTCAAAGATGCCATAACCGACAGCTACGAACTGCAATTGCCTGCTGAGCTGATTGATAAGTGGAACCTTAAAGAGGGTGGCTATAAACTGAAAGATCAGCTATATCAGCAAAAGGAGTTTGATCTGGTGGTTTCCCGGGGAACCGGAAAGATTAAAATGGAAGTTAAACCGCTGGAATCGTTTATACTCTCATTGAAATAAGGTCTGAGGATCAACACTCCAACAAATTTCACTCTGGAGATGTCGAAAGGCAAATTATCATATAAAAACCTGACAGGTTGCCTTAGACCCGGCTCAGGCACAGGAAAAGCTGGCAGGACATCTCCTGTGATAAATCAATAAACCGACAAATCCCGCCCTAAACGGGCAGGCAATAACTCAACAAATCAACATAAATGGGTCCCGATCCTCAACTACTGCTCCAACTCATCGAAATGCGCATGCCTTTCGGAAAATACAAAGGAACCGTGCTGTGTAACTTACCGGTTTCCTATCTTGAATGGTTTCACCGAAAAGGCTTTCCGGAAGGCAAACTTGGCATGTTGTTGCAAACCATTTATGAAATAAAACTCAATGGACTGGAATATCTTTTACAGCCATTAAAAAATGGTAAAAGATGATGAAACCTGCTTCCATCAGTACTTTACGAAAAGAGTTAGACCTGCTGCCACCCAAAGAACTGTCGCATCTGTGTTTGAGGCTGGCCAAATTCAGCAAAGAGAATAAGGAATTATTGAGTTATCTTATTTTTGATGCGGGAGATGAAGAGACGTTTATAAAGAATGTAAAAGTGCTGATAAAGGCACAATTTGAAGAGATCAATACCTCTCATATGTTTTATGTGCGCAAAAGTATCCGCAAAATCCTGAGAACTACCAATAAGTACATACGTTATTCCGGCCAAAAGCAAACGGAAGCAGAATTATTAATTTTCTTTTGCCAGACCCTGAAAGCTTCCGGAATCAGATATCAACGGGTAACGTCTCTGAACAATTTGTACCAGAATCAGCTAATAAAAATCCAAAAAGCATTGGCCCTGCTTCATGAAGACCTTCAGTTTGATTATCAGCAGGAGTTGGAGCTGTTGTGATTGGTGCCTGCCCGCTTCCGGCAGGATCTGTGCCTGCCCGCCCCTGGCGGGAGGTGTTGTACTTCCAGCCCTGACAGGGTGAAAAAAACATGTCAGGGCATTTCTCCCCGCCTTATGGTGATGTCTATTATTTTATTCTATTGTATTATTTTTGCAGCCGATTTTTTTTATTCCTTATTTACCAACTATATGAAAAAAGTATTCCTGTTAACGGTATTGTCATTGATGATTTCTGTGCTATCTGCACAAAACCTGCAATTGCATTATGATTTCGGTAAAGACCGGAATTATCTTACTTCTACTTTAGAGATGTTCAAACCCGATAAATGGGGCAGTACCTTCGTATTTGTGGATATGGATTATGATGTGGGGGAAATAAAAGGAGTAAGCCTTGCCTATTTTGAAATTGCGCGCAGTTTTAATCTTCAGGAAAGCCCCCTGGCTGCTCATCTGGAGTATAATGGAGGTTTTGGGCAATATTATGCCGGTGAATATTTCGGTGCATTTCAGATCGATGACGCCTGGCTGGCAGGGCTTGATTATAATCTTAATAATGAAGACTTTACCCGCGGCATTACCTTTCAGGTACTGTATAAATATATCCGTGAAAAGCATGACGTATCATTTCAGCTGACGGCAGTCTGGTATATGCATATGTATCATAAAAAGATGACTTTCACCGGGTTTGCTGATTTCTGGAGAGAAGATATGTACTTTGCGGACGGCATAGACATCAGCAAAACGGATTTTATTTTTATGGCCGAACCTCAGTTGTGGTATAATTTCACAGAAAACGTCTCCGTAGGTTCTGAAATTGAGGTAGGCTATAATTTTGGTGGAATCAAAGGCTTTAGGGTAAACCCCACGCTGGGAGCCAAATGGACTTTTTAACCAAATCTATATACGGAAACCATTTATTTGCATTTAGCCATTTGTAAAAAACAACATTTCTTTGTGTTTTTTATTTGTTTTGTTTTGAAAAATTAACACCGTACCACTATTTTTTACTCTCTTGCTCCTGCTCTTTGGCTATATATTCAGCAACTTCTCCAAATAATGTTGTTCTATGCCAAAATGCGCCTTCAATTGATAGATTCTCTCCAGTACTTCCTGATTTGGTTTTGTCAGTGTTATTTTGCTGATTCCTGCAATTAATACATTTTTAGGGGTATGCTCGGTGGCAATGAATTCAAAAACCCGTGTTTTATAACCAAATGCCTCCATTATCAGTGCGCGGAGGGTGTCGGTGAGCATTTCGGCCTGCCGCTCCTGGAGTATTCCATGACGGGTGATTTCCTTCAGAATGTTATCGGGCTTCATTTGTTTACGGATTTGCTTATGGCAGCAGGGTGCACAGACAACTACCGGGGCTTTGGCTTTGATGCCCCGGTAAATGGCTTCATCGGTGGCAGTATCACAGGCATGAAGAGCAATCAGCATATTGAATTCCGGAAGGATCGCATTTTCAATGGTACCTTCTGTGAATTTAAGCCCTTTAAAACCGGCCTCTCCAGCTATCTTATTGCATTTCTCCACCAAATCGGGACGAACTTCCACCCCGGTTACCCGGATATTCTCCGACTTGTTATTCTTCAAATAATCATAAAGGGCAAAAGTAAGATAACCTTTTCCCGAGCCCATATCTACAACAGAAAGGCCATTGCTTTCCGCTGTATTTTTAAGGATGCCATCAATGATTTCAACATATTTGTTGATTTGTCTGAATTTGTCCTGCATGTCATTCTTTACTTTGAACCCGGCAGTAAGTATGCCCAGTTCACGCAGGTAAATATTATTTTCGGGTTGAATAAAACGTAGTTTAATTTTATCGTGAGTAAATAAGGGGATCTCAGTTGAAGTGGCTGCTTTTTTTAGCAATTTGGAATTTCCGCGCTTATTGCACAGTAGCGAAAAGTCAGCCTCAGATGTAAACAGGTCGGCATTGAAAAAATGTTCCTTCAGCAGTCTGTCAAACTCGCTGCCTGCCTGATCCAACGACAGGTTTCTGGTCAGGTCTTTGGTGGCATGGCGATACACAAACGAGAGCATAACTTCACCCTTAACCACTACCGGCCTTATAAACACATTGTTCAGATCGGTGGCCTGGCTTCTTTTTTTGCTCAACACTGCCTTAATAAGCGTATTAATTTCAAAGCTTTTGTAAAGATATTGTGTGAGAAGGGCAATGTTATCAGTACCTGACATGGTTAGAGTTTGTTTGGTACAAAGGTAACGCAAAATCAGGCAACACTACGATCAGCTTTTCAGAGAAATACAAGGCATGGTTGAAAAAATAATTATAATCCATGATTTTCTTTCCCGGGTAGCTCGTTTTTTGCATCTTTTGCAGGAAAAGGCTTTGCAGGATCATAATCCGTGGTATGTTTTAATGCTGCCGGGTCTTTAAGGCCAGGACTATCGTCCATTTTCTCTTCAATATCATGTCGCTGTTTCTGGCTGATTTCACCCTGCTTATATTCTTCTTCAATTATATCTCTGGTATTGGGCCTAATCTTTCTGTTCTGATTGGTGGTTTTACTGATTCTGATAAAGTACCATACGATAATTAAAAGAAAGATTAAACCAATTATCCACCCGGTCACCGGGATACTTAAGATTAAATTGCTTATTTGTGCCATAACATCTCCTTTCTAATAGTAAATCAGTATGTTTACATTCAATTTTGTGCCACTTTGTATGAACAACAGAAAAAAACATTTGATTTAATTGATATTCATTGTATTAGCAAAAACTATTATGTGTATAAATTTAATCACAGTCAGGAATGTGTTGATATTTAGGGACACACTGTTCTTTCTAAAAAAAGCAGAAAGGTTCATATCCACTGTGTCCCATGTTTACCGCCTTTTGAATATGATGCCTGAACTTTAGTCAATACAAATCCAGCTAAAGAATATAATTCTCAACCTGACAGTTCATCCTCTGCCTGCTTTTTCTCAGGGTCACCTCACCCTGCCCGCTTTTCAGGAAGAAGGTGAAGCGCGTGTACTTTGAGTAGTTTTGAGTGATAAAAACTAATTTATAAAGCTCAGAAACGTAAAAATAGCAGAATCTGGCATCCTTCTCCCTGAGGAGAAGGGCTGGGGGATGAGGTGCGCGCTTTACCGGGGGCTGTGTTGTTTCATTACCCATGACTATTCTCTTGTTCTGCCTGCTTAATTACCCCCTTGGTTTTCCAGCGTCCGGTACGATAGTAAAGGTAAGAGAGCAGCAGACCCGATGTCCAGGCGATGGGAACTGACCACCAGATGCCATCCACACCCATGGTAGCTGACATTACTGCTGCCAGTGGGATGCGAACAATCCACAATGAAAAAAGGGTAATGAACATGGGTATAATGGTATCACCGGCCCCGCGCATTACACCACCCACCACAAACATAGAAGAAAAAATAAGATAGAACCCACTGATGATCATAAGATAATGGGCACCGATTTTAATAACTGCAATATCATTTGTAAACAAATGCATCAGCGGATTTCTAAATAACATAATCACCACCGAGGTAACCACAGCAGTAAGTGCCGACATACTGAGGGTAGCTTTTAAGCCAAGTTTTACCCGACCGGGTTGCCTGGCCCCGATATTCTGACCGGTATAAGTGGAAAGTGCCTGTCCAAAGTTCATAGCCGGCAGCGAAGCCAGTCCGTCAATGCGGGTTGCCACACTGTAAGCTGCTACCGTATTGGTTCCAAAGTCATTTACGATGCGCAACACAGCGAGCATACCCAGAGAAACAAAAGTCTGCTGGAATCCGGTAGGTAAGCCAATGCGAAGGCTTTGCCTGAAGATGGCTTTGTCCCAGATGTATTTGCGAAAAGAGAGGTTGATTATGGGATGTTTGCTGTTCAAATAAAGGGTTAAGGTTATGAAAGCTCCTCCCTGGGAGAGAAGGGTAGCCCATGCAGCGCCTGCAATTCCCCATTTAAATACCACGATAAACAGCAGGTCAAATAAGATATTGGTAACCGTAGAAATAATCAAGAAATAAAGGGGTGTTTTTGAATCGCCCAATCCCCTAAGAATAGCGCTGGTGCCACTAAACCCGAAGAACAACATGATCCCGCCAAAATAAATACGCATATAGGTTGTGGCGAATGGAAGAACATCCTCAGGCAGATGAATCAGCTTAAAAATAGATTCACTGAACATGATACCCATGGCACCCATAACGATAGAAGCCCAAAAGATAAAGATATACATGGTGTCAATGGCTCGTATTACCTGATTTTCTTCTCTGGCTCCAAAATATTGCGCAATAACTACGGTTGTACCTGAGGCCACACCTATAATGAGGGATATCAAGGAGAAAGTGAGCGGGAAAGCTGCACCTACTGCTGCCAATGCTTCCTTACCCAGAAACTTACCCACTATTACACTGTCGGTGAGGGTATAAAGCTGCTGAAAGACATTGCCCAGCAACATGGGCGTGGCAAACCTAAAGATGAGTTTTCCGGGATTTCCGGTAGTTAAGTCATGCATTTGCTCATAGTTAGGACTGAGATTTTTTATCCGGATGGCTCAATCCTTTAATCCATACTTAAAATACAACTTCTGTTATTCTAATGATCATCATTCCTGCTTTTTACCAGCTCACGGGTAGATAGCATGCCGCAGGCGGCTTCTATATCCTGTCCACGCGAGGCGCGCAAAGTCGTTACAATACCTCTGTCGTTGAGTGCTTGCTGAAAGTCAGCAATTACCGACTCATCTGAACATTCCAGTGGTGATGCCGGAATGGGGTGGAACCGGATAAGGTTGATGCGGGCTTTTACTTTATTCAGCAGGCGGGCCAGCTCATTTACATGACGCCGGCTGTCGTTCACACCTTTAAACATTATATATTCAAAAGAAACGCGACGGTATTTGCCTATATCGAACTCCTGAATGGTATCAATTACTTCTTTGAGTGGGTAAACTGTTTGTATGGGCATCAGCCGGCGGCGTTCCTCATCAAAAGGGGTATGCAGGCTGACTGCCAGATTGCATTTACTCTTCTCCAGAAAGGTGCGCATGGCCGGAATTATGCCAATGGTAGAAACAGTAATTTTTCGTGCGCTGATGGCAAATCCGTACTCAGCGGTAAGTATTTCACAGCTTTTCATTACCGCATCCAGGTTGTCGAAAGGTTCGCCCATGCCCATATAAACAATATTGGTCATCACCGCCCTTTCGGGGATGCTGCGCAACTGGTTCAGGATACTGCCGGCACTAAGGTGACCCTGAAATCCCTGTTTTCCTGTCATACAGAACAAACACCCCATTTTACATCCTACCTGGGAGGAAACACACAAGGTATGGCGTTTGCCATCAGGAATGTAAGCAGCTTCGATAAACTTAGCGGGGCCCGCCGTAAACAGATACTTTTTGGTACCATCGGCAGAAGTACTTACGCGGTTGGGAGCTTCTGTGCCCAAACGATAATGTTGCCCAAGTATCTGCTGGTTTTTTTTGGCGATATTGGTCATCTCCTCAAATGCATTCACCCCGGTTTTATAAAGCCAGTAAGCCAGTTGCTTACCGGTATAGGAAGGTAATTCCAGTTCGGCAGCAACAGCATTAAGTTCATCCAGGGTTTTCCCGAAGAGGGCTGGCAAGGCGTTCATTTAAAAATAGATTTCAGAAATTATATTATCAAAAGGCACGCCCTTATTGATGAGTACATCTCTGACATCCACCACCATTTCAGCGCTGCCGCAAAGGTAATATTTTTCATCGGGTGGCAGGTGCTTTAATCCGGCCAGATACTGTGTAAGCCGGCCATGATAAGCATGCGGACATACTTCGCGGGAGCAGCAGCGCACATAATTTTCACCAAGCTGCTGCTCAAAGCTATCGCTAAAATAAAAGGAAGTGCTGTCTCGTCCGCCATGCAGTAACTTTTTACCATTGGTTAATCCGGTTCTGAACATTGATCTGAAAGGGGCTATACCGGTACCCGAAGCAATCCACCATCCCGGTTCACCGTTGCTGGTAAAAGATCCGAATGGTTCACTTACCCAGAGGTTATCGGCGGTATTTAATTGGGCCATCCAGGGCGTAAGCCTGCCTTCGGGGTTGATGTTATATAATATGTCTACTTCCTCGTCCAGTTCACCACTGGCGATGCTATACAGCCGCGCTTCTTCAGTTTCGCTGCCACTAAGGCCAACTACCTGTCCGGCTATAAAATCCCAGGGACGCATAAAAGATAAAACAAACACGCCGGGCGCGATTTCACGCTGCCGCAGCACTTTCACTTTAGTAAGGTTGAGCTTTCTTTTCATTAGTACAAAAACAAGTTTGGGTATTAGAGGTTAAAAATAAAATAGAAGCAGATTAACTCAACTCCAGTCAATGTAAACATATGAGTCTTGCAAAGGTTCATGCTGCATTTGGAGGTGATTGGTGATCTGTGATCTGTAATCTGTGATCTGTGATCTGTGATCTGTAATCGGTGATCTGTAATCGGTGATCTGTAATCGGTGATCTGTAATCGGTGGGTTTGTTGAGTCGTTGAGTCGTTGAGCCTTTGAAACATAATTCGCGTTAATTTGCGTTTACCCCGTTTTTTCGGGGTAATTCGCGGTTAATTGTTGATTTGTTGATTTGTTGATTTGTTGAGGTGTTGAGGTGTTGAGCCTTTGAAACATAATTCGCGGTTAATTGGTGATTGGTGGTTAGGAATTTAATCCGAACAGGAGCGAAGCGGAGCTCACCGAAGGTAAATCCGCAATCCGAAAAACGCAATCTGCAATCCGAAATTAATAATGCTTAATTTAGCAAAAATTTGAACTTCTCATGACTCCTGAAAATACAATAAAATCTGATGCCCTGAAAGCCAATATGCAACAAACAGATCCGGGCAAAATTGAAATACCTGAGCCGCATTTATGGTTTGTAAACCTGTCAAAGGACTACTATAGTTTGCATACCAGAGCCAATGACTGCATCACCGAATATAACCATCCATACTCTAATTACACATACGTAATCACTCAATTGCGCAATATTTCGCTGGGCGATTACTGGTTTTATGAAAAAAATGAGCATTCAAATGAGGCTTTTCACATCATTCTGGAGCTTTTTGAAGGATTACTAAATGAAGATCTTACGCTCACCGAAGGCGAAGACACCATCCATACCCTGCTGGAACTGGCCGAAAAGTTGCTTGAATCTACTGTTTTACAAAATGATGTTCTAAACAGGGCGGTTGCCATACTGCAGCACAGTGCCCAAACTCAAAAGATAGCTTTGATTCACAATTCTACCTTCCTGCAACGGGTGTTCACTACCTCCACTGAAGGAGAAACAGCAGCAGCCATAATGCAACTGGTCAGGCAAACCCTCATTGCCAATGCGGTATACTGGCGCGATACTACACAGGTAGAGAAATGGCTCGCGGAGCGCCGGAAACTATTCAGACCAGCCACCCGCAAACAATTTACCCTCATCAACAAAAATTATTTTGATGGCATCATCAAACAAGCCAATGAAGCTCAAACTGTTCAGGCCTTATCTGCCATACCTGGATTTAACGAGGTATCACTTCATATAAGACAACTCCACCATGGCTTCGAACGTTTTCACGAAAAGTTTTTTTACCTGATTTACCTGCTACACCTGGATGGCATGCAAAATCAGAAGGAGATATTGCTTCGTGATTTTAACAATTTGTTGCGCAACATTAAGAGCGAACTTTCCAGTGATGAAGTATTCGGATTTCTCGACAATATATTCAGGCTGTTCAATGATTTGAAGCAAAGCAATCCGGGCACTGTGCTCGATTGCATCCTCACACTGGGAAAAGAAATTTTCCGCACCGAAAATGATCGTCACATTGCACATTTTGAAAAGCTATTGCTCCGGTTTGGCTTCATTTCCCCGGGCAAAGTCTTTGTGAGTGATGACTGGCAACTTACGGTGAACGAAAATCACATCAAAAACATCCGGGTGTGGCTGGAGCTGATCGAATATTCTCCACTAACCTTCCGCGACTTACTCTCGGCACTCATCATCCATCTGAGGCTGGGTGGGGTGTTTATTTCTGACACCGATCTGTTTCAGCGTGATGTAACCAGTTTACTCAATGCTGACATCAAACCCATTTTCAAACACATCAAGCAACTGGCCAGGCTATTCCCGGTATATTTCAACGAAATTGGTGCCGAAGGAGAGTTGCGGGAGATTACCACCTCCATGGACGAGTTGTCGCACCGGAACGACCGGCTGATTCATTTCCTGCGCAAGCAGATTCATACCGAAAGCAACAACACCCACATCGAACTGGCCCGCAACATCGTATATTACTGGTATGATGGAAATGCCGAGCATCTCAAACCTCTGGTACCCCGCGATGTACAGCTTTATCTGGAAGAGAAAGGCCGGTGGTTTAAGGGTGCCAACGAAATGATGCAACAATTGTGTCAGGTATTCAACTGTGGCCCGGAACACCTGAGCACTGTTCCCTCCCACCGCATACGCAAACGCCTGAACGAACTGCCGACCGACAATACCATTGACAAACACCGCCTCTATTCGCTTTTCAGGCTGCTGGAACTTCTGCGCGAAAAATATTCGTTCAACACCGTGAACCTAAGTACGCTGATGCAGAAATCAGGCTTCTTTAAGCTCACCGAAATTGAAAATCTCACCCATCTGCTCGACCACTCAGCACCCGACCGGGCACTAAGGCAAGTGTATCTTTTCATGCGGCAGCTTAATACCGTGATTACCGACGAAACAAAAACCGAAGGCTGGGAAGACATCTACCACAAACGGCACATTGCCATTGGCATACCCAGTATGTATGGCAAATACCGGGAGCCCAAATTCGAAGCTATGGGCATCACCTTCAGGCTCGAAAAGCTGGCCGCTCATCTTATGGATTTACTTATCGACAGCATCAACCTCGATTATATAACGGCCAAAACACTCAGGCGAATCCATGTGGTTATTGAACTGTTCAGACAGGGTCTGGAACTTGATGGCATCAGTGACCAGGGTTTTAACTCCAACCTTAAGATGTTCCGTTTCAGCCTGAATTCCGCCAGTTTTTCGGTTGGACAATACATCAACATACTCCAGTTCATGCTCTCAAGTGTGCGCGAAATTATCAGCAAGTATTTCCTCAGAGTTTATGATGGACAGTTGCGCATCATTATTCCCCAGCTTTTTCCAGATGAAATAAAAGCAGATGCCGCTCAGGGCAAACAATTTATCGTGAAGAAATCCGAGGAATTTTACCGCGAAATGCTTTCTTCCGCTTTCCTGGTACAAATGCTGGACGCGTTCCTGGTACGTATCCTCAACTCCTTCCGGCAAATGGTTGATAATTATCCCGAAGAGATTATCCGAAGCATCATGTCGTACAATACCGACCTCGTTATTTCGCCGCTTAACCGCGAAAGTGCTGAAATGGACAATAAAATTTTCCTTGGTTCCAAGGCTTACTTTCTGAAGAAACTCTCGCTGCTGGGTTTCCCCATACCGCCGGGTTTTGTCCTGACTACCGAGATTTTCAGACGGCGCGAGGCCATTCTGAGCAATCCCCACATCGAAAAGGAGCTTGACCAGATGGTTCGCAAGCAAATCATTAATCTGGAAAGAATCACCGGACAGCAGTTTGGCAATCCCAACAATCCGCTGCTGCTTAGTGTACGTTCGGGTACCGCTATTTCGATGCCGGGAGCCATGAATACTTACCTGAATGTAGGCCTGAATGATGACATTGTGGAAACCCTCAGCAAGCAGCCCAATTTTGCCTGGACTTCCTGGGACTGCTACCGGCGATTTCTACAGAGCTGGGGCATGGCCTATGGCATCAGCCGCGATGTTTTTGACCAGGTAATGATTGACTTTAAACTAAAATATAAAGTTGCTCAAAAGGTAGAATTTACGGGTGAGCAGATGCGCGAGATGGCTTTTTCATACAAAGACATTTTGCAAAAACACAACATCCACTTTAAAGATGAGCCTTTTCAACAGCTCAAACAAGTTATTTTTAATGTGTTAAAATCATGGGACAGCGATCGTGCCATAGTGTATCGTGAGCACCTGCAAATTGCCGATGAATGGGGAACCGCAGTGATTGTTCAAAAAATGGTGCTCGGCAACCTGCATTATCATTCGGGTACCGGCGTGATGTTTACCCATGCCCCAGATCTGGAACAACCGGGCATTAACCTGTACGGTGATTTTACCTTCTGCAGCCAGGGAGAAGATATTGTAGCCGGTCTGGTGAATCCTTTACCCATCACCGAAAGGCAGCGTAAGGCAGTATCTGCTGAAAAAAATGAATCACTTGAAATGCGCCTGCCCGCCATCTATCAGCGTTTGTTACAGATTGCTGAAGACCTTACCGAAAAGCACGGCTTCAGTCATCAGGAGATAGAGTTCACCTTTGAGAGTGAAGACCCCAATGATCTATATATCCTGCAAACCCGTGATCAGGATATCCGCAAACCCGACCTCAGCTTTGTATTCGACTGCAAACCTGCTGACCTTAAGCTGCTGGGCAGAGGTATCGGTCTTGGCAGGGGCGTATTGAATGGTATTATCGCCTTCGATATGAACGACCTGGAGAGATACAAAGATCTGAAAGACCCCAAAATATTGGTTCGCCCCGACACCGTACCCGATGATATAGGGATGATTTTTGAATGTGACGGCCTGGTTACCGCACGAGGAGGCGCAACCTCACATGCTGCGGTTACCGCTTCGCGACTCGATAAAACCTGTGTGGTGAATTGCACGGAAATGGTGGTAAACGAGAAAGAAAAAACCTGCACTTTCAACGGCTATGTGCTGTATCCGGGTGATAAAATAGCCATAGATGGAAATCTGGGAAACATTTACCTGGGCAATTATCCGGTAAAAGTGGCTGAAATTGTTTAAAACAGCTACCAAAAGAAAGGCAGCTTAACTTTGTTCATCAGATACTTTGTTTTCTGGGTTTCTTTTCCGATTTTTGTAGGAATTAAAAAGATTGGTTTATCGTTAAAAAAATCCATGCAAAAACCAGTCCCGCTTAAAGTGGGCGCACGGACAGCCGCCAGGAATTGTTTTGAGGATTTAAAGATCTTTTAAATTTGACAGGAAGTTATTAGTTAAACTAAATTATTATTGATTTTAAACTTAACAGACATGGAAAAAGTGAACGGAAAAAACCTGCTGGGCATCAATGGTGCCGGACGCATAGGTAAACTAACCCTCTGGAATCACCTGATGAACAAGCATTTCGGAGGTATAGTCGTCAACGTGGGGCGGGGTGTAGGCAAAGACTTTGATGCTCTGATACACAATGTTACCAACGACTCCACCTATGGTTCACTTCAGAATTTCCTCTTTGGACATTCAGGGCTTAAGAAAGACATTATAAAAATTATCGACAGCGATCGCAAGCTCGTTGAAATTAATGGGTTACCAGTTCAATTCCTGCAAACTGCCCGCAATCCACGCGATATTGACTGGAGCGGTCACAATGTACAACTGGTGGTTGATTGCACGGGCGCATTTCTCGACCCCACCATGGCAGCGGATAATGCCAAAGGTAGCCTTCGTGGTCATCTGGAAGCCGGAGCTGAAAAGGTAATCGCCAGTGCCCCGTTTAAAATTAAAGATTCTACCCAAAAGATGCCCAACGACGCTACCATGATGGTGTATGGCATCAACCACCTGGAATTTGACTCCCGGAATCATCACATCATTTCAGCGGCAAGCTGCACCACTACGGGGCTTTCGCATATGATGAAACCTTTGCTCGAAGCTCCGGAAACGTCCAACATTCTCACCGCCTCCATGTCGACCATACACGCCAGTACCAGTACCCAAAGCATATTGGATGCAGTACCTAAAACCGGCTCAGGCGATTTACGCAAAAGCCGTTCGGTATTCAACAACATCATAATCACTTCTACCGGTGCAGCCAAAGCACTTGAAAAAATTATACCCGAAGTACAAAAAATAGGCTTTATGGCTGATTCGGTTCGCATCCCTACCAATACCGCCAGCCTTATTATTCTAAATCTTACCTTCCACTCTCCGGTGAACGAGATAGGTGAACCGGTGGTTACTGCCGATCTGATTAACGACATCTACAAACAGGCTGCCGAAGGCCCGCTGGCCGGGATGCTTGAATTCAGCATGCAGCAAAATGTTTCTGCCGACATCATCGGACGTACCTCTGCTGTTGTGATTGAAGGCATAGAAACCCACACCCGCACCGGTTTTATGGGCATTAAACCCGACCTGCTGAAAAGCTTCGGTATAGAAACCAAACAAGACATAATGATTCCTGTATGCCACGCCAAAATCTTCGGCTGGTACGACAATGAATACGGCAGCTATGTGAATATGCTTGGTAAGTTGACTGAGTACGTGGATAAGAAGATGTGACTGGTGATTGGTGATCTGTGATCTGTGATCTGTAATCTGTAATCTGTAATCTGTCGTTAGGAATTCAATCTGCAATCCGCAGTCTGCAATCCGCAATCAGTGACTGGAGATTAGTGACTGGTGCCTGCCCTGCCCCCACGCGCTACAAGCACGCGCTGTCATCGGAGGCAGCGAGCATTTCGTTTCTTAAGTGCTCCAAATGCCTGTTAAGATTAACTACCTACTACTTACTATTTACTTCTCATTACCTGACAACCGCTGTAGTTAGGAGAAAAAACAAGAGAGCCTCAGCAGAAAGCGCAAGTAATCTACCTATTATCTACTACCTATTGCCTACTTCCTACTACCTACCATCTACTACCTACTACCTACTTTTTAGCGCTACAAGGGCGCACCTTTTCAGGAAACAGCAAATCCCGAATCTTACGTTGAAGACCCGGGATTTGCTATTATTTACAAGTAGAAGTGGCTTAGGAAATTATGTGATTGGTAATTGGTGATTGGTGATTGGGAAGTAACCTACCAGGTTTCCGGTGCCTGAGCTTTTCGTCGAAGGCCAAACCTGTTAGGTTTATCGTGCAACCGTTTACGGCAGAACTTTCCGAAAGCGTACCAACCCTTTAAAATTCGAAAGTCGTGCTGGCACGCGTTAGGAAACACGCGCAAACACTTCCGGCACGCAAACACTTTAGAAAAAAAGTAAAAAGGCGATCAGCAAAAAGTACAAGTAACCTTCCTACTCCTTACTCCCTACCTACTACTTACTACTTACTAATCACTAATCACTAGTCACTAATCACTAATCACTAATCACTAATCACTA
>JACDJC010000897.1_pt1 | contig 30039 bp, 22 predicted proteins | sample 7454191 | NCBI WGS metagenome assembly JACDJC01 (sample SAMN14253291, study PRJNA609438) | sludge metagenome | isolation source: sludge after 25d culture with pyrite and EDTA | collected 2018-12-20
GGGGCAATTTCACCTGACCGCGCCGAACCCGCTCGTATAACCCCGTGCCCCGATCGACGAAGAGAAAGTAAGTCGAGATTGAGTCCGGCTCGAAGCGAATTGCGTCGGCCAGCGTCATTTCCCAACTCTCCAGCGACTGCCCGGCCAGACCATACATCAGGTCGAGATTGACCAGAAATCCGGCCGATCGCAGGAGAGTCATGGCCGCGCTCATGAAGCCGGCCGCGTGACGTCGCTTCGTCTGGCGGAGCAATTCCTCGTCCGATACCTGGTAGCCGACGCTGACACGACGAATGCCGTACCGTTTCAGAATATCGAGAAAGCGCAGCGCGGCCGCCTCGTCGGCAAAAAACTCCGGGTGCAGTTCCAGCGTCCCGATCATTGACGAATTCAGGTAACGACGAGCGACGAGAAAGCCCAGGAAATCATCCAGCGCGGCGGGCGGGACAAGGCTCGGCGTGCCGCCGCCGAAATAGAGATACCCGACATCGAGTTGTGTGTGGCGAGCGTGGAACTCAAACTCGTGTCCGACCTGCTCCAGATAGCGCCCAATGACTGCCCGCCGCGCCGGATGAATGGCGACGAGATAGTAGCTGCAAAAATCGCACACGCCGGAGCAGAAAGGGATGTGGACGTAGGCGTTGTTCACGACCGCCGGGTAAACCGGCAAGTCACCCGGCGCAAAGGGTCGCATCTCGGACAAGGACGGGTAGATGCTGAGATAATAGTAATCGAGGCTGTTGCGCTGCAACGCACGGGGGAGATCGTCCAGCCCATAGGCATCGAACAACCGGCCGGCTTCGGCCACAAGCGGCGATTGATCGCTCATATGGCAATAGTTACCACGAAAGCGCCTCCTCGCGCAAACACCCGGCGCGATTCAGGCGAATGGTTGTCATTATTTCGCCCTCAAGACGCATCGCCGCTATAGTTACCGTCTCATTATTCAATCATGAAGGAGAGAAGGATATGTCACGGGGGTTGAAAGCGCTGCTCATCTTCCTGGGAGTCATCGCCGTTTTAGCTGTCATCGCCACCGGCGCGTGGTTCTGGTTCACACGCCAGGCCCACCCCAAAGTCGACGGCACAATTCGCGTGGCCGGTCTGCAACAACCGGTTGAGATCGTGCGCGACGAATATGGAGTTGCCCATATTTATGCCGCCAATCCGGAGGATTTATTCTTCGCCGAGGGCTACACCCATGCCCAGGAGCGTTTCTGGCAGATGGAGTTCCAACGGCGCACAGCCGCCGGTCGCCTGTCCGAGATTTTCGGCGAGACGACGCTGGAAACCGACCGCTACCTGCGTCACTTCGGGTTTATCAAGTCGACCGAAGGCGCTTACGCACTGCTGGACGAGGACTCTAAGCGAGCCATTGACGCCTATACGCGCGGCGTCAATGCCTATATCGCCGACCGTCGCCCGGCGCAACTGGGCCTGGAGTTCGCCTTCCTCGGGCTGCAGGGGACGAAGTGGGAAATCGAACCGTGGACGCCCGTCGATTCGATGAGCTGGGCCTACATGATGATCTTCGATCAGGGCGGGCGGCCGAATGAAGACCTCCAGATCGCCAATATGATCGGCGCAATGGGCGTTGAGCGCTTCAATGACCTGTATCCCTTGTTCCGCGACGACCGGCCCACCATCATTAACAGCGAGGATATGGATTTCCTGAGCGACAGCCACGACGCCCCCCTGAGCGGATTGAGCGACGCCGAATTGAGCTACCTGATCGATCTGAGCCGAACCGTCACCGCCGGGGATGACCTGCCGCCGTTGCTGGCCGAGCGAATGACGCCCTACGGCGCCGGCTCCAACAGTTATGCCATCTCCGGCGAGCGCACGGCCAGCGGCCAGGCGATTCTGGCCAACGACCCCCATATGGGTGTGCGCATGCCGGCCCTGTGGTACGAAATCGGTATGCACTGCGTGCAGAAGAGCGATGATTGTCCCTATGAGTTTCGGGGCTTCTCGCTGCCGGGCGTCCCGGGCATCCTCATTGGGCACAATGACCGCATCGCCTGGGGACTGACCAACGCCGCTTTCGACGCCGAGGATGTCTTCATTGAGCGCATCAATCCGGAAAACCCCGACCAGTATGAAGTGAACGGCGAGTGGGTTGACATGGAAATTCGCCGCGAGGAGATCATCGTCAATGGCTGGGACAAGCCCGATGTTATCTTCGTGCGCAAGACGCGCAACGGTGTGGTCGCTTCCGACTCGCTGGTCACCGCCTCCCGTTTCGGGGCAACGGATGAGGGAACCGAGCCGCTCGCGCTGTCCTTCGCCTGGACGGGCCTGGAGCCGGTGCAGACCCTCCGCGCCGTCCACATGATGATTCGTTCGCAGAACTGGGACGACTTTCTGGCCGCGGCCCAGTACTTTGACGCGGGTAAACAGAACTTGCTCTATGCCGACGTGGACGGCAACATCGGCTACGTCATGCCCGGCAAGGTTCCCGTTCGCGCGGGCGGCGACGGCACAATCCCCGTTCCGGGCTGGAACGACGACTTCATCTGGACCGGTTTTATCCCCTTTGAAGACGCGCCGCGCGTCCTGAATCCGGCCCAGGGGTTCATCGTCACGGCCAACCAGCCGCAAGTCAGGGCCGAAGATTATCCCTACATGCTCGGCCGCTTCCAGGATCAGGGCCAGCGCGCCCAACGCATCAATGATTTGATCGCGGCCGACGCGGACCAGATCAGCCTGGAAGATATGCAGGCCATCCAGACCGACAACGGCAGCGTCTCCGCCCTGGAGGTCATCCCCTATCTGCGCCAGCTGGCCATTGACGACCCGGCCGTGGCCGCCGCGCGCGACCGGCTGGTGGGCTGGAGCGGGCAGATGCACAAGGACAGCGCCGAAGCCGCGCTTTACAACCTCTTCTGGGTACGTCTCATCGCCAATACCTATAACGACGAACTGCTGCCCGACTATTACCCCGACGGCAAGGACAGCACGGCCGATTCGATCTACTTCCTCTTGCAGGAGCCGGACAAGGCGTGGTGGGATGACGTCCGCACGGCCAACGTGGTCGAGACGCGCGACGACATCCTGCGGCGCTCCCTGGCCGAGGCCCACGCCGAGGGTATCGCCACGCTGGGCGAGGACATGAACGCCTGGAAATGGGGCGATCTGCACACGATCACCTTCCGCAGCGACACGTTGGGCAGTTCGGGGATCGGCTTCATCGAAAACATTTTCAATCGCGGGCCATACCCGACCAGCGGCTCCGAGTCTGTCCCGCAGAAAACCTGCTGGAACGCCAACAACGGATTCGAGGTGTCATGCATTCCGGCCCTGCGCCAGATCATCGACATGGGCAATCTGGACAACTCGCTGATGGTCCACAGCGTCGGACAGAGCGGCCACCCCATGCATCCCCACTACGACGACCTGATCGAGATGTGGCGAAACTTCCAGTATCATCCGTCCAACTGGTCGCGCGAGGCGGCCGAAAGCGGCGAGCACGAACTGCTCATCCTGAGTCCGGACGGGAATTAGAGCAAGCAAGGGACCCACGGCTACGGATTTTTGCAGACGAGACGGATTAATCACGACCGTCCGTTTCATCTGTATGAATCCGTAGCCGTTTACTTTTTGGCGGCGGAAAGGAAGCCCAGACCCAGACCGGCCAACGCCCCCGCGCTGCCCCAGAGAGGCAATTGCCGCCAGACCCAGGCGACTTCCGCGGGCATATATTCCGGGCCGTGGGCGTGTAGCCCCGTCTTGAGAGCCATGAGGAAGAGCATCATCAGAGCGAGGCCAATCCCATAGGCTAATCCGGCGAAAGATGACAGAGCGATCAGCCGACTGGGTGACAGCGTGCGCCCACCCAAAAAGCGCGCGAGGATAGAATACATCCCCAGCGCCGACAATGGGATCGCCAGCAACAGATCGCGCGCGACACTCCCCTCAAGCGCCAACCACACGATAGCATAGAGACCGGTAGCGGCCGACGCCGACTTGAGAAGCGTTTCGTTCTTCATGCGCGCCGCGTCGGCCTGCCGGACGGGGAAGGAGATTTCCCCTTCCCCGTCCGGCTGCTTCCATTAAGGAGCAGGCGTCGCCGTGGGCAGCAAGTAATACCCCTTTGGAATCTCCTGCTCATAGGGAGCGGCCGCCGGCGGCGTATCAGGAGTAAAGATCACTTCCGTAAAGCCAAGCCCCGACAAAAAGTTGTTCATATATGCCTGAGCATTGACATTGGCTCGGGCCAGAATATCGCTGCTCTGTGCCGCTTCCCGAATGGCCGCCTCGGCCGCCTGCCGCACTTGCGTCTCCAGTTCGGGGTCGGCGCGGGTCAACAGCCCGGTATCCCGATCGGCCACAAACGATCGCTCGTTGTCCAGCACCGGGATGTCGCTGAATATCTCCGCATCCGGCAGGTGAACCATCACCGTGTCGGGATCGACCACGACCATGTCGGCCGCAGTCATACGACTGAAATCCACTCCGGCGTAGATTTTGCCATAGGCGATAAAGACCATCGACTCGCCCAGCAACATGCCCAGAAATCCCTCTTGATCCGAATCGGCCGTGATGACCTTTTCCATCTCATAGGATGCCGTCTCCAGCCGGGAGAGGTCGTTGATCTGCTTGACGACGGTTGCCGGGTTGGGCAGGATGACCGGCGTAGCCGGCAACAACAACGAGCGCATGCGGTCGCCGATTGGCTCGGCGACGGCCGCCGCGCCTTCGTTCACGGTATTGACGAGACGCGCCACAGCATAACCCGCGAACACCATCACCACGAGCAACACCACGACCAGCCCCAACAGTACGGTGCGCGCCCGCGAGCGCGGCGGGATACCATTCAATTCTTCTTTCGACATTCTGATTAAACCCTTGAAAAAATCAAAACTGATAATAAGAAATAAACGCTTACACTATAACCAATCAACGTATACAAAACCTTAATCCATACGTTTCCTGGCTCAAATAGGTCTTAAATCCGAAAAACAACTAACCCATCCCTCATTTGCCCGCGCGTGGCGATCGGGGACAATTGCAACCATGTTTGTAGCAACGTGCGTCATCACGCTGGAGTTGGAGGGCGTCCGCTCACTAAAGGAAAAGCGGAGCATCGTCAAATCGGTCACAACTCGTCTGCGCCGGGAGTTCAACCTGTCGGTGGCCGAGGTGGATGGCCACGACGCCTGGGGAACGGCCGTTATCGGTCTGGCCGCCGTCGGCAACGACAAGGCATATCTGCACCGCATGCTGGAGAAGTCCGTCGCCTGGGTTGAATCGCAGCGCCCCGACGCGCCGATCGCCGCCTATAGCATTGAGTTTCTCTGATGCGGATTGCTTGCTCCAAGCGACACAATGCAGCCTTTTGGTCCATTCGTCCGTATAGAAGGCAGTAATCGAAACCAAGTGGTTTATCACGCATGAGTCTGCAACTCATCCTTGCCCGACTATTCCTCCTCCTGGCGCTTCCCGCGGCGCAGGAAAACCCGATCCAATTAAACGCTCAGGCCGGCTTCGACGGCATCTATGAAGAGTCCGCGCCGGTGCCGGTATTCGTCTCGGTCCGTAATGATGGAGCAGCGATAGAGGGGGAAATCCAGGTTATTTCGCCGGCTGGAGGCGAAGAATTAATCTACAGCGCGCCCGTTTCTCTGCCCGCCGGGGCCGACAAGCGCGTTCCATTGGTGGTTCAATTGCTACCGTTCGTCGGTGAGGTGACCGTCCGGCTGGTCAGCGGAGAGGACGTACTGGCCGAGACCAAAAGCAATCACCTGACCGTCATCGGACAGGATCAATTGCTCTACGGCGTCGCCGGTTCCGACCCGGGCGCGCTGGCATTTCTGGAGATGATACCCGGGAGACGTTCCGACGCGGCCGTCGCCTTCCTCGATCTCGCCGACTTGCCGGAGGTATCAAGCGCCTGGAACGCTCTGGACGTGCTGGTGCTGGACGACATCGATACCAGCCGCCTGACGGCCGGGCAGAAAGAGGCCATGCGCGCCTGGATCGAGAGCGGCGGCCAACTGGTCGTCACCGGCGGCCCGGGTGGGCCACAGACGGCCGCCGGGGTGGCCGAACTGTTGCCGGTAGCCGTCACCGGCGTGACGACGGTCGACGCTCTGCCTGCGCTCAGCGAGTTCGTCGGTTCGTCGCCGGCAGCTTCCGGGCCTTACGTCCTCACCACCACGGACGCTCTCTCGCCGGGGGAGGCGCTCATCAACGAGGGTGAACACATCCTGTTGGCCGAGCAAGCGCTCGGCCGCGGGCGCGTGACATTCCTGGCTCTCGATCCGAAGCTGGCCCCGCTGGCCGGATGGGAGGGGGGCATCAGGCTATGGGGGCACCTGGCGTCGGGTGCGCCCGACACCCCGCCCTGGGGCGGCGGTATGCGTGACGGCTACGCGGCAATCCAGGCCGCATCGGTCATACCCGGCTTGCGCCTTCCGTCGGCGAGCCAATTGCTGTTCTTCCTGTTTCTCTACGTCATCGTCATTGGCCCTATCAACTTCATCATCCTTCGCCGAATCAACCGGCGCGAGCTTGCCTGGGTCACGATCCCGGCGCTGGTATTGCTCTTCAGCGCAGCCACCTTTCTGACCGGGTTCAGCACGCGCGGCAACAGGGCCGCGTTGAACGTCATGTCGGTTGCTTTCGGATCGGCCGACGCCGAGCGATTGCGCGCGCAGTCCGTTCTCGGTCTCTATTCGCCCCGGCGCGGCGAACGCGATCTTACCCTCCCCTATGACTCCAGCGTTTTCCCGCTTCAGGAAAGCTTTGGAGCGCTTACTCCCGGCGGCAACCTGACGGCGGTCGAGCGCGCGGGTAACGTGGCGGTACGCGGCGCGCGCGCCGACACCGGCGAGATCGCTACGTTCATCGTCGATGCTCATTTGCCGCGGCCCTCCGTTTACGCACAGGCCACGCGCGACGAAGCGAGCAATGCCGTCGAAGTGACGGTTCGCAATGATTCGGACGTGACGCTGGAAAACGCGGTGATTCTGTACGGGCAGGAACAGGTCGGCCTTGGTGATCTGCCGCCCGGCGCGGAGGAACGTATACATCTCACCTTGTCCGGCTCTGTCGGCGCCGCCGCGCCAACGCCCGACCCGCTCTTCCCAACCGGGAGCGTGATCATGGATCCGCTTCTCAATGATCCGAGCCTGATCCTGGGTACGCCCGATTTCTTCAACGATCCGGAAGCCTATCCGCGTTGGCAATTGCTGCAGGCGCATTACAGAGACTATCCGACGACGGCGTCCGATCCGACGAAACTCGTCACCCTTGCCGGCTGGTTGCCGGGCGCTCTGCAGGAGGCGGCCGTATCGGGTGAAGCCTCGGCCCCAACCGGCGTCACGTTGCTCCTGCTGGAGGTCCCTGTCGAGTAAAGCGCATGGCTGCCATTATTGAACTACACGATCTGACAAAACGGTACGGCAGTCTGACCGCTGTCGACGGCCTGACCCTGACCATTGAGGAGGGGGCCGTCTTCGGCTTCATCGGCCCCAACGGCGCCGGAAAAACGACAACGATGCGCATCCTGACCACCCTGCTCCGGCCCACGTCCGGCGAGGCGCGGATCGGGGGCTACCCGGTCACGTCGAACCCCGAGGCGGTACGCCGGATCATCGGCTACATGCCCGACTTCTTCGGCGTCTACGAGGACATGAAGGTCTGGGAATATCTGGACTTTTTCGCCGCCTGCTATCATGTTCCGGCGGCCGAGCGCCCAACGATGATCGACGATTTGCTGGCGTTGGTCGATCTGGCGCACAAGCGCGATGTGTACGTTGAAACGCTCAGCCGCGGCATGAAACAGCGCCTCTGCCTGGCCCGCACACTGACGCACGATCCCCAGATACTCATCCTCGACGAACCTGCGAGCGGTCTGGACCCACGCGCCCGAATTGAAATGCGCGAGTTATTGCGTGAACTGCAACGGATGGGCAAAACCATCTTTTTCTCGTCCCACATCCTCTCCGAAGTAGACGACATCTGCACCAGCATCGGCATTATTGAGAACGGCCGGCTGGTCGCGTCGGGCAATATCGCCGAGATGATGCGCCGCCTGCGCGCCCATCGCCTCGTCAGCGTGCGGTTTGTGCCCGGCGCGGCTGTCGATCTGTCCGATATTCTGACCTGGCTGGGCGCTGAAGAGAACGTAATTTCGGCGACTCCGGCGGCGGACGCACCAGACCGGATGCATTTTGATTTCGACGGCGACGACGCCGCCCTCAGCAGCCTGCTGGCCCGGATGATCGCTCGCGGCCTGCCTGTCCTCTCCTTCACCGAGGAACAGGGCGATTTGGAAGATGTTTTTTTGCAAGTGACGCGAGCGGCGGCCGATACTGTTCCGCGCTCCAGCGCCGGAGCGGACGCTACCATTTAGGCAACATATGGCACAGGAAACAACCTCCCCACTTCGTCCAGCCCGGCGAGACCTGTTCCGCAACCCGGTCGTGGTCAAGGAATTGCGCAGCCGAATGCGAGGACACCGCGCGTTTGCCGTTCTGACGCTTTATTTGCTGGCGCTCGGCGGCGTTGCCGTGCTGGTCTATCTGGCATACCTCTCCGGTTCGTCGTCCCCGGGCAGTACTCAGGGCTACACCGTGGGTAAGGGACTTTTCGCCGCGGTTCTGGGCGTCCAGATCATTCTCGTTGCTTTCATCGGCCCGGCCTTCACCGCAGCGGCCATCAGCGGCGAACGGGAGCGCCAGACGTTCGATATCCTGAAAACCACGCTTCTCTCGCCCCACGACCTTGTGCTCGGCAAGCTCGTTTCGGCGCTCAGCTATATCTTCCTCCTGGTCCTGGTTTCCATCCCCGTCCAGAGCATCGCCTTCCTGCTGGGCGGCCTTTCCCCCGTCGAACTCGTCCTGTCACAACTTGTGATTCTCGTTGCCGCCGTCACCTACGCCCTCTACGGGTTGTGGTGCTCGGCGGCGATGCGCTCCACTATAGCCGCCACCGTGGCCACGTTTGCCGGGATGCTCCTTGTGCTGTTGGGCTTGCCGCTGTTTGCATTGCTCTTGTTGCTTGTGCTGGGCGTCCCGTTCGGTTCGTCCGCGGGCGGTCCGCTCTTCGAGATCCTCCTCGTTTACGGTGGGCTGACGTTGGCAACAACCAACCTGCCGGCGACTCTTGTCGTCAGTGAGTTATTCCTGCTGCAACAGGACACGCTCTTTGCCTACTCACAACTTATCGACGGCCGGACTGTCTGGGTGTTCTCACCCTGGTGGGTGTTCATCATCATCCACCTCATCGCGGCCGTCGCCCTGTACGCCGACACGGTTCGCCGCGTGCGTCGGGTTAGTGACGTATGACGACCGGCTTCGACGAACTACGGAGCGTTTTGCGCCGGTGGGACGCCCGACGGCGCCGCGCGGAATTGCTGCGCCGGTTGCCGCAAGGGCTTCTGCTCGGGCCGGCTCTGGGGCTGGCGGCGGCGCTCATCAGCCGGGCGAGACCCTGGCTGACCCGTAATGAGTTGGCGCAAATAGCCGTCCTTCTCGCCGTCGTTGTAACCGCGTTGGCGGCATTGCTAATCCTCGCGCGGCGTCGCTCGACCGCCGACCAGGCGCGCTTCGCCGACCGGCAATTTAGACTACGCGAACGAATGATCACGGCCGTCGAGATCGCACAGGGCGACCTGTTGGCCGACGATGCGATTGCGGCGCGCCAGTTGCGCGATGCGCTGGAAGCGGCCGGCGGAGTGGATGCTGCCCGCGGGCTGCCGCTTGCATTCCGCCCCGTCGACTGGCTTGCGCCTCTGGGCGCGGCGGCGCTTCTGGCTTTCGTCCTCTGGCTGCCGAATCCCATGGAAGCGGTACTGCTGGAGCAACGGGCCGTGGCCGCGCTGGTTGAAGAGCAGGCGACAGCTCTGGCTGATCTGTCGGAGACTATCGCCGCGAACGAAGCTCTGACCCCCCAGCAGCGCGAAACACTGCTCCGCCCGCTCGACGATGCACAAGCCAGGCTGGCCGAGCCGAACGTCGGCCGCGAGGAAGCCGTGGCCGCGTTGTCGGGGGCCGAGGCGGAGTTGCGACAATTGAGTCGCGAGTTCGATATACCGGCGCTCGACGCGATGGGAGCCGCTCTCGGCGAGCAAGGGCCTGCGGCCGAGTTAGCCCGGGCACTGGAAGCGGACGACGCGGCGCAGGCGGCCATGGCGGCGACGTCCCTTGCCGACAGCCTCAATGAACTAAGCCCGGAGGCGCGCGCCGAACTGTCGCAGCAATTGGCTGCGGCGGCCGATTCGGCGACGGCGGGCGAAACGTTGGCCGCGTCGCTGGCGCGTGCGGCCGAAGCGCTGGAAGCGGGCGATGCGGAGGCCGCCCGGGAGGCGCTGGAAGAGGCCGCCGCGATGCTGGCGGAAAGCGCCACAACCGCATCCGCGGCCGAACAAGCGACGCAGGCGGCCGACCAGCTGGGCCAGTCGCGACAGGCGATGGCCGGCAACGACGCCGGGCCGGGCGACGCCGGAGGAGAGAACGCCGCACAGAGCGGAGAGAGTAGCGGCTCCAATGGTGAAGGGGAGGCGACAGGGAACGGCGGCGCGCAACCCGGCACGGGCGCATCGACGGAAGGCGGCGGCCACGTTGAGAACGTGTTCGTCCCCGATTCCGTTCCGCTGAATGGCGAGGGGGAAGCTGTAGGATTGGAGACCCAATGCCTGACCGACTCCGAGTCTTGCGAGCCTGCGGCCATCGGCCCTTCATCCCTGCCGCCGGAAACCGCCGGCGGCCAACTGATCCCCTATAACCGGGTGTTCGGCGACTACCGGAGCGCGGCCTTCGAGGCGTTGGGGCAGGGAAACATTCCCGTCAGACTGGAGGGCCTCATCCGCGATTACTTCACGGCCCTGGAGCCATAGGCTCCGCGCCGAGCGCTCCGATCAACTCTCGCCGGAACGCATCCTTTCCGCCGTGCCCCGGATGGCGCACCCGCGCCGCCGAAATACCCCATCGTGACATCGCTTCGGCCGCCTTCCGCCCCACGGCGACGATCCGGTCGATTTGAAAAGCAACCAGCAGTTCGGCAATGAACTTCTCCCCCGTGGCAAGCTCGCCCAACGAAGGCGTCCGGTTCGTGTGCTCGTTCCCGGGCAGAAACGGGTGAAACGGGAGGGCATTCCAGAGCAGAGGCGGCCTCTCCAATTCCATCACAGTTTGCCAAAAGACAGTAGCCGTGGCCTCACGCTTCGGCGCACCGGGTGCACCCGCAAGACGAAACCCGGCCGCCTCGCCAAACAAGTCAAACGGCGTCGGCTCGGTCAGTAAAACGAATTCGCTGGTGAACGGCACACCGGTCAGACGGCAACCGCGATAGCCGGGGGCCTCGCCCACGAGCAGCAGGCGTGGCGCGCGAGCGGCCATCCGCCGCAGATAGAGCACCAGGTTGGCTCGCCGAATGGCGGCGGCGGCCGATGCGCCCCCGTACGGGTTGTACAGCCCGGGACCGGGATGAAGCGGGGCGGCCGACAGACCCCACACAAACGCATCGTATGGCTCCACGAAACGATTCAGCCTCAAGCAAAATGAACGGGCGTAGCACAGTCATGCGCCACGCCCGTTCGCTCAAAGTCGCATCAATAACGGAGGATCGCGCCGATGCGCCCGGCGTTTTCCAGTTGGGAGTTTTCGGCGATCACTTCCACGTGGCCACCCTGGGCAACGGTCTGCGCCACGGCAGCTTCGACCACGTCGGCCACCTCCGCCAGTTCCGCCTCAGCCAGCGGGCTGCGCGTCAGGTTCGCAACCAGAAAACCGGACGACTGGTGCACATAGCCGGGCGTGCGAAACCCGTCACTAATAATCAGGGTCTCCACACGTTTGTCGGATACTGCCTGGAGTGTGTCGTCCAGCCCGACGACGGCGTTCGCGTCGCGCGCGTTCAGCGATACCAGTTTCTCCACCAGTTTCGTCTCGCGTTCGACATTCACCTCGCGCAGCAGATTCAGCGCGCGCTGCCGCACTTCCGGCTCACTCGCGTCGATGCCCATCGGAAAGGAACCAACGAGACAGCTCTGCAACTGCTTGGGCAACAACTCACGGAACTGGGCCACGTTTTCGCTTGTGCCGCCCAGGAACAGGCGACGAATAGGGCGCTCGGCGAAGAACTGATTGGCGGCAACAGCGCATTCGCGCATATTGCGCAAGGCGACCTCATCTTCGTGCTTGCCGCCGCCGAGGCCGCTGCTGCCCGCGCCGCCTCGCCGACCGACGGCCGAAGAGCCGGCCCCGTCCTTTACCCTGCGTACTTCTTCCCCGACAAAGGCGTCGGACGCCTGGAGTTCACCCAGATGGTATTCAAAGAACCGGGCGCTCACTCGATCGATGACGATAACGCCGAAATGGGCGTAATGATCCAGCAGATGCGTAAGAGGTTTGACGTAAGGACGCGCGCTCAGGCGGATGCGGTTTCGAAATGCCACAGGCGATCGATAGGCCCGAAAGAATGCGCCGCCCTTGCCGCAGAACAGCGCCAGACCCGGCCTGGACCAATCATAGCTAAGGTCCAGATAGCGCTCGATCGTTTGCGCCTCTTTCTCGTGTTGCGGTTGGACCTCTTTCAGGAGGCCTCTGGCGGTTAGTTTAATCGCTTCCACAGATTGCTGGGAGCTGTCGGTATCGAGGTAGACGCTGACGACTCCGTCGCCATTGTTCTCATAACTAACCAGCTCCTGCATATGCTCCTGGCTAAACATTCCTACCTCCTATCTACACTATTGCCGCTGCTGTCGGGTGGTCTATGACAGCCGGCACGGTAAATAATATGCCTCTCGCCCCGGCGGTCGGTTGGCTAGGGGCGCTCGCCCAGGGTCAGAGGCACCTCTATCCGCTCGCCATCGCGGATAACGGTCAGGTTAATAGTCTGCCCGACGGCGGCGTCGAACACCAGAAAGCTGATCAGATCGTCAGGTTCGGCGACCGGCCGGCCATCGACGGCGATAATGAAATCACCCCCCGGCAAAATGCCGACGGTGTCGTTAAATCCGCTGGCCCGCAGCCCCGCATCGGCCGCCGGGCTGCCCGGCGACACATCGGTGATATAAATGCCGCTCGATTGCGGCAGACCCAGTTCCTGCTGGGTCGCCAGATCGATGGGAGTCATGCGTATGCCGATATAGGGGTAGTGATATGCGCCCTCGCTGATGAGCGCGGGCACGACCCGGTGTACGGCATTCACCGGAATCGAAAACCCGACGCCCGAGTTCGCGCCGGTGCTGGTGCGAATGGCGCTATTGACGCCGATCACCTCGCCCGCCAGGTTCAGGAGCGGGCCACCCGAATTGCCGGGGTTGATGGCCGCATCGGTCTGGATGACTTGCGGCAATGAGTAACGACCACCGCCCTCCGCGATGCGATCCGACGCCAGCGACCGGCCCAATCCGCTGATAATGCCCAGCGAGAGCGAGCCTTCCTCCTCAAACGGATTGCCGATAGCGACGGCGAACTGCCCCACCCGGACGCCGTTTGAGTCGCCCAACAACAGGGGTTGCACGCCCTCGGGCAGCGATTCCACCTTGATGACGGCGAGATCGCTATCCACGTCGGTACCAACGACCTGAGCCGCGCGCCGCTGGCCGTCCACAAAGACGACCTCCAGCCCTCCCGAGCCTGTCACCACATGATTGTTCGTGACAATATGACCGGCGGCATCATAGACAAAACCGCTCCCCGTCCCAGCCACAAAGGATTGCTCGTCCAGCACAAATATATGCACAACGGACGGATTGACCCGCTCGTAGAGCGCCATCAATGTCTCTTCCAAGTCGGTACTCACCGGCGAAAGTTGCACGGAAGTTGTCGCATCGGCCGGCTGTGCGGCCATCTGAGCCATCACCGTGGCCACGGCCCGCTCGACCAGTTGCTGATCGGCAACGCCGGTTGAGGCGCTTTCCGTGCTGTTGGGCCGACCAATGGATATTGCCTGACAGGCGAGAGCGGAGAGAACAAGAAGAATAAACAACAACAAGAGGGGTGAACGTTGGAAACGGTACATTGACAATGTTACTGAAAACTAAATACCTGATTGCTCAGGGACGAACGTTCAAATCAGAAGGATACAACTATTCTAAGTGTCCGGTTGCCAACTCGTCAAGTGACATAGATCACAACTTAGTCAGCTATCAGACAAGTTGCCGCGCCGATTCGAGGCCCGGCCAAAAACAAAATGGCGCAACACAAAACATGCTGCGCCATTTCTGTCGTTTCCGAAGACAATGCCGAATCAATACAGGAACATCGGCTTGCCCAATACGTGGCGCACCTTTGGCCGGTAGTTTTGGGAGTCATACAACTCATCGACGTCGACGCGCTTCACGCCACTGGTGACTACGCTCATCGCCACGTGCGTGTAGGCCCCATCGCGCAGGGCCACCATACGGCCGCTGGACCCACCGACAATCAAGTCCACCGCCAATTGAGCATAGTTCGTGCCGACCATGAGATCGAGCGCGTCGGGCGCGCCGGAACGCATCAGATAGGCGATTTTCTGGGTGATGATGTTTTCGCCGGTCAGCTTCTTGAGCGCTTCGCCGGTGATGTCGCCAATTCCGCCGAGCTTTCGATGGCCATAGGCATCGGTTTCGCCATATTCAACGATCTTCCCGCCAACCATGTGCGCCCCTTCGCTAACGGTGACCATCGCGTAATTGCTGGGATTGTCGCGCTTGTCGGCCATCACCAGATCGGCCAGTCGTTCGGGATCAAACGGCACCTCAGAGATAAGCGCCCGATCGACTCCCGCCAGATAGGAGCTGATGAGACTGGTCTCGCCCGAGTTCCGCCCGAACAGTTCGATTACAGCAATGCGCTCGTGGGAGCCGGCGCTCGTGCGCAGCTGGTGGATGAACTGGACGCTACGAGTGACGGCCGTGCTGAAACCGATGCAGTAATCCGTGCCGTGGACGTCGTTGTCCATCGTCTTGGGAATGGCCACCACCGGGAAGCCTTCGCGATGCAGGCGCTCGCCATAGCTGAGGGTGTCGTCGCCGCCGATCGGGATCAGGCGGTCGATCTTCAGATATTCCAGGTTTTTCAGCACGTGGGGGGTGAAATCGCGCGTGGAACTGTCGGCCGCTTCCGCCTCGGGATGCTCCGGGTCTTTCAGAAAATCGGGCACGCTGTCCGGCTTCACCTTGCCGGGGTTGGTGCGGCTGGTGTGGAGCATCGTGCCGCCCGTGCGGTCGATGGTGCGGACGGCGGCCTTGTCCAGCGGTATCACATACTTTCCAATCGTCGATGGATCGTCGCGATCGACGAGCAGCAACCCGCCCCAACCGCGCCGGATGCCGATTACTTCGTGGCCCGCGTCAACGGCCCGATTGACGACCGCCTTGATGCAGGGATTCAGGCCCGGCACGTCGCCGCCGCCTGTTAAAATACCGATTCTCATGATACGTAGTCTCCTCGTGATAAAGATAATGACTTTATTTGCAGTCAATGCCGGGCTATTCGTGCCGGCTGTCGTCCCGTATGGCGTGTTCCTCGACGGCCAGCGTGCGAGCAATCGGGCGAAGATCCATCCACCACTGCTTTTTCGGCCGGCTATGTTCGTAGTCCATCAGCCGCGGAATTTCTTCCAGTGGTGTATACGTGATTTCGCTCTTAACCTGGCCGATGCATGCACCGGTCGTTTCCCGACGCCCAATTTGAGCCGTCAGGTATTCAATGCAGTTAACGGCCAGCCGGGTGGCAAAGATGCGGTCGAACGGGGAAGGCGTGCCCCCCTGCTGCATGTGGCCGAGGATCGCCTGGCGGACGTCGAACAGGTGGCCGCCCTCCTCCTCAAACAGCAAGCGCATGAAGTTCGTCGTATATACCTCGTTCGCCATCTCGTTGCGGATGACCAGCCCCAGCCGCTTGCCGTGCTGGAACGCCTGACGGAGCGCTTCCACGTCGGCCACCAAATCGTGCATTGTGACGCCCACCTCATGCAAGTAGACGCGCTCGGCCCCGGTGGCAAGCGCGCTCATCAGGGCCAGGTAGCCACAGTAATAACCCATGACCTCAACGATGAACGCCCGCTGGGAAGCGACGGCCGACTGCTTGATCTTGTCCACGGCCGATACGATGCTGTTCAAAGCCGTATCCGCGCCTACGCTCAACTCCGTTCCCGGCAGGTTATTGTTGATGGTCGCCGGCAGACAGATCATGGGAATGTCAAAGGCGGGATAGTTGGCGCGCTGGCCGTGTAATTCCAGTATCGACTGATAGCCTGACCACCCGCCGACCATGAGAATGCCGTCAATCTGGTGTTCTTCAAGGGAGCGGGCAACGGCGTATAAATCCCGGCCTTTGGGAATAGTACGATTGGTGCCCAACTCCGAGCCACCGCGAGTGGCCCAGCCGTTCACGTCCATCCAGTTCAACTCGGCGATCTCATCGTTGATCAGACCGCGGAACGCGTTGCGGACGCCCAGGATGATGTGCCCGCGATCGATAGCCATGCGCACGGCAGCGCGAACGGCGGTGTTCATGCCCGGCGCGGGACCACCCCCATGGATGAGGGCCAGTCGCATGCGCCGCTGGTCAGGGGCCGGAGGATGGGGCGAGGCGCGCACGATGGTGCGCACGATATTGAACGCCCGGCTGAAGGATCTGCCCCGCAGCGCCAGAGCCTCTTCAAATTGCTTGGCGGCCACGGCATCGGAGACGGCCCTGGTTTTTTCCACGGCAATATTCAGCGGCGTGCGCGTCAGCTTGTTGCCCTGCATGCCCACGATCAACGGCTCGCTCGCCGGATCCATCGTGGTAATCGCCTCGATTGCCTCCGCGCCGAGTAGCGTGCTCAAATTGCGATCATAAGCACTGGGCGAGCCACCGCGCTGGACGTGCCCAAGCGCGGTGATGCGCGTATCCTCGCCCAGCCGCTCCTCCAACGTTTTCTTGACGTGCTCGGCGGTGATCGGTTTACCATCCCGGTCACGCGCGCCCTCGGCGATAATCACCATGCTGTCGCGCCGACCCATCTGCCGACCCTTGCGCAGCGTCTCGCACATCTTCGCTTCCCAGTCGTCCACGTCGGGCGGTGACTCAGGGATCAGCACCCAATCCGCGCCGGAGGCCATGGCGCTCATCAACGCCAGATAGCCGCAATTGCGCCCCATCACCTCGACGACGAAGCTGCGCTGGTGGCTGGCGGCCGTACTGGAGATGGCGTCGGTGGCCTCGATGATACGATGCAGGGCCGTGTCCGCGCCGGTGGTCATATCGGTGCCGAACATGTCGTTGTCGATTGAACCGATGATGCCGACGACCGCCAGCGATTTGTTGCGGCCGGCGCTTTTCTTTGTCACCTGCCCGGTGTCGACCAACTCCTGCACCAGCCCGTCCCATTCGCGATGCAGAATGTCCGCGCCTGTCAGGCTGCCGTCGCCGCCGATAACAACCAGGCCCTCGATCCCATGGAGCATCAAGTTTCGCGCCGCACGCAACCGGCCGGCTCGCTCGCGGAACTCCTTGCAGCGCGCCGATCCGATGATCGTCCCGCCCAGATGCAGAATGCCGCCGACGTCGCCCCAGCTCATCGGCCGAATGCGCTCCCCTCCTTCCACCATGCCGGAGTATCCTTCGTAGATCGCCAGCACTTCCAGCCCGCGGCTGAGGCCGGTGCGCACCACGGCGCGCAATGCCGCATTCATTCCAGGGGCATCTCCGCCGCTCGTCAAAATTCCTATTCTTTTCATGAAACGAGTTCCAATGTTATACGCATGCGTATCATCAGGCCGGATAAACCAAAGCCCATCATGCGTTGCCGTTGAAAATAATTGGCCGCCCCGGAGGCGCTTTCAAGCCCGTTTGGGTATTATGGACTATCAGTGTGCAGTGGAATGGGAATAGTAACGTAATACTACAAAGATCGGCGCGTAAGGCAACCAATTTACATGGAACCCGGGCCGCGTCGGCCATAGGATTTCCAGTCCGGGCCAATAGGCCTTAGCCCGGCCACGTATAGCCTGTTCCCCAGATAGACCCAGGCAACGAGCGCCCCGCCGCCCCCGGCCGGACACACCACACGCCGCACTCTCCGGAAACCCGGCCCGTGGGACAAACCTGGATAGACACCCTCCAGTTCATCGAGCAGCGAGATGGCAGCTTGATAGGAAGACGGCCGGACATACGCAACCATGCCGCGCACATCTCCCGTAGCATCCTCCACCGCCATTGGAAAGCACCCCAGATCATACAGGCGCGCGCCGCTCAGTGTGGCAGGCCGCATCCCGCCAATCGCCTCCCGCCACACGGCGTAGTTTGCCTCGCCGGGCAATAGCGTGCCGTAGACAAAGAATGGAAGATAAATATCGACGCCGGTCAAGTAGTCACCCCGATTCGATTTGGTTAAAATCCAGCTATCGGTCCTCGTAGCTCAAAGGATAGAGCAATCGCCTCCTAAGCGATAGATCACGGTTCGACTCCGTGCGGGGACATGGGAGTTACGAGAGACGAACGACGAGTTACGAAGGGCGATCTGAATTCTCTGTGGCTCGTCGTTTATCGTTCCTCACAACGTGCTCTCCGGGTCAATATCGACCACCCACGGCCTGGGAATGGGCACGTCTTCCAGCAGCCGATATGGGTCAGGCGTGTGGGCGACGATGTGCCAGCGATACCGGCCATCCAGTCGCGTGAAGAAAGCAGGCGTCGGCCCTAATATATCGGTGGCCGCCAACGCTCGCTCCCGGACAACCGCATTGAGCACGCGGGCCATGTCTTTCGCCATCCGTTCCGCCCGATCGTTGACCGGCTCGCTTATCAGCAGACGCACCATACGGCGAAACGGCGGCAGAGCGCGCTGCGTTCGGAAGCGCATCTCCTCCAGATAAAACCCTGTGTAGTCGTGGTCGGCCGCGGCGCGTATGGCATAATGCTCCGGATTATAGGTCTGGACGACAACGCGGCCGCCCAGCAAGCCCCGCCCGGCCCGACCAGCCACCTGAGCCAACACTTGAAAGACGCGCTCGCCGGTGTTGTAGTCAGGTAGCCCCAGCGCCACATCAGCCAGGATGACACCCACCAGCGTCACAAACGGCAAATCCAGCCCCTTGGCGATCATTTGCGTCCCGACCAGGATATCGGAGTCGCGATTGATGAAGCCGGCCAGCAGCGCCTCGTGCGATCCCTCATCCCCGGTGGTGTCCCGATCCCAGCGAACGAGGCGCGCGCCCGGCCACCGTTCACGCACCATCTCTTCCAGCCGCTCGGTGCCCAGCCCGAAATAGCGTATGCGCTCCGAACCGCAATTAGGGCAAGTCTGTGGGTGTGGTTCGCGCCGGCCGCACTGATGGCAGATGAGCATCATCCGCGGCTGGTGATAAGTTAACGGGATGCCGCAGCGCGGGCAGTGCATCACGTGACCGCAGTCGCGACAACTGACAAACGTGGATGTGCCCCGTCGATTGAGAAAGAGGATGCATTGCTCACCGCGAGCCAGCGTCTCGGTGACGGCCGCGTCCAGGGCGCGGCTGAAAACGGAGCGATTGCCCGCGCGCAACTCCTGGCGCATGTCCACTACCTGGATCGGCGGCAAGGGGATCGTCAGCGCATCGTCCATCCGCATGATGTCCTGGCCCTCCCCGCCTGCGGAAAGCGGCTCATACCGGCTGTGGACGTTCAATCGGTGCGCCTGATCCTCGATTCGCCGGCGATGGCCCATGATGCGCTTGGGCAGTTCCAGCAACTGATAGCGGCCCGATCGCGCCCGGTGATAGGTCACAACGTCAGGCGTGGCGCTGCCCAAAATGACCGACGCGCCGGTGAAGCCGGCCAGCGCGATGGCCGCCTCACGGGCGTGATAATAAGGTGAGGGCACGGGCGGGGTCTGCTTATAGCTGCCGTCGTGCTCCTCGTCGACAATGATGACGCCCAGATCGGGCAACGGAGCAAAGAGCGCGCTTCGCGGCCCGATGGCAATATCGAACAACCCGCGGCGGGCGCGGCGCCACGTGTCATATCGCTCGCCGTCGCTGAGCGCGCTATGGAGCACGGCTACCCGTCCGGGAAATCGGGCCGCAAAACGGCGCACGGTCTGCGGTGTCAGAGCGATCTCCGGCACCAGGACGATCGCGCGCTGACCGCGCGAAAGAGCAAAGTCGATGGCCCGCATGTAGATTTCCGTCTTGCCGCTGCCGGTGACGCCGTGCAACAGGAACGGGGTGGCGGCATCCATCGGATCGATCCCGTCCTGCTCCGCGGCCTCCCCGGGGAGTTCATCCTCACCCGCTTCCTCATCCCAATCCGGCGTTTCGGCTTCTCCCGCGCCGGCTTCAATCATCGCCACCTTGATCCGTCCCCATACGCGAGCCTGGTCGAGGGTCAGCTCCGGCGGCTCGGCCGGGGCAAAGTCCCGGTCGGCCAGCGAATCGCGCCACACATGAACGTCATCCAGCCGTACCAATTCAAGCTCGGCCAGCCGCTTCAGATGGCGCAGCGACGCGCCCGTGGCCCGGTAGACGTCGCTCAGCGGTACGGCGCGCGCCTCGTCGGCCAGATAATCGAGCACGCGCCCGTAGATCTCGGCCCGGCGATGGCGCAAGATGTGGCCCATGACGCGCCGTGTGGGCACCGCCAGACTGACGGCCGCAGGCTGCGCTTCGACCCGCACCCACCCGGCCGCTATCCATTCCGGCAGGCGCTCGGGCTGGGGCAAATCAGACAGCGGAAGCGGCAGGCGAGGCAGCAGAGCAACAAGCTCCGCCGACGCGTCCGCCGGATTACCCGGTGTCACAACTTCGGCCGGTGGCAACAACGTAATCAGTCCCTCCGTTGCCAGCGCCTCCAGTTGCTTGCTTGTCGCGCCGGTGGCCGCCACGAGTTCATCCCTGGCAGGCAGAGGATCGGCCGATTCGGCCAAATAATGGAGGATGTCGGCCGCCTTGCCGGCCCGACCCAGACGGGGAATAGCGGCGCGGATGATCGCCGGACCGGCGATCAATTCAGCCGTCCTGACCTCTTGGGGTCGCACGCGCGGCGGATCGAGCACGGATGCACGACGCAGGATGCCGCGATTGACGAGCTGGTTAGCCGCCGCCGCCCAACGCTTATCCTTGACTCGCCGGGCAATTTGACGGCCACGCAGGTCACCGTGCTCGCGCAACACTGAAACCAGTTGCCGTTGCATATCGGTCAGTTGCCCCTGTCCATCCCAGTAAGGGTTTACGTCATAGACGGCGTCGGCCCAGCGCGTCAGGCCGGGAGGCAGCAGCAGTCGGAAACAGGCGTTGAGCGGCGCGAGATAGCGCCGGCTGAGCCAGCGCGCCAACTCGATCTGCCACGGCCAAAGCACCGGATCAGGCGCGACGAGGCTGATGATCGGCTTTGTCTCCTCGACCGGGGCTGTATCGGCAAAACCCACGACGATCCCTTGCACCAGGCGGCGGCCGAATTCCACCTCCACCATGTGACCCAGGCGCAATCCCTCGCGCAAGTCGGCTGGAATATGATAATGGTAGGCGTCGGAGATCGCCGTCTCAATATTGACGACAACCTCGGCAAAGCGGCCGTTTTCCATACCCTCTATTGTATCTCAAGCGTCAAATTGACACATCTGTTCTATTCAACAATTACTAAAAACGCGGACAATTCCAGCCAGATAATATCCGGACGAGAGCGCTCCAAAGTTGAGATGTGACGACCACCTTCGAGGAAACCCCCTCAAGAGTGAGCGCCTTCGATATTTCGAGGAAACCTGTGAAATTACTGACTTTTGAATACGAAGGCCGAGTTGCAATCGGCAGTCTGCGCGATGACCACATCATCGACTTGTCCATGATCGCGCCAGACATGGTGAGTCTGATTGATATGGGAAGTGACGGTCTGACCCAGGCGCGCCACGTTATGGCAGCTACCGGGGCCGGCATCCCCCTGGCCGATGCGCGCCTGCTGGCGCCCATTCATACCCCCCGTCGCCACGTCATGTGCGTGGGCAAGAATTACGCCGAGCACACCCGCGAATCCTATGAAGCCCGCGGCGAAAGAATAGAAACCATTGAATATCCGGTCATCTTCACCAAGGCGACTACCTGCATCAACGGCCCCTATGACGACATCCCTTTCGACGCGGCCGTGTCGGAACAGATCGACTATGAAGCGGAGCTGGCCGTCATCATCGGCCGCCGCATCAAGAACGCCGGCCGCGAAGAAGCGCTGGCCGCCGTTTTCGGTTATACCGTGCTGAACGACGTGACGGCCCGCGACCTGCAAACGCTCCACAAGCAGTTCTTCAAGGGCAAAAGCCTCGACGGAAGTTGCCCGATGGGGCCATGGATCGTCACGGCCGATGCAGTTCCCGATCCCTATGCCCTGCGCATCACCTGCCGGGTGAACGGAGAACTCCGCCAGGACAGCGCCGGCGAAACAATGACCTTCGACATCCCGGCGATCATCGGCCACCTCTCACGCGGGATGACCCTATTGCCGGGCGACATCATCGCCACGGGAACGCCCAGCGGCGTTGGCTTTGCCATGAAACCGCCGGTGTTCCTCCGCCCCGGCGATGTGGTCGAATGCGCCATCGAGGAGATCGGCGCTATCCGAAACCAAATCGCCGCCGGCTGATGCCGCGTCGTTTCACCGGCTTGCCCCCGGATTGACACCAACGATAAGCATGAGTATAATCAGGAGTTGGCTGAGTGGGTGTAGGTCGGACGGCTTAGAGAGATTGTCGGAAACACAAGATGCGACTCGTGCGTGAATCTGGGGGTTTCCCAATTACAACTCAATTGAGCTTCGTACCCAGGGCATAGCCGGTTGCCCGGTATTGTCCAGAGTAAATTAGGCGTCTGCAACTCGGCCGCTTGCTGTTATTTAATGCAGCAACTGGACCGAGTTTTTTATTATCCTGACCTGTGCCTGCAAACTGAAAGCTGTTGTTAGGACGGATGTATGTCTGATGAATCGATGAACTCTCTGGAAGATCTGCTGGACCAGCACGACTACGACATGCCCCAACCGGGCGATATACGCGTGGGCGTGATTGTTGCCAACACACCGCAAGGACTTATCATCGATCTGGGTCTGAAGCGGGATGGAATTGTGCCCCAATCTGACCTTGCCAAGCTGGAACCCGAGGAGCGTGACGCCCTGAAGGTCAACGACGAAGTGCCCGTCTACGTCGTCCAGACGGAGGAACCCGAGACACTCGTCGTGTCCATCCACCTGGCGCGATTGAATCAGGACTGGATCGAGGCCGAAGCCTTGTTGGTCAGCGGGCAGATAGTTGAGGGTGAAGTGATCGGCTATAACAAGGGTGGCGTCATCGTCCCCTACGGCCGCATCCGCGGCTTTGTGCCCATCTCGCACCTGAGCGATGTCACCCCTGGCATGGGCGAGCGCCGCCGCCAACAGCGCCTGGCGCGCCTGCGCGGCGAGATGATCGGCGTCAAAATCATCGAGGTCGATCGCCAGCGCCACCGCCTTGTCATGTCCCAGCGTGAAGCCCAAAAGGAATGGGAAGAGAAAAAGCGCGGCGAGTTGATGGAAACGCTGCAACCGGGCGAAATCCGTACCGGGCGCATCAGCGGGATGCGCGAATTTGGCGCATTTGTCGACCTGGGTGGCGCGGACGGGCTGGTACATATCTCGGAGCTTTCCTGGCACCGCATCGACCACCCGCGCGAAGTGGTCAAGCTGGGCGATGAGGTCGAGGTCTATGTCCTGGGCGTCGATCAGGAATCAGGCCGCATCAGCCTGAGCCGCAAAAAGTTGCTACCCAACCCGTGGGATAGCGTGGCGCAACGCTACACCCAAAACCAGCTAATCGAAGGCAAAGTTACCCGAATTCTCGATTACGGCGCATTCGCCGAAATCGAGCCGGGCGTCGAAGGTCTTCTCCACGTATCACAGCTTTCCCGCAACCCTGTTGAGGACCCGCGGGCAGTCGTTAAAGAAGGGGAAGTCCACCTGCTGCGTATCGTCAGCATCGATCAGAAGCGCCAGCGAATCGGTCTCAGTCTGAAGGCTGTTACGCCGACGGAACAGATCGAGTGGATGGCCCAGAAAGAACTGGCCGAGGCACTACGGCGCGAAGAAGAAGAGGCCGCCGCCGCCGCTCGCGGCCCGGTCCATCATGCCGAAGAAACGGCCGAGACCGCAGAGACCGGAGCCGAGGCAGTCGAAGCCGTCGAGAGCGCGGCCGAAGAGACAGTCGCTGAGACCTCAGAGGCCATTGAGACCACGGTCGAGGAACTTCCGGAGACCGGCGCCGAAGCCATCGAGGAAGTCGCCGAGACGACAGACAGCACCGACAGCACCATGGAAGAAGCCGCGGACGCGGTCGAGGCAAGCGCCGAGCAGGCCGAGGAAGCGGCCGCCGAAACGGTTGACACTGTTGAGGAAACATCCGAGCAGGCCGTTGACGAGGCGCGCGAAGTTGTCGAAGAAGGGACCGATGCCGTTGGTGACGCGGCCGAAGAAACCGGAGAAGCGGCCGAATCTCTGATCGAGTGGGTTCAGGATGCGGCGTCCGATGCGGTCGAAGCAGTGGAAGACGCAGTTTCCGCAGTCGTGGAACGCATCGAATCCGTCGTTGAGGGAGATGGCGATAGCCGCGTCCCCGATGAGAGCGAAGGGAAAAGCGCCGCCTAAGTGGCCTTTCTTGCCATTATTTATCAGGAATTTAAGAGGTTATGGCTAATAAGGAAGATAAGTTAGAGGTTGAAGGCACGGTGATCGAACTGCTGCCGAATACGCAGTTCATGGTCGAGCTGGATAACGGTCATCGGGTATTGTCGTATCTCTCCGGCAGAATGCGCAAGCATTACATCCGCATTCTGCTGGGCGATCGCGTACGCGTGGAGATGACGCCCTACGATCTGGAGCGCGGGCGCATCACTTACCGTTACCGCCGCAACGTCCCGGCCGCCGAAGCCTGATCCGCTGCTGACTCTCTTGGGGTTGCCTCCGCCTGGAACCCGGGTGAACAATCGACGGGCCATCGAGGAACGCGCACGGCGCTTTAACGATGGCCCGCGATTAAAGTCACCCAATCCCCGGCGGTGATCGTTTGTTGCATCCGGCCACCGGCAGTCGCCAGCGCTGCTTCCACATCGGGGCCTTGTTCCTGGATGATGCCGCTCAAAATGAGCTTGCCGCCAGGAGCTACGTGCCCCAACAATCCATCTTCGCTCAATAACTGAATAATAACCGGCGCCAGGATATTGGCGACGACAATGTCCCATTGATCGCGGCCGGTCTCCCCGCGCGCGCTATCGAGTTCCCCACGCCATGCCTGAATAGAAGCGTTCACGCCGTTTCGCTCGGCATTTTCGACGGTCGCACGCACGGCGAGTGCGTCCGTGTCGAAAGCGGCCACGGCCGCCGCACCCAGCTTCACAGCGGCAATGGCCAGAATACCCGAACCTGTGCCGGCGTCCAGCACGTTCATGCCGGGAGCAACGTGCTCTTCCAGCGCCATCAGGCAGCCTTGCGTCGTCGGGTGCAATCCCGTGCCGAAGGCCATGCCCGGATCAAGCGTCAGAATAACATCATCCGCCTGAGCGTCGGCGTCAGGTTCATCCGCCAGCCAGGCCGGGCGAATCCTGATGCGGCGACCCAGGCGGAATGGACGGTAATGGTCTTTCCAGGCGTTGGCCCAATCCTCGTCGGCCAATTCGCGAAATATCGGCTCCGGCAATGGGTAGAGCCTGCCCAGGTGATAGAGAATCTCCTCAATGCGCCGTCGCAGGGTCGGGCTGTCGTCGTCCTCGGCCACATATATCTTGACCGTGACGAACGGCTCCAGCGCGTCGGGATCGGCCGTCGACTCGTCGCCCAGTTGCTCCAGAACCACGCTCTCCTGATAAGCAAAAGGCCGCAGCACTTCCGCCACGGCCTCGGCGCCCTCGCCATCTGTCTTAACACTCACTTCCAGCCAATACATCGTATTCCTTATCCGAACAATTCACCCAGCGCGTCTTTCAGCTGTCCAAGTATCCCCTTATCCTTCTGTGGGACAACTTCCTTGCCCAGCGTACGCGATAGCTGCTGGAATAACTCCCGTTGTTCGGCCGACAGGCTCTTGGGGATCGCTACGTTGATAATGACAACCTGATCGCCACGTCCCATGTTGGTCCCTCGTCCGCTACGATCCAGCTTCGGAACGCCGAGGCTACGCATGCGAAATACACGGCCGGATTGCGTGCCCGGGGGTATGGTCAGTTTCGTCTCGCCATCGACCGTCGGCACCATGATCTCGTCGCCCAATGCCGCTTGCGAGATATTGATCTGAAGATCAAGGACAATGTCGTCGCCACGCCGCTGGAAATAGTCGTGCGGCGCAACATTGAGCACGACAAAGAGATTGCCCGGCGGCCCGCCATCCAGGCCCATCCCACCCTCGCCGGTCAGGCGAATCTGGGTCTCGTTATCGACCCCAGGCGGAACTTTGACGCTCTTCGTCACTGTGCGGTCCACCTGTTTGCGGCCATTGCATTCCCGGCAGACGTTGGGGATCAGCTCTCCGGTGCCGTTACACGTAGGACAAGTGGTGACATTGACAAACTGCCCCAAAATCGACTGTTGAACCCGACGAACCTCGCCCGAACCGTTACAGCTTGTGCAGGTGACCGGGCGCGAACCGGGTTCGGCGCCGCTGCCTGCACAAACGGGGCACGCCTCCGCCCGGCGATACTCTATGTTCCGCTCCGTGCCAAAGACGGCTTCCTCGAAGGTAATCGTCAGATCGTAGCGCAGATCCACGCCGCGGCGCGGCCCTCGGCGCCGACGACGCGTGGCGCCCCCCGCCCCACCAAACGAACCGAAAAACTCCTCGAATATGTCGGCAAAGCCGCCAAACCCCTGATCGAAGCCGCCGCCGTTGCTACCGACGCCAGCATGCCCAAACCGGTCGTAGGCCGCTCGTTTGTCGTCATCCGACAGCACTTCGTAGGCTTCGGTGATCTCCTTGAAGCGTTCGCCCGCGTCCGCGTTGCCGTTCACATCAGGGTGATACTGGCGCGCCAGACTGCGGTACTGTTTCTTCAGTTCCTCTTTGGTTACCGACCGGGACACACCCAGAACTTCGTAATAATCGCGCTTTGCGGCCATGGCTTGCAAGATGGGCCTGACAGGTGGGTTGCCCACCTGTCAGGTCCGAACCTCTAGTTTGCGTCGCTAAACTCGCCTTCGACCACGTCCTCGTCAGACTGGCCGCCATCCGTGGGGTCGCTCTCGGGACCGGCTCCGGCCGTTGCGCCGTTGCCTCCCGCCTGGTACATCGCGGTCCCGGCCTGTTGCAGAGCTTGCTGCAAACGCTCGGCCGATTGCTGCATGCCGTTCACGTCGCCACCGGCCATCGCTGACTTTACGGCGTCGATCTGGCTCTGCACCGCAGTGCGATCCGATTCCGGGATCTTGTCGCCGTTGTCCTGCAGGAATTTCTCGGCCCCATAGACAGCCGAATCGGCCACATTACGAGCCTCCACTTCCTGCTTGCGTCGTGTGTCATCCGCGGCGTGGCTTTCGGCGTCGCGCATCATGCGGTCGATCTCATCCTTGGCCAAACCGCTGGAAGGAATGATCTGCATGGCCTGCTGGCGGTTCGTGGCCTTGTCACGAGCGCTGACATTCAGGATGCCGTTGGCGTCGATATCAAATGACACCTCGATTTGCGGCACGCCACGCGGCGCGGGCGGCAGACCGTCCAGGATGAAGCGGCCAAGGCTCTTGTTATCGCCCGCCATCGGCCGCTCGCCCTGTACCACGTGAATCTCCACCTGCGTCTGGCTGTCGCCCGCGGTCGAGAACACCTGACTCTTCTTGGTGGGGATGGTCGTATTGCGCTCAATCAACGGCGTGGCAACGCCGCCCAACGTCTCGATGCCCAGCGTCAGCGGGGTCACGTCGAGCAAGACGACTTCCTTCACATCACCGCCCAACACGCCGGCCTGGATGGCCGCGCCCAGCGCCACTACCTCATCGGGGTTAACGCCCTTGTGCGGTTCGCGAGCGAAGAACTTGCGCACGGCTTCCTGGATGGCCGGCATGCGCGTCATGCCGCCGACCAGAATAACCTCGGTAATCCCCCCGGTCGACAGACCGGCATCCTTCAATGCCTTGCGACACGGCTCGATGGAGCGCTGCACCAGATCCTCCGTCAGCTGCTCCAGCTTGGCGCGGCTCAACGTCAGGTTCAGATGCTTCGGCCCGGTTGCGTCGGCGGTAATAAACGGCAGATTCAGCTCGCTCTGCATCGTCGTCGACAACTCAACCTTGGCCTTCTCGGCCGCTTCCCTCAGACGCTGCAAGGCCTGCTTGTCGTTGCGCAGGTCGATCCCTTCCTGCATCTTGAACTGATCGGCCGCCCAGTCGATAATACGCTGGTCGAAGTCGTCGCCGCCCAGGAACGTATCACCATTCGTCGACTTGACCTCGAACACGCCGTCGCCAACCTCCAGGATGGAGATATCGAACGTGCCGCCGCCCAGGTCATAGACGGCGATCATCTCGTCCTTCTTGTTCCCCAACCCGTAAGCCAGCGAAGAAGCGGTCGGCTCGTTGACAATGCGCAATACCTCAAGGCCGGCAATCTTGCCCGCGTCCTTGGTGGCCTGGCGCTGGCTGTCATTGAAGTAAGCCGGCACGGTGATAACGGCCTGAGTTACCGTCTGTCCCAGATATGCTTCGGCGTCCGTCTTGATTTTCTGCAAGATCATGGCCGAAATCTCGGGAGGTGAATATTCGCGACCGTTCATGAGCACACGCACATCGCCGTTCGTCGCCTCGCGCACTTCATACGGCACGTAGCCTATGGCGCGCTGTACTTCCACATCGCTGAATTTGCGACCCATGAACCGCTTGACCGAGTAGATGGTATTTTGCGGATTGATAACCGCCTGACGCTTGGCCACCTGCCCAACCAGCCGCTCGCCCGTCTTGGGGTTGACGGCGACCACGGATGGAAACAGACGGCTCCCTTCCGAACTGGGGATCACGACCGGCTCGCCGCCTTCCATCACAGCGACTACGGAATTCGTCGTTCCCAGGTCAATGCCGATAATTGTTGCCATTGATTGTTACCTCATTCAATAAATGCTATCTAAGGGGCAACCGTCACCATAGAGGGCCGGATCACCCGGTCACCCAGCCGATAACCCCGTCTCATTTCACGCACCACGGTGCCACTGCCGTATTGATCCGAAGGCTCCTGAGAGAGCGCTTCGTGCAGGTTCGGGTCGAAGGCCTCACCCACGGCCGCGATTACCTCAACGTTCAAGTCCTCCAGAACGGACTGCATCTTGCGATAGACCAATCCGACGCCGGAGACCAACGGCGTATCGCGCTCGCCCGCGGGCACCGACTCCAGAGCGCGTTCGAAATCGTCGAGTAGCGGCAACAGCTTGGCGACAAGCTCGACATTGGCATTGACGTAGGCCTCGACTCGCTGCTTCTCAAACCGCTTGCGCGCGTTGGCGAATTCGGCCTGTGTGCGCTGCCATCCATCCAGGTTGCGCGCTGCCTCAGTTCTGGCCGCCGCCAATTCGTCTTCCAGGGAGAGAGACACATCGGGCGACGGTTCCATCCCGTCATCCGTCACGGCCGCCTCATCCCACATCTGTTCATTATTCACTGTCACTGTTGACTACCTCGATTTGATACAGGGGGTTGGTCCGATTATCAGTCGGTTCCTGCAGGAAATATTCAAAAACAAAACCACTCATCAGATCGGCCACATAGCGAACGGCGGCCACGTTGCGGTCATAAGGCATCCGCGTCGGCCCCACCACAGCTACCGTGCCGGAGAAAGTGTCGGTTACACCGTAGCGGGAGAGGATCATCGTGCAATCCCTGAGTTCCTCCCAACGACCATCGCCGCCGATGACGACTTGCACCCCCTCGTTACCCTGCACTTCCTGTTCGGCCAGGACGGAGGCGAGAAGCGTCTGCTCCTCCAGAAGCCGGATGGCGTGGCGCGTGCCTTCGTCATCCAGGATATTGACCAGTCCGTCACGATAAATATCGCTAATCGGGCGGTGATCCGCCTGCCGCAGTACGTCGAGCACCAGCGAAGCAACCTCGTTTTCCAACCGGTCGAGATAGCTGCCACCAACGCGGGTCGCTATTTCTTCCA
>JACDJC010000898.1_pt1 | contig 30035 bp, 30 predicted proteins | sample 7454191 | NCBI WGS metagenome assembly JACDJC01 (sample SAMN14253291, study PRJNA609438) | sludge metagenome | isolation source: sludge after 25d culture with pyrite and EDTA | collected 2018-12-20
AAGGGAAGGATCAGCGAGATCACCGCGAAGACGATGCTTGGCGCGCCGAGGATACGCCGCAGGCCGAAGACGGTCGCGAGCCAGGCCACGGCAGGCGCGATGAAAATCTGCGATGCAGTCGAAGCTGTCGAGAGCCACGCGCCTTCATCGAAGGAGAGGGAGAACGCGCCCTTGAGATCGGGCAGCCCGATGGAAAACATCCGGCTGTCGATGTTCGCCATCGACGCGCCGAGCAGCACGGCGGCGACCGCCAGCAGCGGGTAGTGGACAGGCTGGCCGGTGGAGACCGGCCCGCTGGCGATGATTTTAGTTTCCGCCACCGGCCGAAGCTCCAGTCGCCGCTCCAGTTGTTTTGGCTCCGGTGTTCGACGGGGCCGCCGCGCCCTCGGTGTTGATCCGGGTTTCCGCGGACATCCCGGGCAGCAGGCTGTCGAGCAGCGGCTGTCCCTTGTCGAATTCGATCCGAACCGGAATGCGTTGCACCACCTTGGTGAAATTGCCGGTGGCGTTGTCCGGCGGCAGCAGCGCGAATTGCGCGCCGCTGGCGGGCGAGATGCGCACGACCTTGCCGCGCAGGACCTGGCGCGGGAAGCTGTCGATGGTGATGTCCACGGCCTGTCCCGGCTTGACACGGGTGAGCTGCGTCTCCTTGTAGTTCGCGATGACATAGACGTTGGGCAGCGGCACGACATTGAACAGGTTGCTGCCGATGTTGACATAGTCGCCGGGCTGCACCTGCCGCGCGCCGACAATGCCGTCGAACGGCGCGACAATGCGGGTGTAACCGAGCTTGAGCTTCGCGGCTTTCAGTGCCGCCTGCGCCGCGAGCACATCGGCGGCGCGCTGCTTCTTCGTTCCGGCGAGAACTTCCATCTGATGTTTTTGCGCGGCGATCACGGCGCGGCTGGCGCGGACGTCGGCGTCCGCCTTGGCCAGCGTGGCGGTGGCCTGTTCCAGCCGCTGGCGCGTGAAGGCGGGGCTCTGAAGGAGGCCGTGCTGTCGGTCATATTCCTGTTGCGCTTCGACCCGAACGGCTTCGGCGGACGCGCGCTGCGCTTCGGATTGCGCGATGGTCGCGTATTGAAGCTCGACCTGGTTGGCGAGATTGTCGAGCGCGGCCTGCGCTCCGGCGACGGAGGCTTCGGCCTGCGCGACCTGCGCCTCGTAATCGGCAGGGTCGATCTCAACCAGCAGGTCGCCGGCCTTGACGCGCTGATAGTCGCGCACCGCCACGGTTTTCACTTCGCCGGCAACGCGGCTGCTGAGTTGCGAGACCTCGGCGCGGACATAGGCGTCGTTGGTGGTCTGGATGCGGGCGCTGCTGATCCATTCGTCCCAACTGATCGTTGCCACCGCGACAAACAGCGCAGCCGCGGCGATGCACGCAAGCGGAATGGCCAGCCGCCGCAAGGTTGCGCTTGCGGATGGCCTGTCCGGAGCAGGCGTGGGGTTTGGCGAAGGGGGCGGGGGTGTGCTGGTTGCGTCAGTCTGGGTCACGGGTCACCTCATCCGGAATGACTACCGCAAACGGCAGCCGAAACGGAGAACTCCGAGCGCATTCCAGTATTGTCCTGTTGCAGTAATCTGCCAATCGCCGCCGATCCGAGAAAAGCTCTTGACCTGCGCCGCGCCAACTGCGTTACGGCAGGGGACATTATGACGGATTGAAGCAGAGGCAATGACCGGTTCAGGCACCGACAAGACCAAGACGCGCAAGGAACTGAACGGCCCCATCGTGGTGCTGGTCGAGCCCCAGCTTGGCGAGAACATCGGCATGTGCGCGCGGGCCATGGGCAATTTCGGGCTGACGCGGCTGCGCATCGTCAATCCGCGCGACGGCTGGCCGAACATGGCCGCCCAGCGGGCCGCCGCCGGTGCCGATCATATTCTGGAGAAGGTCGAACTGTTCGACACGGTCGAGGCGGCGGTGGCGGACTGTTCGCTGCTGTTTGCGACCACGGCGCGGGCGCACGATCAGGCCAAGCCTGTGGTCGGCCCCGAGGAGGCCGTCCGCCAGATTGTTCATGAAACAGCCGCCAGCGGCACCACGGCGATCATGTTCGGACGTGAACGCTACGGTCTTGAGAACGATGAGGTGGCGCTCGCCAACCGCATCGTCACGTTCCCGGTCAATCCCGGCTTTGCCTCGCTGAACCTCGCGCAGGCCGTGCTGCTGATGGGCTACGAGTGGTTCAAGCTGGCGACTGCGAACGCGCTGCCGTTCGCCATGCCGGAGCGTTCCGAGCGCGCGTCCAGCCATCAGATGCAGGCGTTCTTCGATAATCTCGTGAACGAACTCGACAAGGTGGAATTCCTGCGGCCGCCGGAAAAGCGCGACGTGATGCTCGTCAACATGCGCAACATCTTCACCCGGATGGAGCCGACCAAGCAGGACATGCACACGCTGCACGGCGTGGTGATGGCCATCGCCGAAGGCCGCAAGGGGCCGGCCAAGGGCGGCGTTCTCGATGGCAACGAGGCGACGCGGCTGCGCGCGCTGCTGGCCGAACAGTCCGACGGGCGCGCCACGTCCGACAGCGGCGGCACGGTGCGGGGTCTTGCGCGGCTGTTGCGGCGGAATCCAACCGATGCCGAGCGCATGCTGTGGAAGGCACTGACCACCGACCGCCGTTTCGCGTCCCACTTCAAGCGGCAGACGCCGGTGGGGCGGCATATTCCGGATTTCGTGTCTTTCACCAAGCGGGTCGCCATCGAACTGGTCAGCGCAGCCGATACTGAAACCGTTGCGCGGGATCGCGCGGCGCGTGACGAATGGCTGAAAGAGCGCGGCTATCGCATCTGCCTGCTTGATGCGGCGGAGGTGGAGGCCGATCTCGCTGCGCAGCTCGACCGGCTGGCGGCGATATCATAGGCGCCTCGTCTGGCAGATGAGGAAAAGGCGTGGTCCTCTTCCACTCTAAAGGGCGTTTACGCCCGTCTTCGACGGGCTATGGGGAGAGGTCGTCCGGCGAAGCTCGCGCGGCGACAAGGACGAGGTTTGCGTGCTCGCGGGCGTCGCGAAGGTGCAGGAAGTAGTCAATTTGCGCAAAACAACACGCCGCGCGATCCGGTCGCGCGGCGTTTCTGATTTTCCGGAAATTACTGGCCGGCCTTGACCTGCGCGACGGCGACCGCGACCAGCTCGTCCATTTTCTTGCGGATATCGAGTTCGGAAATGCCCTTGGAGGCGAGGTCACCCGCGACCTTGCGCAGGACGTCCGTATCCCCGGCTTCCTCGAAATCGGCGGCGACCACTTCCTTGGCATAGGCGGCGGCGTCATCACCGGTCTTGCCCAGCTTTTCGGCGGCCCACAGGCCCAGCAGCTTGTTCCGGCGGGCTTCCGCCTTGAATTTCGTTTCTTCGTCGAGGGCGAATTTCTTCTCGAAACCTTCCTCGCGCTTGTCGAAAGTGGACATATATCTGTTCCGTAAGGCTGAATTGGTCATGCCGCGATGGCGGCGGGACCCTGCATATAGGGGGTACGGCCCCCGCTAGGCAACGGCCCAGAGGTCGCAGGAGGCGGCGATTGCGAGCCAAATGACCCGAAACGGGAATTCTTGAAGATTTCCAGCGCAAAACGGCGCTGACTTTTGCGGGAATACGCGCTGCGTTGCGTTGTATCGGCCGGTTCAATCGGGTAGGTTGCCGATGAGTCCGGTTCGCGGTTTGTTTCACGATTCCGGACTTCGCGGCAGCTCCGCCGCGGGTCGCGTAAATCACCCGGAGCACCCCATTCATGGACTTCAACAGAACACGGTACATCCCTATGAGCCGTCGGCGTCGCATTTACGAAGGCAAGGGCAAGACCCTCTACGAAGGGCCTGAGCCTGGAACCCTGATCCAGCATTTCAAGGACGACGCCACCGCGTTCAATGCCAAGAAACACCAGATCATCGAGGGCAAGGGTGTCCTCAACAACCGGATCTCGGAATACGTCTTCCAGCATCTGAACGACATCGGCGTGCCGACGCACTTCATCAAGCGTCTCAACATGCGCGAGCAGTTGATCCGCGAGGTCGAGATCGTGCCGCTGGAAGTCGTCGTGCGCAACGTCGCCGCCGGTTCGCTGTCGCAGCGTCTTGGCATCGAGGAGGGCACGCAGCTCCCGCGCTCGATCATCGAGTTCTATTACAAGAACGACCAGCTCGGCGACCCGATGGTCTCCGAAGAACACATCACCGCGTTCGGCTGGGCTACGCCGCAGGAGATCGACGACATGATGGCGCTGGCCATTCGCGTCAACGACTTCCTCACCGGTCTGTTCCTCGGCGTCGGTATCCGTCTTGTGGACTTCAAGATGGAATGCGGCCGCCTGTTCGAGAACGACATGATGCGCATCATCGTCGCCGATGAAATCTCGCCGGACTCGTGCCGTCTGTGGGACATCAAGTCGAACGAGAAGATGGACAAGGACCGCTTCCGCCGCGATCTCGGCGGCCTCGTCGAGGCCTATACCGAAGTCGCCAAGCGTCTCGGCATCCTGATCGACAACGATCGTCCCGCGGGCTCCGGCCCGGTGCTTGTGAAGAGCTGATGCGTCATCCTGAGGTGCCCGCGCTTTGCGCGGGCCTCGAAGGATGACCAAAACAACGCGCCGCCCTTCGAGGCTCGGGCTTTGCCCTCGCACCTCAGGGTGACGCTTTTGAAATGGAAGCGGTTATGAAGGCACGGGTTACGGTTACGCTGAAGAACGGCATTCTCGATCCGCAGGGCAAGGCCATCGAAGGCGCGCTGAAATCGCTCGGCGTCGATGGCATCGCCAGCGTGCGGCAGGGCAAGGTGTTCGACATCGAAGTTTCCGGTAGCGACAAGGCGAAGGCCGAAGTCGCGCTCAAGGAAGCCGCCGACAGGCTGCTGGCCAATACGGTGATCGAAAATTACCGGGTTGAGGTTCTGGGCTGACGCCGCCCCCAGCGGCGGTCCTCGGCGTGCCTAAAGCCATCCAGCACGCCGGAATCGATAGAACAGCGCAATACAGATCGCCACGATCGTCCCGAGTACGCCGTAGTAGCCGTATTTCATGTCGAGTTCCGGCATGTGTTTGAAGTTCATGCCGTAGATGCCCGCGACCGCGGTCGGAACGGCGATGATGGCAAGCCATGACGCCAGTTTCTTGGATACAGCGGTCTCCTGCGCCTGTCCGACCAGCAGACTCGCCTCGAACGCGAACGCCAGCACCTCCCGCATCGAATCGATCTGCTCCTGAATGGTCCTGACGTGATCGGTGACGTCGCGAAACAGCGGCTGCATGGTGGTGCGGACCATCGCCAGGCTGTCGTGTTCGAGGCGCCGGCAGACCTCGACAAGCGGCCCGATGGCATTGCGGAGCCGCAGCAGATCGCGGCGCAACAGGTAGAGGCGCTGGATCTGCTGCTGCGTGATGGTGTTGGCCAGCACGTATTCCTCGATCTCCTCGACCTCCTCATAGATGGTCTCCAGCACGGGCGAGTAGTTGTCGACGATGAAATCGAGGATGGCATAGAGAATGTAATCCTCACCGCGGGCCAGCGCGCGCGGGCAGCTTTCGCAGCGCTCACGGACCGGCGCATAGGACGTCGAGGCGCCGTGACGGACCGAAACGATATAGCCTTCGCCGACGAACAGATGGGTTTCACCAAACGCGATCCGCCCGCCGATGAGCTGGGCGGTTCGCGCCACGATGAACAGGGCATCGCCATATTGCTCGATCTTCGGCCGTTGATGGGCGTTGTTGGCATCCTCGATGGCGAGGTCGTGCAGATGGAATTGCCGCTGCACGCTGCTGAGCAGCGCCATGTCCGGTTCATGCAATCCGATCCAGACCACATGGCCCGGCTTGTTGCACCAGCTTGACGCCTCCTCGATGGCGATGTTGGCAATCCGCCTGCCGTCGGCGTAAACGCTGGCGGCGACGACGCCTTCGGATGCGACCGGTTCTGTGGCGGAGACCGCCGGCGAAGCGACATTCATGGTTTCCGTCCCTTGATTTGCTGTGTTCTGCGCGCGGTGCAGGGCTTTTCAGCAAGGCTAGCACTGGAAAAACCCCCGTCAAATGGGTATGTCTGGCCGTCGGCGGCGCTGAATCGCCAACCTCCCCACTGTCCGGAACCACCATGAAATCAGCCGTTCTCGTTTTCCCCGGCATCAATCGCGAGCGCGACATGGCGCGTGCGCTCAAGCTCGCGTCGGGCAACGACGCTGCGATGGTGTGGCATGCCGACACCGCCCTGCCGAAGGGCACGGATCTCGTCGTGGTGCCCGGTGGGTTTTCCTACGGCGACTATCTGCGCTGCGGGGCGATTGCCGCGCGCGCGCCGATCATGGACGCGGTTCGCGCTCATGCAGCCGCCGGTGGCCTCGTGCTCGGCGTCTGCAATGGTTTCCAGATTCTCTGCGAGTCCGGACTGCTGCCGGGCGTGCTGATGCGCAATGCGCAGCTCAAGTTCATCTGCCGTGACGTGCATCTGCGCGTCGAGCGATCCGATACGCCGTTCACCCGCGGCTATAATGCCGGGCAGGTGATCCGCGTGCCGGTGGCGCATGGCGAAGGCAACTACGCTGCGGACGAAGACACCATTCGGCGTCTCGAAGGCGAGGGGCGGGTGCTCTATCGCTATTGCAGCGCCTCAGGCGAGGTCGGCGACACGCACAACATCAATGGCGCGGCGGCGTCGATCGCGGGCATTGTCAGCGACAAGGGCAACGTGCTCGGCATGATGCCGCATCCGGAAAATCACGTCGAAGACATCATGGGCAACACCGATGGCCGCGGACTGTTCGCGGGCCTCGTGGCGCATCTCGAAAGTGCAGCCTGAGATTTTCTCCGCACGTGATGCGCCCATGAAAGCAAAAGCGGCTCGGTAGGGAGCCGCTTTTCTTTTGGATCAGGCGCTGCGCAGCGTCGCCAGGAAATGATCGACCTGGGTCCGCAACTGCTGATTTTCAGCCGACAGTGAACCGGCCGAGGCGTGGACCTCGGCGGCTGCACGGCCGGTGTCTTCCGCGCCCTTGCTGACCATGACGATATTGGCGGCCACGTTCGACGATCCGGTCGCTGCAACCTGAATTCCGCTGGAGACTTCGCGGGTTGCGGCGTTCTGCTGATCCACCGCCTCGAAGATCGCGCCCGCGATTTGCGAGATCGAGCCGATGGTGCCGCTGATCTCGGTGATGGCGTTGACGGTTTCGCCGGTCGAGGCCTGCATGCCGACGATCTGCGTGCTGATTTCGTCCGTCGCCTTCGCGGTCTGCGAGGCCAGCGCCTTCACCTCTTGCGCCACGACGGCAAATCCCTTTCCGGCTTCGCCGGCGCGGGCGGCCTCGATGGTCGCATTCAGCGCGAGCAGGTTGGTCTGTTCGGCGATGGCGTTGATCATCTTGATGACATCACCAATGCGCGCGGCGGCTTCGCTGAGGCCCGCGACCCGGCCGCTGGCGCCTTCCGCCTGCTTGACCGCGTTGTTCGCGATCCGCAGCGATTCCTGAACCTGCCGCGAGATTTCCGAGACCGACGCGTTCATTTCCTCCGCACCGGCCGCGACCGACTGCACGCTCTGCGAGGCCTGCTCGGAAGCGGATGCGACGGAGCCGGAGAGGGTGCGGGTCCGGTCTGCGGTGGATTTGAGCGTGTCGGCAGCCGCATTGAGGCTTTCCGATGTGGTGCCGACGCGCGCCACGATCTGTGCAATCGTCTGCTCGAACTGTCCGGCCAACCGCTCGAGCGTATCGCGTTTCTCGCGCTTGCCGGCGTCGAGATAAATGGATGTCGCAAAATCCATGTCCAGCATGGCCGCGCCGACCACCGCGTCGATGATCGCGGCCTTCTTCGCGAACAGGCTTTTGCTGGCGAAGCGCGCCGTGATCCCGGTTTCGATGGCGGCGATCAGGCCGCTGATGAGCTGCTTGTACCCGCCGATGTACCAGCGCGGTTCGAGGCCGAGGCGATGGTGGGTCTCACCGATCCGTGTGACGGAACGGACATAGTCTGCATCGAAGCGTGCGGACAGGATCATGTCCCAGTGCGCAAGCTGGGCAGCCTTGGCATGAGCGACGATCTCCGGACGCGGAAACATCTTCTGGACGTCCGGAAACTGCGCGATGGTTTGATAAAACCTGTCGAGGATCGCGGGCAATGCCGCCATGGCCATGGGACGGACGTCGCGCAGCAGCGTGCGCGTGGTGTCGTCGATGCCGATAAAAGCCATGCGGGCGGCGAGAGTGTCGGAAGACGTCATGATGTGTAATCTGCCTCAGGCGTAGCGGTGCGTTTACCGCTTGCAGATGCAGGCAGTGGAATCACGCAGTCCGATGTGGGGGAGCCGGGCGGGTTAAAAGCACGCTGGCCAGAATATGCTAGCGCGCCATGGTTAAGATCGCCTAAAGGCGCGGTCGCTGCCTCTGCGACCGCGTTCAGGCTCGTTTCTTGATTCGCTTGATCGTGCCGGAAAACGTGAACAGCGGCCGGTCGCCGCTGTGGAGCGTTCCGCGCAGGAAGATCAGCGAGCCGCCGGCGCGGGTGATGCCGCCGGTCGCTACGATCAACTCGCCTTCCTTGGCCGCATCGAGAAATTCGCAGGCGAAGGACACCGTCACCGCCGGTCCCTGCAGCTCGTGCGCGGCAAAAGCGAACAGACAATAATCGGCGAAGGTCATGTAGCAGCCGCCATGGACGTTGCGCATGCCGTTGAGATGCTTCTTCTCGACCCGGAAGGCGCAGCGGACGGTCCCGTCCTCCTCGAAGCGGTGCCAGAACGGCCCGTTGTTGGATTCGAAGCTGTCGCGGCTCCAGGTCCGCCACCCGGCGAACTCGCCCTCGGTGGCGATCAGCAGGTCAGGGCGGGGGCGTGGGGTTTTCTGCGTCATCTCGTCCAAGGGCCGTAATCCTTCAAAAGCGGCCCCGCGGGCCATACCGTGGCCTCTCTTAGAACCTCCGGGGGCAAGGCCGCAACCGGGGCTTTTTTAGCCGGGATTTCTCCCTATCTGATGCTTGCCGGAGCGGGCACCGGCGTGCACAAAGAAGCCCGGAATCAAGCCTATTCCGCCTCATTAGCCCCCGGGTCCCCCGTGGGGATCAGACCGCATTTTCAGCCGGAGCGACGTCGCCTTGACGATCAGGAACGAACCCCAGATCACCCCCGAACTCGTCGCCCAGCATGGCCTCAAGCCGGACGAGTACGAGCGCATCCTGAAATTGATCGGGCGGGTGCCGACCTTCACGGAACTCGGCATCTTCTCGGCGATGTGGAACGAGCACTGTTCCTACAAGTCCTCGCGTATCCATCTGCGCGGCCTGCCGACCAAGGCGCCGTGGGTGATCCAGGGGCCGGGCGAGAACGCGGGCGTGATCGACATCGGCGACGGGCTGGCGGTGGTCTTCAAGATGGAGAGCCACAACCACCCGAGCTACATCGAGCCGTATCAGGGCGCGACCACCGGCGTCGGCGGCATCCTGCGCGACGTGTTCACCATGGGCGCGCGGCCGATCGCCTGCCTCAACGCCCTGAGTTTCGGTGACCCGAAGCATCCGAAAACCCGTCACCTCGTCTCCGGTGTTGTCGCGGGCGTCGGCGGTTACGGCAATTCGTTTGGTGTTCCGACGGTCGGCGGCCAGACCCGTTTCCACACGCGCTATGACGGCAACATCCTCGTCAACGCGATGGCGGTCGGCCTCGCGGAAAGCGACAAGATTTTCTACGCGGCGGCAAGCGGCGTGAACATGCCGATTGTCTATCTCGGCTCCAAGACCGGCCGCGACGGCATTCACGGCGCCACCATGGCCTCGGCAGAGTTCGACGATGACAGCGAGGAGAAGCGCCCCACTGTTCAAGTCGGCGATCCGTTCGCGGAGAAGCTGCTGCTGGAAGCCTGTCTTGAAATCATGGAAGCGGATTGCGTGATCGCGATTCAGGACATGGGCGCGGCGGGACTCACATGCTCCGCCGTGGAGATGGGCGCGAAGGGCGATCTCGGCGTCGAATTGCATCTGGATTCTGTGCCGACGCGTGAAACCGGCATGAGCGCCTATGAGATGATGCTCTCGGAATCGCAAGAACGCATGCTGATGGTGCTCAAGCCCGAGAAGGAAAAGCAGGCCGAGGCGATCTTCAAGAAGTGGGGGCTGGATTTCGCCATCGTCGGCTACACCACGCCGACCCAGCGCTTCGTGGTCAAGCATGGCGGCGACGTGATGGCCGACCTGCCGATCAAGGAACTGGAATCCGAAGCGCCGCTCTATGACCGGCCGCATGTGCCGTCGCCGCAACTGCCGGTGATCCATGCCCGCGACGTGAAAGCTCCGGTGTCGATCACCGAAGCGCTGTCGAAGCTGATCGCCACGCCTGAACTGTGCTCGAAGCGCTGGGTGTGGGAGCAGTACGATCACGTCATCGGCGGCAACACCCTGCAGCGCCCCGGCGGAGACGCGGCGGTGGTGCGCGTGCTCGATGGCCCGAAGGGCCTCGCGCTGACCTGCGATGTCACGCCGCGCTACTGCGAGGCCGATCCGTTCGAGGGCGGCAAGCAGGCGGTGGCGGAGGCATGGCGCAACATCACGGCGGTGGGCGGCAAGCCGCTCGCCATCACTGACAATCTCAACTTCGGCAATCCGGAGCGGCCCGAAATCATGGGTCAGTTCGTCGGCTGCCTGAAGGGCATCGCGGAAGCCTGCCGCACACTGGATTTCCCGGTCGTATCGGGCAACGTCTCGCTCTACAATGAAACCAACGGACGCGGCATTCTGCCGACGCCATCCATCGGCGGCGTGGGCCTGCTCGATGACTTCACCAAGTCCGCGACGCTTGCCTTCAAGGCCGAGAATGAAGCGATCCTCCTGATCGGCGACACGCAGGGCTGGCTCGGCCAGTCGGTCTATCTGCGTGACATCTGCGGCAAGGAGGAGGGCGCGCCGCCGCCGGTCGATCTCGCCATCGAGAAGCGCAACGGCGACGTGGTACGCGGCATGATCAAGGGCGGCACGGCGACCGCGGTGCATGACGTCTCCGACGGCGGCCTGCTGGTGGCGCTCACCGAAATGGCGATGGCCAGCGGCATCGGCGCGATCCTCGATGCGCCGCCGGACGAGATCGTCCCGCATGCGTTCTGGTTCGGCGAGGATCAGGCCCGCTATGTCGTGACCGTGCAGGAGGAACATCTGCTGCCGGTGTTGAGCAAGCTGAAGGCTGTCGGCGTGCCGTGTCATGTGATCGGCAAGACCGGCGGACAAGACATCGCAATCGAAGGCGAGACGCCGGTGGCGATTGAGGCGCTCAAGGCGGGTTATGAGAACTGGCTGCCGGCCTACATGGCGGGGAAGAACTGAGCCGTCTTCGTCATCCTGAGGTGCGAGCCGCCCTCTGCGGCGAGCCTCGAAGAATGACGCGCTGCGTTTGGCTCGATTTTCCAGCGCGTCTACGGGCGAGGTTCCGGACCGTCATCCTTCGAGGCTCGCAAGAGCTCGCACCTCAGGATGACGGCCTCGACACCTCTTGAATATCTCAAATCTCCTCGATGGCCACCTTGTCGGGATAGAACGCCAGATGCCCGGCGATTTCCTTCACCGACTCGTAGGGTGTCTCGTAAGTCCAGATGGCGTTCTCCAGCGTCCTGCCGCCGGAGACGATGCTGAAGTAGCCTGCATCGCCCTTGTAGGGGCAATAGGTGCTGTGGTCCGTCCGCTTCAGCAGGGCAGGGTTGGCGTCCTCGCGCGGGATGTACTGGACCGGCCGATAGTTTGCCTCCCGGAGTGTCAGGGCATGGCTGGTTTCGGCGATGACTTCGCCATCGACGCTGATCCGGACCCGTTTGGGGTTTGGAGCGATGGTGATCGGGTGGTCCGGACCGGGAATTTTCATGCGGATGTTCATGCTGATGTTCCTGTGGAGGCCACAATATAGGGGCCATCTAGCGTCCTGCATCCGAAGTTCGCTTGATTGTGCAGCGGCTCCGCAACGAACTTCGGATGCAAAAGGACGCTAGAAAACCATGATTCTCGTGTGGTTTTGGTTCGCAAGTCCGAATATGTACGTGCCGGAGACACCATTCGGACTCGCGAACCACCACACGAGGCCCAATGCTCGCGTGACGGCGCGGGTTGCACAGGATAGAATCAGGCATATTTCGTGCATTCCGTGAGCTGGGAATGGCTCAACACGAGGAGATTCAACGACATGCCTATGGACGCGCGGGACATCGAAACGATGATCAAGGCTGCGTTGCCCGACGCGAAGGTGGAAATCCGCGATCTCGCCGGTGATGGCGACCACTACGCCGCCACCGTCATTTCGGAGGCATTTCGCGGCAAGTCACGGGTCCAGCAGCACCAGATCGTCTACCAGTCGCTGAAGGGTCAGATGGGCGGTGTGCTGCACGCGCTGGCGTTGCAGACCGGCGTTCCCGAATCCTGAGCGGACAGAGCGGGGGCAGGGGTGTCGGGAAAGGAAAGCCTGCTGCGGACACGGGCACCGCACCAGCATCATCGCGTGACCTATGTCGAACTGTTCTTCGACCTCGTGTTCGTTTTCGCCATCACCCAGATTTCCCACACCCTGCTGGCGCATTTCACCCCGCTCGGTGTGCTGCAGACCACGATCCTGTTCCTGGCGGTGTGGTGGGTCTGGATCTACACATCCTGGATCACCAACTGGCTCGATCCGGAGCGCACGCCTGTCCGCGTGATGCTGTTCGGCCTGATGATCGCCGGACTGCTGCTGTCCACATCCATTCCGAAGGCGTTTGAAAGCCGGGGTCTGGCGTTCGCAGCGGCTTTTGTGGTCATGCAGGTTGGACGATCATTCTACACCTACTGGTCGATCCCCAGATCGAAGCCCGGTTGGCGCATGAATTTGCTGCGCATCACCTGCTGGCTGGCTTGCAGCGGCGTGTTCTGGATCGCGGGCGGATTTGCGGACGGCCAGACAAGGCTGATGTTCTGGATCGTCGCGGTCGCGATCGAATATTGCGGACCGCTGTTCCGGTTCTGGTTTCCGGGTCTCGGCGCGACGCCTTATGCGGACTGGGACGTCGAAGGCGGCCACATGGCCGAGCGGTGCGGGCTGTTCATCATCATCGCGCTCGGTGAATCCATCGTGGTGACCGGCGCGACCTTCGCGTCAGCGGCCTGGACCGCGCCGACGATCATCGGTTTTGTGGTCGCGCTGCTCGGCAGCATCGCGATGTGGTGGGTCTATTTTCATATCGGCGCCGAGGCGGGGGCCGAGCAGATTTCGCATTCCGACGAGACCGGGCGTCTGGCGCGTCTCGCCTACACCTATCTGCACCTGCCGATTGTCGCGGGCATCGTGGTGTCCGCCGTGGGCGACGAACTGCTGCTGGCGCATCCGGACGGTCACACCGATACCAAGACCATCCTGAGCATGATCGGCGGGCCGCTGCTGTTCCTGATCGGCACCATCCTGTTCAAGCGCAGCATCCGGGGAATCTTTCAGCTTTCGCATATTGTCGGCATCGCCATGCTGGTTGTGCTGATCCCGTTCGCGCATTCCCTCTCACCGCTGCTTTTGTCAACGGCGACGACCGCCATCATGCTGATCGTCGCTGCGTGGGAAGCGATCTCGCTGGGATCGACGGCGGAGGCCTAGGCGCTCGCCACAAGGGCGTGCACGGAGAACATCCCGTCGGGATCGGTCCACGATGCGCGGGGAGCCCATCCCGAGTTGCGTGCAAGCGCGGCGAACCGCTCGATGCTGTACTTGTAGCTGCTCTCGGTGTGAATCGTTTCGCCCATCCGGAACGTCGCGGTGTGGTCCATCACCCGGACGGTCTGCGGCTTGCGGCTGATGAGGTGCATCTCGATGCGGTGGCGATCCCGGTTGTAGATCGCGCTGTGCTCGAAACCGCTGAGATCGACATCGCCGCCGAGTTCACGGTTGATCCGCGCCAGCACATTGAGGTTGAACCGGCCGGTCACGCCCGCCGCATCGTTGTAGGCGTCGTAAAGGACGCGCTCGTCCTTCTCCAGATCGACACCGACGATCATGGTCGCGCCCTGCCCAAGGATGGCGCGCGCGCTGCGCAGGAAGGCGCTGGCTTCATGCGGATCGAAATTGCCGATGGTCGATCCCGGGAAGAAGCCGACCTTGGGCATGTCTTTCACCTCGTCCGGCAACGCGAACGGCTTGGTGAAGTCGGCGGTGACCGGGTACACGGCAAGATCGGGGAAATCCGTCCGCAGGGCGCTGGCCTGCCCGTTGAGGAAATCGCCGGAAATATCCACCGGCACATAGGCCCTGAACGAGCATTCCTGAAGAAGCAGACGGACCTTGGTGGTCGCCCCGGCGCCGAATTCCACCAATGCGGCGTCGGACGGAATGGCGGCCGCGATATCCTCGCCGCGGTCGCGCAGGATGCGCAGCTCCGTGCGGGTCGGATAGTATTCCGGCAGCAGCGTGATCTGCTCGAACAGCTTTGAGCCGGCTTCGTCATAGAAGTATTTCGGCGACAGCTTTTTGGGCCGCTGCGACAACCCCGCAATCACGTCCTGCGCGAACGAATGATCCACCTGGCCGGAATCCGGGCCTTTGGCCCGTGCGTTGACATGCACATTCATGACGATCTCTCAGGTTCAGGGTTCAATCGGCGTAGTCGGCGAGCCGCAGCCCGGTGAACTGCCAGCGATGGTGCGGATAGAAGAAGTTGCGGTAGGTGACGCGGCTGTGGTCGTCCGGTGTCGCGAGCGAGGAGCCGCGCAGCACAAGCTGATTGACCATGAACTTGCCGTTGTATTCTCCAAGTGCGCCGTCGATGGCGCGATAGCCGGGATAGGGCGAATACGAACTGCGGGTCCATTGCCAGACGATGCCGAAGGCGTCGTTGAGATGACCGGCGCGGGCGGCGACCTCCCATTCCATCTCGGTGGGCAAATGCTTGCCGCTCCAGCGCGCGAAGGCGTCGGCCTCGGAGTAGCTGACATGGGACACGGGCGCGGACGGGTCGATCGGCTGCAACCCGCCAAGGGTCATGATCTTCCAGCTTTCGGAAGAATTCGCGCCGTCGGCCTTGCGCCAGTGGCCGGGCGCTTCCCAACCCTCGCGCTCGGCGGTGGCGAAGCCGTCCATCAGCCAGAGGGTGGCTTTCCGGTAGCCGCCATCCTGGATGAAGGCGAGCCATTCGGCATTGGTGACGAGGTTGCGCGCCAGCTTCACCGGACCGACCAGTGCGCGGTGCGCGGGCTTCTCGTTATCGAAGTGAAATGATTTGTCGGTGTGGCCGATGGTGTGGATGCCTTCCATCAGCGTCACCCATGCGTCGCCCGTGCGGGTCGCGGCGGGAAACCGCCAGCCGGGCTGATAGGCCGGCGGGATCGGATTCTGGGCGAAGGCATGCAGGATGTCGGTCAGCATCAATTCCTGATGCTGCTGCTCATGGTTCAGCCCGACCTCGATCAGCGGTTCGACCTTTTCGAGAGTCATGGCGTCAGCCGAAGCGAAAAATGCCGCCACCGCGGCATCGACATGCTTGCGATAGGCCGTCACCTCGTCCGCGCCGGGACGGGTGAGGTGGCCGCGCTGGGCCCGGGCATGACGCGGCCCTGCGCTGACGTAATAGGAATTGAACAGGTAGGCGTAGTCCGGATGGTACGGCTTGTAGCCGGGTGCATATTCGCCGAGCAGGAATTGCTCCCAGAACCAGGTGACGTGCGCCCGGTGCCACTTGGCGGGGCTGGCGTCGGGCATGGACTGGATCAACTGGTCCTCGGGGGACAGCGGGGCGGCCCGCCGCTCGGTCTCGTCGCGGACGGCTTGAAAGGCTTTCAGCAGCCTTGCGGCCTGCTGGTCTCGGGATTCGGGGTTGAACGCGGAGGGACTCGGGACGCGGGCGTCTGGCTGGGAGGCTGGTTTCGTCACAAGAATCTCCGGTTAAGGGGAGAACGATGCTTCTCGGGATCGGTTCCGCAGTACGGATGCTCTAAATAGGGCGGCGCGCGCAGGATAAAAGGCATCGCCGGCTATGAAATCCATACGTTGCGGCGGGGACGAAGGTTTCGGTCACCGGCATGGTAGGTCCGGTTTCGCCGGTTTCGGGGGTTGCATGGCACCTTTTCCGCGATTTGATTGGGATGCGGACCCGTTCCGGGCTACATATATGGCAAGAACGGCAGGCAGTCGGGAGAGTCCCGGCCTCGCCGCAGGCCCAGGATTTCCAAGGACGCGACATGAGCATCGAGCAATTCATCGACAATGAAGTGAAGTCCAACGACGTCGTGCTGTTCATGAAGGGCACGCCGCAGTTTCCGCAGTGCGGGTTCTCGGGCCAGGTGGTCCAGATCCTCGATCACGTCGGCATCGCCTACAAGGGCCTCAATGTTCTCGAGTCGGGCGAACTGCGCGACGGCATCAAGATCTATTCAAACTGGCCGACCATTCCCCAGCTCTATGTGAAGGGTGAATTCGTCGGCGGTTGCGACATCATCCGCGAGATGTTCCAGGCCGGTGAACTGCAGCAACTTTTCGCCGACAAGGGCGTCGCGGTTCAGCAGCCCGCGGGCTAAGGCACTTCGCTGCAGCTCATCGGGCCGCGTTGCCCGAGGGCTTGTGCAATGGATGCATTCCTCCCAGGTCCGGATTTCATCATCCGGAGTGAGCCTGGGAGGAATTTTTTATTGGATCAAGCCTTCGACGCGATCTCCCGGATCGCCGAGATCGTCTCGTCGATCATCGCCCCTGTGACATCGAGATGGGTGCAGGCGCGGATGCGATGATCCAGCGCGCCGGTCAGGATGCCGCGCGCGCGCAGTTCGCCGATCATGCGGTCCGTGCCGACACCGGCGCCCGATGGATCGAAGAAGATCAGGTTGGTCTCTGGCTGATTGACGGCGATGCCGGGAATTTGCGCAAGGCCGCGTGCAAGTGCGCGGGCGTTGGCGTGGTCGTCCGCGAGCCGCTCGACATGATGATCGAGCGCGTAGAGACAGGCCGCCGCGCACATGCCGCTCTGGCGCATCGCGCCGCCGAGCCGCTGTTTCCAGCGCCAGACTTCGTCGATGAAATCGTCCGTGCCCGCGATGACGGCGCCGATCGGCGCGCCGAGCCCCTTGCTGAAGTCGATCCAGACCGAATCCCAGCCTTCCGCCATGTCGCGTGCCGAAATGCCGGTGGCGACGCAGGCGTTCATCAGCCGCGCGCCATCCATATGCGTGACGAGGTTGTGCTCGCGCGCAATCGCTGTGATGGCGTCGAGGTCCGGCTTCTTCCAGATGGTGCCGCCGCCGATATTCGCCGTCTGCTCCACGGTGACGACGCGCTGCGGCGCTGAGTAGCGCGAGGCGGGCTGGATCGCCGCGCGGAACGTCTCCGGCGAGAAGATTCCGTTCTCGCCGGGAAGCGGCGTGATCTGGAATCCGCCGAGCGCCGCATGCGCGCCGCCTTCGCGCGTCAGCACATGGGCAGAGGGATGTGCGAGGATTTCATCGCCCGGGCGGCAATGGACCAGCGTCGCGGCGAGGTTGCACATGGTGCCGGAGGGCAGAAAGACCGCGGCGTCCTTGCCGAGCAGGTCCGCGACGCGCGCGCACAGCGCGAGGGTCGTGGGGTCATCGCCGATCTGCTCGTCACCGACCTCCGCGCGCGCCATGGCCTCGCGCATGCCTTGTGTCGGCCGCGTCTGGGTGTCCGACATCAGGTTGATGCGCACCGGCGGCAGCTTCGGATCGGGTGGAGCGGGGGTCATTCTCATGGAAAATCCTGCGGCATCGTGGTTTGTGCCGTGTCACGGTTTATTCAAAAATGGATGGGCGGTCTAATGGAAGTATCGGGCTTACGTATGTGTAGGAGGCGGCTTGCATTGGGGCCGTCAGCCGTTAGGCTCGCCGTTCCGCATTTCGATTGCTGCATGAGGCCGACGTTGAATTTTTCTGTTCTTTCTCGCTGGTTCTTGATGAGTCTGTTTCAGGCCATGGTGGCTGGATGTCTGGCGGTGCAGGCATCGGCGGATACTATCGGAAAAACAGTACCGGACGCCGCCGGTTTCTCGCGCGAGCGGCTCGCCCGCATCACCGAATACTTCAACAACGAGGTTGCGACCAAAAAAATCCCCGGCGCCCTTGTGCTGATCCAGCGCAAGGGGCGCCCCGCTTATTATGAGTCATTCGGCGTGCGCAATGTCGCGACCAAGGCGCCGATGACGCCAGACACGATCTTCACGCTGTTCTCGATGACCAAGCCGATCACCTCGGTCGCCGCGCTGATGCTTGTGGAGCAGGGCAAGCTCTCGCTTGACGATGAGGTGGGGCAGTACATCAAGGGCTTCTACAAGATCAAGGTGGGCGAGGAGAAGCCCGGCCCTGACGGAAAGCCGGAACTGAATCTGGTCGAGCCGAAGCGGCCGATCCTGATTCACGATCTGCTGCGGCAGTCGGCAGGCATTCCTTACGCTTCGCTGTCCTACGGCGTGGTCAAGAAGCCTTACGAAGAGGCTGACCTGATGTCGGGGAAATTCACCAATGCGGAGGTTGCGGACAAGATCGCCGAACTGCCGCTGATCAGCCAGCCCGGCGAATACTGGACCTACGGCCACGCGACCGATGTGCTCGGGCGGGTGATCGAGGTGGTGTCGGGCAAATCGCTCTATCAGTTCGAGAAGGAAAACCTGCTCGATCCGCTGGGCATGACAAACACCACGTTCTTCATCACCGAACCGGAGCGCAAGGCGCTGTTCGCCGAGCCGTTCCAGACCAAGTGGGACAAGCTCGACCGCGATCCGCGCGTCGTCACCAAATGGGAATCCGGCGGCGGCGGCATGGTCTCGTCGATGGCTGACTATGCGCGCTTCGTGCAGATGCTGCTCAACCACGGTGAACTGAACGGCAAGCGCATCCTTTCGCGCAAGACCGTGGATTTCATGACCGCAAATCACATTGGCGAGGCGGCGGGGATCAAGCCATGGGCGTATTACTTCCCCGGAGCGGGTTATGGTTTCGGTCTCGGCGTCGCGGTACGGACCGATGCCGGCGTCAGCCACTGGGCCGGTTCGGTCGGCGGGTATGAGTGGAGCGGCGGCAGCGGAACATACTTCCTTGTCGATCCCAGGGAAGAGATGTTCGCGATCCTGATGATCCAGTCGCCGTCGCAGCGCGGCCGGATTCAGTCGGCGCTCAAGAGCCTGATCTACGGCGCGCTGAAATAGCGAATGGTATCCCGCAAAGAAAAAGGCCGCCCGGTGAGGCGGCCTTCGTATTTCTGTAGTCGGACTGACGAAGATCAGCGCGAATAGAATTCGATGATCAGGTGCGGTTCCATCTGAACCGGAAACGGCACTTCCGACAGGCCCGGAATGCGCGTGACCTTGGCGGTCTGCTTGTTGTGATCGACTTCGAGATAATCCGGCGTATCGCGCTCGGCGAGCTGGTTGGCTTCGAGGACGATGGCGAGCTGCTTCGAGGCTTCCTTCACCTCGATGACATCGCCGACCTTCACCTTGTAGCTGGCGATGTTGACGCGCTTGCCGTTCACCTTGATGTGGCCGTGGTTGATGAACTGACGGGCCGCGAACATGGTGGAGACGAACTTGGCGCGGTACACGACCGCGTCGAGGCGGCGCTCGAGCAGGCCGATCAGGTTCTCGCCGGAGTCGCCCTTGAGGCGGGTCGCCTCGACGTACACGGCATAGAACTGGCGCTCGGAAATGTTGGCGTAATAGCCCTTCAGCTTCTGCTTGGCGCGGAGCTGGGTGCCGAAGTCGGAGAGCTTGCCCTTGCGGCGCTGGCCGTGCTGGCCGGGGCCGTATTCACGCTTGTTGACGGGGCTCTTCGGGCGGCCCCAGATGTTCTGGCCCATACGGCGATCAATTTTGTACTTCGCCTCACTACGCTTAGTCATCGCGTCCTCTTTCTTTGAACGTGGGTTTTGAGGAAACGCGCCCTCCTGTGCAGCGGGAAACATCCCGGTGCTGACAGGTCCGCCTCATAAGCATGATGGGGAGGACCGCGGGTCGCGAAACGCAACGCGGGCCGAAACCGGCCCGCGAGCAACGTGTTCATAGGTAGAAAAGGCCGCCAAGTCAAACAGTTCGGCTATTTTGCCGGAGCCGGGGAGGCCAGAGGCTTGGTCTTGTCCACCACGTAAACTCCCAGCACTTTCATAGGCTTATCGCCATGAACAGCGGCGTCATGCACGGCGCCGGCCGGGATCTGGTAAGAATCTCCGGCCTTGAGGGTCTTGTCGGGCTGCCCGTCGATGGAAAGGACCAGCTCGCCCTCCAGTACATAGCCGGTTTCGATGCCCGGATGGGTGTGGCGGCCGGCCTTCGCGCCCGGCGGCAGCTCGGCGAGGCCGGTGACGGTGTTGTAGCCCTCCGGGAACGGAATGGTTTGCAGCGGCGTGCGCTTGATCCCTGCGGGCGGCTGCTGGGCGAGGGCCGCGCCAATGCCGGCGAGGGCAAGAACGGAAACGCAAAGCACTGTCTTCCTGAGCATCCTGAAATCCTCCATGGCCGTTCTCTTCGCGGAACGGCGTGACGGGAGGCTAACAGCGGGAGGGTGCCTTCGGAAGATTGTTCTTAAGTCGCCACGCTGGCGCGGATGAACGGCTCCAGCGCCCTGGCCAGAACCGGGGATGGCGCCTGTCCCGATGTGAACAGAAAGCGCGCTTCCGGCCCTTCGCCGTTGCCGTTTGAGGGGCTGAGAAGGCTGTCCACCCGCCGCGCGATCGCGGGGGCGGGGTCGATCCAGTTCACGCGCCAGGGGGCCAGCGTCAGCATCTGGCCGATCAGCAGGGGATAGTGCGTGCAGGCCAGCACCACGGTGTCCGTCTGTGCTTCCCCACTGAGGAAGCAGGGTGCGATTTCGGCGGCGATGGCTTCGTCGCTGACCGGCTCGCCGCGCAAGGCGGCTTCCGCGAGGCTGGCGAGGTTTTCCGCGCCGACCAGCGTCACGTCGCAGCCCCGGGCGAAATCCGCGATCAGCTTCTTGGTGTATTCGCGCTTCACCGTGCCGCGCGTGCCGAGAACGGACACGCGCCTGGTTTTCGAGGACGCGCAGGCAGGCTTGATCGCGGGGACGGTGCCGACGAACGGCACGCTGTAGGCCTCGCGCAGATGCGTCATCACCAGCGTTGAAGCGGTGTTGCAGGCGATGACCACAAGGTCCGGCCTGTGCTCGGCGATCAGATCGCCGATCAGCGGCACCACCCGGGCGACGATTTCCTCCTCGGTGTGCTGGCCATAGGGGAAATAGGCGTCGTCGGCGACATAAGTGTAGCGCGCGCCGGGCCGCAGCTTCACGATCTCGCGGAAAACGGTCAATCCGCCGAGGCCGGAGTCGAAAACCAGGATGGTAGGGGCGTGGGACACAGGGGCCATGATAGCCGATCTGCGGTTACCACTTTGTTGTAATCAGGGCGATCAGACCGGCTGGAGCGGACGGTGCAGCCCCTCGGGCAGCACGACCCGGACGGTATCACCGGGGCACACGTCGCCCCCGGCCAGCACGATGCTCATCACCCCGGCCTTACGGCTCAGGTTGCCGCTTGCGTCCTTGTCCAGTGTCGCGGCCATCAGGCCTTTCTGGAAGCGAGTCCCTTCAACAGCCGGATGCTTGCTGAAATGATGGCCTTTGCGAAGGCTGACAGCGGTGACGACAGCCATCAGTTCAGCTTGCCCCGAAGACCCGCTTGAAGATCGTATCGACATGCTTGAAGTGATACGCGAGATCAAATTGCTCCTCGATCTCCTTGTCCGACAGATATTTCTTCACATCGGCATCCTTCTTCAACAAGGACTGGAAGTCGCCTTCGCCGCGCCAGACCGGCATGGCGTTGCGCTGGACCAGCTTGTAGGCGTCCTCGCGCGATGCACCTTTCTGCGTCAGCGCGATCAGGAGACGTTGCGAGTGAACAAGGCCGCCGAGGCGGTCGAGGTTCTTCTGCATGTTGGCCGGATAGACCAGCAGCTTTTCGACCACGCCGGCGAGACGGTTGAGCGCGAAGTCCAGCGTCACCGTGGCATCGGGGCCGATCATGCGTTCGACGGACGAATGCGAGATATCGCGCTCGTGCCAGAGCACGACGTTCTCCAGCGCGGGCGTCACGGCGGAGCGCACGATGCGGGCGAGGCCGGTGAGATTTTCCGTCAGCACCGGGTTGCGTTTGTGCGGCATCGCCGACGAACCCTTCTGGCCTTCGGAGAAGAACTCCTCGGCTTCCAGCACTTCGGTGCGCTGCATGTGGCGGATTTCAGTGGCGAGGCGTTCGACCGAGGACGCGACCACGCCGAGTGTGGCGAAGAACATCGCGTGACGGTCGCGCGGGATCACCTGCGTCGAGATCGGCTCGACAGTCAGGCCCATCGCCTTGGCCACATGCGCTTCGACGCGCGGGTCGATCTGCGCGAAGGTACCGACAGCGCCGGAGATAGCGCAGGTTGCAATCTCCTTGCGCGCGGCGATGAGGCGCTCCTTCGCGCGGGTGAACTCCGCGTAGGCATAGGCGAGCTTGAGTCCGAACGTGACCGGCTCGGCATGGATGCCGTGCGAGCGGCCGATCGTCGGCGTCATCTTGTGCTCGAAGGCGCGGGTCTTCAGCGCCGCGAGCACCTTGTCGGTGTCGGCGATCAGGATGTCGGCGGCCCGCGCGAGCTGCACATTGAGGCAGGTGTCCAGCACGTCCGATGAGGTCATGCCCTGATGCACGAAACGCGCTTCCGGGCCGACGATTTCGGCCAGATGCGTGAGGAAGGCGATGACGTCGTGCTTGGTCTCGCGCTCGATCTCGTCGATGCGCTCGACATTGAACACCGCATCCTTGGCCTTGGCCCAGATGGTTTTCGCGGCGTCCTTCGGGATCACGCCCAGCTCGGCCAGCGCGTCGGCGGCATGCGCCTCGATCTCGAACCAGATTTTGAAGCGCGTCTGCGGCTCCCAAATGGAGACCATTTCGGGGCGGGAATAACGGGGAATCATCGCGGTATCCTATTGAATCTGAACCGTCATGCCCGGCCTTGTGCCGGGCATCCACGTCTTTTTCGAGATGACCCAAGCAAGACGTGGATGGCCGGGTCAAGCCCGGCCATGACAAAAAATCGCATGACCGGGCCGATCAGATCGCCTCGCCGCGCGCGGACGCCGCCGCACCGCGGATCGCTGAAATGTTCGCCTTGTAGCTGTCCATCGTGCCGCCCTTGAACACCGCCGATCCGGCAACAAGTGCATTCGCGCCCGCGGCCGCGACACTGGCTGCGTTGTCCGCCGTCACGCCACCATCGACCTCGATGTCGATGGGGCGGCCGGCGCACATGGCGCGGACCTGCGAAATCTTTTCCAGCACGGCCGGAATGAACGACTGCCCGCCGAAACCCGGATTGACCGACATCACCAGCACAAGGTCGATCATGTCGATCACGTATTCGATGGCGCTCGCGGGTGTTGCCGGATTGAGTGACACGCCGGCCTTCTTGCCGAGCGCACGGATCGCCTGCAGCGAGCGGTGCAGATGCGGACCTGCTTCGGCATGCACGGTGATGATATCGGAACCGGCCTTGGCGAAGGCTTCGAGATACGGATCGCACGGCGCGATCATCAGATGGGTGTCGAAGATTTTCTTCGAGTAGGGGCGCATCGCCTTGATGACGTCCGGCCCGTAGGAAATATTCGGCACGAAGTGGCCGTCCATCACGTCCAGATGAATCCAGTCGGCGCCGGCCTGATCGACCGAGCGGACTTCCTCGCCGAGCTTTGCGAAGTCCGACGCCAGGATCGACGGCGCGATGACCAGCGGGCGGGAGGCGAACTGTTGGGACATGGCGGTTTCCGGTGGTGTCCCTGCGTTTCAGGGGCGCAGGCTTCGCCTAACACGCCGTCCCTGCGCGAGCAACGCGAGGCGCCGGACGTACACAGGAACCGAGCCGGTGACCCGGCAAATCCTGCCGTCGAGGCAGAAATTACCCTGCCGGACGCGCGCCTTTGGGCGAGGAAAACCTCGTATTTATTGGGTTTTTGAGACGGCACGGCAATTGCTGGATATCTGACGGGATCGTCTCGGCCGCGTGCCACCGGCCTTGGGGAGTATCGTGATGTTCTTTGCCGCAGGGGCCATAGGCGCCGCAGCCGTCGGCGCGCTGGATATTCTGTCGTCGCTGACGCCGGACAAGTCGGGCGCGGCCAAGACCGGCGTCAAACAAACGAATTCGCTGTTCGATCTGGGCACGACCGCCAGCGCCAGCACCGCGACCATCACGTCGGCCCGCTCGGCGCAGGCCGGAACGCTGTCACCCTCGACATTCAACGCGCTGCTGTCGGCGCAGGATGCGAATGGAAAGGCGATCCCGTCGGACGCGCTCAAGGATCTGTTCGCGCAGATCGACACCAACGGCGACGGCAAGATCACCAAGGCCGAGTTCGAGGACAAGCTCGGCGCGGGCGGCACCAACATCGCCGCCGCCGACAATGTCTTCAACAAGATGGACGCCGACAGTGACGGCTCCGTCAATCTCGACGAAATGGCGACCGCGCTGAAGCCGAAGGACGCCGATCATCACCATGCGCATCGGGCTGGCGGCGGCGCGGATGCCTTGATGGAAGCCCTGCAGGGTGCATCAAGCACCTCGACCACCAACAGTGACGGTTCGATCACCACCACACTGACCTATGCCGATGGCTCCAGGGTCACCATCAGCCAGCCGGCCTCGTCGAGCACATCGACAAGCGCGTCAACGCAGTACAACCTCGTTGAACGGCTGGTGCAGCGGCAGGCTGATGCGCTCGCGGCATCCGCAAAGCAGTCGGTTTCGGTGAAGGTTTAGGCTTCCACAACCGATACCGCCTGTATCGGTAGCACTACGCAGAAAATTCCGATTTTCATCAGTCGCTAACCATGCCGGATCGCTAATCGCACAAGTCAGTTTTGTGCGAGGTGCGAAGTGCGAATCTTGTCAGGGGTCTGCGCCGGTGTGGTTGCCTTGGGCGCAAGCGGCGTCCGCGCGGATGACGATTTCATCGCCTCGCTGCGGCTGCGCGGCGGATACGACACCAATCCGCAATTCTCGACCGGCGCCGGAATCGGCGGCAGCGCCTTCCTCGGCACCGACATGGCGATCGCAGCGGGCACCAAGGAGAAGGATTACAGTTACGGCGTCGCCGCCGAAGCCAGCACCACGCAATACGGCAATCCGCTCGCCGTTCCTTCGTTGTCGGGAAAGGTGATCCTGCGCGGCACCTATGGCGACGAGGCGGCCAACATCGCATCGACCACAACCATCGCCGACACCAACACCTACAATCTTCGCTCGTCCGATCTCATCCAGTCGCTCAAAGGCGAGGTGAAGTTCGACGCGATCAAGCTGTTCACCACCGTTGAAGGCGCGCGCTCATCGCTGAACCAGACCAATGCGATTTTCCAGGACTTTCTGCCGTCGCCGCAGGTCTATCTGCGCGGGACCCTGATTCCCGGCATTGCCTACGTTCGCGACAAGTTCGAGATCGGCGCGTCGGTCAATCTTTCGGTTCGGCGCTATGAAAGGGAACTGGATGACTTCGGCTATCGGCGTGACAACGAACGTGTGCAGCCGTTTCTGTTCGCCAAATATCAGGACAAGGACATCACATTCTTCGGCTCGGTCTCGAATTTGCGCGCCACGTTTCACGATGTGGATTTCACCAATGTCGACACCATCCTGTTCGATGCCAATCTGAGCTGGCGTGTTGCACCGTTCACGCTGGACCTCGCGGCTTATCGGCGGGCCAGTGAAACCACATTCCCGATTTCGCCGATCACGATTGATACGGCCTATACCGCGAAGGCGCGCTGGCAGGTCGAGCCGAAACTGACGCTGACGGCGGGGCTTGGATACGCGACGACGGACTATCTGGATTCGCCGTTCAGCGCCCAGACCTGGACCTACGGGATCGGCGCATCGCACGATCTCGGCAACGGCTATGCCCTGGGCCTTGATCTCTCGCACGCACAGGGCACGCTGATCTCGGGCGAGAAGGCCAGCGCGGTCATCGTTTCGACGTCACTGACGAAGAAATTCTCGCCGTTTGCGAAAGACGCTTCAAAGGACGTGCCGAAAGACAAGTCAGCCGCGACCAAGGGGTAGGGGTGGCAGCCTGATCCCGCAGGGGGGAGATGCGGGACCAGGCTGCCGCGCGAATGAGGCTTGGGAGGTTGGGGGTCTCATCCGCGATCGCACAGCGAGTTAGACGTCAGTGCCCGCAGCCGCAGCCGCCTCCGAGCAGACCGCCGAGCGCTCCGCCCTTGCCGAGAACGGCTCCGAGAACGCCACCCTTGCCGGTGGTGACTGCGGCATTCACGACCAGAGCGCCGCGCCCATCGAGCAGGCCGATAACGCCGCCCTTTCCGGTAAGCACATTCGCTCCGACACCCACACCCTTGCCGCCGCCTGCAAAGGCCGGTGCGCTGATGAAGGCGGTTGCAACAACTGCCAGACACAGCATCTTTTTCATGACGTTTTCTCCACTGTTACATGCACGACAATGTGCACGCAGCGGACCGTATTGCCGAAAATCGAACCGGCAATCGAAACGCAAAGATAACCTTAAACGGCAGGGGTTTTCTGCATTTTTCGCCAGCATGATGCGTGGCTACTTACGAGGAAATACGTAAGCGTCGGCCGCGCGGTTTTTCTCACTCGTCGGCGAAACGTTTTTTCCACGATGGCAACGCGCCCGCGAAGGGCAACGCGGCGGCTTCATAGACCCCGCGCGCAATGGCACGCGCGGTGACGTTGGCAGCGACGGCGCCAAGCTCGGTCAGCCCGTACAACGGATCAATCTGCTTCTCGCCGGTTGCCGCGGCGAACACGATGTCGCCATCGAGCGGCGCATGCACCGGATAGATCGCGCGCGCGAATCCGGTCTGCGCGATCACCGCGAGGCGCTTGACCTGCGGCTTGGTGAGGATTGCGTCGGTGACGACGATGGCGAGCGTCGTGTTCTCGATCGGCGAGGCGGCGGGGCCGCCCTTCAGCCGCATCGCGAGCATGCCGGGCGTGAAGGTGGGCGGCAGGCCACGCCCGCCGAATTCATTGTTCTGTTCAAACGGCGCGGCCCAGAACCATGGACCGTCGCCGACGGTTATGCTGCCGACGGCGTTGACCGACGCGATGGCGGCCACGCGCACGCCGCTCGATGTGACGGCGGATGCCGAACCGAGTCCGCCCTTGAAATTGGCGGTCGTCGCGCCAAAGCCCGCGCCGACGGTGCCGAGCGCGAATGTTCCGCCGGTGGCTGCGGCAGCCGCCGCGTAACCGAGATCGCGATAGGGCGGAAACCGATCCCACTTCTTGTTTCCGCCGTTCAGCATGTCGAACTGGACCGCGCCGGGCACAATCGGAATCAGCGCGCCGCCGACCGCGAAGCCGCGCCCCTGTTCGGCCAGCCACGCCTGAACGCCCCCGCCGGCTTCGAGGCCGAACGCCGAACCGCCCGACAGCGCGATCGCATCGACGCGCTCGACGGTGTTGACCGGCTCGAGCAGCGCGCCATCGCGGATGCCCGGACCGCCGCCGCGAACGTCGGCAGATGCGATCGCCGCCTTGTCGAAGATCACGGCGGTGACGCCGGAGGCGACCGCCGCGTCATGGGCATGGCCGACGCGGACGCCGGGAATGTCGGTGAGCAGGTTTTTCAAGATGGCGAACTCCGATCACAGTCCGTTCACAACACGCGGAACGGTCACGCTGGCGCTTGCATAGCATATGGGCAACAGGGCAATAAGCGGCATGATTCAGGACGTCTCCATCCCCGCCGCGCTCGCCGCCGGTATCATCAGCTTTCTGTCGCCCTGCGTGTTGCCGCTGGTGCCGCCGTATCTGATCTATCTGACCGGCGCGACCATCGAACATGTCGCCAATGACGAGGAGCCGCAGGCGTCCAAGCGCGCGGTGATGCTGTCGGCGCTGGTGTTCGTGCTCGGATTTTCAACGGTGTTCGTGGCGCTCGGCGCCAGCGCGAGCCTGATCGGCGGGTTCATCCGCGCCTGGTCCGCGCAGCTCTCGATTGTCGCCGGCATCGCGATCATTCTGATGGGCCTGCATTTCCTCGGCCTCACGCGGATCGGTTTTCTGATGCGGGAAGGACGGCTGCCGATCCCGAAGCCTGTCGGGCTGTGGGGCGCTTATGTGATGGGTCTGGCGTTCGCGTTCGGGTGGACGCCGTGCATCGGGCCGATCCTCGCGGCCATTCTTTCGGTCGCCGCATCGGAAACCACGGTGGCAAAAGGCGCGGGCCTGCTCGCCGTCTATTCCGCCGGTCTCGGCATTCCGTTCCTGATCGCGGCCTTCATGGTCGAGCGTTTTTCGGCGGTGCTGACGCGCATGAAGAAGCACCTCGCCACGGTGGAGCGGGTGATGGGTGTGCTGATGGTTCTGGTCGGGATCGGGTTTCTGACCGGCGCGATTTCGGACGTCAGCATCTGGCTGCTGGAGACGTTCCCGGCGCTGCAGAATTTCGGGTAGCCAGAAATTTGAAGTTTTGTCACGCCCGGGCGTAGCCATCCGAGGGACGGCGCCGCTTCGCTCGCCTGCGTCCCGGGCATCCACGCCCTTGAAAGTAATTGATATGCGGTAAGTGGTCCTGTTGACGGGCCCGGCTTCAAGCCTGCGACCGACCTACGCACACCACTTTCTCGACACTACTGCGATGTGGGAGCAGGACCAGGAACAGAATAGTGACTTCCGACGGCGCTCGCAATTCGCAAGTCACCAAGACGTGGATGGCCGGGACGAAGCCCGGCCATGACGTGCTTACTGAAATCGTAGTCTTACGATCCCTTGCCAATCTCGGCGTAGTTGCCCTTGGCGTCCCACTTGTAGACGACATAGTCGATCGCCTTGATGTCGCCCTTGGCGTCGAATGCCAGCTTGCCGAGAACGGTATCCCATTCACCGCCCTTGATGGTTTCCATCACCTTCTTCGGATCGGTGGTCTTGGCCTTCGCAACCGCCTGCGACCAGATCTGGAAAGCGGCGTAGGTGTAGAGGGTGTAGCCTTCCGGGTCGATGCCCTTGGCCTTGAACTTCTCGACAATCGACTTCGCGGTCGGCTTGTTGCGCGGATCGGGGCCGAAGGTGAACAGGGTGCCTTCCGCGAGCGCGCCGGTGATCGAGGCGAATTCCTTGTCGTTCATGGCGTCGCCCGCCATCAGCAGCGTCTTCATGCCCTGATCGCGCATCTGGCGCAGGATCAGGCCGGCTTCCTGATGATAGCCGCCGACATAGACAAGGTCGATGTTCTCGCGCTTCAGGCGCGAGACGATGGAGTTAAAGTCCTTGTCGCCCTTGTTGTAGGACTCGAACAGCTTTTCCTTCATGCCGCCGGCGTTGAGCGCCTTCTTGGTCTCGTCGGCGAGGCCTTTGCCATACGTCGTCTTGTCGTTGAGGATCGCGACATTCTTGCCCGCGAAGGCCTTGAGGATGTACTGCGCGGCGACCGTGCCCTGCTGATCGTCGCGGCCGCAGACGCGCAGCACGTTCCACAGCTTGCGCTCGGTGAAGACCGGGTTGGTCGAGGCCGGAGTGATCTGCAGCACGTTACCTTCGACATAGGCTTCCGACGCCGGAATCGACGACGACGAGCAGAAGTGGCCGGCGACGAACTGGACCTTGGAGCTTGCCAGTTTCTCGGCAACCGAGCGGGCCTGCTTCGGATCGCAGGCATCGTCGCCGATCTGCAGCGCCAGCTTCTTGCCGTTGACGCCGCCGGCGGCATTGATGTCAGCCACGGCGAGGTCGGCGCCGTTCTTCATCTGGCGGCCGAACGCGGATTCGCTGCCCGTCATCGGACCGGCGACCGCGACGGAAATGTCTTGCGCAAACGCAGCAGTCGACATGCCGACAGACATGGCAATCGACGCGCCGAGTGCGAGGCCAAGGATACGGGTGGGTTTCATAGAGCAATCCTCATGCAGGTCTAAAAGGCGCAGCCGGACGGCCCGCCGGGCGAACAAATCACGGATATTGTCGGCTGATTTTACCGCCAAGTCATCGGCAATCTTGCGCCGCGCTCAGGCCTTGACTGGCGCATCTTGCCGCAGCCGCCAGCCGAGGGGGCCGCTGGGTTCATAGAGCCAGTAATACTGCCGCACCATCTGCT
>JACDJC010000899.1_pt1 | contig 30034 bp, 27 predicted proteins | sample 7454191 | NCBI WGS metagenome assembly JACDJC01 (sample SAMN14253291, study PRJNA609438) | sludge metagenome | isolation source: sludge after 25d culture with pyrite and EDTA | collected 2018-12-20
ACACATTCTTGGCCAAATCGATGGCTATGGCAGTAAGCTTTTTCATGGGCTCGCCCTCGCGTGACTATGTTGGTAGCGCTAGCTCACCACCATTGGCACCGCGATGCCTGAATGCGCGGGGGCGAGTCCATGCGATTACGGTCATCGCACCGTAGGGCGGGCACTGCCCGCCGGTCTTGTCGCGGCATTCAATCGCGATCCGATCAAGAAACAGCAGCTTTGCGGGGGAAAGATCGGCAATTGGCAAAATCACTGGCGTGCGTGTGGTCGGAAATTGTCGCCGAAGGCGGGCGATTCCTTCACAGCCCCTCAGGCTTTCAGCCGGTAGCCGCTGTGGAAAATCCACCACACCAGCGCCAGGCAGATGCCCAGGAACACCAGGGTCATGCCCAGGCTGACGCCCACGCTGACATCGGAAACACCGTAAAAGCTCCAGCGGAAGCCGCTGATCAGGTACACCACCGGATTGAACAGGGTGACCTTCTGCCACAGCGGCGACAGCATGTGGATCGAGTAGAAGCTGCCGCCCAGGAAGGTCAACGGGGTCACGATCAGCAGCGGCACCAATTGCAGCTTCTCGAAGTTATCCGCCCAGATGCCGATGATGAAACCGAACAGGCTGAAAGTCACCGCAGTGAGCACCAGGAATGCCAGCATCCACAGCGGATGCTCGATCTGGAAACTGACGAACAGCTTTGCCGTGGCCAGGATGATCACGCCCAGGACAATCGACTTGCTGGCCGCAGCGCCAACGTAGCCGGCGACAATCTCGAACGGCGACACCGGCGCCGACAGGATCTCGTAGATGGTACCGACGAATTTCGGAAAATAGATCCCGAACGAGGCATTGGAGATGCTCTGCGTCAGCAGCGACAGCATCACCAGTCCGGGCACGATGAAGGCGCCGTAGCTGACCCCGTCGATGCCTTTCATGTGCGAGCCGATCGCCGCGCCGAACACCACAAAATACAGCGAGGTGGAGATCACCGGCGAGATGATGCTTTGCAGCAAGGTGCGCCGCGTGCGCGCCATCTCGAAACCGTAGATGGCCCGGATACCGTGGATGTTCATGCACGCTCCCGGACCAGGTCCACGAAGATGTCCTCCAGCGAACTCTGGCTGGTCTGGAGATCCTTGAAATCGATGCCGGCCTCGGCCAGCCGTCGCAGCAGCAGGTCGATGCCGGTGTATTCGCTTTGCGTGTCGAAGCTGTAGACCAGTTGCCGGCCATCGTCGGAGAGCTCCAACGCGTGGCCTTCCAATGCCGCAGGAATGGCGGCGAGCGGATCTTGCAACTGCAGGGTCAGTTGCTTGCGGCCGAGCTTGTTCATCAGTTCGGCCTTGCCCTCGACCAGGATCAGCTCGCCCTTGTTGATCACCCCGATGCGGTCGGCCATCTCCTCGGCCTCCTCAATGTAGTGCGTGGTCAGGATGATGGTGACGCCGCTGGCGCGCAGCGCGCGCACCATCACCCACATGTCGTGGCGCAACTCGACGTCCACGCCGGCGGTGGGCTCGTCCAGGAACAGGATCTGCGGCTCGTGCGACAACGCCTTGGCGATCATCACCCGGCGCTTCATGCCGCCGGACAGGGTGATCATCTTGTTGTCCTTCTTGTCCCACAGCGAGAGGTCACGCAGCACCTTCTCGATATGCGCCGGATTGGCCGGCTTGCCGAACAGCCCGCGGCTGAAACTCACCGTGTTCCACACCGTCTCGAATGAATCGGTGGTGAGCTCCTGCGGGACCAGGCCGATCTTCGAGCGCGCGGCGCGGTAATCGCGCACCACATCGTGCCCGTCGGCCAGCACCGTGCCGCTGCTCGGGTTGACGATACCGCAGATGATGCTGATCAAGGTGGTCTTGCCGGCGCCGTTGGGGCCAAGCAGGGCGAAGATCTCGCCCTTTTCGATCTCCAGGTCGACGGGCTTCAGGGCCCGGAAACCGGACGCATAGGTCTTGCTGAGTTGCTGGACAGAAATGATCGACGACACGCGAGACCCGGGGAGCTGCGAGGGAAGCGCTGATGGTATGCCGAGCGCCGTTGCCACGGCCAGCACCGTCCGTCGCACGGCGGCTGTATTCTCTGGACGAAGCGGCCACGTGTCGGTCATCACCGGCCACCGTGAACTCCCTGACCCACCCCGCGCAAGAGCAGCATGAATTCGATCGACGTAGCGTTGGCGATGTTGCTGGCCGTCGTGGGCAGCGGCTACCTGGTGCGCATGCTGCCGTTCTCGCTGCCGCTGCCCTTGGTGCAGATCGCCCTGGGTGCGGTGATTTCCGGTGTGTTCAAGCACGGCGTGGCGCTGGATCCCGAGATCTTTTTCCTGCTGTTCCTGCCGCCGCTGCTGTTCCTCGACGGCTGGCGCATTCCGAAGGATCGCTTGCGCCATGACCGACGCGCGATCCTCGCGCTGGCGCTGGGGTTGGTGGTGTTCACCGTGGTCGGCGCCGGCTTCCTGATCCACTGGCTGATCCCGGCGATGCCGATGGGTGTGGCCTTTGCGCTGGCCGCGATCGTGTCGCCGACCGACCCGGTGGCGGTGTCCTCGATTGCCGCGCGCGTGCCGATCCCGAAACGGCTGATGCATGTCCTCGAAGGCGAGTCGCTGCTAAACGATGCCACCGGCCTGGTCTGCTTCCGCTTCGCCGTGGCAGCGGTGATGACTGGCGGCTTTTCGCTGGTCACGGCCTCGCTGACCTTCCTGTGGATCGCCCTGGTCGGACTCGCGGTCGGCGTGCTGTTCACACTGACTGTGAGCTTTGTCCAGCGCTGGCTGTCGCGGCACTTCGGCCAGGAGGCTGGCTCGCCGATCCTGATCAGCCTGCTGATCCCCTTCGGTGCCTACCTGCTGGCCGAGCGCGCCCAGGCCTCCGGTATCCTGGCGGCCGTGGCGGCTGGCGTCACGATGAGCCATGTCGAGCTCAGCGGCCGCCTGTTGGCGACCACGCGGGTGCAGCGGGCCGCGGTGTGGAGCACCGTGCAGTTCGCCCTGAACGGCATCGTGTTCGTGCTGCTGGGCGAACAGCTTCCCGCGAACCTGTACGGCGCGGTGGCCTCGGTAGCGCAAAGCGGTCATCGCAACCCCTGGTGGCTGCTGGTGTATGCGCTGGCGATCAATCTCGCGCTGGCGTTGCTGCGTCTGCTGTGGGTCTGGATTGTCTTGCGCGTGAGCGTGTTCAAGGCGCACCACGGCAGCGATCATGCCGGCAAACCATCATGGCGACTGCTGTTGGCGATGTCGCTGGCCGGCGTGCGCGGCGCGATCACGCTGGCCGGTGTGATGACCCTGCCGCTGCTACTCCCGGACGGCGGGCCGCTACCTGCGCGCGAGCTGGCGATCTTCCTTGCCACCGCCGTGATCCTGCTGTCGCTGCTGGCGGCCAGCATCGGCCTGCCGCCTCTGCTCAGAGGCCTGGAACTGGTGCCCGAGCCCGCTGCCAGACGGGAGGAGAACCTGGCCCGTCGCGCCGCCGCCACCGCGGCCATCGCCGCGGTCGAGCAAAGCCAGCACGAGCTGCTCGAAAAGGCGCCCACCACCGACGTCGACACGTATACCCGCGCAGCCACCCGGGTGATCGCGCTGTATCAGCACTGGCTCGACGAGAATGCCTCCAGCGAGGACGAGGCACGGCGCCTGCGCAAGGGCGACGAAGCCGAGCGCGAACTGCGCCTGGCGGCGCTGCAGGGCCAGCGCGAGGCGATCTTCGATCTGGCGCGGCATCACCGCATCTCCGATGAGGTCTCGCGCCGCCTGGTACGCGAGATCGACCTGCAGGAGGCGCGCTACCGCTGACCGATGGCCGGGGACCTCGACCATGACGGTGAAAGCGCCCCGCTGACCATGCTGGAAGCCCGCAAACCGCCTGATCAAACCGGAATGGCCCTGGTGATCTCGAACGTGGCGATGGCGCAGGCGGTCGCCACGTTCATCGACGAATGCGTGCCCAGCATCGGGATATGCACGGTCTGTTCGGAAAGATCCAGCAAGGCCTGGCTCACGCCACTGCTTTCCGAGCCAAGCACCAGGCAGATCCGGTCGGAGGCGCTCACCGTCAGTTCGCGGATATCGATGCTGGCCGAGGTCAGCTCCAGACTGATGATGCGGTAGCCGCCGGCCTTCAGCCCTTGCAGGACGGGTACAGGATCCACCGCGTGGCAGAAAGACACGTGCTTCTCTGCCGAACGCGAGGTTTTACGCAACTTGCCGTTGGGTGGCACCGCCGACCGGCCGGTCAGGTAGATTCTCTCCACGCCCAGCGCATCGGCGATCCGGAACAGACTGCCCACGTTCACGGCCATGTCGAAATCGTGCGCCAGGTAACACAGCGGGAACGTCTTGCACGCGGGCTGATGATGCGAGTGGTCGAGCTGGATGTTGGGCACGGTCGGGAACCTTCGGATCAAACCCGGCAGGTGTCACATGAGGCGCCGGCAGCCACACAGGATAATCATGGCACGCCACACCTGCCACCGGTTGGCGTCCCGATCCGCACAGCTGCTACGCTCTTCTGCGGTCGCCGGCGATGCCCCGGCGCCGCCGTCCCCGGTGGGAGCCAAACGCGTGCCTTTTGAAATCGAAGAGCGCCGCATCGATGTAGCCGACCTGCAACTTGGCATGTTCGTGTGCCGGCTGGATCGGCCGTGGGAAGAGACGCCGTTTCCGTTGCAGGGCATCGCGCTGAGCCGGCTGGAAGACATCGAGGCGCTGCGGCAACTGTGCCACGAAGTCTACATCGACGCTCGCCGGCGGGTTCCGAACGATCCGCGGCAGTCACTCACCCGCACCGACCTGTCCCGCTATCGCTTCAACAGCAGCACGAACTATGCCGACCTGTCGCCGGTCGAGGACGAGGCACCGCGTGCGCGCGCTGCACTCGAGACTGCCTCGCGGATTGTGGATGGGCTGTTCGAGGACATCACCAGCGGCCGCGAGTTGTCGGTGGAGCATGTCGAGCAAGCCGTGCGCCCGCTGGTGAACACGGTGCTGCGCAACGGCGATGCCTTTTTCCTGGTCGAGGGCCTGCGCCGCAGCGACAGCTATTCCTACAGCCACGCGATCAGCTGCAGCGCACTGGCTGCCGCCTTCGGCCGGCACATGGGATTCGACGAGGAAACCATTTTCAGCCTGGCCGCCGGCGGCCTGCTGATGGACGTCGGCAAGACCCGCCTGCCGGAAGAGCTATTGCAGTACCAGGGGTCGCTGGCACCGAGCGAAGTCGACGTGATCCGCTCGCACGTCGAACACGGGCTGGCCATTCTCACCGAGTCCGGCATCACCAACCTGGACGTGATGGACATCGTGCGCACGCATCACGAGCGTCACGATGGCAGCGGCTACCCCGAGGGCCTGGCCGGCTACACGATTCCGATCAGCGGGCGCATGCTCGGCATCATCGACAGCTACGACGCCATGTCCAGCGCCCGCCCGTATCGCGCCGCCATTTCGCGCCATCAGGCGCTGCAGCAGATCTACGCATCGCGCAACCGGCTGTTCCAGGCCGAGATGGTCGAGCAGTTCCAGGTTTGCCTGGGCGTGTATCCGACCGGCTCGCTGGTCGAATTGAGCACCGGCGAGGTGGCGATCGTGATGGCGCAGAACCAGGTGCGCCGGCTGCGCCCGCGGGTGGCCATCCTGAGCACGCCGAACAAGCAACCACTGGGCGACTTCCGCCCGGTCGACCTGATGCAACTGGGCGCCAAGGACGGGGTCGATATCGTGCGCAGCCTGGCTGCCGGCGACTACGGTATCGATGCGAGCCGTTTCTTCCTGTAATGATGGCGTCCATGAACTTCACCGTCATTCACCTGCGTTGCCAAGGCTGCATTGGCTCATGCTGAACCGCGAGTTCATTTTCGACGAGATCGAGGCGCATGCCCAGGCCAGCGCCGGCGAACGCTTTGCGGTGCTGGTGTTGCGCGTACCCGGCCTGCGCGAGATCAGCCTGCGCTTCGGCTATGTCCAGGGCGAACAGGCCGAGACCATGGCGTACACGCTGATCCAGCGCTCGCTGCGCCCGATTGACCGCGTGTTCCGCGCCGGCGATGACAGCTTCGTGGTGCTGCTGCCCGCCATGCTCAGCCACAACCATGCGCTGCTGGCGGGTACGCGCCTGGTCAAGGCGTTCGAGCAACCGTTGGACGGCGCCGTCTCGCCATGGCTGGTGCGGCCGGTGATGGGCGTTGCACTGTATCCCGAACACGGCCCCAGCGCCGACCGCTTGTGCCGCCGCGCCGGCATGGCGCTGGATGAAGCGCAACGGCGCGGGGAACTGTGTGTGGTGTACCAGCCGCACGACATCCAGATCGAAATCTTCTACGACGAACTGCGTGAGGCGCTGGACGCCAACCGCCTGCAGGTATTCTTCCAGCCGATCTGGAATCTGCAGGAAAACCGCATCGCCGGCGCCGAGTCGCTGGCTCGCTGGAACAGCCCCAATCACGGCGAGGTCTCGCCTGCCAATTTTGTGCCGTTTTCCGAGCAGAGCGACCTGATCTCGGTGCTGACCCGCTGGAGCGTGAACACCACCCTGCGCCACGTCGCCAGCTTGCCGGCCAACGGGGAGCTGCGTTTCGCCATCAACTACTCGCCGCGCGTGCTGTCACGTCCGGGCATGGTCGAACAACTGATTGGCGCGCTCGACATCTGGGGCGTTCCACCGTCCTCGGTCATCGTGGAGATCACCGAAACCACCCTGATCAACGATCTCGAGGCGAGCGTGCAGGTGCTGCGGCAACTGCGCGATCACGGTATCCGCATTGCGATCGACGACTTCGGCACCGGCTACGCCTCGATCGCCTACCTGCGGCAGTTCCCGGCCACGGAACTGAAGATCGACCAGTCGCTGGTTGCTGCCATGCGCAGCGAACCGCGCACCGGCAAGCTGGTTCGCGCCATCATCAACATGGCCCACCACCTGGACCTGACCACCACCGCCGAAGGCATCGAGGATGCCGCCACCCAGAATCTGCTGATCGGCATGGGCTGCGACTACGGCCAGGGTTTCCACTTGGGTCGGCCGGAGCCGGCGCTGGAATTCCTTGCCCGGTTCGCCGCCAACAGCCCCACGCCATGAGCTGTCTCTTGATCAGATCTCAAGGGAATACCGCGGCAACAGCCGGCGGGCAGTGCCCGCCCTACGGCCGGGCCATGGTAGGGCCGGCACTGCCCGCCGGCCCTCCTCCATCAATGCAGGATGTGATCAAGAGACAGGCCATGAGCGGACGTTCCACAGGGGCCGAGGCCGATGCCTGCCACGCCGCCCGCTGAAGGCCGCGCAGGCATCCAGTTCACCATCGAGCAGGCCAGCAAGCACTACGGCCGGGTGGCGGCGCTGGACCGGGTCGATCTGGAATTCGCGGCCGGCAGCACCACCGCGCTGATCGGCAGCAGCGGCTCGGGCAAGTCCACCGTGCTGCGCCTGCTGCTGGGTCTGGAATGGCCCGACACCGGTTGCGTGCGGGTCGACGGTCACGTACTCGAGCGCAACCACGTACTCGCGCTGCGACGACGCGTCGGCTACGTGATCCAGGAAGGCGGCCTGTTTCCGCACCTCACCACGCTGGGCAATCTGACCCTGCTGCCGCGCACCCTGGGCTGGAGCGCCGTGCGCATCCGCAAGCGTGCCGAAGCACTGGCGGCACTGACCCACCTGCCAGCAGACGCGCTAGGGCGCTACCCGGCCGAACTGTCCGGCGGTCAGCGCCAGCGGGTAGCCCTGATGCGCGGTTTAATGGCCGATCCCGACGCCTTGCTGCTGGACGAGCCACTGGGCGCGCTCGATCCGATCGTACGGCATGAACTGCAGAACGAGTTGAAGCGAATCTTCACCCGGCTCGGCAAGACGGTGATCGTGGTCACCCACGACCTGGCCGAAGCGGCCTGGTTCGCCGACCGGCTGGTCCTTCTGGGCCAGGCCACGGTGATGCAGGACGGCAGCTTCGCGGACCTGCGCGACCGCCCCGCCGCCGACTTCGTCCACCAGTTCGTGCAGGCGCAGCGACGCCTGCCGGAGTCATCGTGATGCGCGGCGCGTCCATCCTCGTCCTGCTGCTGGGCATGCTCGTCCTGCCCGCATGGACGCAGGCGCAACCGGTGCGGGTCGGTTCCAAGCAGTTCACCGAATCGGTGATCCTGGGGGAAATAGCGCGCCTCAGTGCGCGCGATGCGAATGTCGATGCCGTGCACCGACGCGAACTGGGCGGCACCAGCATTCTGTGGAAGGCCTTGCAGCAGGGCGATATCGATGCCTACCCGGAGTACACCGGCACGCTGATCCAGGAGCTGCTGAAGGGCGTGCCGGCCAACGCCGACATCGCCACCTTGCGCGCGAAGCTGAAGCCGATGGGTATCGGCATCACCGATTCGCTCGGCTTCGACAATACCTATGCAATTGGCATGCGCGACACCGAGGCAACGCGGCTGGGCATCAAGCGCATCTCCGACCTGCACGACCATCCACAACTGCGCTTCGGCTTTTCCAACGAATTCATGGACCGCGGCGACGGCTGGCCGGGACTGCAAGGTGCCTACGCCCTGCCGCAGGCCCACGTCAGCGGCATGGACCACACCCTGTCCTATCGCGCGGTGGCCAGCGGAGCGGTGGACGCGATCGACCTGTACAGTACCGACGCCGAAATCCCCTACTACCACCTGCGCACCCTGGTCGACGATCGTCATTACTTTCCCCGCTACGAGGCGGTGTATCTGTACCGTCTGTCGCTCAAGCAGAGTTCGCCGGCCTTCGTCGCGGTCCTGCAGAAGCTCGCCGGGCGCATCGACGAGCACACCATGCGCGCGATGAATGCCGCGGTGAAACTCGAAGGTCGCAGCGACAGCGCGGTCGCCGCCGACTTCCTCGGCACCCAAGTCGGGAAGGGCCAGCGCGGCCTGTGGCAGCGCCTGCGCCAGCGCAGCGTGGAACACATCGAACTGGTGGTGATCTCGCTGGGACTGGCACTCGCGCTGGCGATCCCGCTAGGTATCCTCGCCGCGCGGCTACGCCGGCTGGGGCAACTGGTGATCGGCGCCACCGGCATCCTGCAGACCGTACCGTCGCTGGCGATGTTCGTGTTCATGATCCCGCTGCTGGGCATCGGCAAATGGCCGGCGGTCGCCGCGTTGTTCCTGTACAGCCTGCTGCCGATCGTGCGCAATACGCATGCCGGCCTGGTCGGCATCGCGCCCGAGCTGCGCGAGTCCGCCGCCGCGCTGGGCTTGCCGCGTCAGGTGCGGCTGTACCGGATCGAACTGCCGCTGGCGATGCGCTCGATCCTGGCCGGCGTCAAGATCGCGGCAGTGATCAACGTGGGTACCGCCACCCTGGCGGCGCTGATCGGTGCGGGCGGTTACGGCCAGCCGATCCTCACCGGCATCCGGCTGGACAGTGTCGAGCTGATCCTGGAAGGCGCGATTCCGGCTGCCGTGCTCGCCTTGCTGGTGCAGGGTCTGTTCGAACTCGTCGAGCGCGCCCTGACCCCGCGCGGGCTGCGGCTGCAGGCCCGCCAGTAGATTCTCCTGTGCAGCGCGGGAGCCCAGCGGAGGAAACCCCTCTCACTTGCACTGACTCGTGATCAGCTCTCGATTGAATACCACGACAGGACTGGCGGGCAGTGCCCGCCCTACAGCGCGGCGATTGTAGGGCGGGCACTGCCCGCCGGCTCTTCGGCACCCCGGCAAAATGTGATCACGAGTCAGTGCGGACGAGAGCGGCTTTCATCCGTCAGACTTCGACGCGGGCCAGGTAAATCCACGCCCGGATCATGCCTTCTTCAGGAAACACGTCTTCAGGACCAGCCCCTTGATCTTGTCCGAATTGCCTTCGATGTGCTCGGCGTCACCCTCGACCAGGCGAATATTGCGGATGACGGTTCCCTGCTTCAGCGGGATCGACGAGCCCTTCACCTTCAAATCCTTGATGACAGTGACCGTATCGCCGCTGTTGAGCAGATTGCCGTTGGCATCGCGCACCACCGGTACCGCGTCGGCAGTTGCTTCGCCCGTCGTGATCGGCCACTCATGGCCGCAATCCGCGCAGACGTAGTTGTCGCCATCGGGATAGGTGTTCTCCATCGCGCACAGCGGACAGGCGGGAATATCGGACATCGGTCGATCCTCAAGCGGGCAGCGGCCGCGCAGTATACCCTCGCGTAATCAAGCAACCCCAGCGTTTGCCGCCCGGTCCCGGACCAAAGCTCCGCTCGGCTCGGCTACCCTTCCGGTGGTCGGCTGTGAGATACCCGACAAAACTTCACCAGTCAGGCACCGATCAACTCGGGCCACCACCTGGGATACCATGCGCGCCACTTCCGAGGTTCCGCGGCATGGCTCCGAATCCACAGCCCGCAACGTCGCCGTTGCCCCTGCGCGCCGTGCTGCTGATGCTGGGCAGTGCCTGCCTGTTTGCCCTGATGGCGGTGGTGATCCGCCTCGCCTCCGCCCAGTTGCACCCGTTCCAGATCACCTTCTTCCGCAGCGCGTTCGGCGCGCTGTTCGCGCTGCCGCTGCTGTACGTGCATGGCTGGCAACTTCTACGCACGCCGCGCCTTGGTTTCTACGTGCTGCGTTGCGTGCTCGGCATGGGCGGCATGCTGGCCGGCTTCTGGGCGATCGTGAACCTGCCGCTGGCCGAAGCAGTGGCGTTGTCGTACTCGTCGCCCTTGTTCGTCACCATCGGTGCGGTGCTGTTCCTGGGCGAGATCGTGCGCCGGCGCCGCTGGAGCGCGGTGCTGGTCGGCTTCATCGGCGTGCTGGTGATCGTGCGCCCGGGCAGCGCCGCATTCTCCGCCGCCAGCCTGGTCGCCCTGCTGGCCGCCAGCATGAGCGGCGCGGTGACGATCAGCATCAAGTGGCTGACCGGCAGCGAACCGGCCGACCGCATCGTGCTGCTGACCAGCTTGCTGTGGGTGCCGCTGTCGCTGCCCGCCGCCATGGCCGTGTGGCAATGGCCGCACGCCGACATCTGGCCGTGGCTGGTGCTGTCCGGTGCGCTCGGCACCGGCGGGCACTACTGCTGGACACGTGCGTTGCGGCTGGCCGACGCCTCGCTGCTGGCGCCGTTCAGCTACCTGCAGTTGCTGATCGTGGCGGCACTGGCCTGGTGGATCTTCGGCGAAGACGTGGACCGCTACACGGCGGCCGGTGCCGCCATCATCATCGGCGCCAGCCTGTACATCGCCCAGCGCGAACACAGCCTGGCCCGCCAGCGACGTCGATCACTGCCCGACGTGCGCGCCGAGCCTCCGATCTGAGACCAGCCATCGGGCACCGATTACTCGTCATCGGAAAATGCCGGCAAGTCCGGCAGGTTGGCCAGCTCGGCCAGCATGTCGATCACTTCCGGCTCCGGCTCGCTCGCCAGTGGCCAGCATCCGATCACCTCGTGCCGGGACTGCCCGAAGTAGCTGCGCAGAAGCACGAACTCGCGCACATGCCACTGGATCGGCGGGATCGATTCTTCGATCGCGTCGATCGCCGGGCTGAACTGCAGCGCCACGCAGGGATGGAAAATGGAAACCGCGCCAACGTGCAAGCCGATCCGGCGTTGCGCATCGGCGATCCTCTTGCGCAATGCCAATGCGGCCTGCGTGGTGGCGTGGTCGGCGCACAGCACGAACGGAAACTGTCCGTCCCTGGCAATGCAGCGCATTGCCGTATCGAGGGTGGCGACAAATCCTGTCGCCTGCACTTCGGCACCGGCGGCAAGCAAGGCCTGTTCCAGCGGTTGCCGCAGACGCTCGGCCCGGCCCGTGGGGCACAACGACAAGTGCAGGCTGTCCACCGGTACCGGCAGGCCGCTGACCCGCTGTGCCTTGCGGAAGCGCGCGGCGGTGGCGGCGATGGCGGACCGCGCCTGGTCGTCCGGTCGCAGGGCGAAGAAGTAATCGATGCCAGCGGCCAGCTCAGCGGGGGTCGATAGGGTCGAAATGGCCTGTTACCTCCACGGCAATCGCACTGACGAACGGTTGACCCGGTCAACGATACTCCGCGTGCATGCCGCCTGCGCGACCTGCGAGCTGCAAGCGTGACGCGCTTGACACTTGCGGGCATGCCACCGACGGCCAAGTCCGTCCGCATGGATAGACGGATGCCGTCAGGCAGTGCGATATTCGACGAGATGGGCTGGCTCGATCCGGTGCGCCCTGATCGACGTTTGGCCGAAAAACGTCCCGCGCCAGCATGGCGGGGATGCGGTCATGCCGGCTCAGCGCAACTGGCTGTCCTTGCTGCCGTGACGGTTGTACAGGCCAGCGCTGCGTTGTTGCGCGTCCGCCGCTTCCTGGCAGGTCACGCACAAGCGGACCCCTGGCACAGCCTTGCGCCGCGCCGCGGGAATCGGTGCATCGCACTCTTCGCAATGGGTCAGGCCAGGACCCTTGCGGAGTTGCTGGCGCGCACGCTGCACACCATCGTCGACCGTAGCGTCGATCTGATCCTGTACGGCGCCATCGCCAGCCCAGCCGGTTGCCATGGAAACCTCCACCTCGTCGATACCGCGGCAGCCCGCGCCAGGGTTCAGCCCTTGCGCACCAACGCAGCAGCGTAACCTTGCCGGGCGCGTCCAGTGCGACTTCGCCCCCCGCTCCCTGATATAACCCAATCCATCCAAGGAGTTGGGTTCGCCTCGCTGAAGTTTCAAGCCGGCGCGTCAGGTGCTGGCCGCATCATGAAGCCGGTACAGCCCCAACCACGCGTAGCCCTGTCCCCGGCGACGATGCGCCCTGTCTCATCGATGGGCAGGTTGATCGTACTGGTGGATCTAGCACAGTGATGGGCGATACAGCCAGCCAGTACAAGCGCCGCCACAAACACGGCGTCGATGACAACTGCCTTCATCCACGCCCCCGTCTGACCAGTACCGCGCGAGCACCACCGAACGAGGTGCGGCGATTTGCGCTGTGGCATATCGCCACGAAAGTGCCAAAATACGACCTCAGCCTTTGCCAAGGTCAGTAATTGTGACCACATCCCAGCCCAGCGCCGCCCAGCAGGCTACCCTGCGCAGCAGCGAAAGTGTCGCCAAGCAGCTGTTTCTTGGCAACATCGTGGAAGAGAACCTGTTTCCGTATCCGGAAATCCTTGCCCGCGACCAGGAAATGCTGGGTGCGATGACCGACGCGATCGACCAGTTCCTCGGCGAGAAAGCCGCCGAACTGAAACAGTACGACCGCGACGCCGAGCAGCCGGCCGAGTTCATCCAGGCGCTGCGCGACATGGGTTTGTTCGGGCTGATCATCCCCGAGGAGTTCGGCGGGCTGGAACTGTCCAACGGCGCCTACGCCCGCGTGCTGGGACAGACCAGCAGCCACGACAGCTCGGTCTCGCTGACCATCGGCGCGCACAGCTCGATCGGCATGAAGGGCTTGCTGCTGTTCGGCACGGACGAACAGCAACAACGCTATCTGCCGAAGCTGGCCACGGGCGAGATGATCGCCGCGTTCTGCCTCACCGAATCCGGCGCCGGTTCCGATGCCGCCTCGATCCGCACCAAGGCGGTACGCAGCGACGACGGCAGCTGGACGCTCTCCGGCGAGAAGATCTGGATCACCAACGGCGGCATCGCCGACTTCTATACCGTATTCGCACGTACCGACACACCCGAAGGCAAGATCACCGCCTTCATGGTCGAGGCCGCCTGGCCCGGCGTCAGCCACGGCCCGCACGAGGACAAGATGGGCATCCGTGCCTCATCCACCACCACCGTCGCGTTCGCCGACGTGCGGGTGCCGCCGGAGAACGTGCTCGGCCCGGTCGGCAAGGGCTTCAAGGTGGCGATGAGCATCTTGAACAGCGGTCGCACCGGCCTGGGCGGCGGCGCGGTGGGCGGCATGCGCTCGCTGATCCGGCTGGCCTGCGCCCAGGCCAAGGAGCGCAAGCAGTTCGGCCAGCCGATCGCGGAGTACGGCCTGGTGCGCGAGAAGATTGCGCAGATGACGGTGGACTGCTTCGCCGCCGAAAGCGCGGTATGGATGGTCGCGTATCTGATCGACAGCGGCGCTGGCGACTATTCAGTCGAGGCGGCGATGAGCAAGGTGTTCGCCAGCGAGGCGGTACAGCGCGCCTCGTACGAAGCGCTGCAGATCGCCGCCGGCAATGGCTTCATGCGTGAGTTCCCGTACGAACAGATCACCCGCGACACCCGCATCTTGTCGATCTTCGAAGGCACCAACGAGATCCTGCACCTGTACATCGCCCTGTCCGGCCTGAAGGGCGTGGGCACGGGGCTCAGCGAGCTGAGGTCCGCGGTGGGCGAAATCTTCAACGACCCGATCAAGGGCTTCGGCGTGCTCGGCAGCTATACCGGTCGGCGCATGCGCGAAGCCACCGGATACGGCATCGACCGGATTGAGTACGAACTGTCGCCGCGCCTGCACCGGGTCGCCAGCATGTACGAGAAATACACGGTGGAACTGTCCAAGTCGTCCGACCAGTTGCTGCGCCGCTATGGCAAGAAAGCCACCGATATGCAACACGCCCAGAAACGCCTGGCCGATATCGCGATCGATCTGTTCGTGGGTCTGTGCGTGCTGTCGCGTGCCGACAGTCTCGAGAAGAAATCGCATCCCGCCGCCGACGAAGCAGTCAGCATCGCGGAAGTGTTTGCCAGACAGGCACGCCGGCGCATGGCGCGTAACGTACGTGGACTGGATCGCAACGAAGACGCGGCGATCGAACAGCTGGCCGGTGCCGTGCTGGCCCATGACGGGTACATGTGGGACGTGATCTAGGACCGCCGGAATACCGTACCGGCACGCGGGACGGAGGCTGATTTGCAGGGCATCTTTGCCTTGCGAATTATGGCTCTGAACACAATTTGACAGCCCGAACCAGCCGGGCCATAGTTTGCTGGCTCTGACGGCAAGGGGTTGCAATGATTCTTCAAAATGTCATCTGGACCATCGCACTGACCGGCATGGGGCTGGTCACGCTGGGGTTCATCCACGTAATCCGTCAGGCCGGCAAGCCTGCCGACGATGCCGAGACACACCGAGCCACACACACCGCCCACGTAGTGCGACGGTGGCTGTTCTGGGCGTTCGTAATCACATTCGTGGGCGGCACCTACGCCACTCTTCGCCACTTCCCGATTCCGCCGCAGCATTCGCCGCTGGGTATCCACCAGGTGGTGGACGTGGTCGGACAACAATGGTCTTGGCAGATCACTCCGGACACGATACGTGCCGGTAGTCCGGTGGAATTCCGGGTGACCAGTACAGACGTGAATCATGGTTTCGCGATCTACCAACCGGACGGGCGTATTGCCGTCCAGACCCAGGCCATGCCGGATTACACCAACAAGCTCGTGCACACGTTCACCCAACCGGGTACCTACAAGATCATGTGTCTGGAGTACTGCGGCATCGGCCACGCACCGATGACCTCTGAAATTCACGTAATTGCGGCGAGCGGAGAATAATCATGGGTACTCTGACGATGTATCCGGACAACGAGCGTCTCGAAGGCGCCACCCGAGTCACCTTCAACCTGTACCTCATCACGTCCATGGCACTGTTCGTGGTGATGATGGTGATCGGCCTGACCATGCGCATGGGACAGGCCGAATGGCTGTCGGTGTCCGCCGATTTCTTCTATCGCCTGCTCTCGATGCACGGCGCAGGCATGGTCGGCACCGCAGGATTGGCGAGCACGGCGGTGATGTGGTTCTTCCTGCGCAAATACGTCCAACTGCACCTGTGGGCATTCCTCACCAACTACGTGATGTTCATGCTCGGTGCGCTGTGCATCATTTTCGCGATCTTCATCGACGGTTATGGCGCGCTGTGGACGTTCCTGTATCCGCTGCCGGTGAAAGGCATGGGGTTGTGGACCGCAAACTCCGCAGCACTGTTCATGGTGGGCTACCTGCTGATCGGCGTGGGCATGCTGCTGTTCTATCTGGACGCCGCCGCCGCCATCATCAAGGTGCACGGCAATCTCGGGCGCGCGCTGGGACTGCAGTGGCTATTCCGCGGCAAGATCGATCCGAACCACCCGAAGGCAGTCGTGGCCAGCACCATGGTGATCATCGCCAATTCGCTGGGGATCCTCGCTGGCGCAGTGGTGCTGGTGATGGGTCTGGTCAATATCTATTACCCCCAGATGGCGTTGAACACGCTGCTGGCCAAGACCCTGATCTACTGGTTTGGCCACATGTACATCAACGCCACGATCTACATGGGCGTGATCGTGGTGTACGAAATGTTGGAACGCTACTCGGGCAGGCCGTATCCGATCTCGCGGCCGTTCCTGTGGTCGTGGGCCGCCAGCACGGTGCTCGTGATCATCGTGTTCCCGCATCACCTGCTGATGGATTTTGCCTTGCCACGCTGGTTTGCGGTCGTGGGCCAGGCGGCGTCGTGGGGGGCGGGATTCCCGGTGTTCCTGGTCACCGCGTACGGCGCGTTGACCAACATCTATCGCTCGAACATGCGCTGGACGATGCCCTCGCGACTGTTGATCCTGTCGATGTTCGGCTGGGCGGCGGGTATCGTGCCGGCCATCCTCGACGGCACGGTCCGGATCAACACGGTGATGCACAATACCCAGTGGGTGCCCGGGCACTTTCACTTCTATCTGCTGCTCGGGGTGCTGCCGATGACGCTGGCCCTGATGTTCCACGTAATCGGCCGCCGTACGGATGCACCGCCGAACACCACCGCCGATCGACTGTGGTTCCCCGTCTACCTGATCGGCGGCCTGATCTTCGTGCTGGCCTTCCTCGACGGCGGGCATCTCAGTGTGGCACGGCGGATGGCGACGCACCTGCCGGAATGGATCATTACCGACGAGGTCGGTTCGATCGGTGCGCTCTTGGTGGTGCTTGGCATGACCTACTTCGCGATCCGTATCACGGTGGGCCTGCTGAAAGCGCCCGTGCGCGGGGAGCCTGATGGCGGTACTGCGAACACTGCTGGTTAGCCTCGTTTTACTGGCGACGGGCCTTGGGGTACTGGCCGTCGCCACTGACGGGTTTCGCGTCTATACCACCGAGACCGCCCGCCGCATCCGTATCAGCGAACATCCACCACTGATTCCGCCATTGCCGTTGCAGACCGGCGATGGCGCGTACACCAGTTTCGGGGAGTTGCGCGGGCGCTGGCTGCTGGTCGATTTTATCTATACCCGTTGCCTGACGTACTGCTCGGTCCAGGGGAGTGAGTTCGCGCGCCTGCAACGTGAGTTGGCCGAACCCATCGCCGCAGACAAGGTCGCATTGCTGAGCGTCAGCTTCGACTCCGCACACGATGATCCAGCTGCACTGGCCGGCTACCAGCGCAGGCACGGCGATCACGGTGCCGGCTGGATCGCTGCGCGTCCGCTCGATGATGCGGATCTGGCCACCTTGATGAACGTCTTCGGTGTGGTCGCCGTGCCAGATGGCCTGGGTGGATTCGTGCACAACGCCGCGATTGCGGTGGTCGACCCCGCAGGCCGGCTGGTGGCGATACTGGACTGGGATGACGCGCCGGGTGCAGCCCGCTACGTCACCCGGCGGCTGACGCCATGAGGCGCCCGTCCGGCCGGCGGTCCCTGACCGGTGCGATCCTGTGGGCGGTGCTCGCCATCCCCTTCGTGCGGCACTCGCTCGAATCGGCGATGACCCTGCAGATGCTGGTGCAGATCCCACTGCTGGCGCTGGCCGGTTGGTTGTTCGCGCAGGGGACGCCGGGCTGGCTCGACCGGCATGTGTCAGCCTGGAACCACCGCGGCATCAGCGGACTGCTGCTGGCCTCGCTGACCGGCATGGTGTGGATGCTGCCGCTGGCGACAGATGCGGCGCTGGACGACCCCTGGGTCACGCTGGCGAAATTTCTCAGTGTGCCACTGCTGATCGGCGCGCCCGTCGCGCTGAGCTGGCCGCACGCGGGTTTCGTGGTGCGCGGCATGGTCCTGGCCGAACTGATTGCAACCATGCTCCGGCTTGGCTGGCTATACCTGATTTCACCGGTACGTCTGTGCAGCAATTACCTGCTGGACGACCAGCAACGACTTGGCAAGATCCTGCTCGTGGCCGGCTTCGCGATTCTGCTGGTGGTGGTCTGGAAGCTGATGTGGGGGCATGTCGACAGCGGCCACGTAGATCACGACGACTCACGGATCGGGCGCAACTGATCGGCAAGGTCGCAGTGAGCATGACCTAGTGCAAGTCAGCGCAGAACGCCGACCTGGCGGACCCCGGTCAGGAAAAGCGATCCGACCGTGAAGGCCCTAGCCGCTGCAGCCGCCGCAACAGATCGACGGCAACTGCACCACCTGGTCCGCTGCCACCGGCCAGCCGGTCCGCCGCAACACATCGATCACGTCCGCCGCCGTCGCCGAGGCGGATACCCGCATTACCAGGCCACTCATGTCCAGGTCGACCACGGCGGTCGGATCTATGTCAAACAGCGCGTCCTGCACAACGCCGGGCTCGGGAGACGCCTCGGCAACAGCAATATGGAATTCCATGGGATTTCCTCCTTACGTGGGTACCGTGATGATACTGCGCACCTGAGTTACCGACGGAATCATACCCACGCCGGCTTGACTCCGGTCAAGCCGGCGTGGGGCCGGTTGCGGTCGAATCTCCACAAAAACGATGAAACGCGGCACTCGCTTTCCCCACTGCACGCTGTCTTTTGATCACATCTTGCATTGATGCAGAAGGGCCGGCGGGCAGTGCCCGCCCTACCATCGCCGCGCCGTAGGGCGGGCAGCGCCCGCCGGTCTGGTCACGGTATTCAATCGAGAGGTGATCAAGAGACAGCGCGCAGCGGGGGAAAGAAAACGATCGCGGCGCCGAAGGGCATCGAATGCCCCCAAGTCATTCCCTCCCCATCAGGCTGAATCAATCACTGTCGCTTGCCGGGGTCCAGCACTCCGCGCAGCAGGCTGTCGAGCACATCCTTCTTGCCGGGCTTGGCAGGTGGCTTTGCCTCGGGCTTGCCTGCCGAACCGTCGTCCAGCGCGCCACCGATTCCGGACTTGAGCAGACCGGCCACTGCGGTGGGATCGAGCTTGAAGCTCGGTGCGCTGGCAGTACCGCCCACGTGCACGCCGATACCCTGCTCGGAGGTGCCGCCGAGGACACCGCCAAGCAGGCGCCCGGCCTTGGAACCGCCCAGCAAACCGCCGACATCCTGACCGCCGCCGGCGACCCTTTGATCGAGCTTCACCAGCATGCGGAAATCGAGCTTGCCATCGGCGGCCATGCCGCCCTTGCCTGCAAGGCTGCCGAGGTCAACGATGTCGGCGCTGACCGGATCGGTGGTGATCCCTGACGGCGCGATCTTCAGCATCGCTGCGGCATGCCGGATCACCGTATCCTGCGGCGCCTTGATGCCGGTCAGCGTGAGCGCGCTGCCGAGTTTCGCGCCGAGGCTGTAGCCAGCCAGTCGCGAGTTGTCCAGCGATACCGGGCCGCTGATTACCAGCGCGTCCAGCGGTCCCTGCACGCGCAGGTCCGCGCCCAGAGTACCGCCACTGAGACGCGAATTCTGCGGCAGCACCACGCCAAACACCGGCAACAGAGGCTGCAGGTCGTCCACCGGCAACTGCTTGCCGCGAATGCGCAAATCCAGTCGCATGATCTCGGGCCGGTTGTCGAAGCTGCCGCTGACCGCCAGCCGCGCTGCACCGCTGCCCAAGGTGCTGTCCTCGATGCGGCCACGGCCACTGTCGAGCTGGTAGCTGGCCTGGTAGTCGACTCGCAGCGGCTGCGGCGAAGGCGAGCCGGCAGCCATCAACTTCAACTGGCGGGCATCGATACGCCCGCGGGATTTCACCACGCCATCGGCCGAGACGATCCGCGAGTCGATATCGAGCACGCCGCCAACGCCGCCCCCGCGACTCATCAGCCCGGCGCCGACCAGGTCCAGATCGTGCATCACCAGGTGTGCATCGACCGACGTCAGCACCGCGTTGCCCGCAACCCACGGACCGAGCTTGCCGTCCAGTTTCAACGTGCCGCCGCCGGCCATGTCGGCGCTCATCGAAAACGGGAACGCCGCGCCCAGGCCGACGTGATCCGCACTCAACTCCACCCGCCGGTAGCTGCGCGCCTCGCCGACTGACCGCTGCAAATCGATCCGACCATTCTTGATACGCAACTTGTCGACGCTGAACGCCAGCGGCTGGCCCGGTGATGCAGTGGATGGTGCCGCGCCGGTGGTGCTGCCCAGGCTGGCGAAATTCCAGCGTCCGGCCCGGTTCTGCACCAGGCGCATGCTGGGGTGGTCCAGCGTCAGCGAGGTGATGCGCAATTGCCGGTGCCGCAGCAGCGGCCATAGTTGCACACCCAGTTGCAGCGACTGCGCGCTGACGAAAGCCTGCTCGCCGAACGCCGGATCGTCGCCGATGCGGATCTGGTCGGCGTCCAGCGAACCCGACCACACCGAGGCGTGCAGCTTGCCCAGTGTCACCTCGCGCCCCAGCGCCTGGCTCAGCGTGGTCTGGATCTGCGGGCGGAAGTGATTGGCATCGACCAGCAGCAATGCGCCAACCGCGGAGACGATCAGCACAACTACGACGACGAGAATTCCAATCAGTACGCGTTTCATCAGCAGGCTCCATGCACGAATCACCGTCGCTCGATACTAGCCCACTGTATCAAGTGAAGCGCGCCGCACACGTATCGTTTCCATGAGCGCTCGCGTCAGCGACAAGCCGATCAAGCACACGGTACGCACCATCGAGGCAAGGATCGGGCGGTCCGTCCGACCGCAGTGGCGTATCCGCGACTTCGTCGCCGGCCTCTGGGCTGAAGACGCGGCCCGCGTGCACGACTGAATCAACGCCAGCAGCGAAGCCGTTCTTCTCGAACTTGACGTTCCGCGCCTGGCGCTGTCCGCGTGATTGTGAAGTTCGTCTGAAACGAAATGGCTCCCGCCCACCGGGTGATTTTCGCGCCCACGCATGGCGATCAGACGCCCGCTATCGCTGCCGGGCGTTGACGCATCGCCTCAGCCCAGCGGGCCACGTGGACCAGGCTCTCGGCTGGCCGAAACTTGATCATGCGCGCGAAGTCGAGACCGGTGAAGGCGACGATATCGGCGATAGTCAAACGCTCGCCGGCGATGAAACTGCTCTCCCCGAGCCGCCGCTCGAACACGGGCAGCGTGCGCTCAGCCGCGGCGCGATAGTAGGCCGCCACCTCGGGCACCTGCCGTTCCAGCGCGGCCAGCGCCGGATGACCATGTCGCACCGCCAGCATCAGTGGAGTGGCGAGCAGCATTTCCGCGCGCCGCGTCCACATTTCGATGACTGCGGTTTCCTGCGCATCGCGGCCGAACAGGTTGGGCTCGGGATAGCGACTCTCCAGGTAGCGGCAGATCGCGACAGATTCGGTGATCGTGGTGCCGTCGTCCAGCTCAAGTGCAGGGACATGCGGGAGGCCGGTACGGGTCCGGTAATCGGCGCTGCGGTGTTCGCCCTTGAAGATGTCGATGGGCACGATCTCGATATCCGCAATGCCCTTTTCGGCCATGCACCAGCGTACGCGGCGGGGATTGGGTGCGCGCTGGCTGTCATAGAGTCTCATCGGGATTCTCCGTCCGTTCCGGCAGCGTCCGCGGCCTGCAACTTGTCCTGAGTCCGGGTTTCGAAATCGCTGGCGTCATGCCGTTCATGCAACTGACCAGACAACTCGCCGGAAACGCTGTTGACCATGCGCCCACGCCGTACCGCCGGTCGCTCAGCGATCGCCGCGGCCCAACGTTGCACATGAGTGTACGTGTGCACCTGCAGAAACTCACCGGCGTCGTACGCGCCGCCTTCCGCCAACAAGCCATACCATGGCCACGCCGCGATGTCGGCAATCGAATAGTCGGCTCCGGCCAGATAGGGATGCACGGCGAGGTGGCGATCGAGCACATCAAGCTGGCGCTTCACCTCCATCGCGTAGCGATCGATGGCATATTCGATCTTCAGTGGCGCGTACGCGTAGAAATGACCGAAGCCGCCGCCGAGGAAGGGCGCGCTACCCACCTGCCAGAACAGCCACGACAGGCATTCGGCACGCGCTGCATGATCGGCCGGCAGCAAGGTACCGAACTTTTCTGCCAGATACAGCAGGATCGCGCCCGACTCGAACACCCGTACCGGCTGCGCGTCACTGTGGTCCATCAGCGCGGGGATCTTCGAGTTCGGATTGACCGCGACGAACCCGCTGCCGAACTGGTCGCCCTCGTCGATGCGGATCAGCCACGCATCGTATTCCGCACCCGCATGCCCCAACGCCAGCAGTTCCTCCAGCATCACCGTCACCTTCACCCCGTTGGGCGTGCCCAGCGAGTAAAGCTGCAACGGATGACGGCCGACTGGCAGTTCTGCGTCATGGGTGGCTCCGGCAACGGGCCGGTTGATCTTGGCGAAACGCCCACCGCTATCCTTGGTCCATTGCCAGATTCTCGGGGGTTGGTAGGACACGGGTTCGGTCATGGGTGTTCTTCGCAAAAGACAACAATACCCAGAAGTCATTCAATCTGCCAAACAGTCGACAGTGTGAAAGGCACCCGCGCTTCCGAAGCAGGATCGTCCGCAGCCGTGGCGTAGCCCGGCGGCGTGTCGACGCTGAAGTGTCGCACTTCCTTCAGGACGGTCGGATCGATCACGAACGAGGTGTGTGCCGCCGCCGGCAAACCGGTCGCCATGGCATGGATCAGGCAGGCGACTGCCAGCATGGCGAAAGCCGCCGTGATCATCCTTCGCTCGAAGGCGCCGATCATCCACTCAAGCCTGCAGCGCTTTGCGCCTCTTCCATGCATAGCCGATCCCCAGCAGCACGAACCACGCCGGGCTGGCGATCAGCGCCTCGCGGGTATCGGCCTGCAGGCTCAGCAGCACCAGCACGAACACGAAGAACACCAAACACACCCAGCACATGAAGACGCCGCCAGGCATCTTGTAGATCGACGCTTCATGCAGCTGCGGACGCTTGCGCCGGTACGCGATATAGGCGATGAGGATCAGCGACCACACGAACATGAACAAGATCGCGGACAAGGTGGTGATCAGGGTGAAGGCAGTGAGCAGGTCGGGGATCAGGTAGATCAGCGCCGCCCCCAACAGCAGGCAGAAGCAGGAGAACAGTAGGCCCAGCGAAGGCACCGCCGCCCGCGACAGACGGCCAAACGCCTTCGGCGCATGCTTCTCCTCGGCCAGGCCGTACAGCATGCGGCTGGTGGAGAAGATGCCGCTGTTGGCCGAGGAGGTCGCCGAGGTCAGCACCACGAAGTTGATCAGGCTGGCGGCGGCTGGAATGCCGGCCAGCACGAACAGTTCCACGAACGGGCTCTTGCCCGCCTCCACCATGCGCCACGGCGTGACGATCATGATCGCGACCAGGGCCAGCACGTAGAAGATGATGATGCGGACCGGAATCGAGTTGATCGCCCTGGGCAGGTTGTGCATCGGGTCGGCCGTCTCGGCGGCGGTGGTACCAACCAGCTCGATACCCACGAAGGCGAATACCGCGATCTGGAAACCGGCGAAGAAGCCGCCCATTCCCTTCGGGAAAAAGCCGCCGTCATTCCAGAGATTGGCCATCGACGCCTGGTGCCCGCTCGGCGAGGTGAAACCCCAGGCCACCAGCGCGAAGCCGGTGACGATCAGCGCGACGATCGCGACGATCTTGATCAACGCGAACCAGAACTCCATCTCGCCGAACAGCCTCACCGTGACCAGGTTCAGGCTGAGCAGCAGCAAGACACACAGCACCGCGGGTATCCACGGCGCCAGTTCGGGAAACCAGAACTGGGTATACGCTGCGATCGCGATCACGTCGGCGATCGCGGTGATGATCCAGCAGAACCAGTACGTCCAGCCACAGAAGAACCCGGCCCACGGCCCCAGCAGATCGGTGGAAAAGTCGATGAACGACTTGTACTCGAGGTTGGACAAGAGCAGCTCGCCCATTGCCCGCATCACGAAGAACAACATCACGCCGATGATCAGGTAGACCAGCAGGATCGACGGGCCGGCCAGGCTGATCGTCTTGCCCGAGCCCATGAACAGCCCGGTGCCGATCGCCCCGCCGATGGCGATCAGTTGCAGGTGTCGATTGGAAAGGCTGCGGCGCAGATGATCGGGATGTTGCCGGGATGCGGTCATGCGGTCTGTCTCACCTTTCAGGAATGCGCCACGATACGCAAGAAGTGCGGCCAATGCGCTACGCCCGCGCGCCCCGATCGCCAGGCACGGAACGAAGCGATCCTCAAACCGGCCCCATCACGCGACTGCACCCGGCCACCGGGGCGGCATGGCGCGCATGCACGTCACCCGGTTCGGCCGGGTCGGTCTTCGCCAGGCGCGTCGGCTCCGCTCAAAGCTTGAACCACCTTCCAAGCACCCACACTCGCTTGAAACGGGGCTCGTTCCCCGCGCGCAGGCGCGTCAAGTTGGCGCGATGAGTAAACAGCAACAGCAGCATGGCGGCAACCGCGAACGCCAGCCGCGCGGAATCACCCGGAGCGAGCAACGCCAGCAGGGCAAAGCTGACCCCGGCCAGCACCGTCGACAGCCCGACGTAGCCGCTCAGCACGAGGCTGAGCAACCATACTGCCAGCAGCAACGGCAACGCCGCCGGCCACGCCACGGCCAGTGCCCCGGCCAAGGTGGCGGCGCCCTTGCCGCCGCGAAAGCCGTGGAACACCGGCCACACATGGCCCAGTGCCGCAGCCAGCGCGCAGGCGTAGAGCCCAGCCGGTTGCGCCACCACCGGCAACCAGCGCCAGGCCAACCAGGCCGCCAGCACGCCCTTGCCGATATCGATCAGCACCGTGCCCAGCGCGAACCAGACGCCCTGGGTGCGCAGCGCATTGGTACCGCCGGCGTTGCCGCTGCCCTGGGTGCGGATATCGACGCCACGCAGCTTGCCCAGCAGCAGGCTGCCCGACAGCGAGCCGAGCAGATAGGCCACGACCACGAGGAGCACGGTCATGCCCATGGCATGTTCCCGCGCAACGCACGAACGGCTACGGGGAACATCGGTTACGACTCGGCCGGTTGCAGGCTGACCACCAGCGTGCCGGGGCCGGCATGCGCACCGATCGCCGGACCGGTCTCCACCAGCCAGGCATCCCGACAGTCCAGCCGCTGGCGCAGACAGTCGAGCAAGAGTTCGCCCTGGCTCAGCGCATCGCAGTGCCCGACGATCAACCGCCAGCTCCGCTTCTTGTCCACCTGTCGGGTCACGTATCGAGCGAATCGCTCGATCAGGTGCCGACGGCCGAACAGGCCGCCGACCATGCCAAGTTTGCCGCTGGATTTGATCCGTGCAATCGGAGTCAGGCCCAGCAGATCGGCCACGCGCCTGCTCCAGGCCGGCAACCGACCGCCACGCACCACCATGCCCAGGTCGGCGGCCATCGCCCAGGTCAGCGTGCGCGGACGCATCGCCGAACCCGCCACTACCGCGCAGGACGCATCGAGCCCCGCGACCGGGGCACGCAACGTGACCAGTTCCAGGTGCTCGCCCAGCAGCAGGCATTCGCTGCACCAGCGATGGGTGGGATCGGCATCGCCCCGCTGCAGATGCGCGTGCATCGGCTCGGAACCGGTGTCTCCCGCGCCTGGCGCCAGCCGCGCGGTGGACTCGCCACCGAGGAAGACACCAATCCCTTGGAGCAGATCGACAAACCCCTGCGCGCCAGCATCGACTACGCCAGCCTTGAGCAAGACCGGCAATTGCTGCGGCGTGTACGCCAGCGCGTTGCGCGCCACCGCCAGCGCGTGCGCGAACCAGGCCTTGATGTCGTGTACTTCCTCGCGATGCTCCAGCGCCTCGGCGAACGCCGTAATCACGCTGAACATGGTGCCCTCACGTGGCTCGGACACCGCCTCGCGCGCGGCCCGCGCACCCGCGCGCACGGCCAGCGCGAGCTGGTGCGGCGCCACCGCCACCCGGTCGCCCATGTTTGCCGCGATCCCGGTAAGGAACTGCCCGAGGATCGCGCCGGAGTTGCCGCGTCCGCCGTCGATGGCTTCCTCGCTGACCCGGCGCATCAACTCCCCCGCCCCGGCGATACGCTGGCTCAGCGCGCCGCTGAGTACGCTGGCCAGGGTAAACGACAGGTTGCTGCCGGTATCACCGTCCGCCACCGAAAACACGTTGATCCGGTTCAGCGTCTCGCGGTCGGCGATCACCCGCTGCACGCCGCCTATCAGGGCGCGGCGCAGGCCGGGACCACCGATATGTCGCATCAAGCGCTCACAGGCGATGGAGTTCATGAAGCGTGAGTGCCCTGAGGTGCCGCCCGCAGATAACTGGCGCGCCGATCGACGGCGTGCAGCGGGTGATCGCCAGCAGCAGCTCCGCGTGCGGCACGTCGGCATGACCCTGCGGCGACAGCACCGGCATCGCCGCACGACCCAGCAGAGTAACGGCCGCACCAGCCCGCGAGCACGCTTTGACCCACGCCGCACGCGAACAGCAGCCACTCGGCAAACGATGCATGGTCAGCCCCCTGAATGAATCGCGGCGCGCGACCGCATGCAGCTGACGGAAGCGTCACATGGCGCGCGAAACCCGAACCCGGTTCGCAGGCCACGTTCTGTTTGACGCCCACCTGTCGCGAAGTATAGACAAAACGAAGAACAGCAAATGATGTCTGGTCTGCTCAGGCGATCATTGTCGAGGAGGCGCTGTCATCAAGCTGATCCACTGGTGTGGATGCCAAGGGCAGGCTCGTGAATCCGGTGCCGAGCGTGGATCCGTACCGTCGGTAGCGGCGGAATCACTGCACCCTCCAGCACGGCCCTTCCATTTCGCAACAAGGTTGCGCCAGCCACGGGCTGACTCTTGATCAGATATCGATTGAATACTGCGACAACACCGGCGGGCAGTGCGCGCCCTACGGCGCGCGATCGTAGGGCGGGCACTGCCCGCCAGCTTTACTGCACCAATGCAAGATGTGGGCGATAGACAGGACCACGGGGGAGTGGAATGGCAAAGCGGCAACCAAGCGGCTTCGAGGTCGTAGCCTCATCACCATGGTGGATCGGCATCGCGTTCGGCCTTGCCGGATACATCGCGATACGCCACGGAATCGGCTGGTACTTCTCATCGACCCCAACCAGCTCTTGTCAGGGGTTGGCAGCGTAGCCGCCGGGTGCCTACGCCCCACTCGCCTGGCTGCTGCTCATCGGCGGCTGGCGCGCCGCCATCGCTTCCTTCGTCGCCTCACCCCTCCCCGCAACCCTCCCCCGAGGGGGAGCTGTCTCTTGATCAAATCTCGATTGAATGCCGCGGCGAGAGCCGGCGGGCAGTGCCCGCCCTACGGCGCTCGTCAGGTGGACTTGAGGCGAGTACCCGCCTCTCATCCCAACCCTCTCCCCCAGGGGGAGAGGGAGTAAAGGGGAAAGCCTGCTTAAGAGCCCGGGCCAGAACTATTTTTGGCAACGCACCATTCTGCGGCTCCGGCGCCGAGGAAGCCGGTCCGTCGTCGCCTCAGTAGACATCCTCAACCGTGTTGTGAACGTTGAACTTGCCGGTTGGGGTGACGATACGCGGATCGTTGATCACCGCTTTCAGCTTGCGTGTCTTGTCATCGACAACGACGATGGCGGACTTTTCGTTCATGCCGTTCCAGACAGAGAACCAGACCTCGTCGCCGGCGGCGTTGTATTCGGGCTGCACGATGCGCTTCGGGCCCGGGCCGAGCTTGGCCCATTCGGCGATCGGCAGCACGGAGTAGCCCTTGTCCAGGTTCTTGATGTCGAATACCGCGACGCTCTGGCTGATCTTGGGATCTGGATTCAGAGTGGTGTCGACCCAGAGGTTGTGCGACTTGGGGTGGGTCTTGACGAACAGTGAACCGCCGCCCTGGCCCTTCAGCACTTCAACCACCTTCCACGCGTACTGCTTGTGGTGTTCGGGATCGGTTCCGATCAAGGTGACCTTCTCGTTGCCCAGCGCGGAGGTGGCCCACACTGGGCCGAACTTCGGATGCGTGAAATTGGCACCGCGGCCCGGATGGGGGATCTTGTCCACGTCGACCAGTGCAGCCAGTTTCTGATCACGCGAGTCGACCACCGCAACCTTGTCGGACTGGTTCGCAGCGGTCAGGAAATAGCGCTTGGTCGAATCCCACCCGCCGTCGTGCAGGAACGGAGCAGCATCGATGGTGGTAATGCGCAGATTGTCCAGATCCTCGTAGTTCACCAGCAGGATGCGGCCGGTTTCCTTGACGTTGACGATGAACTCGGGATGCTCGTGCGAAGCGACAATGGCCGCCACACGGGGCTCGGGATGGTATTCCTGCGTGTCCACGGTCTGCCCGCGCGTGGAGACGATCTTCAGCGGCTCCATCGTGGCGCCGTCCATCAACACGAACTGCGGTGGCCAGTAGGCGCCGGCGATCGCGAACTTGTCCTCGTAACCCTTGTACTTGGACGTTTCCACGGATCGCGCTTCGAGACCGACCTTGCCCTCGGCGACCTTCTGCGGCGTTGCCATCCACAGGTCGATCATGTCGAGCTTGCCATCGCGGCCGATGGTGTAGACGTAGCGGCCCGAATGTGACGGTCGCGAGATGTGCACGGCGTAGCCGGTCTTGATGATGTTGATGATCTTCTTGGTGTCGCCGTCGATCAAGGCGATTTCGCCGGAATCACGCAGGGTGACCACGAAGATGTTGTCGGTGTTGTATTTGTTCATCTTCCTGGTCGGCCGCTCGGCGACCGGTACCAGCACCTTCCAGGCCTTCTTCATCTCGGCCATGCCGAACTCGGGCGGCTGCGGCGGATCGTGCTGCAGGAAGCGCGCCATCATGTCGATCTGGCGGGCGGTAAGGTCGCCGGATGTACCCCAGTTGGGCATGCCGCCGGGCGAGCCGTAATTGATCAGCGCCTTGAGGTACTCGGTACCCTTGACTCGCGTGATGTCCGGCGTCAGCGGTTTACCGGTTGCACCCTTGCGCAACACGCCGTGGCAGCCGGCACAGCGCTGGAAGAAGATCTCGGTGGATTCGGCGAATTCGGCCTTGGTGATCGGCGGCGCACCATTATTGCTGGTCACCATTTCCGCCTCTTTCATCGCGAGCGGCGCGGCCTGAAAGCTCATTTCCGCTTCGGTGGTGTCAGGATGGCGCTCGCCCTGGGCGAGGTCGCTGGATACCTGCAGGTCGCCACGGATTCGTGACACGTCGGCCACTGCGACACTGCCGCCGGGGTTGCCCCAGGAATTCAACACATGGGTCAGCACCAAGGCCACATCCTTGTCGGAAAGATGGCTCATGGCGGGCATCACATTGTTGTATTCGACGCCGTTGACCGTGATCTTGCCCTGCAAACCCTTGAGCACGATATCGACCAGCTTTTCCTTGCTGTTGGCCTTGATGAAGTCCGAACCGGCCAGCGGCGGAAAGGCTCCGCTGAGACCTTGTCCGTTGGCTTGGTGACAAGCTGAACAATTGGTCATGTACGCCGCCGCCGCATCGCTGCCGTCCTTGGCAGCAGCCACGTCGGTGACGCCCCACAGACCCGCCAACAACGCGCAAAGCAAGGAAAACTTCATCTTTTACACTCCCTCAATGTGAAACAGGGCACGACCCACAGCCAGTAGCATGCCCACCTGGTACGGACAGACTCGCCTTTTCGTGGTTTCCAGATATTGACTCTGGTCAATATCGACCACCCCGCGACAATCTGCCTCCGCGGTGGCGCATACCATGCTGGTTTGCCCGCAACGCAAATCCGTACGAGTCGGGTCGGACTGCCGATCATTGGCCAGTCAAGACGCCAGCCCGGATCATACGTGGACCTCTCAGGAACAAAATGCGTAAGTCATTGTTTCTTCGCGAACGCCTGGCCTGGCACGGGCTTGGGAAGCTGATCAGTGTCAAACCTCAGCTGCCAAAGTCTCTCTCCCCTTCGGGCTGTCTCTTGATCACATCTTGCATGGATGCAGAAGGACCGGCGGGCAGTGCCCGCCCTATGTATGGACTCGCCCCTGGTGTCAACCGCTGTGTGGGCAGGAAAGCACTGGCTGCATTTATGTATGAGGCCTTGACGAAGGTGGTCGAGGGACCACAGGCCGGCATCGGATGAGCTCG
>JACDJC010000900.1_pt1 | contig 30010 bp, 23 predicted proteins | sample 7454191 | NCBI WGS metagenome assembly JACDJC01 (sample SAMN14253291, study PRJNA609438) | sludge metagenome | isolation source: sludge after 25d culture with pyrite and EDTA | collected 2018-12-20
TACCCGCGCCCCCCCCCAAACATAATCGCGCTACATCCATGCCGGTGGGGTATTACTCCCCCCCCCCCACAACCCCCCTTACCACCCCCCGGCCGCCCCGTTTTCTCTTTTTGGGCCCCGGGGGCCCCCACGCCCCGGTGAACGTGACGGCATCGATGCCCCGATGAGCGATCAGCGCCTGGCCAGCCGAGTCGTTCCCGAAGCCCTGCAGCACATTGAAGGCACCCGCAGGCAGACCGATCTCATTGGCGACCCGGGCCAGCAGAAAGGCCGACGAGGGTGTTTCCTCGGACGGTTTGGCCACCACGGCATTGCCCAGCGCCAGCGCCGGCGCGACCTTCCAGCTGAACAGCAGAATCGGCAGGTTCCAGGGAGAGATGGCGGCCACCACTCCGAGGGGTTTGCGTACGGTGTAATTCAGAGCCCGCCCGCCGTCGTCCATGGCCGTCTCGAAACACTCGGTATGGGCATGCCGGATCAGATCCGCAAAAAAACGGAAATTGGCGATGGCCCTGGGTACGTCCAGCGTACGTGCCTGGTGCAGCGTGCGCCCGGTGTCCAGCACCTCGGCCTGGACAAAGTCCTCGAAATGGGCCTGGATGCCCGCCGCCATCGCCTGCAGCCAGTCGGCACGCTGCGCCGGCGTGCAACGCCCCCATGGCCCGTCCAGCGCCGCGCGCGCAGCGGCCACCGCCTGATCCACCTGGACGGCCGAGGCCTCGCAGACCTGGCCGATGACCGAACCATCCACGGGGTTGATGTTGTCAAATTGGCGGCCACTTTCCACAAAGCGGCCGCCGATGTAATGCTGAATGAGTCTGACCACGGTGCTTGTCTCGTTCATCAAACGACTTTCCGGACACTATAGGACCAAACGGAACAAATTCCTGATCGAAGTCGCGTCATTTGCGATTCCAGATGTTCATCGCGCGCAGGCTGACCACCAGCAGTGCGGCACCGATCAGCAGCATGCCGGCCAGTTCCACCTCGCCGGGCCGCTCACCCAGTTCCAGCCAGCTCGACAGCACGCCGACCACGGGGACGCCCAGGGCCGCCATGCCGGCCACCCCGGCCGACAGGTGCTGCAGGGCAAACAGCCACAGAAACCACGCCGTCGCTGTGGCAATGACGGCGTTATAAAACAGTGCGCCATAGAAATAGAATGTCGGTTCGACCGGCTTTTCCGGCACCAGCCAGGCCACGACGCACAAGGCCAGCGCGCCGCACAGCATCTGCCATGCGGTCAGCGGCAGCGCATCTGTCGGGTAGTCGCGCCGGATCCATTTGGCCACCACCGTGGCCAGCGCCCAGCACAAGCCGGCCGCCACAGCCAGTGCTTCACTGAGGAAGTCACCCTGCGCCCGCCAGGGCTGCAGCACCAGCAGCAGCCCCGCCAGGGCCAGGGCCAACGCCAGCCACTGCAGGCCGCGGATGCGTTCGCCAAAGGCCCCCCAGGCCATCGGAATCACCCAGAATGGCATCGTGTAGACCAGGATCGAGGTCTTGCCGGCGCCGCCGTGCAACAAGGCAAGCTGGACCAGGGCCGAGAACACCCCGGTCTGCAACACGCCCAGCAGCACGACCCGCCGCCAGGCGCGGATGCGCATGGGCCGGCGCAACAGCAGCAACACCGCCAGCAGCACACCCGCTCCGAGCAGATTGCGCAATGCGGAAAAATCAAAAGGCCCGACGAAGGCCAGCACCTGTTTCATGATGACCCAGTTGTAGCCCCAGACCAGCGCCATGAAAGCCAGCGCCATCAGGGCCAGGCGCTCCTTGTGCGCGGCCGCACCGGCCGTCGACGCCTGCACGGCCGCATCCCGTATGTTCGCGGGCGTGCGAAAAGGACTCCACGACCTCGGGGAGGATGCGATCGGCTTCGTGCGTGCTGCGTCTGATTTCAAGATCTTCCCTGTCCTTCCCAGTAACCCGGTTCATGATAATGGGTTCTGAGGGCATCGATGAAATAGCGCACCTTGGCTGGCAGATAACGCTGTTGCGGGTAAACCGCCTGGATGTCATAAGCCGGCAGGGCAAATTCGTCGAGCACGGTCACCAGCGCGCCCTGCTTCAGCTCCCGCTGGATCTCCCAGGTGGAGCGCCAGCCGATTCCCAGCCCCGCGCAGACCCAGTTGTAGAGCAGTTCACCATCATTGCAGGCCAGGTCGCCGCGCACGCGCACGGCAAAGGGCTTGCCATCGCGCTGAAAGCTCCAGCCGCGATGCTGGCCGCCTTGCAGATTGAAGGCCAGGCAGTTGTGCCGCACCAGATCTTCGGGGACTCTCGGCACCCCGTGAGACTCGAAGTAGGCGGGCGTGCCGCACACCACGCGCCGGTTCGGAAACAGCCGCAGTGCCACGTAATTCGGGTCGGTGACTTCGCCGATGCGGATGGCCATGTCGTAGCCCTCGCGCACCAGGTCCACGACGCTGTCCGTGAAGTTGAACGACAGCGCCAGGTCCGGATAACGGGCCCGGAACGCCACGGCGTGCGGGGCCACATGCTGGCGCCCGAACGAGGCGGGCGCCGACACCACCAGGTGCCCGCTGAGCGAACGGCGCCGCGCCGTGATGCTGGCGTCGGCCGCGTCGAAATCCTGGATCAGCTGCTGGCACTGCTCCAGGTAGCGCTCACCCAGGTCCGTCAGTACCAGACCACGGGTGGACCGATGCATGAGTTGCACCCCCAGCCGCTTTTCCAGGGCCGTCAGGCGCCGCCCCATCACCACCGGCGTCACGCGTTCGGCCAGCGCAGCCGAAGCAAAACTGCCTTTCTCGGCGATCAATACAAAACTGCGGATCTCGGTATAGCGGCTCACCCGCGCCTCCTGTCGGAAGAAGTCACAAAAACTCCTTGCAAGTCAATGCCGATGCGGGCCATCACCGACGCTGCAGAAGGATTTTATTTTACGCGATGGATCAGCCGCTACATACTTATGGTATCGATAGAACAGAGGCTTGCTGGGATTCCTGCGCGCCGCGCTTTTCTTTATTCTGGATCCAGTCTTGCATGTTCCCCCGTGCAACCCGCATCCCCTCAGATCAGATCAAGGAGCAACCATGGCTCGGATGAGAGCAGTCGATGCCGCCGCGGCGGTACTGCAAAAAGAAGGCATCACCACCCTGTTCGGCGTGCCCGGCGCCGCCATCAACCCGCTGTACTCGGCCCTGCGCAAGCAGGGCGGCTTCAAGCATGTGCTCGCACGTCACGTCGAAGGCGCCTCGCACATGGCGGAAGGCTACACCCGCGCCCACCCCGGCAACATCGGCGTGTGCCTGGGCACCTCGGGGCCTGCCGGCACCGACATGATCACCGGACTGTACTCGGCCGCGGGCGATTCGATCCCCATCCTGTGCATCACCGGCCAGGCCCCGCGCGCCCAGCTGCACAAGGAGAGCTTCCAGGCCGTGGACATCGAAACCATCGCCAAACCGGTCACCAAATGGGCCGTGCTGGCGCGTGAACCGGAACTGGTGCCACGCATCCTGCAGCAAGCCTTTCACGTCATGCGCTCCGGGCGCCCCGGCCCGGTCCTGGTGGACCTGCCCTTCGACGTGCAGATGGCCGAAATCGAATTCGACATCGACACCTACGAGCCGCTGCAGGTCTACAAGCCGGCTGCCACTGCGGCCCAGGCCGCCAGGGCGGTGGCCATGCTCAATGCCTCCGAGCGCCCCCTGCTGGTTGCGGGCGGCGGCATCTTCAGCGCCGATGCAGCCGATCTGCTGCAGGAATTCGCCGAACTGACCGGCGTGCCGGTCATCCCGACCCTCATGGGCTGGGGCGTCATCCCCGACGATCATCCGCTGATGGCCGGCATGGTCGGCCTGCAGACCGCGCATCGCTATGGCAACGCGTCGCTGCTCGCATCCGACTTCATCATGGGGATCGGCAATCGCTGGGCCAACCGCCATACCGGCACGACTTCGGTCTACGCCGAAGGCCGCACCGTGGTTCACATCGACGTCGACCCCACCCAGATCGGCAAGGTCTTCGGCCCAGACTACGGCATCGCCTCGGATGCCGGCACCGCCCTGCGCCTGATGATCGAAGAAGCAAAACGCCTCAAGGCCGCCGGCAAGCTGCGCGAGCGCAGCGCCTGGGCCGGGGAGTGTCGTGCACGCAAGGGCGAAAAGTCCATGCAGCGCAAGACCCATTTCGATCAAGTGCCGCTCAAGCCGCAGCGCGTGTACGAGGAGATGAACAAGGCCTTCGGCAAGAACACGCGCTATGTCACCACCATCGGCCTGTCGCAGATTGCGGCAGCGCAACTGCTGCACGTCTACAAGCCGCGCCACTGGATCAACGCCGGCCAGGCGGGGCCGCTCGGGTGGACGGTGCCCGCCGCCCTGGGTGTGGTCGCTGCCGACACCGGCGACGAGATCGTGGCGCTGTCGGGCGACTACGACTTCCAGTTCATGATCGAGGAACTGGCCGTGGGCGCACAATTCAATCTGCCTTATATTCATGTGGTGGTGAATAATGCGTATCTGGGCCTCATCCGCCAGTCGCAACGCGGCTTCGACATGGACTACTGCGTGCAGCTGGCCTTCGACAACCTCAATGCCCCCGAAACCGACGGCTACGGCGTGGATCACGTCAAGGTCGCCGAGGGCCTGGGCTGCAAGGCCATCCGCGTCAAGACAGTCGAGGAAATCCAGCCGGCGATTGCGCGGGCGCGTGCCTGGATACGGGAATTTCGGGTGCCGGTCGTGCTTGAATTCATTCTGGAACGTGTCACCAACATCTCCATGGGCAACGAAATCAACGCGATCAACGAATTCGAAGCCCTGGCAGAGCGTGGCGAAGACGCGCCCACCGCCATCACCCTGCTGGACTGAACAGGATCCCGGCTGACGCGGCACGTTGCGCCAGCCCCGCCGAATCAACAGGAGTCACACACTATGCCGAAACTTGCTGCCAACCTCTCGATGCTCTTCACCGAGCTCGAGTTCCCGGATCGCTTTCAGGCCGCCGCCAGGGCCGGCTTCAAGGGCGTGGAATATCTGTTCCCCTACGCCTGGGACAAGCAGGACCTGGTGCGGCACCTGAAGGACAACGATCTGGTGCAGGTGCTGCATAACCTGCCCGCCGGCAACTGGGAAGCTGGCGAGCGCGGCATCGCCTGCCATCCGGATCGCATCGAGGAATTCCGCCAGGGGGTGGCGCTCGGCATCGAATACGCCCGCGCGCTGGATTGCCCGCAGGTGAATTGCCTGGCCGGCAAGGTACCTGCGGGCGTGGATCGGGCCACGGCCCACAAGACCTTCGTCGAAAACCTGCGCCACGCGGCCGGCGAGCTGAAAAAGGCGGGCATCCGCCTGGTGATGGAACCGATCAACACCTTTGACATCCCCGGCTTTTTCCTGACGCACACGGCGCAGGCACTGGAGCTCATCGACGAAGTCGGATCGGACAACCTGCTCATTCAGTACGACATCTACCACATGCAGCGCATGGAGGGCGAACTGGCCAACACCCTCAGCAAGCACCTGGCGCAAATCGGCCACATCCAGCTGGCGGACAACCCCGGGCGCAATGAGCCCGGCACGGGCGAGATCAACTACCCCTGGCTGCTGCGCCACATCGATGCAATCGGGTATGCAGGCTGGATCGGCTGCGAATACAAACCCGCGGGCCGCACCGAAGACGGTCTGGGCTGGATCCAGGCGATGGCCTGATCCCCTCGGACATTCATCCGGCCAGGCTGTGTCCATTCGGCGACACTCCTGACCACCCACAACATCAAACAGGAGAATCTTCATGGCCAAAATCGGCTTCATCGGTCTGGGCATCATGGGCACCCCCATGGCCGCCAATCTGATTCAGGGCGGTCACAGCCTGAGCACCTACACCCGCAGCAAGACCCCGCAAAGCCTGCTCGACGCCGGCGCCAAGGCACTGCCCAGTGCCACCGAAGTCGCCCGGGCGGCCGACATCATCATCCTCATGGTGCCGGACACCCCGGACGTCGAAGCCGTGCTGTTTGGCGAACATGGCGTGGCCGCCGGCCTGACCCAAGGCAAGATCGTCATCGACATGAGCTCCATCTCGCCCGTGGCCACCAAGGAATTCGCCAGAAAGATCAACGACCTGGGCTGTGAATACCTGGATGCCCCGGTGTCCGGCGGCGAAGTCGGTGCCAAGGCGGCCAGCCTGACCATCATGATCGGCGGCAACCAGGCCGCCTTTGACCAGTGCAAGCCGATCTTCGAGCTGATGGGCAAGAACATCACCCTGGTCGGCGGCAACGGCGACGGCCAGACCACCAAGGTCGCCAACCAGATCATCGTGGCCCTGACCATCGAGGCCGTCGGCGAAGCGCTGGTGCTGGCTTCCAAGGCAGGTGCCGACCCGGCCAAGGTGCGCCAGGCCCTGATGGGCGGCTTTGCCAGCTCGCGCATCCTGGAAGTGCACGGCGAACGCATGGTCAAGCGCACCTTCGATCCGGGCTTCCGCATCAAGCTGCACCAGAAGGACCTGAACCTGGCATTGACCACGGCGCGCCAGCTGGGGCTGTCCCTGCCCAGCACCGCCGTGGCCCAGGAGCTGTTCAATGCCTGCGTGGCCCATGGAGGCGCTGGCTGGGATCATTCCGGCATGGTGCGCGCGCTGGAAACCCTGGCCAACCACGAAATCGGCCAATAAGCCGCACGACAGGCACCGCAGGCGCAAGCCGTGTGCTGCCTGCCTGGCCAGCGCACGCATTCGAGTCCGGATGCATGCGCTGGCCAGCCCGGGCGCAGACAAAATGGGCACCCTGCGCATGCGCCCCTGCCCCCCTGGACGGACACATCATGACCCTCGAGCCGCGTGAGCTTCTGACCCAAATGTTCCAGGCCGCCGTGCGTGCCGCGCAGCCCGAACACTGCATCGCCCCCTTCCTGCCGGCGCCGCCCCGGGGGCGCACGATCGTCATCGGGGCGGGCAAGGCCTCGGCCGCCATGGCGCAGGCCTTTGAAAAGCACTGGTCCGGCCCCCTCGTGGGCGTGGTCGTGACCCGCTACGGTTACGCTGTGGACTGCCGGCACATCGAAATCATCGAAGCCGCTCACCCCGTCCCGGACAAGGCCGGCGAGATCGCCGCGCAACGCCTGTTCCGGCAGGTCGACGGCCTGACGGCCGACGATCTGGTGATCTGCCTGATTTCGGGCGGCGGCTCATCCCTGTTGCCCATGCCGGGCCGGGGCGTCACCCTGGCCGACAAGCAGGACATCAACCGCGCCCTGCTCAAGTCCGGTGCCACCATTTCGGAAATGAATTGTGTGCGCCGCCACCTGTCGGGCATCAAGGGCGGGCGGCTGGCCGCCGCCTGTGCGCCGGCACGCGTCGTCAACCTGCTGATCTCCGACGTGCCCGGGGACCAGCCCTGCGACATCGCCTCCGGCCCGACCGTGGCTGACCCGACCACGTGCGCCGATGCGCTGGACATCGTGCGCCGCTACGGCCTCGATCTGCCCGCCGGCGCCCGCCACCTGCTCGAGTCCGGCGAAGGCGAAACACTGAAACCCGGTGATGCGCGCCTGGCAGGCGTCGAGACCCATCTGATCGCCACCCCTCAGCTCGCGCTGGAAGCCGCCGCGGCCGTGGCCCGTGGCGCCGGCGTCACACCGCTGGTGCTGGGCGATCGCATCGAGGGTGAGGCCCGCGACGTGGGCAAGGTGCTGGGTGCCATCGCGCTGCAGGTCCGGTCCCACGGCCAACCGGCTGCCGCACCCTGCGTGCTGCTGTCGGGCGGCGAAACCACGGTCACAGTGCGCGGCCAGGGTCGTGGCGGGCGCAACGTCCAAAGTCTCCACTCCTCGGCCATCATCCGTGTTGGCGCCGCAGACGTCTACGGACTGGCAGGCGACACGGACGGCGTCGACGGCCAGGAAGAGATCGCCGGCGCGCTGATCACCCCCGACACCCTGGCGCGCGCCTGGGCAGCCGGCATGCCGCCGCGCCGGTACCTGGACGACAACAATGGCCACGGCTTCTTCGAGGGCCTGGGCGATTCCCTGGTCACCGGCCCCACACTCACCAACGTCAATGATTTTCGCGCTTTCCTGGTCCTGTGAACCAGGCGACGCTCCCCCGGAGACACACAATGAACATGATTCGCATCCCGACCCTTGAAGACGCGCGCCGCGTGGCGGTCGCATCCCTCATCAGCGCCCAATCATGAGCCGGGATCGCCGTGCCCGCATCCTGGCCACACTGGGTCCGGCCAGCGCCACATACGAACAGATCCACGCCCTGGCCCAGGCCGGCGCCAACGTGTTCCGCCTGAACTTCAGCCACGGCAGCCACGCAGACCACGCCGAGCGCCACCGCATCATCCGGCAAGTCGAGCAGGACATCGGCCGCCCCATCGGCATCCTCATGGACCTGCAGGGGCCCAAGCTGCGTGTCGGTCCTCTGGCGGGCGGCAAGATCACCCTGCAGGTGGGGCAGGCCTTCCGGCTGGACCTGGATCCCGCCGAAGGCGACACTCGCCGTGCAAACCTGCCGCATCCGGAGATTTTCGCGGCACTGGAGGACGGTACCGATCTGCTGCTGGACGACGGCAAGCTGCGCCTGCGCGTCGATCGCCACGGCGCCGACCATGCCGAAACAACCGTCATGGTCGGCGGCCCGCTGTCCGATCGCAAGGGCGTCAATGTCCCTGGCGTCATTCTGCCGATCTCGCCCCTGACGCCAAAAGACCTCGCCGACCTGGACTTCGGCCTGTCCCTGGGCGTGGACTGGGTCGCCCTGTCCTTCGTTCAGCGCCCCGAAGACCTCATCGAGGCCCGCGCTCTGATCGGGCAGCGCGCGTGGATCATGGCGAAACTCGAAAAGCCGGCCGCCATCGAGCACCTGGACGCCATCATCGCTCAGGCGGACGGCATCATGGTGGCGCGCGGCGACCTGGGGGTGGAACTGCCGCCCCAGCGCGTGCCCGTCCTGCAGCAGCGCATCGTGCGTCATGCGCGCGCTGCCGGCAAGCCCGTGGTCGTGGCCACGCAGATGCTGGAATCCATGATCAGCGCGCCCGTGCCCACCCGGGCCGAGGCCTCGGATGTCGCCACCGCCATCTACAGCGGCGCCGATGCCGTCATGCTGTCGGCCGAGTCCGCCTCGGGCCGCTACGCTGTCGAGGCCGTCACGATCATGGAGCACATCATCCGGGAAGTTGAATCCGACCCGTCGTGGCGCGCCGGCCTGGATGCCACCCACAGCCCCGCCGAACCCAACATCCCGGATGCCATCTGCTGCGCCCTGCGACAGGTGGCCAGCCTGCTGGAGCCCGCTGCCACCGTGGCCTACACCGCTTCCGGTTTCAGCGCCCTGCGCGCCAGTCGCGAGCGACCGACGACCCCGATCCTGGCCGTGACACCGGAACTGAGCACGGCGCGCCGTCTGACGCTGGCCTGGGGGGTGCGGCCCAGGCAGTTTCCCGAACAGCTGCAGGAATCCAGTCAGATGATTGCCCACGCCACCAGCGCCGCCCGCGAGGCCGGCATGGCGGCACCCGGCGACACGATCATCGTCATCGCCGGCCTGCCGTTCGGACGCAGCGGCAGCACGAATCTGCTGCATGTGGCACAGGTGCCCGGCGCATAAGCCAGGCGTCGCCGGATTGAGCCAGGCGCCAAGGCTGATCGGGACGCCCACCGAACAAGCCCTGCAGACCCGCGCAGACAACCCGCCCGCTTCCCCGGGGAAGCGGGCTTTCGCTTCTCTTTCGCTTCTGTGACAATGACTTGAAACATCGCCAATTGTCATTTTACGGCTGTACGGCTTTAACTCTTATACAAGACTGCCTATAATCCCGTATGGACATCAAGCACGATCAAGGATCATCATGACAGATTACATTTCCAGCCACGGGCTCCAGGTCGCAGCCACGCTGCATCAGTTCCTGGAACAGGAAGCCCTGCCGGGTACCGACGTGCAGCCCGCGGCCTTCTGGGAAGGCCTGGCTGCGATCATCCATGACCTGACCCCGAAAAATCGCGCCCTGCTGGCCGAACGCGACCGCATCCAGGCTGCGATGGACGACTGGTACGCACAACACCCTGGTGCCATCACCGACGCGGCTGCCTATCGCACGTTTCTGCAAAGCATCGGCTACCTGAAGGCCGTACCGGAACACGTCGCCGTCACCACGGCCCACGTCGACACCGAGATCGCCCATCAGGCGGGCCCGCAACTGGTCGTGCCCATCACGAACGCGCGCTATGCCCTGAACGCGGCCAACGCCCGCTGGGGCAGCCTGTACGATGCCCTGTATGGCACCGACGCCATCCCCGAGGACGGCGGCGCGACGCGCTCCGGCGGCTACAACCCGGTGCGCGGCGCGCGCGTCATCGCCTACGCGCGCCAATTCCTGGACGACAGCTTCCCCCTGGCACAGGGCTCGCATCGCGACGCCACCGGGTACGCAGTGGCCAATGGCACGCTGCAGGTCACGCTGAAGGGCGACACCGTCACACAGCTGAAGGACGCGGCCGCATTCCTGGGGCATCGCGGCACGGCTGCATCGCCGCAGGCGGTGGTGCTGCGTCATAACGGCCTGCACGTCGAGATCCAGTTCGATGCGCAACACCCCATCGGCAAGACGGATGCGGCGCACATCAAGGACGTGGTGATGGAAGCGGCCGTGACCACGATCATGGACCTCGAGGATTCCATCGCGGCCGTGGACGCCGAGGACAAGGTGCTGGCCTATCGCAATTGGCTGGGCCTGATGCAGGGCGATCTGGCCGCCGATCTGGAAAAGGGCGGGCGCACCATTACCCGCCGCCTGAACCCGGATCGCGAGTACACGGCCGCAGACGGCAGCACCGGCACCCTGCATGGGCGCTCGCTGATGTTCGTTCGCAATGTTGGTCATCTGATGACCAACCCGGCCGTCCGGGATCGCGACGGCCACGAGGTGCCGGAAGGCATTCTGGATGCCGTCTGCACGTCGCTGATTGCCATCCATGACCTGAAGGCGCGCAAGAATTCGCGCACCGGCTCGATCTACATCGTCAAACCAAAGATGCACGGTCCCGATGAAGTCGCTTTTGCCGACGAGCTCTTCGGTCGCGTCGAGACGCTGCTGGGGCTGGCACCGAACACGATCAAGATGGGCATCATGGACGAGGAGCGCCGCACCAGTGTCAATCTGAAGTCCTGCATCGCCGCCGCAAGCGCCCGCGTGGCATTCATCAACACCGGTTTCCTGGACCGCACCGGCGACGAAATCCACACGTCCATGCGCGCCGGGGCGCTGGTGCGCAAGGGCGAAATGAAGCATCAGACGTGGATCGATGCATACGAGCGAAACAATGTACAGACGGGCCTGGAATGCGGTCTGCGCGGCCACGCCCAGATCGGCAAGGGCATGTGGGCCATGCCCGACCTGATGGCCGACATGCTGGAGCAGAAGATCAACCACGTGAAGGCGGGTGGCAACACCGCCTGGGTGCCGTCGCCCACGGCGGCAACGCTGCACGCGCTGCATTATCACCAAGTCGATGTGGTGGCCGTGCAAAAGGCCCTGGAAGGCCACCACGAAGACTACACGGACCGCATCCTGACGGTACCGGTGGCGCCACGCACCGACTGGAGCGCCGAGGAAATCCAGCAGGAGCTGGACAACAACACCCAAGGCATCCTGGGCTACGTGGTGCGCTGGATCGACCAGGGCGTGGGTTGTTCAAAGGTCCCCGACATCCACGATGTGGGTCTGATGGAAGACCGCGCCACGCTGCGCATTTCCAGCCAGCACATCGTCAACTGGCTGCTGCATGGCATCACGACGCGCGAGCAGGTGGAGCAGACGCTGCGCCGCATGGCGGCGGTGGTGGACAAGCAGAACGCGGGCGATCCGCTCTATGAGCCGATGGACGGGCATTTCGACACGTCCTGCGCGTTCAAGGCGGCCAGCGATCTGATTTTCAAGGGTCTGGAGCAGCCCAATGGCTACACGGAGCCTCTGCTACACCACTGGCGCCAGGTAAAGAAGGCGGAGCTGGCGGCCCGGGCCTGAGACTGCCCCCTTCCGGCACCACCGGAATGGGGTTGCTCCGCCCTGCGTCCCGTGTGCCACCATTTTTACAGCAATCCGGTCATGAAGCCCGCGACAAGGCGTCACATCCCCAAGTATGCTTTTTTCACGTCTGGATTCTGTAATAAGTCGGTCCCTCGCCCCGAGAGGGTCACCTTACCGGTTTCCAGCACATACCCGACGTCCGCGACGGACAGCGCGGCAAACGCGTTTTGCTCGACCAACAAGATCGTTATCCCCTCACTCTTGAGGCGGCCGATTACCCTGAAGACTTCATGCACCAGCATCGGCGCCAAGCCCATGCTGGGCTCATCCAGCAGGAGCAAGCGAGGTTTGCCCATGAGCGCCCTCGCCATCGCAAGCATCTGTTGCTGCCCGCCCGAAAGGGCGCCCGCCTGAAGATTTCGCTTCTCGGCGAGGATAGGGAACAGAGAATACATTCTGGCCAGACTATCTTTGATTTCGCGCGCCTCTCGCGTGTAGGCGCCGAGCTTGATATTGTCCTCCACGGACATCGGCGAAAACATTTGCCGGCCTTCGGGCACCTGACAAATGCCCAATCGCACACGCTTCTCTGGACTGAGGGTCGAAATGTCGATGCCATCGAACATGACTGCCCCGGCACTGATCTTTTTCACGCCGGACAAAGCGCGAAGAAGGGTGGTCTTGCCTGCTCCATTTGCGCCAACCAGTGCGACCAACTGCCCCTTTGCCACCTTCAGTGAAACACCGCGCAACGCCGCAATTCGATCGTAATGACTCGACAGATCATCCACTTCAAGCAGCGTCTTGCCAACCGAAGGGATGGAGACCATTTTGTCCAAGGTCTCCGTGATACCTCCCAACCCTATCGGGGCAGGAACGAGATGCACCAGCTTTGCCTGGATATCATCGAACTCAGTGCCCTCGTACTCGCTCGACAGTGGATCCGCACCATGCGCGAACACGCCTTCGAGATTTTTCCAATCATCGCCCGACAGCGCCGTGCGCGCGATGGGGAAAAGAATTTTCTCCTCGCGTTCGATATGGAATCGTATCGAGGCGGTGAACGCCTCAACCTCAATCCGGAAATTCTCGTCAAGCTCCGAGCCTTTATTTTTCGCCAATGCCATCTTTCTGCGAATCGCCGCGACCATGCCGAGTTGATTGGCGTGGTCCTCTCGCAAGGACTGAACAACCTCCACGGCATCCTTGCTGCGATCAACCAGAATACGAAATAAAACCGCTTCTTCCTTGGGATGATGAGTTTTGTGAACAAATTTATCGAAATAGTCCAGCATCAACGACAAGGCGGCAAGATCATCCTTCTCATGAACTGTCTTCATCTGGGCCATCAACGTATCGATTGCAAACGAAATCCGCCAGATATTAAGATGCTCTTGATTCAATACATCGAGCGCTTTCATTATGCCTCCTCAAGTATGCATTTCAGCGCCAAGATATGCCGCGATGACTTCAGGATTCGATCTGACCTCATCAGGAGTCCCTTCTGACAGTTTCTTACCGTAGTTCAGGACCAGGATATGACTTGATATATTCATCACAAGCCTCATGTCATGCTCGACAAGAATAACCGTCACCCCGGATTCGGCGATCATCTTGATGAGTGTCTCGACCTCTGCGGTTTCGGTGTGATTCAGTCCAGCAGCAGGTTCGTCAAGCAATAAGAGTTGCGGCTTGACCGCCAGCGCTCGCGCAATCTCAAGTCGTTTGAGCGCCCCATAAGGCATTTCGCTGGCATTCGATCCAACGTATTTACCGACGCCAACAAAGTCCATCAACCGCTCTGCTTCCGCCACGCACTGCCTCTCGGCTCTGACAAATCCCGGCAATCTAAATGTCGCGGCAAGCAGACTTGAGTTCAGTCCGAGATGCGCGCCCACCATGACATTCTCAACGGCGGACATATTCATGCAGATTTGCAGATTCTGAAATGTTCTGCTCATTCCCAAGGTTGCGAGCCGTCTCGGCGACATGCCAGAGACACGCTGACCCTTGAATTCAATGCTCCCGGATGTCGGCACGTCAACCCCGGTAATCAGGTTGAACAGTGTTGTTTTCCCGGCTCCATTGGGCCCGATCACCGAATGAATGACATTCTTCCTGACCTCGAATGACACGTCACTGACAGCGGAAATACCGCCAAAACTCTTGCACAATTCTCGCACGACAAGCATGGCTATTTTCCCTTCCTGAACCACCTGGTCCGAAGCGTCGGCACCACGCCATTCGGCAGGAATAGAATAGTTGCCGTAAGCATCACACCCAAAGAAAGCGTTTCCCAACCCTCGAACGCCGACAAGAATTGCGGCAGGAGCGTCATGATGATTGCGCCTACAATCGATCCGAATACCGACGCCAGACCGCCAACGACCACCATGATCAGAAGTTCGGTCGAATGGAAGAAACTGGCTATATCGGGCGTGATGAATCCGACGTAGTGCGCGGTCATGCTTCCGACCAAACTGGTCACCACGGCCGAAAATACGAAGATTCGCACCTTGAAGGCGGCGACATTGATACCCACCACCTGCGCAGCGATCTCCGACCCGTCGATCGCCCGGAGTGCGCGCCCTAACGGAGAATCCACGATGCGCCGTGCCAGAATCGTCATTATGACCAGCAGTACGGCAGCCATCCAATACCAATGGTGCTCGTTCTCAGGGACCATACCGGCAACGCTGAATGCGGGAACACTCATCCCATCCGCGCCACCGGTAAAGAGCGATTCGTTATTGAACACGATCGAGATGATGAGCCCTAACCCCAGAGTCGCCATGGCCAGATAATGGCCTTTCAGCTTCAGGATCGGTCTGGCCATGACATACGCGATCAGACCGGCCGCCACCAGACCCAGGCCCATCGCCGAAAGTGGAGACCAACCATATCGTGAAGTCATGATCGCGGACGCATAAGCGCCTATTCCGAAAAAACCGGCATGACCAATACTGATTTGACCCGTATAACCAATCAGCAAATTGAGGGCGATTGCAATCACGGCATTGAACGCGATCCTGATTATGACATCGAAGTAATAGGAATTACTGATGAGTAGCGGGATCACGATCACCACCAGCAGCAATACCGCCATACCTGCAAGACCAGGCTTTCCAAGGATTCCCGATTTCATACCCGCTCCACCACACCTAGACCGAACAGCCCCTTCGGCATGAAAAACAGAATGACCAGGATCAATGCAAACGGCAAGGCATCCTTGTAGGCGGAAGAAATGTAGCCAGCGGCCATCGCCTCGAATACCCCAAGCAAGAGCCCCCCGGCGACAGCGCCTCCGAAGCTGCCCAAGCCACCCAGAGTCGCCGCGACAAACCCCTTCAGCCCATACATGAGCCCCGCGTCGTAGGATGTGAGCGTGATCGGGGAGACGACAATCCCCGCGATACCGCTGGTGGCGGCCGATAGCAGAAACGCCACCACCAATACCATCCGCGTATTGATTCCGACCAGCTGAGCCGCTAACCTGTTGTATGACGTCGCGAGAACCGCCTTGCCGACTCTTGTTCTTTCAAAGAACAGCCACAATCCCACCACCGTGACGGCAGCCACCGCCACGACCCATAAACTCTGCGGGAGCATCGCCGCGCCGCCAACGTCGATCGGACGGTCGCCGGAGAATGCGGGAATCGAATACTTGCCCTTTCCGAATATGACGTGTATTGCGCCTTCGAGTGAAAACGAGATACCTATCGTCAATATGATGACCGAGGCAACATTCGAGCCCCTCATCGGTGCAATCAAGAACTTCGCTATCAAGACACCAACAACGGCGGTCACCAGTACCGCGATCAACACGGCAAGAGGAAGCGGAACCCCGGCGCCCATGAGAGCAACCACCCCAATTCCTCCAATCGTCAGAAAATCACCTTGGGCGAAGTTGATCGCACCACTTGCGTTATAGATGATCGAGAATCCCAGCGCGGCAAGCGCGTAAATTGCGCCAACCGTCAGCCCGGAAACGAGGAACTGCATGAACTCGGGCGACATTTGTTTCCTCCTGCCGAAAACGGTTGCGTTAGCTTTTACTTCAATAGTCGCCAGCGACCCTCGTACACTTCAATCATGCGGAATCCGCTCATGTCGATGCCGAGGTGATCCGTCGGAGACATATGGATTACGCCGGCCGTGTCAACGAGCCCAGAGGTCTTTTCGATAGCGTCGCGTACCGCATTGCGTTCGGTGCTCTTTGCGCGGTTCATCGCATCAACCGCCAGCATCAGCGCGTCGTAGGCATACCCACCGAAGGTATTGGGTGGCATACCATAACGTTCCTTGTAGGCCTTCTGAAAATCGAGCAGCAACACTTTCTGCGGATCGTTCTCCGGCAGCTCGCTCGCCACGAGCAGGGCCGGTGAGGGTAGCCGCACCCCTTCCGCCGCCTCTCTGGCCAAGGTGAGAAACTCGCCCGACGCCACCCCGGCCGCATGATACAGAGGCATCTTGATACCAAGCTGTCGATAGTTCTTGGTAACGATCGCAGGTGCCTGTCCAACGCCAAACACAAAAACAGCCTCCAATCCCTGAACAGCCTTGATCCGAGTCAACTGTACGGTCATGTCGGTATCTTTGGCACCATAGGTCTCGTCGGCCCCCAGCGTTATCCCGTACTCGGGCGCCAGGGCAAGGACCTCCTTGCGGCCCGACTGACCATAACCGGTTGTCTCCGACAGCAACCCGATGCGCGTGATGTTGCGCTTTTTCATATCTTCCAAAACGCGCTCCGCAATCATGCGGTCAGTCTGGGATATCTTGAAGACCCAGTGCTTGACGGGGTCGACGATCACACCTGCGCCGCCCAGCGAAATGAACGGAATACCGACCTTTTCCACGAGGGGCACCATCGCCATGGTTGTCCCGGTGGTACTTCCGCCGATCAGAAGATCCACCTGATCCGACTCGATCAAACGTTTGACGAAGGAGTTCGCTTTGTTGGCATCACTCCCATCGTCATAAACAACGAGCTCAAGCTTCTTGTCGAGCACACCGCCGGACGCGTTGATCTTGTCGATATAAAGCTGGAATGTTCTCAGCGCATTGTCACCCAGGTAGTCCGCCGGCCCGGTCAACGACAGCACCGAACCGATCTTGATCGTATTTTGGGCGAATGCCGGAAAACAGAGCACCCCTAGCAGGGCACATAAGAGCGCCTTGAAAAATTTCATCGCCATCTCGTATCTCCTCATTTGCTATCGTTATCCGCCAGAAGGCGTTACTTCGACGGTTCGTCTCCTACACCGCAAGGGCATACGATGACGTCCCCATCCTCAGCCCAGGATGAACTACGGACCCGAAGCTGAAAACAATTGAAATCCTATGGATAAAATCCATTTTTGTCAAGATATACAAAAAACATCATTCGTACACTTATAAAAGATCAAGTTTTTCTTTTTTTTGTGTATTTTGATAAATATGGATATATAGTGGTAGGACAAAATAGCCACTTCACCCCTGAGACGCGGCACGGCTGGCGACGATGACGGACAACTTCATGCGCCGCCTCCCGCTACCGGGATTCCAGTCCGCTCTCGCGCAGGCACTCCGACATCGCCTGATGGCATACTATCCATTCATGCGCGCATCCCCAGACCGCGCTACCCATCGCTTCGAGCTTGCCTCGCATGAGTCACAATGCTCAAGCGGTCATCCCGAACAGATCGTTCAATCTCTTAACCGTAACTTGAGATCCCTGTGTCAGAGACGCCAAACAGCAACAACAGCCTGGCAAGAATGCTTGCACTGCTGGATGCCTTTTCCAACGAACGCCATGTGTGGACAGTCGAGGCCATGTCAGTACATTTCGGATACACACCCTCCTCGGTCTACCGCTATGTCAGAGAACTTTGCAAAGCCGGTTTGCTAGTGCGCATACCCGGAGGCGGATACGTCATCGGAGCCCGTGTCGTCGAGCTCGATACGCTGATCAAGGAAACAGATCCGCTCACAAAACTGTGTATCCCGACGATGACCAGGCTCGCTCAGGAGACGGGCTGCCATGCCTTGCTGTCGAACGTGTATGGCGATCACCTGATTAACGTCGCCCACGTCCCTGGCAAGGAACAAATGGACTTGACCTTTCTTCACGGGCGACGCTTGCCTTGGTTTCGCGGCGCACCATCGAAGGCGATACTCGCCTTCTTGCCGCGCAAGAGAATCATCAAGCTCTTCAACGAACACTTTGAAGGCGACAAAAACAAGGAAAACTGGCGAATCGTGCTGTCGGAACTCAAACGCATCGAGCAGGCGGGCTACTGTATTTCTGAGGGAGCTCTCCAGGAGGACGCGGTTGGGTTCGGAGCACCAATCATCGCCGATGGCGAGGTATTGGGCAGCATTTCCCTGGTGTGCAGCAAGCGGCATGCGAATTTTCTGAATTATGCGATGGTGGGTCAATCGCTTGTCCATGGCTGCAAAGACTGCACCACCGCCCTGCCGTCCGGAACCGCAGTGGTTGAGGGATAAACTGACCCCGATCACACGCCCTTATGCAAACAGGTTTGCGATGTATAGCAGAGACTCGCAACCTTTCGAAAGCGAAACCACCGACAACAACACAATCGGCAGAGCGGGCTCTCGCAGGCGTCTGAACTCCTTGTGAGCCATCAGGGTACAGAACGCAGCCAGCATGAACGGGAGCAACGCCACAGCTGCGGCCCCCGCCAGCGTGGGAATCAGCAAAAAGAAAGCCCCCAGCACCCATACCACGATCAGGAAAAACACGATCTTGTCCGGATAAGGATAGCCCCAATGCAAAAACTCATCCGTGACACGCTGAAAGCCTGATGATTTTCGATACGCGGAAACAATGAGAATCTTTGCGGCATACAACTGGGATATCCAGGCGACCGTCGTGATCAGAGATTTCATAGGTCTTCACTCAGCGGGAAGGCTTCACGCCTTCCCACGGCCTCTCCGGCACTAGATTCCGGCCATCAGGATGTACTTGATCTCGACGTATTCGTCGATACCATGCGCGGATCCCTCCCGGCCAATTCCAGATTCCTTGATACCACCGAAAGGTGCCAGTGCAGTCGAAATCAGTCCGGTGTTTACGCCAACCATGCCGTACTCCAATGCTTCAGCGATGCGCCAGACACGACCCACATCACGGCTGAAAAAGTACGCGGCAAGGCCGTATGGCGTTGCGTTTGCGAGTTCGACAACCTCCTGGTCACCGCCGAAACGGTAGACCGGAGCAACGGGGCCAAAAGTCTCCTCGGTTGTGATCAACATGTCCGTTGTCATATTCTTGATGACCGTCGGTTCGAAGAACGTGCCACCGAGGGTTGACTGTTGCCCTCCGGACAAGATCGTGGCTCCCTTCGAAACGGCATCGGCGATGTGTTCTTTGACTTTATCGATCGCAGCCATATTGATCAGCGGCCCCTGGGTCACGTTGCTATCGACGCCATTGCCGATCTGCAGTTTCGCGACTGCTTTGACAAGCCGCTCGCAGTATTGCTCATAAACAGCATCCTGAACGTAGATCCGGTTCGAGCAGACGCAGGTCTGACCCATGTTCCGAAACTTCGACGCGATTGTCCCGTCAACGGCTGCATCCAGATCCGCGTCGTCGAAGACGATCAGCGGCGCATTACCTCCGAGTTCCAGAGACACCTTCTTGATCGTGGACGCACACTGCGCCATCAGCACCTTACCGATCTCGGTCGAGCCGGTGAAGGTGACGCCCCTCACCTCCAGATTGGTCGTCCATTCCTTGCCGATTTCGGATGCCTTGCCGGTCATCACATTGAACACCCCCGCAGGGATACCGGCCCGCTCCGCGAGCACGGCGAGCGCAAAGGCGGTCAACGGCGTTTCCGTCGCTGGTTTGCATACAGAGGTGCAGCCCGCCGCAAGCGCCGGAGCAATCTTGCGAGTGATCATCGCCGCCGGGAAATTCCACGGCGTAATCGCGGCAATTACGCCGAGCGGCTGGCGAATTGTGACGATCCGCGCGTCCTTGCGATGACTTGGAATCGTTTCGCCGCAGATTCGCTTGGCCTCCTCAGCATAAAACTCGATGTAGGAAGCCGCATAGTCGATTTCAACGACCGCCTCAGCCAGCGGCTTGCCCTGCTCCGACGTCAGGATAAGCGCGAGATCATTCTTGTTCTCGACTACGAGATCGAACCAGCGGCGCAGCAACCTGGAGCGTTCCAGTGCGGTTCTCGCAGACCACGCCGGCAACGCCGCATATGCGGCGGCCACGGCGTCCCGCGCCTCTTTTGTCCCGAAACGCGGAACACTTGCCAGAACCTGGTTTGTCGCCGGATTGATCACGGGGATCGCAGGATCTCCAATCCAACGGCCGTCGACATAACATGCCTCACGAAGCAATGTGGAATCGTTCAGTCTCATATCCATGAACCTTGGTTTATTGTGCCCTTGTGAAGGATCCCGCCTGTCAGAAAAGGACGAGGCCCCCAGAAACAACCCCGCCGAGGAATGGCTTACAGCCTCGCTTTCGAGGCCATGCGCAGGGCATCGATAAGCTCGCTGTCATTGAGATCGCCCATTCCGTGCTCGACCATCTGCTCGAATACCTGCTTGGTAGCATGACCAAGCACCGACTGCGCGCCTTTTTCTTCAATCAGCTTGACGCCGTAGTCGACATCCTTTATCCGCATCTTTCCCGAAAATTGAATCGGGTTTTCATGTTTGTTCTCAGCCATGTACATCGAATGACGAGTGACGTGCGGACTGCCCGTCGCTCCGGTCGAGAACCCTTCCGCTGCGACGTGAAGGTCGATGCCGGCGGCTTCGCAAGCGTGCATGCCCTCAGCTGTCGCCGCCACCTGGATCGCGCCCATCACGTTGTAAATCAGCTTGAACGTGATCCCGGTACCCACGGGCCCCATATGCGTCACGCTACTGCTGACCGATGCCAGTACCGGACGCAAGGCATCGACGTCTTCCCGCGCCCCACCCGCAAACACCTTGAGCTTGCCTGCATCAGCCACATCTGGCCGCCCCGCCACAGGGCAATCGAGGAAGCGCAGGCCCTTGGCACATGCAAATTCATCCAGTTGTTTCACCCAACCGAGCGACACAGTCGAAACCTCGATCGCGTAGGCGCCCGGCATAAACTCGCCGTGCAATGCGCCGTTTTCCCCGATCCAGCACCCCCTCGATGCATCATCATCGGTCAGGCTGGAAATGATGATCTCTGCACCCGCCACCGCCTCTTTTGGCGTCGAGGCCAGTTTCGCGCCAAGTGCGACCAGCGGCCGTGCCTTCTCGGCCGTGCGGTTGTAGACGGTTACCTGGTGACCGCCCTTGAGATAATTCTTGATCATCGCGCCACCCATCATACCGGCGCCCATAAATGCGATCTTTGCCATTCTTCCCACCTTCAAAATTCAGAAATCCTCATTGTTCCCGGCCGGATCCTGCTATGCCGGACGTGTAATGCAGAGCCCTTCGAGCGCCAGCCCATAAGGCAGCAGATCGCTCATCCGGCGGCGTAGTTCTTCGACCAGCAGGATGCGCGAATATCTTCGGTTGAGCTCAGGCTGCTGCATGATTGTTCGTGCAAGTTCCCAAGCGCGCGGAAGTAATTTTTCGTTTGGCATGACTTCATTCACCAAGCCACAAGCCAATGCCTCTCTTGCGTCGAGGGTCTGCCCGGTGAGCAGAAAGTAGCGCCCGCGATTCAGGCCCATCACCATAGGAAACACAACATGCACGCCGTCCCCCGGAACCAGGCCGCCCACGAAATGCGCGGAATCCTGAAAGGTCGCCTCCTCCGCTGCCAGCACGATGTCGCACATGACGGGCAACTCGGCATGCCGAACAGCAGGACCGTTGACCGCACTGATCATCGGGACGTCGATTGCCAGCATATTGGTCAACAGCCGGTTCGACTCCCATCCGAGCTCACCCCACTCGTCGGGTGACTGGTGGTGATACGCACGATTGGCCTTCGGGTCGGCTACCGGCCCCGAAAATTCACCGCCCGTCCCGGTGAGAATGACGAGCTGGTTCTCGCGATCTCGACCGATATTCAGGAATGCCTCTTCCAGTTCCGCATGCGGGATACGCCCCCATCGAAGCGGACCATCGTTCGTCGCCAGACGCACCTCGAGGATGCCGCCCTCCCGCCTGAATCTGATGTTCTCGTATCGATCACGATAGTCATCCAGCCTGGTTCTCAGCTTGGAGACGTCTGCTTTTCCCATGTTCCTCTCCTTCACACCGACAGTCTGACGGTGTTGATTTCATACCCGACACCGGCTCTATCACGAGGGGGTTTTCTCCCTGGCGGCTCGAATATCTTCCAATCCATCGAATGAAGTCACCGGCGGATAAGCCATCGGATCGGTAATGACGTCGATGACGGTGGTTTCGTTGAGAGAAAGCGCCTCTTGCAATGCGGGTAGATAGTCCTCCGCCCGTTCGACACGGATGCCTCGACATCCCGCAGCCTGGGCGATGGCTGCGTGATCGACGGGCGTGAAGTAGCAGCGCTCGCTGTGACGCCCAAATTTCACGTCTTCCGCATCCTTCTGGTAGCCGAGGCAGCCGTTGTTCAGGACGGTCAGTACAACGGGAGTATCCTGACGACGCGCCGTCTCGAGCTCGGACCATACATGGGCAAATCCACCATCGCCTACCACGCACAGCACGGGACTCGCAGGTTTCGCGCATTTCGCGCCGATCGCCAGTGGCAGCCCCCAGCCAAGGCCGGCCAAACCCCGTGGCGTAATGAAACGCATCCCCACCTTCAGCGACGGCAGATAACAGGCCACCCATAACGTCGAATAGCTCGCATCCGCCACCACGATAGTGTCGGAGGTTAAGACCTTACGGATGTCGGCGGCCAGTCGTTCGGGGCGGATTGGGCTGGCGTCGGACGACTCGATCGGTGCAATATCCGCAGCATGCCTCGCCTTTGCTGCGGCAATCTTCCGCGGCGTGTCGTCATTGGCGGTGCGCTTGCCTTTCAACCGTTCGTGCAGCGCGGCCAACGTCAACTTCGCATCACCCCCCAAACGCAATGCCTCATAATTCCGGCCGATTTCCAGACCGTCCACATCTATGTGAATGAAACGAGCCGTCTTGGGGTAGAGCTTCCAGGAGTCGGTGCCATTCTGGTTCGTCCGCGTACCCACCAGCAGGATCACGTCCGCTTCGTCGATGATCGGCTTCATGTACCGTCCCGGCGAGAACTTTCCAAGCGCGTAGCCAGTGACTCCAATCGACAAAGGATAACTTTCGTCAACAGCACCCTTGCCCATCACCGTGGTCATCACCGGGATATGACATTCCGCCTGAATCGCGGCAACCTCCTCGCAGGCACCGGAAAGATGCACGCCACCGCCCGCGACGATGATGGGATGCTTCGCACCAATGAGCCACTGGGCGGCTTCGTCGATTTTCGCGGGATTGGCTTGAGCCCGGTCGAGTGGGAAATTGCCCAGGTTAGCGGAGCGCTGTGGCACATAATCGATCTGCTCGATCAGCAGATCGGCCGGGAGCATCAAGGCCACGGGGCCAGGCCGCCCGCTAGCGGCCGTCGCAAACGCCATATCGAGATAGTCGACGACGCGGCTGGCTTCAGTCACACGGCGAACCCACTTCGTGCAGCCCTGGAAGAGGGCGATGTGGTCGTATTCCTGAAACGCATTACGATCAGCTTCCAGACGATTCACATCCTGTACTAGCGCGACGATAGGCACCGACACCTTCAGTGCCTCGGCCAGACCCGGAACGAGCAGTGTCGCAGCCGGACCATTTTGCGCAGTAACCACGCCGACCTTGCCGGTCATGCGGGCGTAGCCGTCCGCCATAGCCGTACCGGCGTTTTCCGTACGGTACATGAAATGCTGGATCTTAATGTCTTCGGCCGCCAAGAGCAGCGCGGACGGCAGGCACTGCGAGAACATGACTTCGACGCCATGCCTGGCGAGACTGTCTGCGATGACCTGGGCCACGCTAAGACGCTTTACTTCGTTCATTTTCTTTAATCCTCCGTGCCGTCTCATGTCATGCACCGCAAGTTTTTTTATGCAGTGACGTCAGCGGCGTTAATCAAATATGCGGTGTGCCTACTTCGAGCAGGGGGTCAGTACAATTTCATCCAGAACAATTTCATTGGGCGATGGTTCGATTCTGATATCTCTTCGCTCGCAGTTCTTGTGGTTGACTGATATCCAGAGGTCCTGCTGCTCGTATTCCAGCCCGTCGAACAGAAAATCACCGAATGCGTCGGTCGTCGCCGAAGCAATTTTTTCCTTCTTCACGAAGAGATCAACCTGCGCCCCCGCAGCGCACTCGGTTCCCTCGGGGCCGCCCACCAATACCTGGCCCGCGACGAAGGACTTCGTATAGCGGTGCAGGTTCTTGTACCAAACGCGTGGTTTGGTGTTCAGCTCGGGGCGCAACACTTGAAGCTCGCCTTCTTTGACTGCCTGAGCCATTTCCTCATCGGACACCTTGAGCGCCGTGATCGCGCCAGTCGGGCATGCTTTCACACATCGCGGCGCGTCAGCGCCACGATCCAGCAGGTGAGCATCGAACGGCCATATCTGTGGAATGTTGAGTTCCTCGTTCCACCAAACGGCGCCATAAGGACATGCATCCACGAGATCACGGCGGCCAACGACGGCCTTGGGATCGAAAATGACGATGCCATCATCGCGCTTCGTCACCGCGCCCCGGCCAGCCTTGACACAGGGAGCGTCATCGCAATGATTACAGGTCGTCACGAGGTAGGCGACATCGACGACCGGAAACCGGCCGCGTTCCTTCGACTCGATCTTGATCCATTGATGTCCGTGCAAGGGCTGCGGTGCGGAGTAGCCGGGAAACTCGTTGCCGATATACTCGTCCTTCGCGCTGATAAAACAATTATTGCAGTTGTGGCACTCAGCGACGTCAACCACCAGATTCCATTTTTTCATTCCTGAATACCTCCAGTCATCCATTTCTCGACTTCGATAAGACACGAGTTCGGCGCGGATGCCGATGTCTTCTCCGTCATGTGACGCTTGGGCGTCAACACATTGACGCAGCCACCAATATCAGGAGAATCACCGGGATCGCCAATCGGCACATATTCCGCGGAGGATTCGTAGCTGTGGACGACACCAGGCACCAGCCGCTCGGTAAGTACTGCGGCACAAATCACGGATCCTCGGTCGTTATGCAGCCGGATCAGGTCGTGCTGCCGGATTCCACGCGCTTCCGCGTCGCGGGAATTCATGCGTGCGATCCAGTAGTAATGGCCGCCGACGTTGACCCGGTGATCAACGATGTCGTTGATCACCGAATCCTTCCCGTCGCCCATCGTGTGGAAGCTGAAGCGAGGGTGGGGCGTGATCAGTTGGAGCGGATATTTCATATACAAGTCGGTAGTGGCGCGACCCTCCCACGCCGGCGTATAGGTGTTGATCGGCGGCCGATCAGGGTCCTGCCCGAAGCGCTTGAGGCTCGACGGTTCGAATTCGAACTTCCCAGATTGCGTCTGGAGTCCCTCTAGGTAGCGATCACCGTATTCACCGGGAAGCGGCGACGGCTCGGGTACGTCTTTCTTGCGGCCTTCGGCAAACCAGCGCATGCTCGTCGGCGCCCTGTTCGCGACCTTGTTTTCCGGCGGAACGACGTAATAGCCCTTCCTCATAAATTTCTTCCAGCTGATGACCTTGGAAAGATCCGAACTCAGAAATTGTTCGCGGCACCATTGCAGTTCCGTCTTTGCTTCGCCGAAATAGGCGCTCAGGCCGAGGCGCTTAGACAGTTCGAGGAAGATCTGGAAATCTGACTTCGACTCGCCCAGCGGCTCGATGCATTTGTGCTGCAGCGTGATCACGCGATGGTTGAGTTGGTTGTAGTTATGGTGACCATAACCGCCCGAAGAGGCCCATTCGCCGATATCGGTTCGCTCGAAATTGGTGCACGCAGGCAGGATCAGATCGGCGAATTTCGTTTCCCCTTCATCCCAGATTGCCTGGTTCAGGACAAATTCGAGGCTATCCGACCGATAGGCCTTGGCGAGACGGTTCGATTCCATCGTCGTCCCGAAATGCGATCCGCCGTACTTGTACATCATCTTGATCGTCGAATGGCCGGCGGCCGGGTATGTAAAACGCTGGAACTGTCCCTCCAGCGATTTGGAGTCCGTCGGGTAACCCTCCGTCTTGCCGTCGAGGATCGCTTCCGGGATTCTCAGCCTCGGAATACGCTGATTGGTCGTATTCATGCTGATGAGGTGCGGCATGCGCTGGTAGTTCTGTACCGCATCCGCCGTTCCCTCCACATCACCTGAAATCCCGCCATCGGCATAACCGGGGAAGTAGAACTGCATGTCGAGGGGGGCCCCAACCGTCAAATTGCCGAAATTCACGCCCGGCTTGCCAAGGCCCTGCATGGCCATTAGACAGACCATACAACGTGCCCATTGGATACCCGTCGCGGCACGGTTCGCGCCGCCAAATCCGACCCCCTTGCCGCCACACGAAAGATAAGTTTTCTTCGTTCCCCACAGGCGGGCGAGTGCGCGCACTGTATGCGGCTCGACCCCCGTTTCCGTGTATTGCCACTCAGGCGTCTTGTCGACGCCGTCCTCCTCGCCGAGAACATAGGCCCGATATTTATCGAATCCAGTCGTGCGATCGTCAATGTATTGCTTGTCGTACAGACCTTCCTTGATCCACACGTTAGCGATCGCGTGAGCCAATGCCGGACCGGTTCCCGGAATGATCGGGATCCACTTTCCACCGATCCACGACGCCGTGGTGTTCTTGTAGGGATCGATGTGAATCATCTGGATCCCTAGCTTTTTTGCCCACTGCCGGCGAACGGTCGCTTCAAACGCCGCATACGAGCCACAGGTTGTTTCGGGATCCGAGGCCCAATAAACGATGAGTTCCGCTTCTTTCAGGCAGTCCTCAACCTGTCCGTAGGGTTCGGCCGTCCCCATCCGCATGGTGTAGCCGTAGTGATGCGCGGCACCCCAGAACCATCCTTCCCAACTATCCGGGTTCAGCACCATCTTGGTGTAACCGATGGAGTTCATGAATCGAATATTCGAGCTCAAGTAGTAACCGATATTGCCCCAGGTGTGATGCGAGCCATGACTATTGAAAATGGCGCCGTGCCCGTGCTGACGACGGATCCGCTTGATTTCACTGGCCGCGAGGTCCAGGGCCTCATCCCAAGAGATGCGGACATAGCCGGACGTGCCGCGATTTTGCGGATTCCGTTCTCCGTTCGGATCGAAATCCACCCGTTTCATGGGGTACAACAGCCGTTTGCTCGAATAGACCATCGACTTCGAGGCAAGCCCGTGAGGACTCAGCGTAGCGCGACGCGGAGGCGTAAATTTCTTGCCCCGCGCATCGATGGACCATGGCGAAGCGTCGTCCTTGTCAAACTCGAGCGGCGTGATGCGTACGATCTTTCCGTCCTTGGTGTAGACAAAAACCGGCCCGCCATTAGTCTGATTGACGTACCGAATCTCCCCTCCAGCGACCGGCGTGCCTTGTTTCCAGTGATGGGTCAGCATGGTGTTCAGCAGCGTCGTGAAGTGCAGCGTGTAGTCATCCTCACCTTGCACTTCAAACGCGAAATTCTTCGCCGCACTGACGATTTCCATGGGATCGAGGAACGGTTTCAGGAGAGGATAGGCAAAGTGGTACATCCCCGCCCCCATCTGCATCAGCACCCGGGCGCCAAGCTCCGCCGTCTTGAACTGAATCAAGACATCCCACCGTTCCGGCGGCTTGGTTCCCGATGTGAGACGCCCAGACTTGAAACGATACCAACGGCCCTGTGAACCATCTTTCACGCGAATTAGGGCGACAAAGTCCTTCTCCCGCATCAGGGCGTTCAGATCAGGCGATCGCGGCGCATAAAGCCTGAGTGCCTGCACCAGGGACCAGAGCAAGGTTGGAAAGATCATTGCAGCGTCACCTCACAAGAAACTCGATCAATGTATTGGCCACCAGCCACGAGACCTCCAGCGCATGCACCAGCCTCATCGCCAGACCCACCGCAATGCCTTCAGAGAGCGTCCCGGAACGACCTGATCGAAGCAAGTCGCTATTAGGCTTTATTTATCTCGTTTTGTCAATATACAACAATCAAGGATTTTTTCATACAATTAATCATGGCTTCTAAAAAACCTATTCATGATCTATGCTATGTCTTATATTTTATAAATACATCAATTTTATCAAACACTTACTGAACGCGATGGCTGCTGAGAGCTTCCCCACCAGACAGATCGCCATCCACATCCGATCCTCCTGGAGAACGGTAACATGTAATCCCATGTCTTCCAATTAGCGATATTTTAAGATATTTCAATTATATTGCGATGCAGCAATTCGGTGCCGTGCCGACGGCATTTCTGCGGAGCGTCGAGGCGACCTCCGTCCAAACAAGCCTCTTCATGAAAAATCACGAGCGAGCACCATGGACAACATCACCGTCGATACCGATAGTCTCTTCACCAACGCTCGAAGCCATTACGCATGGCAGGATCACGCCGTTCCCGATCAGTTGCTCGTCACGCTGTACGACCTCGCCAAGAGCGGACCGACCAGCATGAACTGCTCACCGGCTCGACTCCTGTTTCTGCGAACAGAGCAAGCCAAGACGCGCTTGCTGCCGCATCTCACTCGAAGTAATCAGGAAAAGGCGCAACATGCCCCCGTAGTGGCCGTCATCGCTCACGACCTGCGCTTCTACGAGTACCTGCCGACGCTATTCCCGGTCCGGCCGGACGCCAAGTCCTTGTTCGAGTCGTCGCCTGCGCAACAGAATCACGACTACGTTCTGCGCAATTCATCTCTGCAGGGCGCCTACCTGATCCTTGCGGCACGCGCACTGGGGCTGGATTGCGGTCCGATGTCGGGCTTCGACGCAGAAGGAGTGAACAGGGAATTCTTTCAGGGCACCTCTGTTGTCAGCAATTTTCTATGTGCTCTTGGATACGCCGACCGTTCGAGACTGGCCCCCAAACTGCCACGACTGGCATTTTCCGAGGTGTGCACGATGTTGTGACCGGCGCGTGACATCGCGCAGTACCCGTATCGCCCTGATCGCGCGCGGTGTTGCGCGATGCACTCGCAACACATGACCGCAGGATCGGCCACAACGGCCGTGTGGGCGGCACGCGATCCGCGCGTGCCGCGTTTGGCGGCAGGCCCGCCGCTGCCGGACGGCGACGGGAATCCGGCGCTCAGGCATCGCCCCAGACCTCGCGGGCGGTTTCGACCACCAGCCGCAGCTTGGCGCGCTGGTCCTCGACGGCCACGTTGTTGCCGTGCACCGTGCTCGAAAAGCCGCATTGCGGCGAGAGGGCGAGCTGCTCCAGGGGAGCATGCTTCGCCGCCTCGTCGATGCGGCGCTTGAGGTCGTCCTTGGATTCGAGGGCGCCGAACTTGGTCGTGACCAGGCCCAACACCACGGTCTTGCCGGCCGGCAGGAAGCGCAAGGGCCGGAAGTCGCCGCTGCGGTCGTCGTCGTATTCCATGAAATACGCATCCAGATGCATTTCCGACAGCAGGGCCTCGGCCACCGGCTCGTAGTTGCCCTCGGCCGCATAGGTGCTCTTGAAATTTCCGCGGCACAGGTGCATGGCCAGCACCATGCCCTCGGGCTTGCGCGCCACCACCCGGTTGATGAAGCGGGCGTACCGGTGCGGCAGTTCGTTCGGATCGTCGCCGCGCGCCTTGGCCGCCTCGCGCATGCGCCCATCGCACAGGTAGGCGAGGTTGGTGTCGTCCATCTGCACATAGCGGCAGCCGGCGTCGTACAGGCTGCGCAGTTCCTGGCCGTAGGCCTCGGCCACGTCCTCGTAGAAGTCGGGTTCGAGTTCGGGATAGGCGACGGCGTCGATGCCGGCGCGCCCGCCCCGGAAATGCAGCATGGTGGGCGAGGGGAGGGTGACCTTGGGCGTATGGCCCGCCGAGAGCTGGCTCGCCAGATACTGGAAATCGGCGCGCTGGATGTCGCGCGCATGGCGCA